>Ga0065704_10070829_pt1 | contig 15639 bp, 20 predicted proteins | sample SwiRhicommuniRL2_FD_59091 | JGI IMG/M metagenome (GOLD analysis project Ga0065704, IMG submission 59091) | Switchgrass rhizosphere bacterial communities from Rose Lake, Michigan, USA - RL2 v2 (version 2) | ecosystem: Host-associated > Plants > Roots > Rhizosphere > Soil | place: East Lansing, MI
CTGTCTTAATTGTAGAGGGAAAATATGCGGGGTTGGGGTTATGAATTTTTTATTCTTTTAGCAACATAAAATAAATATTCTGTCACATCAAAACCATACTCGTCGCAAAACTCATCATATAATTCTGCGTTTTCTGGATAGAAACCATTGTCGAAAACAGAATCGTTATCGTATAATTGCTCTGTTGATGTGATTCCCAATTTGAAAAGTTCTTTTTTGGTTTTTGTAATTGCATCTTCATAGCTTATCTCAGTGATGGAGTTTTCCTTTAAAAACTCACAGCCTTTACTCATTTCTTTATCCTCCTTAATATGTGTTATCTTTAACTATCTTAATTATAGCACACATTAAGGAGAATGTCAACGATTATTGTAGATATTTGTTGTCTAATTCTAAATTAGGGTTCAACACCTCCCACAACTTAACACCATAAAAGTCACATAACACCTCCAAGGTAAATAATGTTGGGTTAGAATTACCGTTCTCCAATTCCTTAATGCAACTATAAGATATACCAGATCGTTTCTCAACCTCAGTTCTATTTATTCCTAACGACATTCTAATTGACTTTAGCTTTTCATGTAATTCCATGTTCAATCCTCCAATCTACAATAATAGTAAGTTTCATGACACACATAAATGTCATATTCATTTGTTGAGGTAACCCACACACAGGTGTTATCTGACCACTGCTTTTGTGTCATAGGTCTACACCAGATTAAATCATCATTTCCCGTCGAAATGAACATACATATCCCACCTTCCTGCGAACCACCCAATTAAGAAAGTTATTAATAACCACATACTAAACCCCCTCAAATGGTAATTCAGCCCATTTCTTTTTAAAACTTTGTATAATATCGCCAACTATAACATCGTAAGGGGTTGCATCTATTAACCGTCCTTCTATAACTCTTCTCGTGTGAAACTTAGCGTAAGCAAAATCAACTAGAACACTGTCTGTTTCAATATCGTAATTATAATATATAATTCCTTGAAAATTACAGTTGTTAAGCATTAAATAAGTAATAAAATCATCGATTGTTTTTCTCATATATTCTCCTTATAGTATAAGTGCTATCGCCTTTTCAGCTTTAACCTTGACAACCATACTTGTAAACCTAACATTGCCAAGTTTAAAGTTTCTAGCCAACCATTGTAATAGTGTTAAACTCTTTGCTCTAGTGAGCATTGTATTTTCATTGTGGTCATTAATTGTGAGGGCGTATACAATAGAGCAATCGGGGTCATACTTACTGTCAATGTATACCTTTCCTATCTTAGAGTCAGACCACACACCGTACCTTTTACCCTCATATTCAATAGCAAAAATGTGTCTTGCCCCGGCTGTCCTCTCGGCTATAAATTCGACATTATCATCTACATAATCGCCATATTTTGCATACTTGCCGTATTCTGTCGAATCAATCATTTTGAGAAACTTACATTTACTCTTTTCTTCTTTAAGTTCATCTGTGCTTACTGCCCATTGAAAGAGGACGTTTTCACTATACCATATTTCTCCTTTACTAATAGAAGGAATATTAAAAGCTGTGTGCATATGATAGGGGTTATAAAAGCTTGTGTTATTTCCTAACAGGAAGCAAACAACCTTGTCTCTTTCTCGGTCGATAGTGTGATAAATAGATAGGAATAAGTCGGGTTCATTCCAACCATTGACATAACCACTGCTTTGCTTTTCCTCTAGCATATACTCATCAAATATTAACCATTTAACATTAGGAAATGACCTTTTTTTAATTTTAACAGCTTCCGACAAGGCTAGACAATAACCTAGGGTTGTTTTTTCGATTGCTTCTCCTTTTTCGTCCTCGGTGATTAGCGTCATTTCCTCCGTTGTAGTCTCGATGTTAAGTTTTGGAAATTCCTGTGCTAAAACCTTTGCAAAACCCTTTTCCATAACGCCTTTTTTCTTTTCGTCTTGGGTTCTTACAAGATATACAAATTCCTGTCCTCTTTTTAACGCCCTTTCTAAACAAAACTTTTCACAGGTGTATGTTTTACCTATAGAACGTTCACCGTTTATCAGATTAAAACAACGTTGATAAGGTAATATTTTATTTATGTCCCAATATTTCATTGGTTTTCCTCCATTAAAATAAGGTTAGTAATGTTTCACAACGTAGGCACAACCCCTATAATTCACTGATGGCAGATTTTACCCTGTAGTGTCCACCGGAACCGTTGAAAACTAATTACTAACCTTACGATTCCATTATATCACTTCTTGATGGTAAAGTCAATATCTTTTAAAACTATCCCACCCCCCACATGAGACATTTGTAGCTTGCCCTCGTAACTCATGCCTGCATGGAAATTATCCCATGTAACATGCTTGTAACAACGCTCGGGCATTCCTGCACAGGTTATGTGTAATTTTCCGTCAATTTCTTCTATGTAACTTTTCTGTCTTAAAAATCTGGCTCGGCTAAAAGTACTTTCGTGCTTCCATGCTCCAAGTTGCACAGGGTCAATTTCTAACCCTTCCGGGAGTTCAGTTCCAACAAGATGTAAACTATCCGTATCAGCGTATATAAAGCGGGCATACACCTTTTGAGCAGAAGTAATAGTTTTATGTCTGGCCCATGCCGTTATAAACGTTCCTACGGGAATATAAATAGGCTCCCTAGTTTCTTTTGCTCCTAGCTTGTACTTAATTACCCTATTGTCATATATAGGTATTTTGCTTTGAACATTAGGGTTAAGTGCAAATTTGCCATAAAGTGAATTAAGCATTAACTTGGCGAGCGTCCGCATGGCATGATTGCCGTTTAATGTACTTTCCATCTTAACAGAGTTCCACTTGTCTATATATTCCTTGAAAAGACCTATTGTGCTTTTAAACTTCCACCCACAATGATATTCAATGTTATATACTTCATAGTGATTTAAGAATAATTCTAAATCAACACTAGTCAGACATAGGGTTACGTCCTCCCCATCACTGCTTTCTAAATACTGCGTGGGTATAAATGCTAGGTTATTTTTTAGCTGGATAGTGGGGATATGGTTTTCTTTCACCTCGAATTGACAAGTAATCATTTGAACATATAAATTGTAAATTTTATCCTCCTTGTATTTTCCTTTAAAAAATTTACCTTCTCCGTAGGGCAATGGAGAATAATACATAACCGAGGGATATAAACTATTAACATCAAGAACTATCCCCTCCCCTATATCCTTTCCTTGGAACCTGCTAGAACAGTAAGTAAACCCCCCTTTGTAAGATTGTCTTATATCAGAATCATAATCAGGTATAGGGAACCATTTATTAAAGTTCTTAGCTGTCACGATTCTTTTGTAGTCAAATAGTGCGTTACTACCTTGAGTCATCTTTGTTAACCCTTGTTCAAATATTGTGTGTAGTGCCCTTGCTACGATATCAACGTCATTTCTGAGATAATCAACTTCCTTAGGTGTTAATACGTGTCCGACCTCTCTATATTCGTTGTAGTCAATTTCTAACTTGCTTATAGGAAGGTTAAAACCCTTAGCAATTTGATCAACTCCGAAAGGAAGGATTTTTAAGCTATCATAAATTATGGTCTTATTAAGGTTGCGACCTTTACGTTCAAAGCATATTTCTAATGAATAAAACTGTCCTTTGTCGCTTATCAGGGAACAAAACGTGTTAGTATTTAGGTCTCGTTTATCCTCAACGTGCTTAAAACCGTTCTCAAATAACCAACATAGGATAAATTCACCGTCAAACTTTAGGTTATGGAAGTAATACGTTGCGGGGTTATTTTTACACCACTGCATAAAATCTGCGATATTGTTCCCATAGATAAAGTTTTCAGGATTCCCTATTTCACAAACCCCGTACGCCCACACTCTGCAATCATGGGGGTCCGTGGTTGTCTCAAAATCAGCGGTATATTGCATTATCGGTTCACCTCTAAGTAACAAAGATTTAAAAATCTTATAAAGTTTCTTCCAGATAAGCATTTAGATTTTCCTCCATAGCTTCTAATTTTGCTTCCATTTCAATAGGGTCATAAATAAAATCAATTTGTAAAATAGGTTCGTCGTAGTACATTTGAACAAGTGTTTCAGGGGCTATTTTCTCAACCATTTCTTTAATCCTGTAAGCTTTATCCCCGAAAGCGTTATCTAAACCTTTTAAGTAATTCTCTTTATATCTTTCGTACCGCTCATCAGAATAAGTGTCCTTAACTTGCTTTTCAACCCCCATCTTATATTTTAACCAGTCTGATTTTTTAATTTTATCTATGTCATATTTCTTAGGAAGTAGATTCGTAGCCCTAATAGTGCCCATGGTGCCTTTTTCTGTAGAAACATCTGCTTTTTTTCTTTCGTTTGCTTTCTTAATATTAATTGCTCTAACTTTAATTCCTACTTCTTTCTTTTCATAAGCCGTTGTCTTAATACCTGTTTCGGTTATAATGGGCTTTTCTGCCCCCTTACGCATGAATCTTTCAATGCTCTTTAACTCGTTTTTAAACTCCTTACGTGTTGTAACTTTTCCCCTAATATCCTTTACGCTTAACCTATCAGGTAAAAATTCTTCCATTTCAGGAAATTTATTAATTATGCGTGTTCGCTTTGCGTTAAATTTTCTAACGGCTTTTGCAAGGTCCTGCTCATCTGATTTACGCCACTTAATCTTACTTCTTTTTTGCATTTGTAGCTTTCACTCCCTTTCGCCACGTAAAATCCTCTAGTTTCTACCTTACTATATAAGGATAAGTCAGACAGCATATCAGGCTTAATATCAAAACCGAAACGCTTTGATAACGATAACGCAATCACTTCTCTATTTTCCTCTAATTTTTCAGTGAACTTTTCTAGGTGATTTTTACTAGAGAAGTGATATGTAATGCCCCTAACATTAATTATGTAGGGAGTAATCTCTAGATTGTACGCAATTCCTCTTTTGCTTATCATATTAATAATGGCGAGAGCCAAACTGACCCTCGCCCTTTCTCCTTTCATATGTATTTATGCTTCTGGGTAAAACTCAACCACTGTGTAGTCGCGCTTATTTTTACTCTTTTTAGTGGTAAACTTAACGGGTAACCCTTCCTCTCTTACAGTCTCTGCGTAGCCATCATTTTCAAGTGACTTCATATTATCTGTAAGAACCTGTCCTCCAAAATAGAAGTTTTTTGTATCCTCTTTGATTGTAAAAACTACATATTCCTTTCCATCGTCCTTCATGAAGTCAAAGTCTGAGATGGTAACTATCTCGCCCTTAATATCTGCAAAATCTCCTTTTTCTCTGTTCTCCATAATTGGAAGTGAAACGCTAAATTCTTTTACTTTATCCTTAAGTGTTTTCATATTCATAGCCATTGTATTCCTCTTTCTCCCCGTCTTGCCGTTAGGTCAGCGAACGTTTTATCTTTATTTATTCAGGGGTTGGTTAATTTCTACAATCTGTTTTGTTACATAGGTTTTTATTGTACCCTCTTCATTACGATAATAATCAGTTTCGTTGATAAAGGCGATCTCATTTTCGTTGACACTAAAATGGTCGGATATAATTTTTCTTACGTCACTCACAGAAAGCCTTATAAGTTTTACCATAATTAGGACCTCCTATTTCTGCTGACTTGCCGGGCGAACAACAGGAACTGAATGCTCCATGAATGTCTCAAATGTCATTCCTCTTACTTCTTCCTTTGAATCAATTCCAAGCACTACGACGTTCTTTCCAGGGTTTAACTTCTTAGCTTCTTTTAATGCTGATTCCTCTGATAACTTTTTTGTATCAACCTTAACAATTTCTTTTAATGGGGCTGTTGCCACTGTACCGTTCACAACGGTAATTTCCGCTACCTCCACCTTTGTGGTAACGATTGTTCTTGTAAAATCTGCTTTCATTTTATTCTCCTTTTCGTTTGTTAGGTTTATTTGTTAACCTCTAATGATAGTATAACCGATATCTCGACAAAAGTCAATACTTTTTCTGGAAAAAGTTCCAAAAGTTTCCATTATTTTGTGAAAAGTATGTCGACCGCCGTTCGTTTGTGGTATAATGAGGGTAAGCAAAAGAGGGGAGGGGAGGTGAACAAATGGACTGGGGCATGATTATTCAGCAGTACGGTTTTCCTGTTGTAGCTTGTATTGCAATGGCGTGGTATGTGTATGACAGGGGCGAAAAGGAAAGGGTAGACCGCAAAGAGGTTAATAACCAACATAAGTTGGAAGTAGACAACCTTTCGACTATCATCAACAATAACACCATTGCAATGACAAAACTTGTAGACGAATTAAGAAAGGAGAGTTAAGCATGAATGTTACAGCAGTTAACATGCCCCAGACCATCAGCGTTGCCCTGTTAGTAATAGCAGGGCAGTTCGGGACAGGGGAGGAACGCAAGACAAGGCTTGCAAAGGCAGGGTACAACGCGACTCAGGTACAGAACTGCGTAAATGAGCTACTTCCTATTTTAAAGAAATACGGAGGTTAACAATGCCAAGCATACAGAACGCGTATAATTGGGCCATTACCATTTGTAACACGCCCAACGTAGGCTACTCTCAGACGTACAGAAACCAACAAACTGTTAACGGTGTCACCTACTATGATTGCAGTTCCTTTATATGGTATTCGTTAATAGCAGGTGGATTTCCAATGGTTAGTACGTGGGGTACATGGCCTTTTACAACATCTACAATGGCTAACGTTTTAAAGAAAATAGGTTTCGTAAAACATGAACCTAGCATTGAATGGAAGCCGGGCGATATTCTTATTCGCAATGGTCACACAGAAATGGCTTTCGACCCCTCTCGCACAATGGGAGCACACACAAGCACCGTCCCCCTCGACCTCCAAGTATCCATAAATGCAAATGATGGCAGAGGAACATGGGTTGAGTTGTGGAGATGGGAAACAGGTGCGGTTAATGAGTGGATTAAGGGAAACAGATTTTTAGGTATGGGAGAAATGCAAAATAATGCAACCATAATTTTTTCATACTTAACAGACAAGGGGTGGACTGCTAGTGCAATATCGGGGTTGTTGGGAAATATGCAAAAAGAATCTACAATTAACCCCGGTATCTGGCAAAATCTTACACCTAACCCCTCGTTAGGTTGGGGCCTTGTTCAGTGGACACCATCTACAAATTTTACAAATTGGGCAACTGCTAATGGCTATTCTAATGACGACGGAACAGCACAGTTAAAATGGATTGATACAGTTACAACGCAAGCAGGGCAATGGATTCCCACAGACATGTATCCTGAAACCTTTGGGGAATTTAAAATCAGTACTATGCCCCCTGAATACCTCGCGGATTGTTTCTTAAAGAATTTTGAGCGACCCGGGGATATTGACCAACCAGACAGACAGGTTTATGCAAGATATTGGTATGATTGGTATAACAATGGATATGTTCCTCCCACTAACCCACCTGAAAATGGTGGAGAGTGGAAAAGGTCTATGCCTGTCTGGTTTTATCTTAAACAATTATAAAAGGAGGAAATAAAGTGAAGCGTAGTAAAGAAGAATTATTGAGTGCAATTAGCGCAATCTTGGGGGACAACACCTCTGATGAAGCGTTAACAATTATCGAAGATATCTCAGACAGTTTCGAGACTTCACAGCCCGACGAGGACTGGAAAGTTAAATACGACCAGTTAGACGCGGACTGGCGTAAGAGATATAAAGAAAGATTTTTCAGTGAGGGGACAACCCATAGAGAAGCCGTTGAGGAACAGGAAGAAAATGTTAAAGAAGATGGCGAAAAGAAAACTTATGACGAATTATTTGAAGAGAGGGAGGGTTAATCATGGCTACAGTACCTAAAATTACTACACTCACATCAACCAGTGTAGACATTTTAAATGTTATTAGAAACAATTCAACTCAGAACTATCGGGATTATGTCCCGAAAGCAACCCCGGACGCTGACAGCATTAGGGAGATTGGTGCAGTTATTATGGATTACCCGGCGTTACAGAACGAGTTTTTGTCTGCTCTGGTTAACAGAATTGGTAGGGTTATGATTACTTCTAAGATGTATGAGAACCCTTGGGCCATGTTCAAGAAAGGTCTTTTAGAGTTTGGGGAAACCGTAGAAGAAATTTTTGTTAACATGGCAAAGCCTTTTCAGTTTGATCCTGCCGTTGCTGAAAGCAATCTGTTTAAAAGGGAAATTCCTGACGTTCGGTCAGCATTCCACATTATGAACTACCAGAAATACTATAAGAGTACAGTATCAAATGACCAGTTAAGACAGGCTTTCCTTTCATGGCAAGGCATCACCGATTTAATTGCCAAGATTGTTGATGCAATGTACACCGGGGCAGAATATGATGAGTTTATTACCATGAAATATATGTTAGCAAGACACATTCTTGACGGAAGAATGTACCCCATCACAATTCCCACTGTTGAAACTGCTAATATGAAACAGATTGTTTCAAAGATTAAAGGTGTTTCAAACCAATATGAGTTCCAGTCCAACAAATACAACGTTGCAGGAGTTTATACGCACACTAAGAAGAACGAGCAGTACCTTCTTATCAACTCTGTATTTGACGCTGAAATGGACGTGGAAGTACTGGCTTCTGCTTTTAACATGAATAAGGCAGAATTTATGGGGCAGAGAGTTCTGGTGGATTCTTTTGGAAGTCTCGACATTGATAGACTTAGAGTTCTGTTCGCAAATGACAGCACCTATAAGGAGCCTACATCTGCCGAGTTAACGGCACTTGACGAGATTCCGTGTGTTCTTGTAGACAAAGATTGGTTCATGATTTTTGATAATTTCTACAATTTCACTGAACAGTATAACGGGGAAGGTCTTTACTGGAACTATTGGTATCACACATGGAAAACTTTTTCTGCTTCACCGTTTGCCAACAATGCTCTCTTTATCCCGGGCACGCCTGCTGTTACGGCTGTTAGTGTTACGCCTAGCACAGCAACCGTTAATAAGGGACAGAATATTCAGCTTAATGCAACAGTAACGACTACTGCCTTTGCCCCTAAAACGGTAAAATGGACTTCCTCTGCTCCTGATGTTACAGTAGACAACTCAGGAAAAGTTACAGTTCCTGCTGACGCATCGTCCACAAGTGTAACAATCACGGCAACCAGTACTTATGACGGGACCAAAAAGGGAACTGCAACATTAACAATTGCGTAATATACTACTATAATACCTCGCGTGAAACATTGGTTTTCACGCGAAGTTTTCTAAGGAGGTTTAAAATGTATGTAGTACCTAACACAATGGTAAGAATTTTAAAAAACGTCCCCCTTGACAACACTTATAGAAACACTCTTTTCTTCACTTCAACAGGAAATCAAAGTGCCTATTTTTCAAGTAAGTCAAAGTACACACTTACGAATTATTCTTATGTTAGACCTCAAAATGCTGTTAAGGTGGGGATAAACTCAGAAAATCTATATGATTGTAACTACATAATGTTTCAAAATACTGCCTTTGGCAACAAGTGGTTTTATGCCTTTATAACCTCGGTCGAATATATTAACAATGACGCGTCATTAATAACTTATGAAATTGACGTAATGCAAACATGGCATTTTGACTACAGTCTTAATATGTGTTTTGTTGAGCGTGAAATGAGTCTGAACGACACAATAGGGGATAACCTAGTTCCTGAAGGGTTAGAACTAGGAACATATGTGTATAATGATCAAGGCTTTATTTCAGAGTTTGAGCCAAACCAGATTATCGTGGCAGCAACCTTTGATGAGACCATGAATGACGCTACAGGAGGGTTGTATGGGGGTGTATATTCTGCTCTTAAATATAACCGTTTTCTTACTTGGCAAGACGCAAACGCATTTATAGAGACAGCCACAGCGTCCGTAAAAAGTTCAGGAATTGTAAGTGTGTTTATGTATCCCCTAGCTTTCTTTTCTAACTCAAATGCTACTGACCCTGTTACTATTACAAAATCCAGAGATAAAATGTACACGGACATTAATGGTTATGTCCCTAAAAATAAGAAGCTTTTTACCTCTCCTTATAACTTTCTATATGTCACCAATAATGAAGGTGTGGCCGGAAATTTTCCTTATGAGTTCTTTTCAAGTTCCACGTGTGAGTTTGATGTTACCGGGGTTGTGTCGTGTAGCCCTGAATTTTCTCTCGTGCCTAAGAACTATAAAGGAGCCACTAAGAATTATAATGAGCAAATGACATTAGGTAATTACCCTTTATGTGCCTACGCTATTGACAGTTATAGGGCATACTTAGCGCAAAATGCTAATAAATTAAACCTTGCTGCTGTTAGTGCTGTTACACAGACAGCGTCAGGGGCTTTATCTTTTGCAATTACAAAAGGTGCAGTAGGTGCTAACGAGGTTCTAGGAGGAATAAAAGACATATCAAATATTTTAGCCAACAACGCAGATATGGACGCTTTACCACCCCAAGCTCACGGTCAACATTCCCCTACCGTTAATTTTGTTAATAAGATAAAAGGGTTCCAGTTCTATAATGTTCAAATACGCGCGGAGTTTGCTCAGATAATAGATGATTATTTTAACGTTTATGGCTATGCTACCAGGAGAGTTAAAATTCCTAATCGATCATCGAGACCCCATTGGAATTATGTTAAAACTATAAACGCTTCTTTAACTGGAAGTGTTCCGGCTGATGATATGAGCAGAATAGTGTCAGTTTATGATAAGGGTGTTACATTTTGGAAGAATGGTTCAGAAGTAGGCAACTATGCATTAGATAACAGACCGTAAGGAGGTGATTAAATGAGTAAAAACAACAAGAAAAGATGGGAAAGTGCAAAGCTTAACAATTACACATATTTGCAGTATTATAATCGGTTAACAGAATTAGCTATTAATATGTATGAGTGGAAAAACCTTCCCCCTACTATTGATCCTAGGTTTTTAGAATTAACTTTGTTTAGCGACGGTATGGCAGTATTTTTTAAGGACCCTGTTCTTGACTATCTTTGTCTCCAATGTAAAATAGGGGGTCGATTAGATGTGTATAGGATACCTATACAAAGAACAGCTTACGCCACTAACGGCTACAATATGCCATTAACAAATACAGACAGTGTAATTATTTTTAACAACTACTTACATACAAATAGTCTATTGGACATTGAAATGTATGCGAATAGACTGTACAACATTGAACGCATAATTGATGTAAATGTTAATTCACAAAAAACACCTTTGATTGTAAGGGCTTCCGAAAATCAAAGACTTACCCTTAAGAATCTTTATATGCAGTATGATGGTAATGAACCTTTTATTTTTGGGGATAAGGATTTAGACCTTGATAGCATGAAGGTTCTACAAACAAACTCTCCTTACGTAGCGGACAAGCTTAATATTCTTAAAAGACAAATATGGAATGAAGCTTTAACCTATCTTGGCATTGAGAACAGCAACACAGAGAAAAAAGAACGCCTTGTCTCTGATGAAATAACTAGCAATCTAGGGGGAGTAGAGGCACAACGTTATACACGTCTTAATGCCAGAAGAGAAGCGGTTAAGAAAATCAATGAAATGTTTGGTCTTAATATTGAGGTTAATTTCAGAGCAGGAGATTCTAGTTTATTAGAAAAGGAGGTGTCAGACAATGAGCAAGTATACGACGGAAATTAGATTTGTATGCGAAACCTTGGCAGGATTAAGTGAAAGTGAGGGCGGGAATAGCGTAAAATCAATCATTGAGACTGCTAGTCCTAAGTTTTTTAATTTTGATTATCCTATTTTCGATGAAGCGTATAGAAACACCTTGCAAACTAAGATATTAAAACACTATTACACAAGGGAAATAGGATATGAAACTGTTGGTTTGTTTAAGTTAAAACTTGATACCAAACTTAACGAAATTATGCCCTTTTATAATCAGCTTTACAAAAGCGCTTTATTAGAGTTTAACCCTTTTTACGATGTTGATTTAACAAGAGAACATAAGAAAAAGAGTGAAGGCTCCCAAGATGTAAAAGGGAATTTAACTAGCACAGATAAAATAACAACCTCTGACAAAACATCACATTCCTTGATGCATGAAAGCGATTCTACAAGCACTAGCGATGGGTCTAATCATCAGACTAACGTTAGAAGTGGAGAGAATACAAAGGTTCAAAGAAACCTGTTTAGCGAAACACCTCAAGGAGCCTTAACAGGAGTTGAAACGGAAACTTATTTGACTGACGCTAGAAAAATTACTGACACCACCAATATAAACGAAACCGACACCTTGGACGCTACTACAGGTGATACCACCACCCAGGAGATTAATTCTAATGATAGTGGAAGGGTTGACAGGGATTTAATTACAAACAACGATACTAACGCAACAAATACAAGTCTTACTAACATCAATAACTTAGAAGACTACATTGAAACTGTTAAAGGCAAGCAGGGGAGTGGCTCTTATTCATCGTTGTTAAAAGAGTTCAGGGAAACATTTATAAATGTTGATATGATGGTAATAAACGAACTTAATGACTTGTTTTTTGGTCTATGGTAAAGGAGGATAAAATGGATAATTTTAAAGAAATTACACAAATGAAATTTTGGTGTCAAAAGGTGTTACCGTTGGTGTATGATGATAGTCTGTCATACCTAGAGGTATTATGTAAAGTTACGAATAAGTTAAACGATTTAATTGAAAACAATGCCAAGATACCTGATTTTATAGCAGATTTAATAAGGGAATATATTTCTAGCGGAGCAATTGAAAAGGTCTTAGCTGATGTGTTGGCTAACTTTATGCTTAATGTGAAATTCCCCCCTGCAGGGTTAACCCCCGCAACTGGTGACGGTTCAAAAGATGATACGCAAGCAATTCAGGGTTGTATTGATTATGCATTTAACCACGGCGGTATGGCTATTTATTTCCCCTCTGGAAAGTATCTTACGCAACCATTAATTCTTAGAAGCAAAGTGTCCCTTTTTGGACAAGACAGGTACACAACTCAACTTGTATTGAGAGGTGGAGCAACAACGGCTATGTTCACCGGGGTGGTAGATGATATAAGTTTAACGGGACTAGGTTTTGATGGAAATATGGATATCCAAGTAAATAATGTTAATCTTTTTGATTTTACCTCTAATTCCGCTTTGATATCAAACGTTCTGTTAAACGACGGTTATAAGCTACTTAACGTTACGGTTAATAAAGACTTGCAGATTAATAATGTAATCTTTGATCACGCGGTTGAAACAGGTATGGTAGTTAGGGGAAATGGCTATGTGCAAGGTAATAACCTTATATTTAACAGTGTGTCCTCCTCAACAGGTAAAAACTTTATTGAGTTGGGTACTAATAAGTCTACCTTAAGTGACGTTAAGTGCTTCGGTTTGTCTCCTAACTGTGTTCTTATAACCGGAAATAACAACGTTGTTAAATTCTGGGACGAGCAAAGTATAAAGTCTTATATAGACAACGGAGAGAATAACAATATCCTTGTTTACGGCAAAGAAGAAATAACCAGTTTAAGTGGAAACCTAAAAGAAAGTATCGGGGGTACATTAACTGAAACTATAACTGGGGATAAAAACGTTAATGCTAACAATCTCTTGGAAGCATTAAATGGCAACAAAACCGTTACTGTTGGAGGTAATGAAACCGTTAATATTGAAGGAAAAAGCACTCAAACTATTAACGGTGATTTAGAATTATTAAGTAAAAACATAGTTGCTACCGTCAACACAAACGTCGGAATAACTGCTGATGAAATTATATTGACAGCATTTAAAGACATGAAACATGATGCAGATAATATAAACTTAACGGCGAATAACGCAATTAACTTAACCGGACAAGATGTGGCTATAAAATCGGTTAATCCTGTCACTTACAAAACCCCCGTAGATACTGTTTCACCCTTATTTAAGGCGGTTCCTGCAAAGGACATTAATGGTGATTTATACAATCTACTTGTAGAGGGTGACCTATCAAAATTAAATGATTTTATTAAAAATTCCATTTACTCTAATTTTGAGGTTGAACAGTTTGTAAGCGGTAATACATTAAATTTATTTACCACTAATGTTACTATAGTAAAAGTGCCATCTACTTTTAAGCTGAAAGTTGGTGTTGTAGACCCCACCTTTCAGAAAACAAAAAATGTTGTAGATTATTCCTATTCTGTAAATGCAAACGTCTGTATTAATGCAGGAACCTTTAACATGAGCACCAATGAGCCGAGGGGGATTGTTCTGCAAAACGGATCAATTATACATGATGCAAAATTTACAAGTGGTGAAACTACGCCTGCCGGTCTATTGTGCATTAACGATCAGGGAGTAATGAGTTCTATGTTGTCCGCTGATTTAACTGCTAATCAAGTGCTTTCCCAAGGCATTAAAAATGCTGTTCAGGGTTGGTATCCATTGTTGGAAAATAATGTAGTTAAGTTTATTGGTACACCAACTTGCAATGGTCGCACTGTTATTGGGCAAGATTCTATGGGTAATTATTTCCTATTAGTTGCCCCCAGTAATTCACAGAATATTGGGTTAGATGAAAATAAGTGTATTCAATTATTAAGGGACAGAGGGTGTATCTTTGCTTACAGTCTTGATGGCGGTGGCAGTTCAAGTATTGCTTACAAAAATATCCCTATGTGTCCTGTAAACTATGAAGGGACTTTTAGACCAATTATAACAACACTTTATTTTGACAGTCTACAGCCTACGTCTTCTCTTAGCGACGCTTTTTATCAGGTGGGTTTAAGTAAGTTATATGAAATGATGAGCATTTATTCAAAAGACTATGTAAATAGCATTACCATGAAGGTCTACAATCCGGGGGCAAATAACGGAGGGATCGATATTTATGATGGCTATGATAGAATCACCAAAGGAAACAGGACTTTGAAAATGGGAACAAGTTCAGACAGTACCTACGGTAAACAGGTTAGCTTTGCATTAAGAGATGATACAGGAGAATTTACCGCTTTTAAAGCTAATAGGGGCGGTTTGGCGGACTTTAATGACAACTTGGGCAAGTTCTATGCTAACCCCTTCTCTGATTTTAACTGGTCTACCTCTTTATCGGGGTGTTACTTTCATGCTAATAATAGTTTTCTTCCTGCCCTTCCGTCAGGAGAGTACTATATGTTTATGATTAGAAGATATGCTAGTGGACCTGCTGTGAGCTACATTGTTAACCGAGCCGGGACAGACCCGAACATGTATATTGATTATTATAACGGTAGTACACATAAGACATATAAAAATACTCTTACGGTTCTTTAACAATTTTCTCCAATAATCGTTGATATTCTCCTTAATGTGTGCTATAATTAAGATAGTTAAAGATAACACATATTAAGGAGAATAAAGAAATGATAAAGAACATGATAAGGATTATAAACACAGCATTAGCAAACAGAGAAATGGAAATTAGTGTTGCAGAGGAATTACTTTTAGAACTTGAAACTTTAACCTCAAAACACTACGGAATAAGAGCAAGAAGAGTTGTTATGTTTCAAAATGATGAAGTCTTAGATGCATATGTTAATTCATAACCCCAACCCCGCATATTTTCCCTCTACAATTAAGACAGCAATCGACATTTAACAATAACCGACAGCAATTGACTTTAGGTTATGTGACAAGATGCGACTTGCTAGGTGCCCCTGAAGGGGAACTTAATAGGAGGGAAAATATGCTCCATATCCC
>Ga0065704_10000993_pt1 | contig 15624 bp, 15 predicted proteins | sample SwiRhicommuniRL2_FD_59091 | JGI IMG/M metagenome (GOLD analysis project Ga0065704, IMG submission 59091) | Switchgrass rhizosphere bacterial communities from Rose Lake, Michigan, USA - RL2 v2 (version 2) | ecosystem: Host-associated > Plants > Roots > Rhizosphere > Soil | place: East Lansing, MI
GGCTTAATCTCACTCTGATAGCAGTCGGGTCCGGCAGGATCAACCGGAGTCGATCCTTAATCTATTATAAAATAGTACGGTCGGACAATCAAGTTATTGTGCATATTGTGTAACCATGTCAGATTCAATTGTATTCGAATCTCCATATTATGAGCGCAACTGGAGGTCGATGAATCATGGAATGGCCAACTGACCAAAAATCATCTACGACGCCGCCTATATGATTGCGTTCCTAGAAAATCTTGTCTAATTAAGATATAAACGTTCGCCTGACAAAATTTTTTTAAGATCAAATTCAAAACATGATACTCCCTTTATTTTTAATTCACTATTGATCAGAATTTGATATAGGTAGACTTAAAATATTCACACATAAGAATTACTTGTTCTATGAAAAATAGAGTTTGTATATCGCATAAGGAAGACGTCGACGGCGTCTCTTCGGCAGCTCTTATCAAAACCGCATTTGAGGTAAATACAGTATATCTTGTTGATTATGCAAACATGATTAAAACATTACGTAGTATGGTATCAAGTGTTCAAGATGGCACAAAAAAAATAGACGAATTATACATATGTGATTTAGGACTAAGCAAAAAAAATGAAAATGAATTTGTCAAGATTCTAAAGGAGATGATCGAAAAAAAATGCAGTGTTACATATATCGATCATCATGATTTGGATAAGAAGCTTCTAGCAGAATTAAAAAAAAGTGGAGTAAAACTTTTACACAGTACAAAAGAGTGCACCAGTATCCATATTTACAATAAATACAAAAGAAAATTTTGCTCTTATCAGGCATTTCTTGCAGCGGCTGCTGCATTGACAGATTATTTGGAAACAAGGCCTATTGCATCTAATTTAGTGTCCAGATTTGACAGACAGTTTTTGATGCTCGAAGCTACTGCCTTGTCGTATATGATTTCTTCAAGCCAGCATGATAGCGATTTTCTTGCGNCAATCGTAGAGGATCTGTCGCAAAAAAAATACCCCCATGATATTGAAGGCGGATTTCANAGGGCTGAGAAACATGCAAGAAAGGTCTTAACTGTGGTAAAGTCCATTGAAAACTCAATAATACTGGCCAGGAATTTGGCGCATGTTCAAATTAATTCTGAACTACCGTCGAGTATGGTGGTTAACTTTGTACTCGGCACGTCGGGAAAACCAGTTGCACTTGTATACAAGGCCAAAGACGATATCAATTCATGTATTATCTCTATCAGGGGATCGAACGAATGCAAAGTTCATCTCGGTAGAATTGTTAACGATTTATCTTCCGCATTGTCTGGTAGTGGCGGTGGTCATGAGAAGGCCTGTGGAGCTGTTATACCCAAAGACAAGTTTCCAGAATTTATCAAACAGCTGGACAAAAAATCAAGATAAAGGCAACTCCTTTGTTTGCAGGAAAAATTAAGTATATTAATAGCTTAAATTATTCTGGATAAGCCGTTAGGCCTACCCAGAATATGTTCCCCATCGGTTTGGTCGATGTAATCTTACAATCAAGATAAAGGCAATTTAAATGTGCTGGAATCGCTACTCTGCGTCCAGCACAGTCCCATCATCCCAAATTCCTGATTTATCCGTATAATCAAGTCTTTTGTAGTTGTTGCTGACTTATTCTTGTTTACTGCGGCTTCTTAGTTTACCTTGAGTTTGTCTAAAATTCTATCAATTCTTGCAATTGGCTTATTTTCATTATTCGATATTTCCTGATGGGAAGGTGGGCTGGCAAGGTATTCTTTATTATTTTCTGCAATCCTTTGATGATAGGTTGGAACTAATTCGTTCTGATAAAAGATACCAATCGGAATCTTATCTCCCCATTCGGCTGAATATTCCAAAATCTTGGACATCTTTTCATTAACTTCGGATTCATCATTTATTGTTCCGTTATAGCCAGTGTCTTCTATTTTGTATATTCTAGGGCCTGTTGTCTGAGGTTCTAGTTTGTTTTTTCCCTGAAACCATTCCCTTGTATGGATGTCATCATATGTTGGACATGGCTGAAGAACGTCAATAAAAGCTAGACCCTTGTGCTTTATTGCTCTTTGTATTGTATCTTTTAGATGTTTAACATCATATGAATAGGACCGTGCGATAAATGTAAATCCTGACACAAATGCTAGCGCAATGGGATTTACAGAATTGCTTGTATTTGGACTTACAAGGGATTTAGTTTTTTCTCCCAGCCTAAGAGTAGGAGAAGCCTGTCCCTTTGTGAGACCATAAACCTCATTGTTAAAAATAAGATATGGAATGTCAACGTTTTTCCTGCCGGCTCCTACAAAATGTCCCGCCCCAATTCCAAGTCCGTCACCGTCGCCCCCGACTGCTATAATTTGAAGATCGGGATTGGCAATTTTTGCACCTTGTGCAAAAGGCAAGACTCTTCCATGCAAAGTGTGAATACCATACACATTAATGAAATGCGGTGTTTTCCCAGAACAGCCGATTCCCGAGAAAATAACTGCCTTATGTCTTGGGATCTGCATCTCGCTCAGCGCCATTTGAATCGCATTTAATATTCCAAAATCTCCACATCCCGGACACCAATCATTGTGTACCGTTGTTTTATAGTCAGATAGTTTAAGTTCCGCCATCTAATATAATCCTCCTTTCATTTGTACCAGATANTATAGCCTTTAGTGCAATATAAATTTCCGTTGTGGACATTGGTCTTCCATTATATTTTACTATCTTATAATCAATTTTTGCGCCAGTATTTTGTTGGACCAGAGATGCTAACTGCGATGTGTAATTCATTTCTACATCTATTACCTGGTTGGCGTCGACCAAGAATTTTTTGACAGTTTCAGTGGGAAATGGGTGGAGTAATCGCACTTGAATAAATCTAAATTTGTTTCCCTCTTCTGATAATTTCTCGATGGCTTCTAAAATTGCGCCTTTTGTAGAGCCCCAGCTGATAATGACGTTCTTAGCTCCAGGACCGAAATCATAACATGTCACCTTATCGTCATCAGCTATTTTTTCTAATGCTATCTCTAGTTTTTTCATTCTCTTATCCATCATCTTGTTCCTATTCTCAGGATCCTCTGAAATGTGACCTTCTTCCGTGTGTTCATCTCCAGTATTCCAAAATATTGCATTTTCTGTACCGATAGGAACTCTTGTGGAAACTGGAGAATCGTCGAGTTTGAATCTTTGAAAGTGACCTGCAGCACCCTCAACCTCATTTTTGTCAATATTGTTTTTTAATTTCCCTCTTTCAATTTTGAGCTCATTACTAAATCTTTTGCATGTTTTGATGCTACTGCTAATTGCTTTGTCAAGCAAATGAATTACTGGTAATTGATAAATCTCTGCTAAATTGAATGCCTTTATTGCATCATAAAAAGATTCTTCGATATCTCCAGAAGCCAGCACTATTTTTGGAAATTCGCCATGTCCTGCGTTTATTGCAAATAACAAGTCGCTCTGTTCATGTCTTGTGGGTAATCCAGTGGAAGGTCCCGCTCTTTGATACATTGTAACTACTAAAGGGACCTCATTCATTCCAGCCCAACTTAGTGCTTCAGCCATCAATGAAAAGCCGGGTCCAGATGTTGCAGTAGCCGTCCTAACGCCGGTTAATGAAGCTCCAATTGCCATGGTAACTGCGGCAATTTCATCTTCCGTTTGAACGACAACAATAGATCCATTTTTGCCGTTAGATTGTTCAATAATTTGATTTGATTCTAAGAATTCGCTCTCATCACTTGCTGGAGTAATAGGATAATAGGTTTGAAATCTACAACCTCCAAGAATTTTTCCAATTGCTGCAGCCTGGCTACCTGAGACTAAAAGATAATCCTGTAGAGCGTCCTTAGGGGTAATTTTGTATTTAATAGTCTTAGGATCAAATTTAGTGCTCATTTGGGAATAGGCGTATTCGGCAGCTTCAATGTTAATAGTGACTAGTTTTGGCTTTGATCCAAAGACATCTTGAATAGCACTAGTCAGAGCGTCTTTTTTGATACCAAGTAAAGAAATTGAACCCGATATGGCCATAACATTAACTACTCTAGCAAGTTTACTCAACTTAGGATCGTTCATTTTTTTTGCTACTGCTTCAATCATTTCAAAATATGGTAGACCGTATACTATACAACCTCTCGACTTTGCAAATTCCAGCATACCACTCAAATTAACAGAGTGTCCAGAGTCTTCCAGTAACTTGCGTATTCTATTACTTGCTTCAAAATCAATTGTAGGTACCTCCATTAATGTAGTTTCGGCAAGTGTTGAGTCATATATTATCACTCCTCCGGAAGATACTCTGTCTGCGTGTCTGAAAACCGTCTCAGCATCGAATGATACTAGCATGTTGATTTCTTCCAAATGGGAGTTTACAGGTTTTTCTGAAACTCTTATTGTGAAATAGCTGTGTTCTCCTTTGATGTTAGAATAAAATTCCCTCTTTCCAAATATATGAAAGCCCTCTTTTGCGCATGTTCTTGCAAAAATATTTGCAGCTGAATCAACACCACTTCCCTGAGGTCCACCAATTAACCAGGATATAGAATTCACATTAGACATAAAAGACAATGAATTGCATTCTTCTCCAAATTATTAATACAAGTTATAGATATATAAAATATGAAATCATCATCCGCCGCCAGTTGCAGCGTCATATAAGCAGCATTCGCATGAATCTCGTTCTCCGCAATACGGACAAGAACACGTGCAGGCTTCAATTGCAATACCACAAATCTCGCACGTAACTATTTCCTCCGGAGAATTGTTATTCGAAGACATCTAGTATCATAAAAGTAAACTAGCTAGAACTTATACTTTGCATCAAAGAATAATCTATGTTATTTAATTTCTGAATATAAATAGATTAAGAAGTTTTTTACTTAGAAATTTTAAACAAAGAAAATAAAAATGAAAGAGGATGTGGTTTTAATCCCACTTACTCCACGCGGCCATCCATCTATATGTCCAAGTATTGAGTTTCGCACCCAGTGCAGCTATCGGAACACTTAGCACAGCTCCAGCTCCCGATCCTAGCGCCACGGGACTATTGTAGAACTTTCCGACCTGAGGCTCAATTGGCGTCATATACGGAGGCAATGTTGGACGAGGATACTTGAATGCCATCTCCAGTGGATCTCTGACTAACAACAGATTGATCATATTGAATATTGGCAATGAAAGACCAACCAGCGTTCCGCCAATAATAATGGCAGCGTGTTTATTCCTTCTTGTTGCCCAATATGTCAAATCTAGCAGCATTGCTGAAGGTATCCACACGGGTGTTACTATGAAGTCATATGGATATCCTAGTGCAAACCAAGCCCCTTTGGCTACCCATGTATAGATAGTCATGATTGTTGCATAATATGTTGCAGTCCCTGGTACTCCGGTGAATAGCATGTAATAGATTGCACCAACTACAAGCATGGTTGATTGGGATATTGAGAACACTACGAATGATGTCCACGCCCAATCAGTGTAGAAGATGTAATCTCCTGCGTTGATTGTCAATAAGGTACTATTTACAGCAACTACAACTATGAATAGATAGTGTGTAGTGCGTCTAAGCCAGACCATTACCAAATGTCTCCTAGAGGTTCTATATAAAATTTTATTTTGATATTCTTAATAATGAAAGATGAAAAATTTGATACATTTTGTAAACGATTTCAAAAATTCACTGTGAAATATTTCAAAGATAAATTTAGATTATTCTAATGATCCTGAAATAGCTAAGTCAAAAGTTTCTTAAAAAAAAGTTAATAATAAAAAATAAAGTTTAGGCGTAGCCCAGTTTTTCTCTAGTGATTTTCATGATGAAGAAGAATCCTAGTGCTTCAATGACTGTTAAGACTGATAGAGCATAAAGTCCACTTGGTAACGGATATGCCCATGGATACACAGTTACACCAACGTACACACCACCAGCCGTTGCAACCCAACATAGAATGAAGCCTATGATGTAAACTGGTGTCATCTTTTCTACACGTCGACCGATCATGCGCTCTATATCGTCACTACTGCCTGTTCTTCCACGGCCACCGCTGCCGCCACCGCCATATCCCTTTGGTAAAGTCATTAATTTTACCATCAAGGGATTCCTTTTTAAATTTTGCGTCTGAAACAAGGCTAAGGCAATTTTTTGATTAGAAATTCTTATGATTACTATCTGGGATCTAAGAATATTACCCTAGGTAAGTCAATATAGCTATTAAATAATACGTAAAGATGCTTTGAGAAAGTAAAGTCATAGCAAAGCATATATCTTTGTTATTTATGGTATGGCTAGGTGTAAATTATACGTCCAACATAAAAATAGCGGTAGTTGCACTATTTGCGATAGTAATGTCCACTTCGACAATCATAGCAATTGCTCAAACTGCTGAAGGACATGGTGTTCAAGCTCAGCTTCAGAGTAGATTCGTAAGAATTCAAGATGAAGCTTTCTCAGCACAAACATTGAATACAGGTGATCAGTTGGTTGTGACTGGAAATCTACAGAGTCTTGTAAACAAGCCATTAAGAGCATGGTTATCACTATTTAGTGAGTCAACCAATGCAGGTAACAGATGGGAGTTTATTGCAAGAGATCCTCCAGGAAATATATTTGATATTCCTCCACAAGGAACAATTCCATACTCAATTACTGCAAAAGCCCTTGAACCAGGTATTTACCATGTTCATACACAATTGAACGTCGAACATGTCGGTCCTGGATTGGGTCCTGGTCAAACTATTCAGGTGTCTGGCACAGCAATCTTGAAAGCAGTTCCATGGGGTAATGTAACATATCAGGTAATACTGATTGGTGCTGGACTCGGAGTAACGTTTGCAACAAGACCGTGGCAAGTAATTTAAAAGAATCCTCTATTTTTTATCTATTTTTTTAGTTCTTTTACTTAGTAACTGTTTAAGATTAACTTCATCTATAAAATAGATTATAAAATAGATGAGTCCAAAAAATAAACTAGTCCAGAAAAAATTATAATTTTAAATGTATCTTTAGTCCCTTGTATCTATTTCTAATTGTTACTTCAGTCACTCCAGCAGCCTCTGCAACATCCTTCTGAGTTTTATTTTCACCATTCATTACACAAGCTACATACAGAGCAGCTGCAGCTAATCCCATAGGATCCTTTCCAGCAGATATCTTGCCTTGCTCAGCCTTTTTCAGTATTTCCAATGCTTTTCTTTTAGTTTTTTCAGAAAGCCCTGACTTGCTTGCAATTCGGGCTACACATTTAACAGGATCCACTACAGGCATTTTCAAGTCCAGTTCTCTAATCAATAGTCTATAGCATCTTGCTACATCCTTTTTCTTGATATTACTTGCATGTGCAATATCCTTCAAAGTTCTAGGCGTTTCAGTATCCCTACAAGCAGCATACAACGCAGCCGCTACAAGAGCCGAAATAGACCTTCCCCTGACGAGACCCTTTTCGAGTGCTTTTCTGTACACATAAGCTGCTTTTTCAATTACAGCGTCCCCAACAGCTAGCTTATCTTTTAGTCTGTCTAATTCACTAAAAGCTTGTCTAAAATTGCGATCTACTGGTTCGTGTACCTGACTCCTACTATCCCATGTTCTTAATCTTTCAATAGTACTTTTCATAGAAGCCGATAATGGCTTTCCAGAAGCATCTTTATCAACAGGTCCGATTATTGTGGCAAGCCCCATATCATGCATTGCAAGGGACGTAGGAATGCCTGCACGACTTCGATCTTCATGTTCTTCTTTTGAAAATGCTCTCCATTCTGGTCCAGTTTCTTCAATACGTTCAGTTACTACAAATCCACAATTTCCGCAAAACATCTCTCCACTTGAATTATCTGTGACCATTGGGCCTTTTCCGCATCTTGGACAGCGATCACTAAATAAGGAAATATCTTTAACCAATTCTAATACCCCACAAAAATTGAGACAATGTTGTTTCTTATATTTATGTTTTATTCTCATATATATGCATTGTCGTAAATATTTCTGGGCCGCTAATATATAGAGGAAAATTTGGAACTTTTCCAAACTAAAGCCGTCTTTGCGGCTAATTTTCGGATTTATTTCTCAAGTTTTTAAATTTATCAGAACTTTGGAATGTTTCTTTTTCTTCTCTTGGTCTTTTCAACTTTCTTACTTTCACTTCTTGTTGAGCTGTAAACGTGAGTTTTTTTGGATAATTTCACAAAAGAAATACAAATAGTATCAATATAAAAACTATAGACTCAACTATATCTTAATCATTTTAAATGATAAATGCGTTGTATTGTTATGAGTTTAAGGGACAATCATTCGGATAATGAAATTCGGAAAATGTATAATTTTAAGAACATTGCAGTTGTGGGAATGTCAAGGGATCCCGTCAAAGCTGCCCATTTTGTTCCTAAATATATGATTGAAAGAGGATATAACATTATACCAATAAATCCATCAGCTAATGAAATACTAGGAAAGAGAACATACGCCAAGGTATCGGATATCAAATCCCAAGTAGACATGATAGACGTATTTAGACCCTCTGAAGATGTCTATTCGGTTGTAGAAGATTCAGTAAAAAAACCGGGTGTTAAAGTTATCTGGTTACAAGAAGGTATTCACAATGCCGAAGCAGAAAAAATGGCCCTAGATAATAAAATTAATGTTGTATTCAATAGATGCATTATGGCTGAACATATGAGATTATTCAATACCGATTAAGAAATAAATCTTTAATCAATATCCTTTTTCATGGAAATATTTGATTTCCAGTATACCTATCAATAATCTTTATTGCTTTTGTAGGGCATGCTTGAGCGGCCATAACGATCCTATCTAGGGTATCAGCGGTTTCTGATTGGACTCTTGCCTTTGGATTGATGTGTTTACTTTTATCAACTGCGAACACTTTTGGTGCTATGGTTTCACATCCACCAAATGCCAAACACAAGGATGGTTCAATTAAGATATGGAATCTACTTCTTATAGTGTCTAGGAGCAAGCTATCATATCCAAGGTTAGTATTGGACTGGTGGTCTGTAAATTTATGTGGATTCAATCTGTTTTGACTTGACAAATTTTCATTGTTTACTTCATTACTGGCTTCATTTGATTCAAAATTATCATAGGAATCTGAATCGTATTTTTTTCTTTTTTTCCTATCTGAAAGAATTTCGAAGGCTTCGTTAATTTTTTTGATTGTCTCTTCCGCAAGAGGTGATTTGCTTCTATCAGGGTGATATTTTCTTGCAAGCTTTCTGTATGATTTTTTTATTTCCTGAAAATTGGCATCTTGTGATACTCCTAGAGTCGCATAATACCCTCGACTATCCATCAATTAAACTACCACTATCTATTATTTATTCACTATTCGTAGGAAAAGGATATCTCTATAGATGGAAAATTGTCAATCTAACTTGATCAAAAATATGTCAAGACTTTTTACCTGTTACGAAAGGGTTGATGATGCCATAATAATTTTCCAATGCCATTTTGTCGTCATAGCATTTTTTACATATGCATAATTGAGAAACAATGGCTCTATCGCAATCTTTCTCGAACTCGCATTTAGTGCATCCAGCTAATGCTCCACAGACGGCACATTTTAGCTGTTTAGAATTTACTGAAACATAGGATGGATCTGATAAATCTCGTGTATGACATTCTACATGTTTTATTGATTTAGTTGACCTTGACCATAATGCTAATTCACCCTTTGATATTTTTTTTCCGCAAGACTTACAGTTACTACTAAATTTCACAGTAAGGTTAATCCAATCATTGCTCCTTGTTTGCAACAAATTAATCAAAGTACATCAAAGATAATAATCTAACGAGTGGTTGAGACTGGGAATAATATTTATTGGCACAAGAGATTCAATGTGGGCTATTCGAAAAATTTTTCAATTTTCATTATTACGGTTTTTTTTTCGCCAAGTATAGTCCTTACGGCATCGAACAATTCGCATGCTTCCTGTTCAAATGCTTGTATGAGATACTTATCACCATTCATACTTACTTCTAACGAATAATATTTTATGCCGTTTAACATCAGGGATAATTGGTTTGATGCTTTAGTAATTTTACCTCCTAAACCCAGTAGCATAGTCAAGGCCTCAATGCTATTTTTGTAATTCAAAATCACTGCTCACGTCATAGATCCAAAACTTGATGAAATTAACAAGAGGAAGAAATGAAATATTACTTTTCATGATTTTATGGACACAAAATTACAGTAAGAAAAACATGATATAATTATTGGATCATCTCAGAGAGAGGGAGACGATTCCAAAACAGTACTTGCATTAAATTTAACTAATTAAAAAAGCGTTACTCTTATTATTGTTGTTGTTCTTATTGTAGTTGTTAATGTAGCTGTTGTTGTTAATGTTGCTACATCTCTTACATATACCAAACCAGCCAGCTATTCTGTTTTCCATCTTATCTTCAATGACATTTGTTCCACATTCAAAACAAAAGTATCTTTTTTCCATTTAATTCCAAATTATTAAACAATACCTTCATAGTAGATCTTTATGATACCGCCAGCACATGATCTGAATGGACAACAAGAGTTCTATTAGAAATCATCATTCTTCTTGATACTGAATACATTTACTTGATGATTTTTTCTAGCACTTTATAGCTTGCACGAGAGTAAACAATTTCAATTAAAATTGTGAGGTTGAATCGTTTATTGTGGCTTTATAATAAATAGTTTAGAATTATTACCATCATATCCTGAAAGATATGCCTGGTTTGTTGAAGGATTGATTATGATATTATCAACTATGAAATTAGTTTCAAACTTATTTATTATGTTGTTAGTTGTGTTTACTGCTATAGCCATACTTTTAGTGACATTTGAATTCTTTGATAAAATGTTGGTTAAATTTTGGTCAACTATGTAGAGTAATTTGTCATTTGGATTGTACAAGATTTTTTTTACGGATTCCCCTTGTATACTTGAAATGTTCTTCTTACTTTTGAGATCTATAGCATTAACTTTTCCGTCAGAGCCTGCCTCGTATAGTACGTTCTTTTCCTTGTCAAGAGTTATTGCAATTGGACTTTGTGCTGTTATATTATCAATTATGAGGTTATTCGACTCATCTATTGCCGAAATAAGATTGTCATATTTTGCACCGGCGTACAATAAATGAGATTCTGGATCTAATTGTATATCCTTTATTCCGTATTGCCATTTATCGATAAGAATTGGTTGTAATGATTTTCCATCTATTACGTATAAGCCCGGCTTTCCTCCCTCAGGATATAATGATCCAAGGTATATCGTATTGGTAACAGGGTTGAAAGATATCCCCGCCAATGATCCTTCTTTACCTTCTTCAGTTTCACCGTACAATTGAATCCTCTTGAATTTATTATTGGTCGAGTTGATCACATATAGTGTATCATATGCAATGTCGCTACCATTCTCATTAACCAAATGCTGACCTGCAGCGTAGATAATACTTCTATCTGGATCTATTGCAATGTTTGTCAAAAAATCATTCTTTTGGGATCCTATCTTAATGGTGTCAATGACCTTGTTTTGAGCAACGTCAATAACATACAGTAAATTCTTTTCTCCTAAACTTGTTGCAAATATTCCATAAATTTTACTTGTTTTTTCATCTATGGCCATGGAGACTGGTTTATCTTTTCCAAGAACCATTGAAGATACCGAAAAAGTACTTGGAGATTGCGAATAACCTGAGTGTAATATAGAAACTGTCAACAATGCTATGCCGACAGAAATAATGGTAAAAAGAGCTCTACGAGAACTCCTAGACTCATACATATGAATGATTATTAAATTTACTTATTAAAGATATAGAAACTTAATGATGGAAAAATGTTTATTTCATTTTTTCTCTATTGAGTTTCCAAATTCTAAACGCTAAAAATTGGNGTTAAATGGGTAGGTTGAGTGCAGNAATCTATTACATTGTACATTTTCCTCAACTATCCTTATCAAGAAGCAAGAGCATTCCATCAAGTGTCGAATCAACAATTATTATGATATTGGGAAGTATCTTACAGGTTGAGATATTGTAAGATTTATTAGATAATTTATCGTTATCTTAATTAATGAATCAAAAGCGTAATTTAGCATCTTCCCTCATTTGTTTCTCATTTATAGTACTTGTTGCTGTTGTTGTTGGTGTTGCTACCCTAATGCCAAAGGAATCAAGCTTTGGTTTTATGCAAACTTCAGATGCGTTGAATGCTGCCAACGCTACGTCATCTGCTGCCAACGCTACGTCATCTGCTGCCAACGCTACGTCATCTGCTGCCAACGCTACGTCATCTGCTGCCAACGCTAACCTTTCCAAAACTATACAGATTACTTCTGCCGATACAAAAGGAGCCACTGATGGAAAAAGCGTTGATATTGACTTACAAATTCAACCTTTTCCAGTTACACAAAGCGAGAACACACAATTTAAGATTACTTTTTTACAACCATCTTCTCAAACAGTGCAAGTTCATGTAGACTATGATTTTTCAATATCGAAAATGAATAGCGAAGTTTTCAGGGCGTCATCTTCAACTGGACAACCGTTACTGCACACAGCAGAGGGAATNGTCAGTATTCCGTATAAATTTAGTCAAGAAGGCGNGTATTCAGTTCAAGTAAGCGTCATGGGGATCAATTTCATTCCTCTAAAAACGGAACAGGCCTTATTTGATNTGAAAGTAAGNTAGNCCAAATTAAGCCAAAGGNTACCTTTATGAAATCTAACAAATTCAACTGCTAGTTATTGGTTTTCTGTTTCGTTTGTAGTCTCGTTTTCGGAGGATGTATCAATTTCCAAAGTCGCAGAATCTGGCTGTTCATTAAATAATTTGAAATCACTATTGTTGATAAATGCGTACGCGACGAAAAGCAATAACACTGCACAAAATATCGCACTCACCAACAAAAGCATATTCATTCTTGTATTGAATATTTTCTGAGTAATTTAAAGTAGTATTAAGATTTGAGCGTTGTGTGAGCCCATAAAATTAATTCAATATTCCTTAAAAAATTGAGATATAGCTATGTATAATAATTTTAACAAAAATAGTAAACATTAACTGAGCTCAATGAATATGAGCCTATATTTTCATCACAATGTCCATAAATCAAATTGAATTTATCAAGACATATTGAAAGATTTGTAGGTAGATTTGACTGGACAACCCTAGACCTAGTATACCTGAGAAAATGGACAGTCATTGGAATTATCATAGGAGTTCTATCAGGATTCCTGGTAATAATCGGCTTTGAGGCTGTTAGAATTTTTTCATCTTTTTTTCTTAGTGATATAGTGAGATATATCCAGCCATATCCGGAAGATGTGGCAAGCCTGTCTTCTGACTATTCTCTTTACGTCTTAAAACCATGGCTTATTCCAGTAACTTTNGGTCTAATTGGTTTGATTATAGGAATACTTTCTACAAAACTCTCAANAGCGCTAGGCAAAAATGGAATAGACGAGATCAGTGATGAATTTCATAATAAGAAAAATCAATTTAGTCTAAAAATTTCGTCGTTAAAATCATTTTCCAGTATACTGGCTGTAGGATGTGGAACTAGTGGTGGGGTTGAAGATTCTCTAGCAAATACCGGATCCACACTAGCATCTATAATAGGCAAATTTTTCAAACTAAATCAAGAGGAAATTCGTATTGCGATTGCAGCTGGAATGGGTTCTACAATAGGAGGCATCTTAAGGTTACCCTTTGGAGGAGCAATATTCAGTTTAGAATTGCTGTATCGAAGAGATTTCGTTATCAAGTCTCTGTATCCAGCGTTCTTAGCGTCAATAACAAGTTATATTATTTCAGGTATTATTCTGGATTGGCCGTCTTTCTTGTATATCCCTCAGGAATTTATTACAAAAACAAGTCTTCAGTCCATAGGGGCATATGGTCTAATTGCTGCCATGATAGGATTAATAGGAATAGGATATGTAAGGACTGTTCAGACTTTTCAAAAACATTTCGAGGACATGAAAATTCCACTTTACTTAAAGCCTGCTCTAGGTGGCGCAATTATTGGAATATTTGCAATCGGATTTCCGGAAATATTAGGTACTGGTTACGGCTGGTTACAAGTTGCAGCACTTGGTAATCACCAGATTTTTCCATTGTGGATAATGTTCCCTGTAATCATNATGAAAATTTTTGCCACATCAGTTTCTAATGGATCGCGAAATAGCACTGGTCTACTTGGTCCTTCACTGGTTATAGGCGGACTTATTGGTTCAGCTCTAATTACACTGTTTCATTCTTTTGGAATCTTCATGTTTATTGACACGACATCTGCTACTTTGATATCAATACTCGCTTTCTTTACTGCAAGTACTAGGACTCCAATTTCTGCAATTGTCATAGGGATTGAAATCGTTGGAAGTTATACTTTGCTTATTCCGACCGTTATATCGGTTATAATTTCAAATATTATTTCTGGCAAGAATAATTATATATACAAGAATTATGTTACTAATATAAGGACGCAAATTTTAAAGGATAAGAAACATGATTCTAAGTTAAAAAATTATCTCATAAGAGATGTGATGACTTCTGATTTCTATAACATAAATCGGAATACAACCATTAATGATGCTGTTCATATAATGAGAGAGTTGAATGTTAAATCACTAGTTGTTACCAATAATGCAGATAGATTCGAAGGGATGGTATATTTTGAGCATTTGTCAAATGTTTCAAAGATACAGGAGACAATTGAATCTGTTATGATATATGAACCACCTATGTTACGTCCTTTAGATTCAATTCTAGACTATTTTGAATTGATAAGTAAGACTGCACTGTATGAAATTCCAGTAATTTCTCCAGATGATAGTAAATTAGTATTATCAATACTAACTATGAGAGATGTTAACAAACTATTGAACAATATAGACGATCCACTATTACCTGATTTGCAAAAGAGTTACAGCAATTTGCAAAAAATAAATAGTAAGATTTTTCATAACCCATCGGCTGATCAAGACTTTGACAATAATAGTAGACTAATTAACAAGCTTAAAGATTATTGGGCCCGGTAGTAGAGTTTTAAAATTTAATCAAGTTATTATTATTTACTTTGTACTATTAAGTACTATCATAGTCACAGCTCTAGAAAAGATGAAGCAGAAGATTAATGATTCTTAATTTCATTCTAAATAAAAAGAGAAAGGGGAGATTTAGTTTACCGCTATCTGACCCTTCATATACGGATGAAGAGTACAAAAGTAGTCAAATGTTCCTGGGGTACTAAACGTCCACTGAAAAGTTTTTCCTCCTGCCAAGTAACTTGAGTCAAAGTCTTTACCTGGTTCGCCACCCTCAGCACTTCCTGAAGTTACGGTATGTAGTGTAGAGTCTGTATTCTTCCAAGTTACTGTTGTACCTGCTTTCACCGTCAAGGTTGGAGGTTCATAGAATTTTGTATTACTTGGAGAAGAGGATCCTGGAGAAATAACTATTTCACTGCCTGATGCTCCGGTTTGGTTTCCACCTGTAGTTGAGTTTCCAGCCATCATTGTTCCGTTACCAGTTGCGTTACCGCTACTGGCGCTGGTATTGAGCATCGTGGCGTTCTGAGTTACTTCTGTCTGGCCATCTCCGTCATTGCCATTGCCATTGCCATTGTTGTTGTTGCCGTTGTCGTTTGC
>Ga0065704_10001759_pt1 | contig 15618 bp, 17 predicted proteins | sample SwiRhicommuniRL2_FD_59091 | JGI IMG/M metagenome (GOLD analysis project Ga0065704, IMG submission 59091) | Switchgrass rhizosphere bacterial communities from Rose Lake, Michigan, USA - RL2 v2 (version 2) | ecosystem: Host-associated > Plants > Roots > Rhizosphere > Soil | place: East Lansing, MI
CTCGGCCCGCTCGCGCGGCGGCATGGCCGCCCGCGACGACGAAGCCTGACTCGCCGGCGCTACTCCGCCGCTTCGAGGTACTGCAGGCAGTACAGGTGCTCCGCGTCGATCCACCGTTCGACGGCGACCCAGCCCGCGATCCGCGCGAGCTGCGCAAAGCCGTCGAGCGTGTGCTTGTAGTCGTAGCGGGTGTGGATTTCCTCGCCCGCGGCCAGCGCCACGCTGATGCCGGCGACGGTCGGGCTCTGCGCGCGCAGGCTGACGAGGCCCATTTCGATGCGTTGCTGTTCGGGGTTCCAGACCGCGCGATGGCGAAACGCGGCCGGATCGAACGTCGCGTCGAGTTCGCGGTTCAGGCGCAGCAGCACCTGCCGGTTGAACGCAGCCATGGCGCCCGCGCCGTCGTCGTAGGCGCGCTCGAGCACCGACGGCTCCTTGGCCAGGTCGATGCCGACCAGCAGGCCACCACCGAGGCCGAGCGTCTCGCGCACCGAGTTCAGCAGCGCCACGGCCTCGAGCGGGCGGAAGTCGCCGAACGTCGTGCCCGGCAGAAAGGCGACGCGCCGACGCGCCTGCCCCAATGTCGGCGGCAGCGCCACGAACTGGCGGAACTCCTGGCACAACGGCATCACGCGCACTGCCTCGAAGCGGGCTCGCAGCTCGCGGGCCACGGCTGCGAGGTGCACCGCATCGGCGTCGACCGGCACGTACGCGTGCGGGGTGTCGAGTGACTCGACCAGCATCGCGCCCGTGCGCGGCGCCGCAGGGCCGTACTCGACCACGGCAGCCCGTGGTCCGATGCGACGTGCAATGTCGGCGGCGTGTGTGCGCAACAACCCCGCTTCGGCACGGGCGAGGTAGTACTCGGGCTGCTCGCACACGCGCGCGAAGAGCCGTGTGCCCTCGAGGCCGTACAGCAGGTGCACCGGCAGTTGCTTGTCCTCTTCGCTGAGCCCTTCGAAAACGAGGGCGATCATCGGGCGCGAGGCATGGAGTGGCGACGTTTCGAACCGGTGCACGACTTCGGCGATTTGTCTCATTCGATGCGATCCTTCGCGAGCCGGATTCCTGTGAACTGCCAGCGCGCATCTGCTGAAAGGAAACGGCGATACGACGGGCGCACGTGGCCGCTCGGCGTCACGCACGAGCCACCACGCACGACCGCGTGGCCGGGCTCGTCACACAGGTCATAACGATGCAGCGGCCCCTCCATGGACCGCGATCCGGCGTACGGCCGGCCGACCGAACTGGTCCATTGCCAGGCGACGCCGTACATCTGCACAGGTGACGGCGACGTTGCACTTCGTGCCACGGCGGGACCGAAAGTTCCCGATTCGAGGAACGGCCCCTGCAGCGGAACTTCGCGTGCCGCCGTTTCCCACTCCGCCTCGCTCGGCAGTCGCAGGCCAGCCCAGCGGGCGTAGGCATCGGCTTCATGGCCGCTGACGTGCAGCACCGGTGCGGCGTCGTCGAGCGGCTCCATGCCATGCAGCGTGAAGTGCTGCGTGGGATCCTCGGCGGACCAGTAGAGCGGCCGTTTCCACCCCTCGCACTGGCGCGCCGCCCAGCCGTCCTTGCGCCACAACTCGGCACGCTCGTAACCGCCGTCGTCGATGAACGCTCGATATTCCGCGTTCGTGACGAGACGATCGGCCAGCGCGAACGGTTCGAGCCACTGTCGATGGCGCGGTCGTTCGCATGCGAACGCAAAGCCGGTCTCGGAGGCTCCGAGCCACTGCAGCCCGCCCTCGAAGTCGAGCAGGCGCAACGGCGCCGGGCGCCCGCCATCGACGTCGATCGAACCCGGTGTCCGCGCGTAGTACGCCGGTCGCAGNGGGCTGGCCNAGAGCAGGTGCTTGATGTCCGCGAGCAGGNACTCCTGGTGTCGTTGCTCGTGTTGCAGGCCGAGTTCGACCGTCCGGCCATGACGCGGATCGAGGGCGGCTTCGGNCAGCAGCGCGAGCACCTTGAGGTCGATCCAGTCGCGGTACTCGTAGACGCATTCGAGGTCCGGCCGCGACAACAGGGAACGCGTACCGTCGCGCGCACCCGCGGACTCCGGGTCGTAGAGGCAGCCGAACGAGCGGTCGAAATACACGTGGCCTTCGCCGCGCGCCGCACGGAGCACGTGACGCTCGAAGAACCACGAGGTGTGCGCGAGGTGCCACTTGGCCGGGCTCGCGTCACGCAGCGAGCACAGGACGGCATCTTCGGGGCTCAGCGGCTCGGCCAGTATCCGCGTGGTCTGCCGGATTCGGCGGTAGTCGTCGGCAAGGCTGGCGGCTTGCGCGGCGGCGGAGCCCGGGGTGTTCGTCATGGGGCGCGATTTACGCAGCACGCACTCCGGCTGTCTGTCCGCCGCTGCCTACAATGGAAGCATCACGAAGCCGCCTGCGAAGCGTCGCGTCGCTTGCAATAACCGCACTCCCGCTGAGGTGTAATCGCTGCCGAGTTCGGCGCGCTGCACGGGATGCGCGCGAAAGTGCTGCCCTGGTGAACGCGCACGATGGTGTTGCCGTTCCGGTGTGGCGAACGGCGCGGGCAGGCAAGGACGCCAGCCCGCTCGACAAGGAGGACGAAATCATGCCAGGCAGACATTTCCCAATACTGGTGGCCGCCGCGCTCGTGACTGCCACGGCGTCGGTCGCTCAGCCCCAGACGACCGACCCAGGCACCACGACGCCGGGCAGCGCCACATCGACACCGGATGCGTCCACGACGGGCAGCGCCACGTCGACGCCCGACACGGGTGCGACCTCTGCGGAGCGCGACCAGTCGACGACTGACGCTGCGAGTGGTGCCGCGACGAGCACGCAGACGGGCGCCACGACCGCCACGACGGCGACGGGCATGGGCACGCTGCAGGGCCAGGACGCGGAGTTCCTGCGTCGTGCCGTGGAGGGCGACCGCATGGAGATCGCATCCGCGCAGGCCGCGCTCGGCAACGCGCAGCGAGCGGACACGAAGGCAGCCGCACGCATGCTGCTCCAGGACCACCAGGCGTCGAGCGCGAAGCTGCAGCAGCTCGCGAGTCGCAAGGGCTGGTCGATGCCCGCGGCCGTGACGAGCGCCGAGGCCGACCAGGCCCGCATGACGAGCGCCGGCGAAGACTTCGACGCGCGGTTCACGGCCGAGCAGGTGCGCATGCATCGCGAGGCGATCGCGCTGTTCCGCCAGCAGGCCGCCAGCGGGTCGGATCCGGACCTGCGCCAGTTTGCGACCGACCAGCTGCCGCACCTCGAGCACCACCTCGAAATGCTGCAGGGCGCGCGCACGCAGAAGTGACCGCAAGCAACCGACATCGACGACGGGGTGTGTCATGGCACGCGTGATCTGGAAGGGCGCCGTCAGCTTCAGTCTGATCCACATCCCGGTGTCGCTGTATCCGGCCAGCCGGTCCGCGACGCTCGACTTCACGATGCTCGACAAGCACGACTACTCGCCGATCGGCTACCAGCGCATCAACAAGGCGACCGGCAAGACCGTCGAGTGGGGCGACATCGTCAAGGGTTACGAGTACGAGAAGGGCGAGTACGTCGTGATGAGCGACGAGGACTTCCGACAGGCGAACGTCGAGGCGACCCAGACGATCGACATCCAGGGCTTCGTCGAGCCCCACGACATCCCGCCGATGTACTACGACACGCCGTACTACCTCGCGCCGGAGAAGCGCGGCGAGAAGGTGTACACGTTGCTGCGCGAGGCACTCGTCAAGTCGAAGTCCGTCGCGCTCGGGCTGATCGTGATCCGNACCAANCAGCACGTCTGTGCGCTGATGCCGCTGGGGCGCACGCTGCTGCTGAACACGCTGCGCTACGCCGACGAAGTGCTCGACCCCACCGAGCACGAACCCGCGCTCAAGACGCTCGAGGACGCGCGCGTCTCGCAGCGTGAGTTCGGCATGGCGATCAAGCTGGTCGAGGACATGCGCCAGCGCTGGGAACCGGAGGCGTTCAAGGACACCTATCGCGAGGACCTGCTGAACCGCATCGAGGAGAAGGTGCAGGCGGGGCAGACCAAGACCTTGACACCGGCCGCGGCCAAGACGAGCGAACTGCGCACGGCCGAAGTCGTCGACCTCGGCGAGCTGCTGCGTCGCAGCCTCGAGCGTCGCGGCGGCAAGGGCGGCGGCGACACCAAACGCAAGACGGCGAGCGAGGGTGCGGCACGGGCCGCNTCCGCGCCGGCGGCGACGCCCGCGCGCGTACGGAAGGCNTCCGGTGCCGCGGCNCGCGGCACGGGTACGTCGACCAGGCGCCGTCGCAGCGCNTGACGNGCGACCATGGCAAGCTCCGTCCCGCCAGCGCTGCAGCGGTACCGCGAGAAGCGGCGTTTCGACCGGACGCCCGAGCCTGCCGGCGTGCCCCGCGCATCGCCGCAGCGGCTCGAGTTCGTGATCCAGCGTCACCACGCGCGGCGGCTGCACTACGACTTCCGGCTCGAGTGGGACGGCGTGCTCAAGAGCTGGGCCGTGCCTAAGGGCCCGTCGCTCGACCCGGCCGAAAAGCGCCTCGCCGTCGAGGTCGAGGACCACCCGTACGAATACCGCACGTTCAGTGGCGACATCCCGGCCGGCGAGTACGGCGCGGGCCACGTCGTGATCTGGGACCGTGGTCACTGGGTGCCCGAAGGCGACGTCGACGCGAGTCTCGCACGTGGCAAGCTCGACTTCGCGCTCGAAGGCGAACGCCTTCACGGCCGGTGGTCGCTCGTGCGATTGCGCGAGGATGCGCGTGGCAAGCCGAACTGGTTGCTGCTCAAGCGTCGTGACGCGCATGCTCTCAGGCACGCGGGCGGGCCCGACGTGACCGAGCTCTACACCGACCCCGTCGTCGGCACCGAACCGCGGGCCGGCACGACGTGGACGCGCGCCGCAGGGTTGACCGTGCCGAAGGGCAGCGAAGACGGCAAGCCACGCAAGCGGCAAGCGAAGACGCGCGGGGCAGGACGACCCGCGCACCCGGCCGTCGCCAGGAGGTCGCGAGCGCGAGTGCCGGAGTTCATCGCGCCGCAACTGGCGACCGCGGTGGAAGCGGTGCCGAGCAGTGGTCGCTGGATCACCGAACTCAAGTTCGACGGTTACCGCATCGTGGCTTACGTCGACGACGCGACCGTCCATTGCTACACGCGCAGTGGCCTCGACTGGACGCACCGCATGCCGCACATCGCCACGGCGCTGGCGCAACTCGGGCTGCGCGATGCCTGGATCGACGGCGAGCTCGTTGCGGTCGACGAACAGGGCGTCCCGCAATTCCAGCGCCTGCAGCAGGCGCTCGACCCGGGCGGCGGCGGGCAAACGCTGTTCATGGCGTTCGATGCGCTGCGCCTGTACGGCGCAGACCTGCGCGACAAGCCGCAGCACGAGCGCAAGCGGCTGCTGCAACAGGCGCTTGCCGACCTGGCGCGGGGCGGCCCGGTGCGAGTGGTCGACTTCGTCGACGGCGAGAGCGCGACGCTGCGTCAGCAAGCCTGCAACCAGGGCTACGAAGGCGTGATCCTCAAGGACGCCGATGCGGCCTATCGCTCCGGGCGCAATCGCTCCTGGCTCAAGCTCAAGTGCCGGCGCGAGCAGGAGTTCGTGATTGCCGGCTACACGCGGACAGCGGCCGGTCGCAACACGCTGACGGCGCTGCTGCTCGGCTACTACGACGAAGACGGCCGACTGCGTTTCGCGGGGCGGGCCGGCACGGGTTTTTCCGAGCAGCAACTCGGCGGCCTGCGCCGGCAGCTCGACGAACTCGCGACGAAGACGAGTCCGTTCGCAGACCCGGCGCAGCTGCGTGGCAAGGAGAAGCCGCAGTGGGTGCGGCCCGAACTCGTGGCACAGGTCCGGTTCGCCGAGTGGACCGACTCGGGGCTGTTGCGGCAGCCGCTGTTCCTCGGCTTGCGCGAGGACGTCGCCGCCGCGAAGGTGCGACGCGAGCCGGACGCGGTGTTCGGCGCGCCGGCCGCTTCGGCGAGCAGGAAGCCTGCGGCGCGTCGACCACGACGCGAGCGCACGAACGCAGCCACGCCTGCCGCGCGTTCCGGCAAACGGCCGGCGCGCGTGCCCTCGCCGCCGACGCGGTCGTCGCAGGCCTCGGCGCCGAAAGTCACTGCGCGTCGTGACGCGGTCACATTGACCCATCCACAACGCGTGCTGTTTCCGACCGACGGTGTCACCAAGCAGCAACTCGCGCAGTACTACGAAGCGATCGCCCCCGCGCTGTGGCCGCACCTGAAGACGCGGCCGCTGTCGCTGATCCGCGCGACGAGCGCGCAGGGGCGCACGTTCTTCCAGCGCCACATCGAAGGCGAGTCGTTTCCGGGCCTGACACCGGTCAGCATCCCGAGCTCGGACGAGGAGCCGTATTTCGTCTGCAGCTCGGAAGCCTCGATCCCATGGCTCGCACAGATGGGCGCGGTCGAACTGCACACGTGGGGCTCGCGCATGCCGCGGCCGGAACGCGCGGATCGACTCACGTTCGACCTCGACCCTGACCCGACGCTGCCGTGGGAGCGTGTCAAGGAAGCGGCGACGCTCGTGCGCCAGCTGCTCGAGGAACTCGGTCTCGCGACGCAGCTCAAGACCAGCGGCGGTGCCGGCCTGCACGTGGTCGTGCCGCTGACCAGGGGCCCGCCGATGGAGGTCGCGGCCTCGTTTGCGCGTCGCGTGGCGGAGCATCTCGCACGGCTGATTCCGCAACGCTTCTCGGCAAGACGTGGCGCGACGAACCGGCAGGGCAAGGTCTACGTCGACTGGCAGCGCAACCAGTTCGCGGCCACCACGGTGGCGGCGTACTCGCCGCGGCACCGGCCGGGCGTGCCGGTGTCCATGCCGATCGGCTGGGACGAACTCGGGCGCCAGGACTTGCGTAACGCCCATTTCAACATTCGCAACGCGGTCGCACGCATCGCCGATCGCGGTGATGCGTGGGCCGACGAGGCGCCGGTCCGCCAGTCGCTCACGCAACGCGTCATCGATCGGCTCGAGGCCGCCGCGGCCTGAACGATTCGTGCAGGAGGCATCATGGCTCGTGTCATACACATGCGACATCACATGCGACATCAAGGGCTGCACGCGCGGGTGCGGCCACAGCGCAAGTTGCACATCGCGAGGAGGACGACGCCGATGAGACTGGGACGTACGATGGGGTTGCTCACGCTCTTCGCCGGGCTCACTGCCTGGTTCGCCACACGCGGGGCCATGCGGCGCGAGAACGAGCGCCAGCGCAGGCAGACCGAAGAAATGACGCGCTGGGAAGACGACGGCGGCGCGACGACGTCGGGGCCGCAAACGCCCGGCGCGACGTTCTGAGACACACACGGCCCGGGTCGGTAGGCATCGGCCGACGAGGTACCGGGTCGACGTGGGGCCGGTGCTGCGGCTCAACCGACAGATTCGACACGCCAGCGACGGAGAATCGACTTCTCGGACGACACCGCCGCAGACGACGCCGCACGGACGCAAGTCCTCGGGGCCGGCGGAGCGTCGCTCACGCGGGCCCGCAGCAACGGCTGCGCATCGCACGCGATCGAACGACCGGTGACGTCAACGCTGGACACACCAGGAGGAGCACGCACCATGTATGGAAACAACGCTGGACTCGCCACCGATCCCAATGCCACCCAGTCGACGGGCCTCGGCTCGGGTTCGATGGGCAACCTGTCTTCACGACACGAGGAAACCATGGAGCAGCTGAGCCGCACCGTGGCCCAGGCCGAAGACCTGTTGCGCGCGCTCGGCAGCGAAAGCGGAGAGGCGATCGAGGCGATGCGTGCACGCGTCTCGGCGACACTCGGTGACGCGCGCGAGCGTCTCGCCGGTCGCGCCACGCAGGCACGTGCGTTCGCCAACAACACGATGTCCCAGGCCGACGCGTTCGTGCATGCGAACCCGTGGCGTGCGGTCGCCATCGGCGCCGGCATCGGCGCGCTGGTCGCGATCCTGATGTCGAGCGGACGCCACGGCGGCGACGTCTCGGACATGGATTACACCTGAGGCACGCGCCTGTGCCATCGCGCCGCGCGCTGCTGCGACACCTCTGGGCCATGGTGCAGACCCGCGCCGAGGCGGCGGGGCTCGTCGTTCAGTTGCAGCGGACGGCGGTGACACAGGGCCTGCTGTTCGCCGGCATCGCGGCAGTCGCCGCACTGTCGTTCACGACGGCCGTGATCGTCTGGATCGCGGTCGCGGCACCCGAGGCCTGGCGTGGCTGGGCACTCGGGATCGTCGCGCTCGCGCTGCTCGCCACGGCCGTGTACAGCGCGATCACGGCGNGCCGGCGCATTCGTCACGACACCGACCTGATCGCGGACTTCACGCGCGGGCTCCGGCTCGACCTGGCAATGGTCAACCTCGCGCTCAAGGACGCGGACACGGAGGACGAGGAAAAGCTCGCGGCCCGCGAGCGCGCCAAGACGGCCGTGCGTGACGCGGCGGCGGAAAAGGCCGCGACGCCGAGCACTGCCGAAGGCGGGGACGCACCGTCGCCCGAGGGGCCGTCGGTCCAATCAGCGGCCGCAGCGATGCGGGCCGCCAAACCGCGTCCCGACGTGAAGCAGCCGGGAGTCGAGGATTCGACGTCGGCAGCGTCGAACACGGCGGCCGTATCCTCCACGACAGCAACCGGCGCCCCGCAGGCTCATGCGGCCGGGCCGGCCACCTCGCCGGGACTTGCAGCGAGCACGAGGACCGCGGGTCTGGCCGGCAGGAGGGGTGGCGCGTACGCGTCGTCCGGCAGCGCCGCTCCGCCGACGCCTGCAACAGCGGCCGAGCGCGAGCGTGAGATGCCGGACGCGCTGCTGGCTCCGGAACAGTCCGCCGCACCTGGCCTGGCCGGACAGGACACCCCCGAGCGGAGACGTGGTCATGGAAGCACGTGAGCGCCTGCGCCTGTTGAGCCTCGAGATGGAGATGCAGCGCAGCTGGCTCGCCTCCTATCTCGAGGACAAGGAGACGCGGGCGGCCATGCGTCGCAACAACGTCTTGCTGCGGCTGCTGATGTCGGCGGCCAGCACCCGTTCGATCTGGATCGCCGCGTTCGGTATCGCGGCCGAGTGGTGGCGCCAGCGCAAGCTGCGCGAACGACCCGCCTGAACCGAAGGCAGGGCAGGAAGCAATTCCGGGAGAGCCGCATGCACGCGACCGACGACGATCCGAGTTCACGCCGCTTCATCTCCGACGTCGAGACGATCCGTGCCCGCGCGCGCCAGCACATGGAGCGCGGGGCCGTAACGCCCGATTACCCGGAAGGCCGTGCGCAGATCTGCCAGTTGCTGAACGAGGCGCTCGCCACCGAGATCGTGTGCGTGCTGCGCTACAAGCGCCACTATTTCTCGGTGCGTGGCAGCGCGGGCAAGATCGCGGCGGCGGAGTTCCTCGAACACGCGAACGAGGAGCAGGCCCACGCGGATCGCATCGCCGAGCGCATCGCGCAACTCGGGGGCGACCCCGACCTCAATCCGGCGACGCTGCTGGCCCGCAGCCACTCGGAGTACGACGCGCACGAAGCGCTGCGCGACATGCTCGAGGCGGACCTGTTCGCCGAACGGATCGCGATCGAAAGCTATCGCGAGATGGTGCGCTTTTTCGGCGACCGCGACCCGACTTCGCGTCGCATGATGGAAGAGATCCTCGCGTCGGAGGAAGAGCACGCCGACGACCTGGTCGACCTCCTGCACGACCTGCCGGTCGCCTGAGCCCGCCCATGGAGTTCATCGGGGACGATCGCACCCCGACGGTGGTGGTGTTCTCGCACCTGCGCTATGACTTCGTGTACCAGCGGCCCCAGCAGCTGATGTCGCGGCTGGCCGAACGCCACCCGGTGCTCTTCGTCGAGGAGCCCGTGCGGATCGACGGGCCGCCGCACCTGCGGGTGTGGCAACCGGCCGCGAACGTGCACGTGCTCGAACCGCAGACACCGGTCGCGGCGAGCGGCTTCCACGACGAGCAGGTGCCGATGTTGCGCGAGCTGCTCGACCCGGTGCTGGCGCGGCTCGAACGCCCCGTGCTCTGGTTCTACACGCCGATGGCACTGCCGATCGTGACGGAGGCCCAGGCCGGCCTGGTGGTCTACGACTGCATGGACGAGCTCAGCGCGTTCCGGTTCGCGCCGAAACAGCTGCAGCAGCGCGAGGCCGCGTTGTTCCGTCGTGCCGACGTCGTCTTCACCGGCGGACGCAGCCTGTACCGCGCCAAGCGTGGCCGGCACCCCGAGGTCTGGTGCTTCCCGAGCTGTGTCGACGTGCGGCACTTCGCGCGCGAGGCGTACGGGCCCGACCCGTGGCCGCACCTGCCGCGGCCGCGGCTCGGCTATTACGGCGTCATCGACGAGCGGCTCGACTACGCCCTGCTCGACCGCGTCGCCAGCGAACGCCCCGACTGGCAGGTGTTCATGGTGGGCCCGTTCGCCAAGGTCGATCCGGCCGACGTGCCGCACCGACCCAACCTGCACTGGCTCGGGCAACAGGCCTTCGAGTCGCTGCCGCGGTTTGTGGCCTCATGGGACGTGTGCCTGATGCCGTTCGCACTCAACGAGGCGACGCGTCACATCAGCCCGACCAAGACGCTCGAGTACATGGCGGCCGGCAAACCGATCGTCAGCACGCGCGTTCGCGACGTAGCCGAGCCGTATGGGCAGCTGGTGCAGATCGCCGACCACTGGGCACAGTTCGTCGACCTGTGCGAGGCGGCGCTGCACGAGACGCCGCTGCAGCGCGCCGGCCGCGCCCGGCAGATGCGCGACCTCGCGCTCGACCAGTGCTGGGACGACACGGTCGCGGCGATGGAGCGAATCGTTTTCGATCGTGCCGACGCCGGTGCGTCCGGCGGTGCCCCTGCAACGCGCGTCGAGGAGGTCACGCTGCAGCTCGACGACGACGGTCGCGTGCGCGAAACGCACGGGCGACGCGAGGTGCTGCGCATCGAGCCGCAAGCCCGCCGGCTGCGACTCGCCGTGGGCGCGAGCCTCGGCTACTGCGACCTGTTTGCGGCCATCCCCTTGCCGCGCCTGGTCGAGCTGCTTGGCGACGACGCGCCACGCGGCGTGCGTGCTGCCGCAGCGGAACTGCGCGACCAGAGAAGGCACGAGAGCAGCGGGTGGCGGGGCGGGCGCGAGGCCGCCGTGCGTGCAGTGGCATCGCACAATGTCGGCGGCGACGACGCAGAGCACTTCGCGCGCAACGTCGTGCGCATCCAGAACTGGCTAGCGACGCAGGACATCCATCCGGCGGCGTCCGACATCGGCGGCGGTCGTCGCGAAACCACCGATGCACACACGCATCGTGTTCGACTCGCACGGTGACCACGCCGCGGTCCGTCACTCGCGTGTGAGTGAGGTCCTACGCCGTGAAGGCAGCAGCTCCGGCCACGCGCCGCTGCCCGTTTGCGTAGAGTGCGTATCAACAGGTCACGGATGACCTATGTCTCGCCACCGGTCGTCGCCACGGACGACGTCGATCGGGAGCGGGGCATGAGCAGCGGCTCCCGCGCTCGCCTCCACCCTCAATCGTCGAACGACTTGCGTCGCAACACCTTGACGCGGCCGCGCTGCGTCTTGCCTTCGAGGCGCTTCTGCTTCGAGGAGTACGTCGGCCGCGTCTTGCGGCGCGGCTTCGGCTCGATCAACGCCTCGCGCACCATCTCGACCAGGCGTGCCACGGCGTCGGCGCGATTCTGCTCGAGCGAACGCAGGCGTTGCGCGTCGATCACGATCGTGCCGGCATCGGTCATGCGACGGCCCGCGATGCGACGCAACCGCACCCTCGCGGTGTCGGGCAGCTCGCTCCAGGCGGCCGCATCGAAACGCAGTTCGACCGCGTTCGACACCTTGTTGACGTTCTGGCCGCCCGGGCCCGACGCGCGCACGGCACGGAACTCGAGCAGCTCGTCGGGCAACAGCAGCCGGTGGCCTGGAATCTCCAAAGGCGTTGCCGTGCCGCGGCGTCAGTCGCGCATCGCGACCGGCACGGAATCCACCATCTGCACGCGGATCTCGCGCTGCGCGACCGGGATCGTGATGCCGTGCTGCTTGAACAGCTGCCAGATGCGCCGGTTCACGTCGGAGCGCACGTTGTTGACGCCTTCCTGCGGGTCCGGGATCCAGAAGCGCAGTTCCAGCTCGACGCCGTGGTCGCCGAATCCCATGAGCCGTGCGACCGGCGCGGGCTCGCGGATGATGCGCGGGTGGTCGTCGGTGGCACGGAGCAGCAACTGCATCGCGAGCTCGGGGTCGTCCTTGTAGCTCACGCGCACCGGCAGCTTGAGACGCACGCGCGGGTCGGTGTAGCTCCAGTTGATCACCGGGTTCGTGATCAGGTTCTGGTTCGGCACGAGCGTCTCGACGCCGTCGCGGTCGCGCACGACGACGTAGCGGCCGCGCAGTTCCTCGACCCAGCCGAAGCCTTCGGTGGTCGTGCCGGGCATGCCGGTGAAGCTGATCACGTCGCCGGGCTTGATCGAGCGGTCCATCAGCAGCACGAAGCCGCTGACGAAGTTCGCCGCGATGCTCTGCAGGCCGAAGCCGAGGCCGATGCCGATCGCACCGGTCAGCACGTTCAGCGTCGTCAGGTCGAGGCCCGCGGCGTTGAGGCCCACGAGCACCGAAAGCCCGACCAGGAACGCCTGCAGGAACTTGGCGATGCCGATCCGCATGGTCGGTGCGAGCGCGTCGAGCTTGAGCACGCGACGCTCGAGCCAGCGCGAGACCCACAGCGCGACGATCACGAACACGCTGACCGTCACGAGCAGCTTGAGCACCGACCAGACGGAAATGCGGGTCTTGCCGGCGTTGAGGCCGATGCCGTCGAGGAACGCGATCACGTCGCTGCCCCAGCCCAGCACGTGCAGCGCCAGGAACACCCAGATCACGGAGGTGATCGGCACGCCCCAGCCCTTGAGCCGCGCGCGCGTGCCGAGCGACACGCGCACCACGTACACGACGACGCGGATCAGCAGCAGCAGGCCGGTGAGCTGGACTGCGACGTCGACCATGCTGGCCTTGAAGTCGAACGCGTGCAGCAGGCCGTCGACGGCGGCGAGGATCGCGAGCACGAGCGCCTGCGGGGCGCCGATATAAAGCAGCTCGCGCGCGCGGTCGGGCAGGTTGTCCGGGTCCGGCGACACCGTGATGCGCGAGCGCGCGTGCCGGGCCGCGAGCATGCCCAGCACCACCGCGGCGACGATCAGTGCCAGTTGCAGCGCGTGTTCGGGCTCGAGCAGGGAGGCCAGTGAATCGCTGACGGCCTGCAGCTGTTTTTGCATCCAGCGCCGCCTAGGCGTTCAGGTCCGGGATCAGCTGGCTCTCGAGACGCGAAATCTGGTCCTTCAGCAACAGCTTGCGCTTCTTGAGCCGGCGCAACTGCACCTGGTCGACGTAGAGGTCGAGCTGCAGCCGGTGGATGACGTCGTCGAGGTCCCGATGCTCGATGCGCAGGATGCGCAGTCGCTGCAGGTGCTGGAACGTCTCGGTGTCGACGTTGTCCTTGGTCTCTGACATTGCAGCGATCAGGGGGCGGGCCTGGGGAGAAGGCCTTACTTTAGCCCCCGGCCCGCCAAAAGGGGATAGGCAAACGTTACTGCAGCCCGACGCTGTCGACCCGTCGGCCCCGGACGACGATGAAGCCCTGGCGGACGGTCTCGCCGTCGTGCGAGTAGTCGAAGAGGTAGGTGCGCTCGAACGACGGCCGTCCGTCGTCGCCGCGGACGATCCGCAGCGCCTGGAACGAGACCGTCCCGTGCAGCAGTGCCGCGCCGGTCGATTCGCAGGTTTCGCGTGCGACGGCATTGGCCAGGTCGCGCGCGCCGAGCGTGTCGTGCCAGAACATCGCGCACGCGCCGAACAGGCCCGTGAGCAGCAGCAAGCCCCACGAAAGTTCCACCGTCGCGCCCGTCGATCAGGCGAGCCGGTGCCAGTCGCGGCCCGGGTCGCCGTAAGCGAGGAAATGCGGGTTGAGCAGCGTGTCGCGCGCGTTGTAGCGCAGCGGCGCTCCGTCCAGCGTCGTGACCCGGCCGCCGGCGGCCTCGACCACGGCCTGCGCGGCCGCCGTGTCCCATTCCGAGGTGGGGCCGAGACGCGGGTAGAAGTCGGCGCTGCCTTCGGCGACGAGGCAGAATTTGAGCGAGCTGCCCATCGGCCGCAGTTCGTGCGGACCGAGCCGCGCGAGCAGGCCGTCGAGCGAATCGCCGCGGTGCGAGCGGCTGCCGACCACCACGAGCGGGCTCGCTGCGGGCACGCGCGTGCGAATCGGACGGTCGGACTCGCCGGCGCGGGCGACGAACGCCCCGAGGCCCCGCGCGCCGCCGTAGACGAGGTCGAGCACGGGCGCGGCGACGACGCCGAGCACCGGCACGTGGTCGCGGACCAGCGCGACATTGACCGTGAACTCGCCGTTGCGACCGATGAACTCCTTGGTGCCGTCGAGCGGGTCGACGAGCCAGAGCTCGCGCCAGTGCCGGCGCACGTCGACCGCGTGCTCCTCTGCGGATTCCTCCGACAGCACCGGGATGTCGGGCGTGAGTCGCCGTAAGCCGGCCGCGAGGATTTCGTGCGCGGCCCGGTCGGCGCGCGTGATCGGCGAGTCGTCGGCCTTGTATTCCACCTCGTGCGCGCCCGCGTACACCTCGAGGATGGCGCGACCGGCGTCGGCGACGAGTGTGCGGACTGCGGACAGCAGCGTGGCGAGTTCCTGGTCGGCGGCAGCGGCGTTCAAACGGTTCTCCCGGGGTGCTGCGCCGTATGATACCGGCCCCGCCCGGCGCCGCAGCGACACGACCTCCGACAGCCATGACAGCGCACGCCTGCTCGAGCCCCGCGCCACTGCCCGACTGGCGCCAGATCGACACCGTCTGTCTCGACATGGACGGCACCGTGCTCGACCACCGTTTCGACAACCGGCTCTGGCTCGAGGAGCTGCCGCGACGGTGGGGCGAGCGGCACGGCATCGAGCACGGACAGGCGGTGGAACTGCTCAAGCGGCGCTTCGATTCGGCGCGTGGCACGCTCGAGTACTACTGCGTCGACCACTGGAGCGAGCAGCTCGACTTCGACATCCCGGCGCTCAAGCACGAACTGCGCGACGAGATCCGCTACCTCGACGGCGCGGACGAATTCCTCGACCTGCTGCGCGCGAGCGGCAAGCGCGTGCTGCTCACGACGAACGCGCACCCGATCAGCCTCGCGGTGAAGAACCAGTACTCGCGGCTCGCGCGGCATTTCGACGAGCTGGTTTCCTCGCACACGCTCGGCGTGCCGAAGGAGCATGCGGGGTTCTGGCCCGCGCTCGAACGGACCCACGCCGTCGACGTCCGGCGCACGCTGTTCGCCGACGACAGCGCCGTCGTGCTCGAGGCCGCGCTCGCGGCCGGCGTGGCGTGGATCTACCAGGTGCTGCGACCCGATTCGACGCGACCGCCACACCCGGCCGTCGCAGGCATCCCGGGTGTCATGCGGCTCGCCGACCTCGGCGGATCGCTGCGGGCTCAGCTCTCCGGTGTCGAGGCGCCCGAGTCCGCGGCGCCGGGCGACGCCCCTTCGGCCTGAGGCTGGCCGCCCGAGCGACCACGCCCCCCGCGGCGTCGACGCCGCTTCTTCGGCGCGTCGCCGTTGGGTCCGGTGCCCGGCGGTGTCGCCGGGGGTG
>Ga0065704_10070831_pt1 | contig 15617 bp, 13 predicted proteins | sample SwiRhicommuniRL2_FD_59091 | JGI IMG/M metagenome (GOLD analysis project Ga0065704, IMG submission 59091) | Switchgrass rhizosphere bacterial communities from Rose Lake, Michigan, USA - RL2 v2 (version 2) | ecosystem: Host-associated > Plants > Roots > Rhizosphere > Soil | place: East Lansing, MI
CACTGTCCAGGGGATCGCGTGTATCAAGCGTGGCGAACGCGTCATTGAGGGTGGTGAGCAATCCATATCGCGCGTGGTTATTCTCATCCAAATTTTGGGCTGCCTCCAGCGCGATCCGAGAGAGAATGATAAAGTTACGAGTGGGTTGGTGGATTTGCACTGCGGCGCACTGTCGCATGTATAGTTTGGTAAATGCGTCATTCGACGCAAAACCGCCCAGCCCCGTCCATCCGTGGAGCGCGAGCAAATGAGATTGTCCATCCACCCATTCAGGCTTTAGTAAGATTTCCTGGTGGTGACGGTCACAAGCAGCAAAAGGCTCACCATCGATGTATGCCAGGGCTTCCGGGTGACTGAAATCCCCTGCCTCGCCCAACGGCAAATATAAAGCAAAAGGCTGCGACTGGTCCCAGTCTACGGGGATCGTAAATGTTATCCGCAGAATGAAATTCTGCATCCATGAGCCCCAATATTCATTGGCATTGATCTCCTGCCAACTGGCATCATCTATATCTGCCCCAATGGGTGGAGGAGTAAGGGCACTTTCCAGCTCATGATAGCGGAACGAGGGTAAAGATTTTCTTTTGATATAAACGAGCGGAGCGATCAATTCCAGTCGTTGTTTGATCTTTTCAGGCGTCCAGCGAGTGCGATGATACATAAGATTGTTTTTCCTTATAGGATCGCTGGTTCAAAGAAGAAACATTATTCTTTTGAGCCAGTAAGTTTGATTCCCTGGATAAATGTTTTCTGTGCAAAGAAGAAGGCAATGATAATGGGTATGGTGAACATTGCCGAGGCAGCCATCAATTGATTCCATACCATGGTGCGCTGTCCCTGAAAGTCGCGCAAGCCAAGCGCCATTGTAAATTTATCAGGACTACTTAGGAAGAGCAAAGGACCGGTGAAATCGTTCCAGGCATACAGGAAGGTGAAGACCGTGACGGTCGCGAGCACAGGTACGGAGAGAGGCAGCACGATCCGAGTAAAGATCTGCCATTCAGAGGCTCCATCCACGCGAGCGGCATCGCACATTTCTTCTGGAATGGTCTTGAAGAACTGACGCAGCAAAAAGACATCCCAGGCATTTGCAAAGAACGCCGGAATAAGGAGGGGCAGAAACGTATTCCCCCAATGCAAATAATCATTGAAGAAAAGGTAAAGGGGAATAATGGTTACCTGATAGGGAAGCATCAGAGTAGCCAGAACAATGATGAAGAGGATATCGCGCCCCGGAAAATTAATGCGAGCAAATGCATAAGCAACAGGTGTGTTGGATAGCAACGTACCAAGAATGGTGAAAAAGGCAATGATCAAACTGTTCTTGAAATAAACCCAAAAGCTTGCGCCCACGCCCGGCCGGCTTCCACGCGACATCGCGTCCGGAAAGTTTCGCCAGCGGAAGAAGATATGCATGATCGGCTCAGCGATTTTTGTCGTGCCTTGTTGGATCTCGTATTGCAATTCCTGGGTCGGGTGTTGTGGATCCACAAACGTTCCTGTTCCCTCAACGATTTTGATCAGCGCCAATTCTTTGACTCCACCTTCCGTTTTTACATTGTAAAGAGGCAGTGACTGCCCATTCACGACCACAGTGACATTATCATAGGGCAGCCAGCGCGGCGGGGTGTGAAATACATCCTGGTCCGATTTGACCGATGTGACTAACATCCAGATAAATGGGACAAGGAAAAATAATCCGACAAAATTGATAATTGTATGGCTGAACAGCCCTTGGAAAAAATCACGGAGTTTTTTGCGCCGAAGACTGGCGCGTCGTTCTTCATCGATCGCTGCAACATTTTTTGAGGAAGTAACAGTTGTAGCCATTGTTTTACCCTGCGTAATACGTGAATCGGTCACTGATCTTCAACAACAAAATCGTACAGCCCAGGATGATAAGGAACAAAACCCATGCCATCGCTGAGGCGTAGCCAATCTTCAAATATTGAAAACCCGTTTGGAAAAGATAGACGCTATAAAACAGAGTTGAGTTAAGTGGCGAGCCCAGTCCCTGGGTACCGCGAAACACATAGGCTTGCGCGAAATACTGGAACATGAATATCATTCCGGTAATGAGATTGAACAGTGTGATGGGAGACACCATTGGAATGGTGATATAGCGTAACCGCTGCAACCAGCTTGCTCCGTCCAGTTCAGCGGCTTCCAATAGGCTGATTGGAACATCCTGTAACCCTGAAAGATAAATGATAATCGTGCTACCCATCCCCCACATTCCCAGCAAAATCAGCGAAGGCTTTGACCAGTTTGGATCACTCAACCAGTTGGGCCCATTAATGCCAAGATGGCCAAGAAGGGTGTTCATCACCCCGGCCTGTGGATTCAATATCCATAACCAGAGCAAGGTGCTTGCCACCGTTGGAACGATGGAGGGTAGAAAATAGATCACCCGATAAATGGACTGTCCGGTCACTTTTAGATTGAGCAGAACGGCGCAAAGAAATGAGGTGATCAAAGTGATCGGAACAGCAAACATGACCATGTACAAAGTGTTCCATAACGATACCCAAAATAGCTTATCGGTGAACATCGTCTTGTAATTATCCAGCCCCACCCAGACCAAAGGTTTTCGGCTGTGATATTCAGAGAAACTATAGACAAGTGAGGCTGCCAGCGGATAAAACGTAAACAAAATAAACCCGATAAACCAGGGAGAAAGGAATAAGACACCCAGCCAGAAATTCTGGCGGGTGCGCCTACTCCACTTCGTATTGAAGTTCCATTTTCTCTTGGTCAGTTCTTTTATTTCAAGCAGTTCTGCCATTTCTTTCTCCTTTCAAGCAAGAGGGGACAGTGGAAAACCGTCCCCTCTTCTTCTCACTGCTTACTTCAAAGCTGCTTCAAGCTTGGGCGCGAAATCGCTTTGTAACTGATCCAATTCTGTTTTTGGGTCAGCACCAGTGTGGAGAACTTTTTCCTCAACCAGGGAGTATGCATCGTTGAATTCCAGTGAGATGGGAGTAGTTACAACATAGGATGAACCTTTACTGCCCATTAAGTCAACGAAGATTTTGAATTTGGGGTTATCCGTGAAGCATTTATCCTGCGCGGCCTTCTTGCTGGTAGGGAGATTGGCGTTATAGCACATTTCTTCCGCGATAATGTCCGGAGACATCATCCATGCCAGCAACTTGGCTGAAGCATCCTGATTCTTGGCATTGGCAGGGATGACTGCCACAGTACCAGCGACCATCCCTGAATTAGCGCTCTCAGGGTGATTAGCCGGGGCTGGCAACGGTGCAACGCCATAGTTCAACTCAGGCTTAAACTTGGCAATGAAGTTTGGCCCGGTCTGCCACTCTCCATCTACCATCATTGCCAGCTTGCCAGTGTAGAAAGGATAGTCAGGAGACATATATTGATCGCCAAAGCCTGTGGAGAAGGCCAGCACATTGTCGTACCCATATTTCTTGAAGAATTGCTGCTGCCATGTCAGCGCGTCGATCATCGGCTGGCTATTTGCGGTCACTTGTGTGCCATCGTTGTTATACCAGAAGCCGCCGAACATATGCGAATATAGATCTGTGTGTCCCCAGGCTTGATCGGGGATAAAGCCGATCTGCTCGAGTTTGTTATCTGCGCCAACCTTTGTCAGTTTGTCCGCATACTCGGCCATTTGTTCCAGGGTTTGTGGCGGAGTGTTCGGGTCGAGACCTGCCGCTTCGAACAGATCCTTATTCCAGTATAAGGCGTAGATGTCCGTGCCCCAGGGCAGGCAAAGGATTTTGTCGCCATCCTTGCACTGTGCGAGCGGCGCAGCGAACATATCGTTCAGGTCAACGCCACCGGTCTTGATCGCGTCAGAAAGTTCCACGACTAGGCCCTCTTTGTAATAGGACTTGACTAAATCACCGCCACCCAGGATCAGGATATCGGGTGGCTCCGAACCGGTCAGGGCCGGCAGAACTTTGTCATCTTCGACAGGCGCGGTCACGATGATTTTGATGTTGTTGGCTGTTCCATACTTATCGAACAGGGACTGCAGTTGCTGGGGATTATCGCCCCACGTGATCCAGACATTCAATTCCTTGGGAGCCGGTGCCGCGGCAGGTTGTCCGCCGCACGCCGCCAGCAATACAGAGGCCGTGACAAGCAGAGTCATTAATTTGAAAAGGTTGTTTTTCATTTACTCCTCCGAAAATGTGGAAATAGATTTGGTTTCGGGCGTAAGGGATTCATTCTGTTGCTCTTCACCTCCTGTGGATGTAAGGAACGAGGGTTGACATCCACATGATTCACGAATGACCAATTCAGTGCGCATCAGCGTCAACGCCTGAGCCGGTTCGCCATTCATCAGGCGCGCCAGCTGGTGGACAGCTTCGCGACCGATTTCCTCAATAGGAGCGCGGACCGTTGTCAGCGCGGGGGAGAGGTAGCGGGCGAAGGGAACATCGTCGAAACCCACCACGGCTACATCTTCCGGGATGGACCGTCCGGCCATTTTGAGGGCGCGCATGGCGCCGATGGCTGAATCGTCGTCGCCGGCGAAGATCGCGTCGAGTTCAATCCCTTCGAGTAGCATCTGTTGGATCGCGGCAAAAGCTTCATCCTCGTCGAATTCGCCCAAGGCGATCAGGGTCGGATCAAACCTGATCTGATGCGATTCAAGCGCTTCGAGATACCCGCGCTCGCGCCAGACCGAATCTTCATGACCTTCTGGTCCCCGCAAAAAAACAATTCGGCGCCGACTATGCATTTCAATCAGATGATTGACAAGCATCGCGGCGCCATCTTTATTCTCAATTGCGATGACCGGAATGTTCAACGAATCGGGCGGAGTTTGGTGCAAAAGCACAATTGGAAAATTCATATTGTGCAGGCGATGCAGTTCGCGATGATCCAGGCTGTCTGTAAAAATCAACAACCCATCCGTGTTGTGCTCGCCCAGCGGACGACGTGAGGGTCCTTCCTTCTTCGTGGAGTGGATCAGTAAATCATAGCCTGCTTCATGTGCACCGGCTTCAATACCTTTTAGCATAGGGGGGAAGAACGCGCCGCTGATTTCTGATGTTACCAGGCCGATGGTGTTGGTCCGCCGGCTGGCAAGCACCCGCGCCGCATGGCGCGGTACAAATTGAAGTTCATCCATGGCGAGGCGCACGCGATCGGCTTTTGCAGCTTGAACAGGAGTGGTCCCATTTAAGACGCGACTCACCGTGGCAATCGATACCTCTGCGTGGCGGGCGACATCGGCAATCGTGGGTGGGCGGTTTCTCAAAGTCACTGGGTTTGAAAGCGTAATTCTATGAAAACGTTTTCTGAAAGCGCTTTCAAGAGTATACAGAAAATGCCTTTGAAAGTCAACAAGCTGCTGTCACGAATTTTCCATTCACTGTCTTATTTCTTCTATGAGAGGGATTATCTTTGTAGGAACAAGCATGAGAGTCATGAGCAAAACAGGCTTACTAAGAGTATGATTGATTCAATGAAGAATCTCAAAACTGACGTCGTTGAGAAAACTTCCACGGAATCAGTCTCCTCAGCATTTGAAACTCTATTTCGAGAGCATTGGGCCCATGTCTATCGATTGCTAAATCGATTGGTTGGAGACCCGGCAGAGGCAGAGGATCTGGCATTGGAAACCTTTGTCCGCCTCTATCAAAGATATCCGCTGAGCGAGAACGAGTCCAATCCCGGTGGGTGGCTGCACCGGGTGGCAACGAACCTTGGACTGCACTCCATCCGTGGCTGGAAACGCCGTGAACACTACGAGATGACTGCTGGAAAATATGCGCTTGAAGAAACTTCAGAGGATCGCCCTGCCGAAATTATGGCACAGGAAGAAGAACGTCGCCTGGTACGCATGGCGCTTGCACAGATGAATGAGCGGCAGTCACAGCTCCTGATCATGCGGTACTCTGGTTTGTCCTATAAGGAAATTGCCAGTGCCCTTAAGCTTGCTTCCACTTCGATAGGTCCCTTGTTATTGCGTGCCGAGCGTGAATTTGAAAAACATTATCGTGCGCTCCCTGGCACCGTGCGGCTTAAGCCGTACCAGGGCAGCCGTGCAAAGGAGGAATGATGAGAAAACATCTGACAGATGGTGAGCTGCGTGCTGCTCTCGATGGAGAACTGGAAGTTAAACAACTTCAGCATCTGGAAGCGTGTACAGACTGTCAGGCGCGGCAGAGCCAATTACAGGTCAAACAGGGACAGATTGCTCGCCAGCTTGCATTTCTTGCTCCTGCTGATGAGCCGGTTCCTGCAGTTCAAAAGGTATGGAATCGTTTCTCTCAACAGATATTGATTAAAAAGGAGATTTCTATGTTCAAAAAATGGTTTGCTTTCCCAGTTATACGCTTCGGGACAGCTGCGCTGTTGATTCTGGCGTTGGTGCTGGCTTTCCCCGGTACCCGCGCGCTCGCCGGCGAACTGCTCAGTTTATTTCGTGTCCAGCATGTGACCGTTGTTCCAGTTGATTTCACTGGCATGGAACAACTGAATGGCGCTGTCGGACAAAACATCAGTCAACTGATCTCTGAGTCGGTTACAATGCAAAAAGCGCCCAGCGATCCTGTCAACGTAGCCAGTACCGATGAAGCAAGTCAACTGGCAGGCTTCAACGTGCGCGCCCCGCAAGATATAACTGCCTCACGCATCAGTGTGATGAGCGGCGCAGCATTCACGTTCACCATTGACCGCGCCAAAGCTCAGGCACTGCTCAACGAAGCAGGACGCGGCGACCTTGTCCTACCAGAGGAAGTAGATGGCGCAGATGTATCGGTCAATATTCCCTCCAGCGTCAGCCTTTCGTTTGGGGCATGCCCCGAACCCAGCAATCAAAGCGAAGCAGAGAGAGAAATGAAGAGGGAGACGGAGACAAGCGGTTCGCCAGGAAGGGTCTACAAGGACTGTATCATCCTTGCCCAGATCCCGAGCCCACAAGTCTCAGCTCCTGCGAGCCTCGACATCGCCAAACTCGCCCAGATCGGATTGGAATTCACAGGCATGACCGCTGAGCAAGCCAAAGAGTTCACCAGTACAATTGACTGGACGTCCACGCTCTTGGTACCGATCCCGAAAAATGCCGCTTCGTATCAACAAGTGACGGTTGATGGCGTAACCGGAACTTTGATCGAACGCCCCTCCGATGACGCTCCACAGTTCGCGTTATTCTGGGTCAAAGATGGCATTATTTACGCCGCCGGTGGCTTGGGCACCAACTCGCAGAAAGCACTCGCGATCGCAAATTCACTGCCCTAATACACGTATCCGTCATTGCGAGGAGGGCTTTGCCCGACGAAGCAATCTCACTTACAGCACATAAGGAAGAAACATTATATGAGATTGCTTCGCTCTGCTCGCAATGACGGAAATATATTGGAAAGTAAACCATTGTGACAGATGCAATCGACGCCCATCTCTTAAGAAAAGTCTTTGGCGATTATGCCGCTGTGAAAGGCCTCACCCTGCAGGTAAAGCAGGGTGAGGTGTTTGGTTTCTTGGGCCCCAACGGCGCAGGCAAGACCACATCGATGAAAATGCTGTTGGGATTGATCGCTCCCACCTCCGGTGAAGCAGCGCTACTCGGCAAACCCATTGGAAATCGGGAAGTCATGAGCCGCGTTGGCTTCTTGCCTGAACATTTCCGCTTTCAGGAATGGCTGGCCGCCGATGAATTCCTGTTGTTACATGGCCAGTTGCTGGGGATGAAGAAAGAGGATCTAGAGCAACGCCGCGCTGAATTGTTGGAACGGGTGGGCCTCACTCCATTTCGCAACAAACATCTACGCACATTTTCTAAAGGGATGCTGCAACGCGTCGGCCTGGCACAAGCTTTGCTGAACCGACCTGCGCTCGTCTTTCTGGATGAGCCGACATCTGGTCTGGACCCGGTCGGTCGCCGTCTCGTGCGGGATGTTATCCGTGAGGTCCGCGCCCAGGGCACATCCGTCTTTCTCAATTCGCACTTGCTCAGCGAAATCGAAGTGACCTGTGACCGCGTTGCTTTTATCCAGCATGGAGAGGTGGTACGCGTGCTCGAGATGGCATCCTTATCCAACGATCAGACCAGTGTCACGATCCGTGTTTCCAATCTGGCGGCAGAGTCGTTAAACGGGCTTTCCCAATGGGGACGTGAAATTCAAATAGATGGTGAGTTCCTGCACATGATCGTCCCAAGTGATACAGTCCTGCCAGAGGTGACTCGTTACCTGGTCTCTCAGAAAGCAGAAGTGTATTCCATCACGCCGAATCGAATGTCACTGGAGGATATCTTCATCGAAACAGTTGGCAAGGATGGTGGGCTATGAGCGCCATTTCGATCATCGCCAGGCTGACCTTCCGCGAAGCGATCCGCCGACGGATTATGCTTGCCGGTCTCGTATTGGGGGTTGCCTTTGTGATACTCTTTTCGATCGGTACGCATTTCATCTTCGGAGATATTGCAAAGGACACAGCCGCAAATATGCCGAGTCAAATGGCTGCAGATATTCTGATCGCAGAATCCACCAACACATTTATGATGATGGGGTTATATGCTGCTACCTTCCTTTCGATCGCAATGGCAGCGTTGCTTGGGGCGGACACACTGGCGGGAGAGATCAATTCAGGGACGATCCAAACGATCGCGACGAAACCCATCCGGCGTGCAGATGTTGTGCTGGGAAAATGGCTTGGCTTTGCAGAGTTGCTTGGTTTGTATGTGCTCCTGTTATGTGGCGGTATTGTCCTCAGCACGTTCATTCAATCGGGACAACTCCCTGAGAACCTGTTGATCGGTTTGGGGCTCATCTATATGGAGTCCCTCCTGATCATGACGATCACACTGATGCTCTCGTCGGCCTTTCCGGCACTGGCAACCGGCGGAATCGTGTTTGGGTTGTATGGCCTCGCGTTCATTGGGGGTTGGGTCGAGCAGTTCGGAGGGCTACTGCAAAACGACACGGCTATCAAAGTTGGAATTATTACCAGCCTGGTCATCCCCAGCGAGTCGCTTTGGCGGCGGGCCGCGTTTGAGATGCAAACCCCGCTGACCGGTACATTCGGATCACCGTTTACAACAACATCTGTTCCCAGTTCACTGATGATGGCGTATGCATTTCTGTATCTGATTGTTATCCTATTCCTTGCCGTGCACATTTTTCAGGCACGTGATTTGTAGGTAGATTTCACTCAAAAGATGTAGTTGCTGATTTCGGTCATAGTAAAATTGACTTATGACCTCCTACTGTGACTACTGCAACACTCATCCCGAAGATACTTTCAACAAAACGTATCATGATACCGAATACGGGTTTCCTTTACAGGATGACAACCTGCTTTTCGAACGCCTGATTCTTGAGATCAATCAGGCGGGACTATCGTGGATAACCATTCTAAAGAAAGCTGATAATTTTCGCAAAGCTTACGACGGTTTTGATATCGAGAAGATCGCAAAATACGGTGAAAAAGATGTTGCAGGCCTCCTTGAGAATGCAGGCATCATTCGCAACCGTTTGAAAATCAATGCCGCAATCGTCAATGCACAAAGGGTCCTGGAACTGCAGAAACAACACGGTTCCTTCAGGGGCTGGTTGGATACAAACCGCAACATTTCAAAGGAAGAATGGATCAAGTTATTTAAGAAGACGTTTGTTTTCACAGGTGGAGAGATCGTCAATGAATTTCTGATATCCACGGGATATCTGGCTGGCGCGCACGATGATACTTGTCCAAGTTATAAAAAGGTCGCCTCCTTGCGTCCGGCCTGGATGCGCCGCAGATAGTCTATAATCATGGCATGCCCCAAATCATTCCAACTGCTGAACCATTTTTCTTTTTAGGCGACACCTCGCAGCCTGCCTGTCTTCTCATTCATGGATTCACGGGTACACCAAAAGAAATGCGCGGCATGGGGGAATTTTTGAATCAACACGGCTACACCTGCCTTGGAATTCGCCTTGCCGGCCACGCCACTGACCCCGAAGATATGATCCGCTCACGCTGGACGGATTGGGTGGCTTCTGTTGAAGATGGCTATCAGTTCCTGCGCGGCACGACCGATAACATCTTCCTGATTGGGCTTTCGATGGGCGGAATCCTTGCCTTGCTGATGTCCACGCGCCTCGTTCCGCGTGTAAAAGGAGTGATCGCAATGTCTACCCCATCCCGCCTACCGACAGATTATCCGATTTGGTTTTTAGAGCTGATCAGTAGCGTTATGCGTTACCGTCCTAAATCAAAGGAACCGCCTGGAAGTGGATGGTTCGATAAGGTTGCCTATAAAGATCATGTCGCGTATACAAAGAATCCCGTCCGCTCGACGGCGGAATTAAAGAAATTGATTCTTGAAATGCGCGTGGCGTTGCCAAAGGTAAACGTTCCTGTTTTGCTCATGCATTCAAAAGATGAAAAGTATATATTGCCGGATAATATAGAAGAGATTCATCAACAACTCGTAAATACGTTAGACAAGACAAAAATTTATATGACAGGATCTGGCCACGTACTCCCGCGAGACGCGAGCCGGGAGCAGGTGTTCAAGTCCGCGCTAGAGTTCATCCAAAGAGTAAATCTTCAGAAATAAATTAGCCGCACAGGCGAATGAGTTTTTTCTCAAAGTCTCTGTGGTCTCCGTGGCAGGACTTAACAAGGAGTCATTTGAATCGCAGCCTTCTTTTTGTCGCGCTTGCCCTTCTGCTTTGGGGTTTCGGTGAGGGCATGTTTTTTAACTTCGTTCCCATCTATCTCGATCAGCAGTTTCTGCTCAATAAATACGAGATTGGACTAGTGTTGGGCGCGTTTGGTTTTTCGATGGCGATCACACATATTCCTGCAGGCCGTCTTGCAGATCGATTTGGCCGACGACCCCTGCTGATCATTGCCTGGGTAGTAGGGTTGGTTTCCGCGCTCATCATGGGCCTGGCCTTCGCATTGCCTCTTTTCCTGATCGGTCTGTTCGGCTATGGGTTGACTGCTTTTGTTGCGGCGCCATTGAGTAGCTATGTGACCGCGGCGCGGGGCAAGTGGCCAGTAGGAACTGCCCTGTCGCTCTCAACAGCTACCTTTGCAATGGGAATGGTGCTCGGGCCGGTGACCGGCGGATGGATCGGTGATCATTATGGCATGCGGATGAGTTTTTTTGTTGCCGCAGTGATTTTCGTTTTTTCGAATGTGTTTATCCTTTTTATTGAAAGGCAGCCCATCGATCAACATGACCCTGCAGCGCCGCCTACAAATCTGATGAGCAATCAACGCTTTGTTATTCTGATGGGTGTTCTGGCCTTTGCGATCTTTTCCATGTATCTTGCGCAGCCACTCACGCCGAATTTCCTCGCAAGCGTGCGCGGACTTTCGTTAAGTGAAACAGGGATTATCTTTACAACGGGCGCCCTGGGAAATTCCTTGATGGCAATCCTCTTTAGCCGTATTCAGCCGCGCCGTGGATTTTTAGTCGCACAGGCGCTGGTCATCCTGTTCGCATTTTTCATTTGGAGAGGCGCCAGTCTGCCGGTCTTTATGCTTGGATATTTTCTGCTTGGCGGATTTCGAGCCGGGCGTCCGATGGTGATGGCACAGGCGCGTGAACTTGTGCATGATTCGCAAATGGGCGTGACCTATGGCATTATGGAAACCATTAGCGCCGTGATCTTTGTCCTCACGCCTCCGCTGGCAGGGATCCTGTTTGAGCGTGATCCAAAAATTGTATACCCTCTTTCAATAGGTTTGATCGCGGTTTCGATCCTCGTCAGTTATTTATTTTCCCCACAAAAGGTGAATCATGCTTGAGATTGTTTCATTTACAGTAGGCCCAGCCCAGACGAATGCATATCTGGTTGCAGATCCCGAAACAAAGGAAGCCGCGGTGATCGACCCGGCCTGGGATGGGCACATTATTTTGGCAGAGGCGCAAAAACGCGGCTGGCGGATCGCTCATCTCTGGTATACGCACGCCCACTTTGATCACATCGGCGGCGCGGGGGCCATTGCAGATGCATTGAATCCATTGCCATTGGTAGCTTTGCATCCGAATGATCATGTCTTGTGGCGCGCAGGTGGAGGTGGAGCCATGTTCGGATTTGATATTGACCCTGGACCTGAACCCACGATTGATTTTTACCAGGGACAAATGTTACGGCTCGGCAGCGTGGAATTTGAGGTTCGTTTCACACCCGGACACACGCCTGGTCATTGCATCTTATATGTTCCTGCATCGAAGGTCTGCTTCTCTGGAGACCTCATCTTTGCAGGTTCTGTCGGTCGAACAGATTTCCCCGGCGGGAGTTGGGATCAATTGGTTGAGAGCATCAAGATGCAGGTATTTACGATGCCTGATGAGACACGTTTACTTTCCGGTCATGGTCCCGAGACAACGGTGGGGGAAGAAAGGCGAAATAATCCGTTTGTGGGTGGTTAACAAAATAGGGTCACAATATTTTGTGACCCTATTTTGAAGTTCTAAAATCCGTTCTTCCTAATTACGTTCTTATACCACTTCGCACTGTCTTTTAGCGTGCGCTTCTGAGTTTCATAATCCACCCAGACGATGCCAAAGCGCTGACTGTACCCAAACGACCACTCGAAGTTATCCATGAACGACCAGACAAAATATCCGGCCAGCGGCACACCAGCCTGGATGGCGCGATACATCGCCGCGAAATGAGTCCTCAAGTAATTGGTGCGATACACGTCCGGGATATTGCCCTTTTCATCAGGTGGTGTGGAATAGCTTGCACCGTTCTCAGTGACGTATAGCTTAAGCGGGTTGTAGTTGAAATAAACGCGTCCCAAAACACCGGTCAGACCATCTGGGTAGTTTTCCCACGGCATTTCGGTCCAGTATTCCGGGGTTTGAGGTTGTGGGAAAAAGATTTGTGGATCGTTGCCTTCTTCACTGGCGCGACTGATATTTCGCGAGTAGTAATTTAAGCCGATAAAGTCCGTGGGGACAGCAATGGTTTTCATATCGCCAGCCTGGACAAAGTCCATGCCGTTGGGGAGAGCATTGACCTTCTTAAAATCTTCCGTGACATCTGATGGATAGCCGCGTCCGTAAACAGGATCAGCAAACCAGCGGAACCACATCCCATCATCCCGACGTGCCAGATCCAAATCTGCATAGCTGTTCGAAGCAGGGACCTTCCATCCAATGTTGAGGGTAATGCCTACCTCTGATTTTGGACTGTTCTGACGAATGACCGGCACAGCCTGCCCGTGCGAGAGAAGCAAATGGTGCGCGGCGCGCAACGAAAGAGAATAATCCTTCAGGCCTGGGGCGTGGACACCGCTGCCATATCCCAGCCAGGCGACGACCGCTGGTTCGTTATGCGTGATCCAATTCTTAACCCGATCACCCAGCGTTCGACTGATCAGGTCCGCATATTCCACGAATGCGTCGGCAGTCGAGCGCATCGGCCAGCCGCCCTCGTCCTCCAATTTTTGTGGCAGGTCCCAATGATAGAGCGTAACAAAAGGCATGATGTTCGCTTCAAGCAAACCATCCACCAGCTTACTATAGAAATCCAAGCCTTTCTGGTTCACCTTGCCGCGCCCCTTCGGGAGAACGCGTGGCCATGAAATGGAAAAGCGATAAGCCTGCAAGCCGAGCTTTTTCATCAGGCCAATGTCTTTTTTCCAGAGACGATAGTGATCGTTGGCAACGTCGCCTGTGTCGTTATTTCTTACTTTTCCAGGCGTATGCGTAAACCGATCCCACGTAGATTCACCCTTGCCATGCTTGTTCCAGGCGCCTTCGATTTGGTACGAAGCGGTCGCCGCGCCCCACAAAAAATTTTCGGGAAACGTAATTTTGCTTGCCATTGTTTTCTCCAATCGTTTTTATTTCAGTGATAATTCCTTGTTGATTCTGCGTGCTGTTGGGATAGGAGTAGGATATTCTCCCACGAATACTTCCTAATCTTAACTGCGTGATTGCCCAGGAAAGCATAAAGACAGTTATGGACTACAGTTCAATATTTCAGGCGATGGCTCTCCGTACTTCAAACCATAGCCAAACGGAAAGAGGGGTGCATCGCAACCGATTCTATCCGCCGAGTTATTGATATTGATGGGTAGTTGTTCGTTCGAACGCGGCCAGGAATAGGATAACTTCCCGGTGAATGGATAATCACCGAACAGCACATCGGCGATTCCCGCGCCTTCGGTACCTGGCAGCCAGGCCGCGACCCAGGCGTCGGCAAGGGATAATTGGTCAGTGATCACGCGAGGACGCCCTGAAATGAGAAGGACAATCACTGTTTTACTTTGTTTGCCCATGTCAACGATAAGTTTCGTTTCTTTTTCACCAAGGGAAAGATCGGCTTTGTCGCCTACTCCCTCAGCGTAAGGCTGCTCTGCAAGGACAACAATGCCGATGTCAGCAATCAGAGGATTGCCTTCCGAGTTCTTGAATTCACTAAAATTCCCGTCTCGGTTAAATTCAACCTGCGTGTCTGGACTAGCCGCCGCTTTGATTCCACTGAAGATGGTCGTGCCCTCGTTATCATTACCCACTTTGCCTTGCCACTCCAGAGTCCAGCCACCAGATTGCAGCCCGATATCGTTGGCACCCTCGCCTGCCACAAAGATGACAGGCGTGTCTTCGCTCAATGGCAGAGCATTATTCTCATTCTTGAGTAATACTAATGATTCGCGCACGGCCTGCCGCGCAAGTTCAAGATGCTCATGTGACCGGACCGTCCCCTGGTACTTCGTATCAGGCATGGGATGTTCGAAGAGGCCAAGGCTAAATTTCACGCGCAGGATGCGGCGAACCGCCTCGTCGACGCGCGACTCGGGGATATCTCCATTATTTACGGCATCCTTCATCGTCTGGATAAATTTGACATAATCATACGGAACCATATTCATATCCACACCCGCATTGACAGAGGTAACAATGGATGTGTAATAGTCATCCGGAGCGATTTGATCCATCCCCTGCCAATCAGAGACGATGAAGCCTTTGAAGTCGAGTTCATCCTTCAACACCTTTGTCAGCAAGTACTGCTGGGCATGCATCTTGGTGCCCTTCCAACTGCTGAAGGATGCCATGACACTCATTGCACCTGCATCCACGGCGCTTTGATAAGGAGGCAAAAAGAGTTTCCGAACAAGTTCCTCAGGCGCCTGCATATTCCCCTGATCCAATTTGTAATCTTCTGTGCGAGATGAACCCCAGATCGTCGCGCCGTCGCCGATGAAATGTTTGGGAGTTGCCAATACCAAAATGGATTGACCAGGAGCAGGATTATCCTTATCGGTTAAACTTTGCAAGCCTTGCAGGTAGGCAGTGCTCAGCGAAGTGACAAGTTCCGTTTTTTCGCCATAACCTTCATAGGTGCGTCCCCAGCGCACATCCTGCACCACCGCGACGACCGGCGCAAAATTCCAGGGAATGCCCGTGGCAAGCATTTCTTCTGCTGTAGCGCGGCCAACTTTTTCCATAAGTGCTGGATCATTCGCTGCGCCAAGCCCAATATTGTGCGGAAAGATCGTTGCATTGTGCAAGTTGCCGTGACCATGCACCGCATCCACCCCATAGAGGATTGGGATTTGGAGGCGCGTCTTTAGTGCTTCCTTTTGAAAGCCTGCCACCATCGCGTACCAGGCCTGCGCTGTGTTCTCGCTTGGATAGCCACCTCCGCCACTTAATATGGAACCGATGTAGTATTTGG
>Ga0065704_10001159_pt1 | contig 15613 bp, 12 predicted proteins | sample SwiRhicommuniRL2_FD_59091 | JGI IMG/M metagenome (GOLD analysis project Ga0065704, IMG submission 59091) | Switchgrass rhizosphere bacterial communities from Rose Lake, Michigan, USA - RL2 v2 (version 2) | ecosystem: Host-associated > Plants > Roots > Rhizosphere > Soil | place: East Lansing, MI
CCCGCACGCAGGCCATCGTCAATATCGTGATTGTCATAGGCGATATCGTCGGAAATCGCCGCCAGTTGCGCCTCCAGCGAGGCATGGCTGGCAAGGTCGAGCGGGTAGAGCGCATCCAGTTCGCGCATCGCCCAGCCGGGGTTGACGATCGGGCCATTATGCTTGGCCAGCCCCTCCAGCATTTCCCAACTCAGGTTGAGGCCGCGAAACAGCGGATAGGGGCTTTCCAGCAGCATCAGCGTGCGCAACGTGTGGGCGTTGTGGTCAAACCCGCCATGATCGTCGAGCGCGGCTTCCAGCGCATCCTCGCCCGCATGGCCGAAGGGCGGATGGCCGATGTCATGGGCCAGGCACAGCGCCTCGGTCAGATCCTCGTTCAGCCCCAGCGTCCGTGCGGTGGTGCGTCCGATCTGCGCCACCTCCAGACTGTGGGTCAGCCGGACGCGGAAATGATCGCCATCGGGGGACACGAACACCTGCGTCTTATGCCGCAGACGGCGAAAGGCGATGGAGTGGATGATCCGGTCGCGGTCCCGCTGAAACACATCGCGGGGGCCGCGCACCTCTCCACCCGGTTCGGGATGAAGGCGGCCACGGCTGCGATCGGGGAAGGAGGCATAGGGGGCAAGGGTCATCATGCGCTCCTCCTTAGACCTGGAGCATCGTACGCAAAAGTGGGAACCGGTTTTGCGAAAAAACGATGCGGCAACAAAATTAGAGCACGCGTCCTGCGTCTGATTTTGCGCAGCGTGCTCCAGAGCGGTTTGCAGTCCGACTGCATCGGATCGACCGCTCTAGATTATTGGTTTTACGCGATTTCCGAGCCATCAGATGATTCCATCTGACTGGAAATCGCTCTAAGGCAGCCGTTCGACCACCTCTCCCGCATCGCTGCGCCACGCAAAAACGTCGGCACCGGCTGCTTTCAGCTTTTCCTCCAGCGCCTTGGCGCGCGTGAAGCTGGCGAAGGGACCGACCAGCAGGCGATTGGTCCGCCCCCAACCCGCCACCCAAGCATCCTGTGGCGCCAACGAGTCATATTTCTTGCGCAGCCCCTTCATGGTGAAGCCCATCGCCCCCTTGTTCGCGCCGGTCCCGACCTGCAACCAGCTACGCGCGGGGTTCGCGGCCAGGCGCGCCTTCTCGTCGGCGGCCTTTTTCTTTTCCTCGGCCAGTTGCTTGGCTTTTGCATCGGCTTCGGCCTTTGCTTTGACGGCGGCAGCTTTCTTCGCCTTTTCGGCTGCGGCGCTGGCAGCGGCCTGCCGTTCGGCGCGGCGGGCGGCCTGAATCTGCGCGATCTCCGCCAGGTCGACGGCGGCGACGCTGGACTGGCGTTCGGCGTCCGGCACGTCGATGGCGTGGATGATATCCGCCAGCGAGCGAGTCACCTGCGGATCGATCGCCTGCTGCGCGGGCGGCGAAGCGGGTGGCGTTTGCGCGATCGCTGGGGGCTGCGTCTGCGGTGCGGGTTGAGACGCTGGCTGGGGCGCGGGCTCGGCCTGCGGCGGCGGCGTTTGCGCTTTGGGCGCCGACGCCTGCGCCAGCGTGATGGCGTTGAGCTGGTTCGCCGGGGGCTTGCTGGCTGGGGCGGGCGGCGCAGTCTGCACCGAGTCAAAGCCCGGCGCGGGCGGCCCCTGCACAGCCCCGGAAGTCATGGGCCTGGACGATCCCGACGTTGCAGGCGCCGCCGCCGAAGGCTTCGCAGGGAAAGATTGGGGCTGCGCCGGACGCACCCGTTCTGCACGCTTCGATTGCGCGGGAATGGTGCGCGACGGCGTGGCCTGGGTCTGGGTCTGGGTCTGGGTCCGGGGCTGGACCGGGGCTTGAGCCAGCGTGGCGCTGCCCGCCGCATCGTTGCGGCGCGAGCGGCGGTCCTGCCGCGCCGTCCTGACCGGCTCAGGCGTCTGCGCAACCGGCGCTCTGGCCGCTACGACCGGTTCCGCCGTCCCAAAGGCAGGCGGCGTCGGCGTGATCGCGGCGATACTGGTGCCGACATTGGCGGGGAAATGGCCAAAATGCACCGCCGCCGCCTTTTGCGCGCCGGTCAAATAGGGCATTTTCTGCATATAGGGAATGAGCGCTCCCGCCAGTTGCGCGGGCATCGTCTGATCGGCGATCTTCTTGGCATCCGCCTGCCGGTTGTTCATCGCCAATATGAACGCCCGATAGCGCCATGCGGCACGATCGCTCTTGTACAGCAGCGGTTTCAGCACCTGCTCCGCCGCATCGACCTGGCCGGATATGCCGAGCGAAGCGGCATAGCGATGAGTCAGGTCCATGTCGTCGGGGTCGCGTTCCAGCGCGGTGCGGTAATCGCGCTGCGCCCCGGCCTGATCGCCGGTCATGTCCTTGGCCAGCCCCCGGTCCGACAACAGGGTCGCCTCCGGAAAGCCCAGCCGCGTAGCTTGATCGAACAGGCGAAGCGCTTCAGCGGGGTTCTGATTTTTCAGCATCACCCGGCCAAGCCCTGCCTTCACTTTGCCGTTGCCGGGGGCGAGCACATCGGCACGGGCGAAGAAACCGGCAGCCGCTCGGGCATCGTCGAGCGCCAGCGCAGCATCGCCCGCGCCGATCAGCGCATTGACGTCACGCGGGTTGGAGGCCAGCCGGGCCAGATGGCTGTTGAGGTCTTCGGCGCTGGATGGCCGGATCGCCTGCACCTGGGCAGGTTGCGCCGCGACGGGTTGACCCTGCGCGGTGCTCGCCAGAAGCAGCCCGCCCAATATCCTCATGTAATAGCGTTTCACGCGGACTCTCTAGCCCAAAGACCTAAGGCAAGGGAATATATCAAAAGAAAAAGCGCGCTCGAATGCCCATGACAACCGATAGCGCGCTCTTGCCTGTCGGTGCGGGCCGAAACCCGCGCCTGATTATTGATTGCCCGGATTATTGATTACTCTGGCGGTTCAGGAAGCGCGGGATATCCGGCGCGCCCGCGCCATCGTCGCTGGCGGCAGCATTCTTGTCCGCCCCACGGGTCAGACCCGCCATCCGCTCGAACAGCGTGCCGCCGGTGGCGACGCGCGGCGCAGGCTGTTGCGGCGCCGGGACAGGAGCGGGCCTGGCTTCGCTTTCTTCTGCGCCCAGCAGCAGTTCATCCTGCGAGACATCCTCGTCGGAGAAGACGGCGGCGGGACGCGGCGGCGCGAAGGCTGCCGGTTTGGGCTGCTCTGCAACCGGCGGGGCCAGCGGCGCAGCAGGCGGCGCGGCGGGCACGTCCAGTTCCAGCGTTTCGGGTTCAGGCTGCTGCACCGGCGCGGGCGCGGGTGCGGCAACGGGCTGCGGCGCAGGGCGGGCAGCCGCGCTGGGCACAGCCACCGCCGGGCGGCTGGCGAAGCTGAACGGCTGCGTCAGCGGAGCGGCATTGGCGCCCACTTCGCTGTCGATGCCGGTGGCGACCACCGACACGCGAATCTTGCCATTCAACTGGTCGTTGAAGGCCGACCCCCAGATGATGTTCGCGTCCGGGTCCACCAGTTCGCGGATATGGTTGGCGGCTTCGTCCACTTCCATCAGGCGCATGTCGTCGCCGCCGACGATGGACACGATCACGCCCTTCGCGCCGCGCATCGACACGCCGTCCAGCAACGGGTTGGCGATCGCCTTTTCCGCCGCCTGCAACGCACGACCGTCGCCTTCGGCCTCGCCGGTGCCCATCATCGCCTTGCCCATCTCGCCCATCACCGACCGGACGTCGGCAAAGTCGAGGTTGATGAGGCCCGGCATGATCATGAGATCGGTGATCGATCGCACGCCCTGCTGCAACACCTCGTCCGCCATCTGGAAGGCTTCCTTGAAGGTGGTGTTCGGGTTGGCGATCAGGAACAGATTCTGGTTCGGGATGACGATGAGGGTATCGACATGCTTCTGAAGTTCTTCGATGCCGCTTTCCGCCGACTTCATGCGGCGGTTGCCCTCGAAGGTGAAGGGTTTGGTCACGACGCCCACGGTCAGAATGCCGCGATCGCGTGCTGCCTTGGCGATGACCGGGGCCGCGCCCGTGCCGGTGCCGCCGCCCATGCCAGCGGTGATGAAGCACATATGCGCGCCGTTCAGCGCCTCTTCGACCGAAAGGATGGTTTCCTCGGCCGCCGCCTTGCCGATCTCAGGGCGCGAGCCTGCGCCCAAGCCCTCCGTGATCTGCGGGCCAAGCTGGATGCGGCGCTCCGCCGGAGAGCTGTTGAGCGCCTGCGCATCGGTGTTGGCGACGATGAAATCCACGCCCTCGACCGAGGCGGCGATCATGTTCGCGATGGCGTTGCCGCCCGCGCCGCCGACGCCGATCACCGCGATCCGTGGCTTCAATTCGTCCACATGCGGTGGGCTGATTTCAATGCTCATAAATTCTAGCTCCCTCCAGCTTCGATGTCGTGAGCGAAACTGTCATCGAAGGTTAATGCAACAGATAATGGCGAGTTTCACCAAGTAATTTCGTTCAACAGCAGTTTATTTCAATAGTTCGTCTTCATCGCCCGGACCATCCTCTGCCACCATGCAGGCGCACCGATACGATGAACCGTCTGAGGGGCGGGCGCTATCGTTCTAAGATCAACCGGGTTCGAAGCGCCGTAAAGCGCAAGCCCCGCCAAGGTCGCGAAGGCCGGGCCGCTATGCGCCTCCGGCAATGCGGCCAGCCCGCGGGGCCGCCCGATCCGTACCGCGCGGCCTAGAGCAGCTTGCGCATAGTCCGCAATGCCCTTCATTTCCGCCCCGCCGCCGGTCAGCACGACCTGCCGCCCGGTCGGCGTGTTAAAGCCCATGCCCGCCAGCGCGGCATTCACCTCGACCATGATCTGGTTCAGCCGCTCGCAGATCACCGCGACCAGCGCGGCCCGGGTAATCTTGCCGCCGTCCGCGTTGGGACCGGCGCTCTGCCCCGGAATGGCGACATCGCCATGGGGCGTCGCAATCTCTATCATGTCGCGGAAATCGCGGCGGTTCTGCATCGCGGAGCCATAGAAGCATTTGATCCGCTCCGCCTGGCTGCGGCGAATGCCGAAGGCCGAAGCGATGTCGTCGGTGATATCGGACGCGCCGATGGGAATGCTGTGCAGCCCGACCAACATACCGCCCGCATAGAGCGACACATTGGTCACGCCCGCGCCCAATTCCACCAGCGCCACGCCCAGATCCCGCTCCTCTTCAGACAGGCAGGCCAGGCCTGTCGCGATGGGGGACGCCACTATCGAATTGACGTTGAGATAAGCGCCGCGCACGCACAGATCCAGATTGGCGAGCGGCGCGCCATCGGCCAGCACCACATGAATATCGACGCCCAACAGGTCCGCATGCATCCCCAACGGCTTCTTCACCGGCACGCGGCCATTAATGGTGAAACATGTCGGCTGGGCATGCAGCACTACCCGACCATCGGGGTCGATGCCCTGCTGGCCCGTGGTCAAAAGATCGTCGATATCGGGCTGCTCGATGCGATAGCCGCCCATGTCGCGCTCGACCGTGACGACATCGCTGACCAGGGAGCCGCCCGAAAAGCTGACCCACACATCCTCGATATTGGTGCCCGCGACGCGCTCGGCCTGCTCCACCGTCTCGCGCACCGCCAGTTCGGTGCGCTCCATATCTGCGATGAAACCGCGCCGCACGCCCCGGCTTTCTCGCTGACCCGTGCCCAAAATCGCCAGCTCGCCATTTTCGGTGCGCCCGGCAATCAGCGCGGACACTTTCCACGATCCGATATCGATCGCGGTGACGAGCTTGTCGACCTTGGGCTGTGCCATGGCGTCAGCCTTCCTCGCCCGTGGCGGGCGCTTCGGCACTCACCGCAGGCTTTTCATTGGTGCCGGTTCCCTGACCCGTCCCCTGACTCTGGCCCTGCCCTTGCGGCAGACGCAGCACGAAGCGGTCGGGGTCGCGCATATCGAACTTCACGATGCCCCGGCCCAGCAGCCGGTTGACGCCATCCATCCGCGCGAAATTGACAAGCGCCGTCGCGGATGGCTTTTCCCCCTCTGGCAGCGACAGCGTCTCGCCCGACTGGAATCGCAAATCCCAGCGCCGGTTCCCGACCCATGTCGCGCCCGCCAGCAATGGCTTCAATGCCGGGGCATTTTCCATCAACTTGTTCAGCCCAGCGGTCTGGAGGTTGGCGCTAGGCCCCACCACCAGCGGCAAGTCGGGCATCGCGCCCGCCGCCACCGATTGCAGCACCACGCCCGCCACATCGATCAGATGCAGTTGGCCGTCATGCTGCCACACCGCGACCGGATCGCGCTCGACGATGTCGACCACCAGAGTATCGGGCAGGCGGCGCGAAATGCGCGCATCCTTGACCCAGCCAAGGTTGAGCATCTCCGCCCGCACCTTGGGCAGATCGAGCGACAGCATGGAGCGANTCACCTGCCCCAGCGCGATATTGTAGATGGGCAGTTCGTCCATCCGCTCGACGCCGCGCACTTCCACCTTCTCNACCTCGAACCCGGCATTGGCGGCCAGTTCGGACATTTTTTGCCCGGCCATGGCGGGCAGGCCCATCAGCATCGCAACGCCGACCAATGCCGCCAGCACGATGCCGACGATGGCCCAACTGGCCGACCGTTGCAGCGTTTCCTCGCTGAAAGGCAACAGGTCGAGCAGGCTATCCACCCAACTGCGGCGCCTGACCTGGCGGCCCCGCGCGCCGCCGCTGCGACCGCGCGCGCCGGTCGTGCGCGTCAACCGCGCCGTTCCGCCACGCCGGATGCGTGCCTCAGCCATGATTTGCCCCCTCTAGCGCCTGCTCGACAATACGCTCCACCAGTTCGGGATAGTCAATGCCCAGCTTCGCCGCCTGTTCGGGGACAAGGCTGAGCGGGGTCATGCCCGGCTGGGTGTTGACTTCCAGCAGGAACAGCCCCTCGATCCCCAGACTGTCATCCCAGCGGAAATCGGATCGCGACGCCCCCTTGCAGCCCAGCAACTGATGGGCGCGCAGCGCGATCGCCTTGCAGGCTTCGCTGATGTCGCCGGGAATATCGGCCGGGCAGACATGCTCGGTCATGCCGTCGGTATATTTGGCGTCGAAATCGTAGAAGCCGCTCTTGGGCCGCAATTCCGTCACCAGCAGAGCCTCGTCGCCCAGCACGGCGGTCGTCAGTTCGCGGCCGCGAATATAGGGTTCGGCCAGCAACGTGTCGAAATGCAGCCACGGCCCCTCGACATCTCGGCCGATGGGCGAGCCGTAATTGCCGCCCTCCGTCACGATGGCGACGCCGACCGAGCTGCCCTCATTGACGGGTTTCAGCACATAGGGGCGCGGCAGCGGATCGGCGTCGAACAGGCTTGCGCTGGCCACGATCCGGCCGCCGGGCATGGGAATACCATGCGGGACAAGCGCCTGCTTGGTCAGTTGCTTGTCGATCGCGATGACCGAGGTGGCAAGGCCGCTATGCGTATAGGTCAGGCCCATCAGGTCCATCATGCCCTGCACCGTGCCATCCTCACCGGGGACCCCATGGAGGGCATTGAACACCACATCGGCCTTGGCTTCGGCCAGACGCGCCGCGACGTTGCGATCCATGTCGATCCGCGTGACCTTGTGCCCCCGCGATTCCAGCGCCTTGGCAACCCCCTCGCCCGAAGACAGCGAAACGGGTCGCTCGGCGGACCAGCCCCCCATCAGGACGGCGACATGCCAGGGACCACGGCTCACTTTGCTTTACCCACTAGATTTTCCCGGTTGCCGTCGTCGGCAAACATGCCGACTTGTCTATTGCCGTCGTCGGCAAACATGCCGACTTGTCTATTGCCGTCGTCGGCAAACATGCCGACACGCTGAATTTCCCATTCCAGTTCAACGCCGCTCTTTTCCTTGACCCGGCGGCGCACTTCCTCGCCCAAGGCCTCGATGTCGGCGCTTGTCGCGTCGCCAAGGTTGAGAAGGAAGTTAGTGTGCTTCTCGCTCACCTGCGCGCCACCCAGAGCCAGACCCCGGCATCCCGCTTCGTCCACGAGCTGCCAGGCCTTGTGCCCGTCAGGGTTCTTGAACGTCGAACCGCCGGTCTTGCTGCGAAGCGGCTGGCTTTCCTCGCGCGCGGCGGCGATGCGGTCCATCTCAGCCTGAATGAGCGCGGGTTCGCCGGGAACGCCCCGGAACACGGCGCTCACCACCACTGCGCCCTCCGGCAATCTGCTGTGGCGATAGCTATAGCCCAGCGCATCAGCTTCCAGCGTCACCCGCTCGCCCGACCGCAGCACCACGGCGCATTCGACCAATATGTCGCGGGTTTCGCGCCCATAGGCGCCGCCGTTCATCCGCACGAAGCCGCCGACCGTGCCGGGGATCGAGCGCAGAAATTCCAGCCCCGCAATCCCCGCATCACGCGCGGTCGAAGAGACCAGAATACCCGAAGCCCCTCCCCCGCAACGCAGCGCCGTCGCATCGACCTGCTCCACCTTGGCGAAGGCCTTGCCCAGACGCACGACCACGCCCGAAACCCCGCCATCGCGGACGATCAGGTTGGAGCCAAGCCCCAGCGCCATCACAGGCACCGCCGGATCGAGGTCGCGCAGGAAATCGGACAGATCCTCCACGTCCTTAGGCTCGAACAGCCATTGCGCAAAGCCCCCCGCCTTGAACCAGACGAGGGGAGCAAGCGGCGCATCAGCCTTGAGCGAACCGCGAACCGAAGGAAGGGGCGAGGCCGCCAGCGTCAATCGCGTATCCCCCACAGGCGCATCCAGCCCTTCATCGCCTTCATCCCCGCTTCGCCCGCCTGCGTCGCGGCTTGCCCGGCCTCGACATTGCGCTGGGCCGCATCGACCATCTGCTGCGCCGCCTCGACACCCTGCATCTGGATGTCGATCATGCGCTTCTGCATTTCGAGCCCGACATTGAGCAGTTCGAACATCAGGCCACCTCTTTCGTTGCCGCAGCGGCAAGTCCCGCCGCCCATTTGGTGATATCGCCCGCCCCCAGGCAGATGATCATGTCGTCCGCCTGAACATCGGCCGCGATCACGCGGGCCAGATCGTCGGCACTGGCGACCGTCGCGGCATTGCGATGGCCCCGGCGCTTCAGACCCGCTACCAGCTCGGCGCTGTCGACACCCTCGATCGGCTGCTCGCCCGCCGTATAGACCGGCGCGGCATAGACGATGTCGGCATCGTTGAACGCCTGCTGAAACTCATCCATCAGATCGCGCAGACGGGTGAAGCGGTGCGGCTGGACCACGGCGATGACCCGGCCTTTCGCCCCTTCGCGCGCGGCGGCGAGCACCGCCCTGATCTCGACCGGATGATGGCCATAATCGTCGATGACGGTCGCCACGCCTTCCCCAACCGGAATTTCCCCGACCTTGGTGAAGCGCCGCTTCACGCCCCCGAACTTGGCGAAGCCGGTCTGGATGGTCGCGTCGCTGATGCCCATTTGCAGCGCCACGCCGATCGCCGCCATGGCGTTCAGCACATTGTGACGCCCCGGCATCGGCATTTCGATGCCCTCGATGCGGCGGAGCGAGCCGTCGCGCTCGCGGATCTGCACGTCGAAGCGGTTGCCGCCCGGAATGGGCTGAACATTCTCGCCGCGAATGTCGGCCTGCGCCGAAAAGCCATAGGTCACGATGCGCCGGTCCTGCACGCGCGGCAGGATCGCCTGCACTTCGGGATGGTCGAGGCACAGCATCGCCGCGCCATAGAAGGGCACATTCTCGACGAACTCGACGAAGGCGTCCTTCACCTTCTCGAAGCTGCCGTAATGATCCAGATGCTCGGGATCGATATTGGTCACGACCGCCAGCGTGCCGTCCAGGCGCAGGAAACTGCCGTCGCTCTCGTCGGCTTCGACCACCATCCAGTCGCTCTTGCCCAGACGCGCGTTGGAGCCATAGCTGTTGATGATGCCGCCATTGATGACGGTCGGGTCCACCCCGCCCGCGTCCAGCAGCGCCGCGACCATCGAGGTTGTCGTGGTCTTGCCATGCGTGCCAGCCACCGCAACGGTGGATTTCAATCGCATCAGTTCGGCGAGCATTTCGGCGCGACGGATGACGGGAACGCGCCGCTCCAGCGCCAGATCGACTTCGGGATTGCCCTTCTTGATCGCGGTGGAGGTCACGACCACGGCGGCGTCGCCCAGATTCTCGGCCTTGTGGCCGATCATCACGGTGATGCCCTTCTGCCGCAGCCCTTCGACCACATAGCCCTCGGCAACGTCGGAGCCCTGAACCTTGTAACCCAGATTATGCATCACTTCGGCGATACCGGACATGCCGATGCCGCCGATGCCGATGAAATGGATCGTGCCGATGTCGGTGCCGACACCCTTCATGCGGGAACTCCCTGGAGATTGAGGCTGGTCGGCGTCGGACCGACGCGAACCGGGTCATTGATAATAGGCGCGACGCCGATGCTTTCCAGCAAATCGGCCATGTCGCGCGCCGCATCGGGGCGGCCGCAGGCGCGGGCGCGCTTGGCGGCGTTCTGGAGAGCGCCGGGTTCCAGCGCCATCTTCTGCATCTGCTTGGCGAGTTCGACCGCCGTGAAGCGCGCCTGCGGAATGGTCCGCGCGCCGCCCGCCTCGGTCATTTCGCGGGCATTGGCGGTCTGATGGTCGTCCATCGCGCTGGGCAAGGGTATCAGGATCGCCGGACGCCCCGCGCAGGTCAGTTCCGCCAGCGTGGACGCGCCCGCCCGCGCGATCACCAGATGCGACCAGCCCAGCTTCTCCGGCACATCGTTGAAATAGGTCGCGAGGTCCGCCGGAATCTCCAGATCGGCGTAGAGCTTGCGCACTCGCTCGATATCCTCGGCCCGGCACTGCTGCGTCACCTGCAAGCGGCGGCGCAGGCTGAGCGGCAACATACCCAGCCCATCGGGCACCACGCTCGACAGGATGGTCGCGCCCTGACTGCCGCCGATCACCAACACGCGGAACACGCTTTCGTCGGTCAGCGCCGGGAACTCCTCTTCCCGCAACTGCTTCACTTCCTCCCGCACGGGATTGCCGATCAGGTGGACCTTGTCGGCATATTTGCGCTTGAGCCGCTGCACATCGGGATAGGCCGTCGCAATCGCGTCGACACGGCCCGCCAGATAGCGGTTCACCCGCCCCAACACCGCATTCTGCTCATGGATCGCGGTGGGAATGCCATCGGCCAGTGCGCCCAGCAGCGCGGGCATGGCGGGATAGCCGCCGAAACCGACCACGGCGGTCGGCCGGAACGTCTCGTTCAGCCGCCGCGACATGGCGCGGCCCGCCAGGATCGCCTTCAGTGCGCCGGGCCAGCTCCCCGGATTCTTCGTCATGCGGCCCGCAGGCATGACATGGACCTGCGCGCGCCCTTCCGGTGCGTTGGCGAAGATGCCGGGGATTTTCGCCCCTCGCTCGTCCGTCACCAACGCGACATGGTGGCCGCGCGCCATCAGCTCTTCAGCGACGGCATGTGCCGGAATCATATGACCACCCGTCCCGCCGGCGGCGAGGACGAAGTGACGGGAAATGCTCATCGACCACTCCATTTGACGACCGTGTGCCGACCCATGAAGGGATTGCGCCGCGTGAACGCGAGCAGCAGGCCGACGCCGATACAAAGCGCCAGCATAGAGGAGCCGCCATAGCTGATAAAGGGCAGCGTCATCCCCTTTGAAGGAAAAATCTGGGCATTGACGCCCATGTTGATGATCGCCTGCAACCCGAACTGGGTGGTAAGGCCCGCCGCGGCCAATATCGTGAAATTATCATCCTCATCCAACATGCGCAGGAACACCCGCACGATGATCGCCAGATAGACGAACGCGATGCCGATGCAGGCCAGCAGGCCGAACTCTTCCCCGATGACGGAGAAGATATAGTCGGTATGGGCTTCGGGCAGGCGGAACTTGGCCTGACCGCCCCCGGGGCCGACCCCCATGAAGCCGCCATGGGTGATGGTGCGGAAGGCCAGTTCGGTCTGATCCGGCCCCATGTCCTGCGCCACGCCGATGCCAAGGAAATCGTTGATCCGCTGGCGGCCATTTTCGTAAAACATGTACATCAGCACCAGACCGCCAAGCCCCGCGCCCACCAGCACGCCGATGGCGCGCATCGACACGCCCGACAGCAACAGCAACCCGCCCCAGCAGGCAAGGAAGATCACCGTCTGGCCAAAGTCCGGCTGCTTCATCAATATCGCCGCGATCAACAGGGTGGTTGCGCCGGTGAAGGGAATGACCGGCAGGGTCATGTCCTTGCCGCGCAACGACAACAGCCACGCCATCGTCACGACATAGACGGGCTTCAGAAATTCGGACGGCTGGAAACGAAAGCCCGGCAGGTCGATCCAGCGCTTCGCCCCGTTCACCACCGACCCCAGCACCGGCACCAGCAGCAGCGCCAGGGCAAAGACGACGCACAGGCCAACCGCCAGACGCCTCGCCTGCGTGCGGGGCAGCATGGAAATGACCAGCATGATCGGCAGGCCAATGAACACCCACATGAGCTGACGATAGAAATAGATGAGCGGCGTCACCGATATGGCGCTGGTCGACCGGTCTATCGCGGCCACGGGCGAAGCCGCCGCCACCGCGACCAGACCGATCGCCATCAGCGCGACGATCAGCGACAGCAGGACGCGGTCGATTTCCCAGAACCAGATGGCCAGCGCCGTGCGTTCCCGCGGGACGGTGCGGTTCCTGAACTCCCTGACCAGTTCACCAGCCCTGAACATGCGCCTGTTGCCCCTCTATTCCAGTGCGGCGACGGCCGCGGCGAAGGCATCGCCCCGCGCCTCGAAATCGCGAAACTGGTCGAAACTCGCGCAGGCGGGCGACAGGAGCACCACGTCCCCCGGCTGGGCCGTCCGCGCCGCCCGGCGAACGGCGGCCGATAGCATCTCGCTGTCGTCCACCGCCATATGCGGGCGCAGCAGTTCGGCAAACATATGGCCCGCCTCGCCGATGGTATAGGCATGAGCGACATGGCCGAAATAGGGCGCGCACTCGTCCAGATCGGGCGTCTTGGCGATGCCCCCCAATATCCAGTGCAGGCGCGGGCGGCCATCGACCGGCGGATAGGCGGCCAGCGCCGGCGCGGTGGAGGCCGCGTTGGTCGCCTTGCTGTCGTTGACATAGAGGACGCCGTTCAACTCCCGCACCCGCTGCATCCGGTGCGGCAGGCTGGCATAGCTTTGCAGGCCCTGTTCGATGGTCGCCTCGTCGATGCCCAGCGCCTTTGCCACCGCGATGGCGACGGCGGCATTCTGGGCATTGTGCGGCCCTTGCAACGAAGGCCAGCGGGCCTGCGCAACAGGATCGATATCCCCCGCCTCGACGGAAACGAGGTCCGCCACCGTGCGCTCGGCGATCATCCGGCTGGGGTCGTCCTGCGTCGCGATGACGGCCGTGCGATGCGCCGACTGCATGGCGAACAGCCGCGCCTTCGATGCGACATAGCCCTCGAACCCGGTATAGCGATCCAGATGGTCCGGCGTGATGTTGAGCAGCACCGCCACGTCGCAGTCGAGGCTGTTGGTCAGGTCGATCTGATAGCTCGACAGTTCCAGCACATAGACGCCGCCTTCGGGCAGCGGCTCCTGCCCCAAGATGGGCAGGCCGATATTGCCGCCCATGCGCGACGGAATCCCCGCCGTTTCGATGATATGATGGATCAGCGCGGTGGTGGTCGACTTGCCGTTGGTGCCGGTGACGCCGACCACGCGATGGGCAGGCAACATCGGGCGAGCGAGCGCGAACAGTTCGATGTCGCCGATAATGGGCACGCCCGCGAGCTTCGCGTGCATGGCGATCGGATGCCGGTTGAGCGGCACGCCCGGCGACACGACCACCCCTGCAAAGCCCTTGAGGTCGGCTTCGGTCGGATCGGCGATCGTCAGGCTGACTTCGCGACCGATCCGCGCCGACAGTTGCCGCACGGCATCCACCGCTGCTTCCTGCGCATCCTCGCGATTGTCCCAGGCGACCACCTGAGCGCCACTCGCGGCCAGACACTCGACCGTCGCCAGGCCGGAACGCGCCAGCCCCAGCACCGCATATTTCTTGCCTGCAAAGGCGCTCGACACGATCCCCATCGCGCTCACCGCAACTTCAGCGTGGCAAGGCCGGCCAGCGCCAGCACGAAGGATATGATCCAGAAACGGATCACGACGGTCGGCTCAGCCCAGCCCAATTGCTCGAAATGATGATGGATCGGCGCCATCCTGAACACCCGCTTGCCGGTGCGCTTGTAGAAAAAGACCTGGATGATGACCGACATGGCCTCCACCACGAATAGCCCGCCGATCACGCCCAGCACGATCTCATGATGCGCGGTGACGGCGATCACACCGATGGTGCCGCCCAGCGCGAGGCTGCCCGTATCACCCATGAACACGGCGGCGGGCGGCGCGTTGAACCACAGGAAAGCCAGCCCCGCCCCGATAATCGCGCCGCACAGGATGGTCAGGTTGCCCGCGCCCGGCACATGCGGAATGCCCAGATAGCCCGCAAAGTCGGCGCGCCCGACCAGATAGACGATCGCCATGAAGGCAAGGCAGGCGATGATGACCGGCATGGTGGCCAGCCCGTCGAGGCCATCGGTCAGGTTCACGGCATTACCGAACGCCACGATGACGAAGGCCGCGAACAGGAAGTAGAACGGCCCCAGTTCGATCGCCGGACCATTGTAGAAAGGCACGTAGAGCGCCGTATTGCCATGCTGGCTGACGATCAGCCACGCCGCGCAGCCCGCGATCAGAAATTCGAAGGCAAGGCGCATCTTGCCCGAAAGCCCCTTGTGGCTGGCCTTCGTCACCTTGTCATAATCGTCGAGGAAGCCAATCGCGCCGAAGCCCAGCGTCACGAACAGACAGGCCCAGACATAGATGGACGACAGGTCCATCCACAGCAGCACCGACGACACCATGGACGTCAGGATCATCAGGCCACCCATGGTCGGCGTGCCTCGCTTGGCCAGATGCGTCTGCGGCCCGTCGTCGCGGATCGGCTGCCCCTTGCCCTGCCGCACGCGCAGCCAGCCGATGAAGCGCGGCCCGATGACGAGGCCGATGATCAGCGCCGTCGCAATCGCCGCTCCCGCCCGGAAACTCAGATAGCGGATGAGGTTGAAAACCCCGGCAAAATCCATCGTCTGGGCGAGCCAATACAGCATTATTTCACTTCCTGTAGCGCCGCGACCAGACGCGACAGGCCGATTCCGTTGGAACCCTTGACCAATATCGCGTCGCCGCCCCGCATTTCATTTTTAACAAGTTCGGTCGCAGCCGCTGCATCCGGCACATGATCGAAGGCGATCACACCGCCCAATGCCTGCGCCAACGGCAGCATTTCATCACCGACAAGGATGGCGTAATCGACCGGCGCGGCCGTCAGCGGCTCGACAAGCCCGGCATGCAATTCCGCGCTGCGATCGCCCAACTCGCGCATTCCGCCCAGCACCGCGATACGTCGCGCAGCCTGCTCGCGCCCCAATTGCTTGAGCGTCGCCGCCATGCTGAGCGGATTGGCATTATAGCTTTCGTCGATCAACAGCGCCGTCCCGCCAGCGACCGGCACCATGCGCCGCTCACCGCGCCCGGCCAGCCCCGGCAGTTCCGCCAGCGCCAGGCCCGCCGCGGCCAGATCGCCGCCCACCGCCGCGACCGCGGCCAGCACGGCCAGCGCATTGGATACCCAATGCTCACCC
>Ga0065704_10070832_pt1 | contig 15612 bp, 9 predicted proteins | sample SwiRhicommuniRL2_FD_59091 | JGI IMG/M metagenome (GOLD analysis project Ga0065704, IMG submission 59091) | Switchgrass rhizosphere bacterial communities from Rose Lake, Michigan, USA - RL2 v2 (version 2) | ecosystem: Host-associated > Plants > Roots > Rhizosphere > Soil | place: East Lansing, MI
TGATTTGATCACCTGGCCTTGCGCGTTATACTGGAATTTATCCACCCTCCTGTTATCCGCTGCTGCCACTCTCAGCAATAAGGGGAGATCAGCCGGCTGCAATGTTTTTGGGTCCTTCCTGCAAGAGGTGATCGTGGCGATGCATAGCACTGCCAGAAGGGGTTTATTACAAAGCATGTCATTAGGTTTCCGTTGCTACAAAATTGCAACAGTTGGGAGTAGCATACAATCACATATCGATGTGGTTTACAAGGAAAGATGGCTTAAACGAGTTTGTCTCTGAAAGCTTTGGCTACGGCTTCTGATTTTGAATTAACGTGTAGTTTCTCGTATATCTTTTTAATGTGTGAGCGTACGGTATCAATGGAAATAAAGATCTCTCCCGCGATCATTTTATAACTGTAACCATTCACCAGTAATTGCAGCACTTCTTTTTCCCGTTCTGAAAGATGGTAGGTATTATTTTTATCAGAAGGTTGCCGGGCAAAGAGGTGTAATACCTGGCGGGCGATGGAAGAGGTCATGGGAGCGCCGCCTTCATATACTTCGTATATGTATTCCAGTAATTTATCCGGGGAGGTTTTTTTCAGGAGGTATCCGTCTGCACCAGCTTTGATGGCATCAAAAACATGTTGGTTATCATCAAACACCGTGAGCATGAGAATGGGAAGGTCCGGATATTGGGAACGGATGATGCGCAGGCCCTGGATGCCATTGGTACCCGGCATATCGATGTCCATTAATATTACGTCAGGAAGCAGTTCTTGTGTTTGTTGCAGAATATGGTCGCAGTTTTTGAATGCGCCGCATACTATAAAATCGTTTGCTCCGTCGATCAGTAATGTTAAGTTCTCTCGCAGTTTGGTGTTATCCTCGTATAACACAATTCGAATCATGGTAATGGAATGTTAGGTAAAGGTAACATGCCTGTTCCGTTCTGCCAACCACATGGTTATGTGGTTGGGAACATCAGCGTGATCACGGTGCCTTTGCCGGGTTGCGACTGAATATTAAACTGCCCTTTCATGCGTTGTGCCCTGCGTTGCATATTCATCAGCCCGTCTCCTTCATTGGCATCCTGCACGTCAAAACCTACGCCGTTATCCTGTACACGTAGTACGAGTTTGCCTTTTCGTAACTGAATGCGGATGTCCACAAAAGTACATTGGGCATATTTGGCAATATTGGTGATGGCTTCTTTATAGATCATGAAGAAGTCGTGCCGGCTTTCCAGTTGCAGTCTGCGGGAAAAGATCTTATCGTCTATGGAGAATGTAAAAGCGATCTGCCGGCCTTCCAGTACACCTGTTGTGAATTCACGCATCCTGGCGATCACTCTTTGCAGGTTGTCGTTCATGGGGTTGATGCTCCAAACGATATCGTCCATACTTTCCATCATGCGGGTGGTACTGTCTCCTATCTTCACCAGGAATTCCTGTGTTTTGGCAAGGTCTTCCTGGGCTGCGTTCCTTCTTGCCATGGCACTCATGATATTAATGGAGGTGAGCGTGGAGCCCATATCATCATGCAGGTCCCGTGCAATGCGGCGCCGTACTTTTTCGGTGGACATGATACGGTTTACGCGGATGCGGTGAATGAGATAAATAATACCGCCAATGAGTAAAATGATCAGCCCGTAAAACCATCCTTTCTGCCAGATGGGGGAAGCCAGTACAATACGGATGGAAGTGATGTGCTGGCTCTGCATGCCTTCTCCGTTCTCGCAATATACCTGGAAGGTATAAGTGCCGGGAGAAAGATTGGTGTAAGTTACAAACCTGCGGTTGCCAGCTTTTATCCAGCCATTGTCTATCCCTTCCAAACGGTAGGAATAACTGAGATTATCCTGTTCCAGGTAGGCAAGAGATATATAACCGATGGTGAAGTTGCAATCCTGGTACCGCAGTTTTATTTCCGGATCTGCATTTTCCATCATGGGCTGATAGGGCGTTACCAGGTCTCCGTCTGTTTTAAAATAGTGAATGCGTACATCAGGTGGGGGAACAGGGTCTTGCAGGCTATCCGGGAAAAAGAAGATAATGTTTTTGGTACTGCCTAAAACAATGCGGCCATCCCGCAGTTTGTAACTGGCGGGGGCTTCGAAGGTTTCATCTGCAATGCCGTATTTTCTGCCGTAGTGTACTACTTTACGTTTGGTGAGATTGGCTTTGCCTGCGCTGAAATTTGTAGTGAACAGGATGTTCTGATCATTGAGCGGCTGCACATTTGTGATAGCGCCCACGGGTAATCCATCTTCCTGCGTAATAGTGGAAAGCACTTTATCCTTTTTAGTGTCCAGCAAAACGATCCCTCCTGCTGCTACCAGCAGTTTGTGATTGCCCATAGGGAAGATGTTTCGGATGTCGCTGGCAGGTAAAAGGTGTGCGCGTTCATCGGCTGCATAACGTTGAACGATATGGCCAGCGGTATCCATTTTCAATAAACCATTGTACATGGTGCCTACCCATATGAAATTATCTTCGTCTGCATAAATATCCTGGATATGATTCCAGAGATAACGGCCCTGCGTATAAAAGCTATCCGTGAAAGTGCGGACCTCCTTGCGGCTGATATCCCATTTTGCTACAATACCTCTTTGTGTGCCGAGCCATACCTTTCCCTGTTGATCCAGCGTCATGCAACGGATGGAGCGGTTATCCAGTTCTTTCATTACATGGTATTCTACTTTCCACGTTTTGGGATCTACGGTCCAAAGATTGGCATGCTGTGCACCAACCAATACTTTTCCATCCGGCAGGGGCAATATGCAAAAGGCCATATTGATGGTAGCATTGGAAGGATGGAACAGGCGTTTCTTTAATTGGGTGATGGAACTGTCAAACACCAGCACGCCGTAACCCCAGCTGCTCACCCATACGTCTCCGTTAGGATGTTGCCAGATATCCGTGGCTTCCAGTAAAGGGGGCGAATGTTTATAACTCTCCGGCCAGTAGATAACCGTGTGGAATTGCTGTTTGGTATAATTGAAAATGAACAGGCCATTGCTGGTGCCTATCCAGAGGTTCTGCATATTGTCTTCCGCAAGGGTGAACATCTCTGAATAGTCCAGCCCGTTGCGGGCAAACTGGTTGCGTTCAAATATTTCCAGTTGCTGGCCATCAAGGGTGAAGCGTAATAAACGGTCTCCTGCTGACCAGATATTTCCGCGGCTGTCTTCTGCGAGCTGGGACATATGGCCCTGGTCCTTATGCTGTTCCGATAGTACGCCGGTTTGCAGATCATAGTGATAGAAACGGGGCCTTTCTGCATTGCGGGCCCAGGTATTAATGAACAGGCCGCGTTTTGAACTGCCGAATAAGCGAACAATATTTACCTGCAATTGAGGGATATTCAGTAGTGGAATATTACGGGGATTGTTTTGTGATGTATAACAGATCTTCTGCGCATAGTCAAGCATACAGATCCCCAAATTGGTACCCAGCCAGTAATTATGCGTAACAGGGTCTTCTGCTACATTCACGATATTGAAACCTGTAGGGGCAAAGAACTTAGAAAAGGGTACAAAGGCCAGCGTTTTTTCATCATAAAGAAAAGTGCCGTGATCAGTTGTGCAGAGCCAGATGTTACCGCGACTGTCAATAAAAAACTGTGTGGCCTGGAAGTTCTTTTCAATATGCTGGTGTAGTACCAGTATTTTGTGTGTTTTGCCTGTTACATAATTATAGGTAACTACGCAGGAGTTGTAAGCGATCCAGAGCGTATTGTTCTTTCCTTCTATAATGCGCTGTACCTTTTCATGATAGATGGCTGGTATGCCATCAAAGGGGAAGTATTCAAATTGTTTACCATCGTAGCGTTGCAGCCCTCCTTCCGTACCTATCCACATAAAACCTTTTGTGTCCTGGAAAATGGCCGTCACATAATTGCTGCGCAAGCCATCTTCCACATTGAGGCGGGAGAAGAGGTAAGATTGGGATTGGGGTTTTGCTGCCAGTTGAAAAAGCAGGAACAACACCATGAGTAGCAGCTGCTTTTCCTTGCGGATCATGTACATAGATTAATGCTCTGCTCAAAAATAATTGCTTTGTTCCATTAATTCAGCAATTGAACCATTAAAAAATACATTTCACATCTTTATGTGGTTGGCTTTAGATCAAAGCCTTCTACCTTTGCTGCAAGGAAACTAATTGCGAAGTAAACAACCCCGGAGTAAGCCCCAAATTGCCTGATCCGATAACAGCAAGATACCGTGCAAGCTGTCACCAGCATGGAAGCTGCGTATCTGCTGTGTTTACTGAGAACTGAGATTTTAGATTGATAAACCTCCTCCCCGTAAAGCGAGGGCGGAGCAGGGAACTTTTGTTTCCGCTACACGCAAGCGGGGCATGGAAACTTTTGCTTCGCCGAACCTGATGGGGTTTTGCGGATGCAGGGCACTCTTGCCGGTGTTCTGCTTACCGCATCAAACAGGGAGCTATAAAAACGCCTTATAGGAATATGCTGCTAATATAACGGGCGCAAGCTTCAGCTTGTGCCTTTTCCTTTTTATTTCGGTGAGATTCGTTATTTTACATGAAGTGACAGCGATTCAATATTCCACCAAAAGACCCAAGCTCACCCATGCCGGATGCCTATGAACAGGGTGAAGACCTGACCCGTTCCTGGCAACTAGTGCTCCAGGGAGATGCAAGAGCATATGCTGGCATCCACGGTCAGTTACATCCGGTATTATACCGGTATGCACTCGCCATGCTTGGTAATGAAGATGTTGCGCAGGATGCGGTACAGGAAGTGTTCATTCGTATATGGTATAAAAAAGAAACCATTGGCCTGCTACAGAATGTGCGGGCTTTTTTCTTCACGGCGCTCCGGCGTCAGGCACTCAACCAGTTACGCGGTTTGCGTTCCCTCCAGATCCTGCCCCCCGGCGAACCCGACATCGAATTTTCGCCTGAAGACATCTTAATAGAACAGGAGCATGCTGCGGAACGGCAGTCCAGGATCAGCCAATACCTCAACCAGTTACCCCGGCGGCAGAAAGAGGTGATCTATTTGCGCTTTTATGAAGAGCTTTCCTATACAGAAATAGCGGAGATCATGAAAGTGAATTACCAGTCCGTGATCAATTTAGCCCATAAGGCCCTTACCCAGCTCAGGGGAATGATGGGTCACATCCCTCTATGGTGGCTGCTCTTACATTTATTTTAAAAAAAGTTTCCTGAAAAGGAGTATCCCGGTACCCGTTTGCGTGTCTTCTAATAAAACACGCTATGGAAGATCCATCCGTACCGCAAGATCCAGGCAGTTCTCCCATCCGCTTCCGGCGTAAAGCAGTGCCGGAAGAGAAAACAAAAGAAAGCTGGCAGCAGATTGAAACGGCTATTTCCCGGAAAAAATCCGGGATGGTAAGGCGTATTGTTATAAGGGCATTGGCCGCGGCAGTATTGTTGCCATTATTGGGGTATGCAGCCTATAATATCTATTGTTCGATTGTTTCCGATAGTATGAAGAGTTACCATACTGCCTATGGGGAGATCAAACAAGTGGTACTTCCGGATAGTTCTATCGTCTACCTTAATGCGAATTCCACACTCCGTATACCCGTGGAATGGAATCCTGCGGAAAGCCGCAGTGTTTGGCTGGATGGGGAGGCTTATTTTGAGATCACCAAAAAGCCCGGTGCGGGAAATGCACAGTTTATTGTACATACAGCGGAAATTGACGTAGCGGTATTGGGTACAAAGTTCAATGTGAATATGTTGGGAGCGCGTACCACCGTTTCCCTGAAAGAAGGAAAGGTGCAACTGACAGCCAGCGATAAGGTGTTTATGATGAAACCGGGAGATGAAGTGCAGGTAGAAAAACATCAATCTAAGTTGCGGGAGGCTGTGAATACAGAATTGATTGCAGACTGGCGTAATCACCGTTATCATTTTGAAAATACTTCTATTGCAGAGATATCATCCATCATCTTAACAAAATTCGGCTATGAAGTGGTGATCTTAAACGACGAGATCAACCACAAAAAAATAAGCGGGGATCTTTATGCAGAAGATATCACGCAGCTCTCACGGGCACTTTCCATCACCATGAACATCCAAATAGAAACTAAGGACGATCAGCTCGTATTTAAGAATAAAGAATAACCTAACAATACTTTTAAAACAGCGCTAAATCGGGGATTACTGACAGCTTGTAATAAAGACTGAAGGCCCAAAGTGTATCTGCCAAAATCGTTTACCCACAATTAACATTCCATATTATGAAAGCTAAACTATTGTTGCGAAGCGCCTTGCTGGTTGCGGTATCAACAGCCACTTCAAGCTGGTCTTTACCAGGCCCATGGCAGGAACTGGCTGTGATCCGCCAACCGGAATTCTGGCAGCAACCCACGTCTGAAAAAGCCAGGGAGAAAACCTTGGTACAGTTACTAAAAGAGATCCACAAGGAGTACAAAATTGATTTGCTCTATGAGGCAAAAAAGTTACCCAATGTAAAAGTGAATTTTTCTACAGAAGGATTCAGCAATGTAGAAGAAATGCTCAAAGCCCTGCTAACGCCGCATGGTTTGCAGGCCCAGTCTGTGCAGCCCAATACCTGGGCCATTGTTCCGTTACCTGAGGATAAAACCCATCGCCCAAAGTCATCCGGCCCCGCAAAGCAGGACGCTAACGGCGATGAGTCTACGAACACCATGCCCATGTTGAAACTCAATGGCGCTTCAGCCATGATGATCAGTGGGGTAGCAGCAGATACGGTACGTAAAGTGAAAGTGAGCGGCCGCATTACAGATGGAGAGAATGGAACACCCTTACCCGGTGTATCTGTTCAGATCAAAGGGGAAACGCGGGGCGCCCAGGCTGATGGAGAAGGTAAATATTCACTGGATGTTTCCACAGGTAAAACACTGGTCTTTTCCCTGTTGGGTTATGAAGGGAAAGAAGTAACCGTAACCGGCGACCGTTCCATTGATGTAACCCTGGATGTAAGCAACCGCGCATTGAATGAAGTGGTGGTAGTGGGTTATGGCACACAACGCAAAAGCCTGGTGACCGGTGCTATTTCTTCTGTAAGAGCAGCAGATATTGCTTCCGTTTCTTCCAGCAGAATTGAACAGGCATTACAGGGCCGTACTGCCGGTGTAACCGTATTACCAGTTTCCGGTTCTCCCGGAAGCGGCATGCGTGTAAGGATCCGCGGTACAGGTTCCAACGGCGCTTCAGAACCTTTGTATATTATAGATGGTATGCGTGCCGGTGGCATTGAATACCTCGATCCTTCTGAAATAGCTTCCATGGAAGTTTTGAAGGACGCAGCTTCCGCAGCTATCTATGGAGCGGAAGGAGCAAACGGTGTTGTGATCATCACCACAAAATCAGGACCGAAAGACGGTTCTTCAAGAATTGATTACAGCATGCAGTACGGCCGGCAGTCCATTAAAAACCCAATGAAGATGATGAATGCAGAGCAATACACCCAGTACGTAAAAGATGCCGGAACACCCGGCACTATTCCTGATCCGGCAGCCTGGAAAGGGAAACAAGGTACTGAGTGGTTTGAAGAAATTGCACAAACAGCTCCATTGCAAAGGCATGCACTCACCATCAGCGGAGGTTCTGAAAAATCTTCCTACCTCATTGGCGGAACCCTGTTCCGGCAGGATGGTGTGATAGGTGGTGACCGTGCACGTTTTGACCGTTACACGGTACGCATTAATACAGATCACAAAGTAAAACCCTGGTTAACCATCGGCAACCGTTTGTCTTATTCCTACCATAAAAGAAATGGTGTAACAGAAGATGATGAATTTGGCGCCGTGATCAGCAATGCCATTTTGCTGGATCCCCTGATGCCTGCTGTATTTACAGGGCCATTGAGCACAAGGGCACAGAATGCTTTGAATGGAGGCTTTAACCTGGTGAAAGATCCGAACGGCCGTTATTATGGTATATCTGATTACGTATTTGGAGAAGCAGGTAACCCATTGGCACAAATGGCTATTACCAGAAACACAACCGCACAGCATAAAATAGTGGGTAGTCTTTATATGGAAGCAGAACTGCTGAAAGGCTTAAAAGCTACTTCCCGCTTTGGATTGGATGCGGCATTCCAGCGCAACCATGGCTGGAACCCCACATTCTGGTTCTCCGCAGAAAGGATGAATACAGTAGCCAGTACTTTTGACAGGAATGAGAATTGGTACAACTGGCAGTGGGAGAATTATCTCACCTATAATAAGAAAGTAGGCCAGCATGATTTCACGGTGATGGCTGGTATGAGTTCCCTGAAACGTGGTTTTGACCGTTTGAACGGAACAGCTTCAGGTATGTTTAAGGAAAGAGACAACTTCAGCTATCCTGATTTTATGCCGGACGACCAGGACCGTATCAACGGTACACAAACTTCTACCACCATGGTTTCCTATTATGGCCGTTTGCTGTACGATTACAAAGGAAAGTATCTTTTTAATGCTACGTTCAGAAGAGATGGCTCTTCTCTTTTACCACCGGATAATACATGGGGTACTTTCCCTTCCCTGTCTGCCGGATGGATTGTTTCCAATGAAGCTTTCTTTCCCAGCATTCCGCTTAATTACCTGAAGCTGCGGGCCAGCTGGGGTAAGAATGGTAGTATCGCCAATATTAATATTGGGGATTGGCAGGCATTGATCACTACACAGGATATCAGTTATCCTGATGTGAACGATAATTTCTTTGTAGGTGCAGAACCTGCCAACCTGGAAAACAGGCATCTGAAATGGGAAGCCAGTGAACAGTTTGATATAGGAGCAGATATGGGCTTCTTTGATAACCGCCTGAGCTTTACAGTTGATTATTATAATAAGATTACAAGAGGTTTGCTGACTCCGGGCAGCGCTCCCAATGTGGTAGGGAACGTACTCCGCATTGTGAATGGAGGAACTGTTTCCAACAAAGGTGTTGAACTGGAGCTTTCTTATCGCAACGATCAGAAACATGCGTTCACTTATGAGATAGCCGCTAACATGACCACCATCAAAAATGAGGTGACCAGCTCTAATGAATTCGTGGACCGTATTGCAGGATCTGTTGTAGGTGTGGGTTGGACGGCCTCCTGGTTTGAAAAGGGATTGCCCATCTGGTATTTCCGCGGTTATAAAACTGCCGGGATCTTCCAGAACCAGAAACAGGTGGATGATTATCTCGCCAAAACAACCATGACGGTGAATCCTAAACCCGGCGATCCTATCATTGTAGATACAGATGGGGATGGTGTGATCTCCAACAGCGATCACACTATGATCGGCAGTCCGCATCCGGATGTGATCTTTGGCGGCCGCGTAAATGTAGCTTTCAAGGGATTTGACTTATTAGTATTTGTGCAGGGACAGGTAGGCAATGAAGTATTGATGGGCTTCAACCGTGTGGACCGCCCAACCGGTAACCGCCCCGCTTTCTTCTATACAGACAGATGGACAGGTGAGAACAGCACCAATTCCTGGTTTGCACCTAATACAGGCAGCGAGTTTGTATATAACAGCGACCTTATGTTATTCGATGGTTCGTATACCCGTATCCGTCAGTTACAGTTAGGATATACTTTACCGAACTCATTGCTGAAACGTGCTAAGATCCGCAATGCCAGGATCTATGCTTCGCTGGATAATTACTTCACTTTCACCAAATACAAAGGGATGGACCCTGAAGCCGGTAGTGAGGATAACAACAGCTTAGGGATAGACAGAGGAGTATATCCTATTCCACGTACCGCATTGGTGGGCCTTTCATTTAGTTTCTAACCAGCAAACCCAGTACAATGAAGCATTCAATTATTCGATATACATTCCTTAGCCTCTCTGCCTTGTTTTTAGGCAGTGGATGTGCAAAAAGTTTCCTGGACCAGGAAATACCGGGCCGGTCTCCGGACGAAGAGTTTTACGCCACAGATGCAGATGCCGCCGCAGCCACATTTGCCGCATACGATTTTTTACAGGCAGATTATAACTGGGGATGGGCCAGCATACTGTTAGTGAAAACTTTCCCTTCAGATGAAAGTAATGCAGGAGGAAGTGGCCCTGCCGACCAACCTTCTTACCAGGCATTGGATAATTTCACTTTTGAATCACAGAACGAAGCGGTGTTATTTACATGGAGGGTCTGTTACTTCGGCGCTTACCGTTGCAACCAGGTGATCAATCGTGTAAAAGGGGAAACCGATCTGCAAAAACGCCTGGTGGCAGAGTGTAAAGTATTACGCGCGCATTTCTATTTTGACCTTGTGGGTTTATGGGGTGATGTACCTTTGATCCTCAAAGACCTTACCTCTGCAGAATACAGCAAAATACCCCGCGCCAAAAAAGCAGATGTGTATGCGCAGATGGAAAAAGACCTGAAGGAAGCGCTCCCTTTACTTCCTGCTAAATCTGCTTACCCTGCCAGCGAACGTTTCAGGGTAAGTAAGGGCACTGCACAGGCTTTACTGGGTAAAGTGTATTTGTATCAGCAAAAATGGGCAGATGCTGCCGCCGCTTTTAATGATGTGATCACTTCTCATGAATATGACCTGGAAGCGGATTTTGCGAAAGTGTTTTCCAATGCCGGAGAGTTTGGTGTGGAAAGCGTTTTTGAAGTACCCTTCACTTCCCGGAAAGGGTTCGATTGGGGTAATTTCCCCTGGGCAACTTTCCGCCTCATAGAAAGTAATATTCATGTACAACTGCAAGGGCCCCGCAGTGATTTTTATACCAAAGCACCGAATGATTCATTACAGGCGGGCTGGGGTTTTAATTTGCCTAAACCCAAATTGTACAATGCTTACATAGCAGCAGGTGATGTAAAAAGAAGAGTGAACACGGTAATGTCCGTGGGTGAGTTAGTAGCAAATGGTGGCGCTTGGACTGCTCCAACAGCCTGGGATTATGAAGGATTCTTCCAGCGTAAATACGGTTCTTTTGTAGGGGAAACACGTTCAGACGGAGGTGCTGTTCCTGATCTGAATTACGGCAATAATATCCGCCTGATCCGTTATGCGGATGTTTTACTCATGGCCGCCGAGGCTTATTACAGAGCTGGTAATGAAGGTCGTGCAAGGGAAGAATTGAAGAAGGTGAGGGTGCGTGCCGGCCTTGGAGAGATCACCGCTACCGGCGATGCATTGTTCAATGCCATAGTAAATGAGCGTTTCCTGGAACTGGCGTTTGAGGGTTTCCGTTATATGGACCTGGTGCGTTGGGGCAAAGCAGAAGCAGAGTTAGGGGCTTTGGGATATAAGGCCAATAAACATGAATTATTGCCCATCCCAAATGAAGATGTGCGGATTGGGAATATTGAACAGAATAAAGGATATAACTAAGTATTTTTTTGATAAAAGCGATATATCAAAAGTAGATGTTAGGAAAAAGGGCCGCCTGTTTAGGCAGCCCTTTTGTATTAGGGTGTAAGGGTAGGTTGGTGGTCTTTGATCCTACTGCCCGTGCCGCAGATCTTAGATAAAATTCATCCGTCTACCCGCTAAATGGTTTCGATGCTTTGATCTATTTCTTCCTGTCCTTTCAGGAGAAAAGCAGGAAAGGGCTGATGATGAACATATTCATCATCCGTATTAGCAGTTTGCAGGAAAAGCAACTGTGGATCATGGTCCACTTTGGCAGCCGGCCTGTCCGTTTCCGGTATTGCAACCGGTTGTTGTTCCCGTTTTGTAACCGGTTGCAGGGATCCGCAAAGCATTTCACCATGGCCGGTGATCAGCCATCGAAGATTCAGCTCTTCAAAATGTTTCCCGATATCTTCCAGTATATCCACACTGGGCTTTGCTCCCGGTACCCGGAACAACCGGGCTACTTTTTCACAACTATTGTACTCAAGGGTCCTGGTGAAGGCAGTTGTAGTGAGCCCCTTGAACTGTAAAAAACTTTTCAGTCTCTTGGCGATTGGTTCCATAACTCTATTTGTAGACTTACAAATTGAAGAGTCTAAATCCATCCTGAGAGGGTGAAGAGCAACACCGTATTTTTTTTCTTTTTTGGTTCACCCTTCCAAATCAAAAAAGTACTCTTACTTATTGTAATACATTTTTTCGCACAGGCCGGCCTTTCATCGTCCAGCCCCAAAGCACCAAAATCACCTTGCAGCCTTCTATTGGGCCGCATTTGTTAATTTTTCTGAATCATTACTCCGGGAATCATAATGGATTGTTTAATCATTGGGTTTATATGTGTTGTAGTACCGGATCCAAATAAGTCTCATGTCTAATGTATGCATATACCGGAGGGTGAATTCTTTCACCCTCTTTTTTATGACCTGTTAGGCAATGAAACTATAACTTATTGAATACTATATACTTTTTGAGTAACCTAACCCCCGATCTAGAAACTTGAGTAAAATTGAACCCGTGCCCTCTGATAGCAGAGGGCTTTTTGTGTATACAAGTGTAAAAGGAATAGCCTATGTGGACCCTATGTGAGCTTTACGATCGTAAATGAAAAACCGTCCCGACGGGTATCGGAACGGCCTCTTTTTATGGTTGATCAAAGGATCTGATTGTTATCTGCTAAATGTATAACAACATTAACAAACACAGCGCGGGCATGAGATATATTTGTTGAGATAAAGTATAAATATTCCCTATATCAACTGTGGAATGTTAAATTGTGATGGATAATTTTACGATTTGATGGATGATCTTATCATAGGTTGCAAACATATTGGCTTTTTTGTATTTTGAGAGACTGGATTTGGATAAGCACGTCTATATTATTTATGTATTACTCTACCACGTTCCGAATATTGTCCGGCATCTGCATTGTGCTGGTTGCTGGAATATTGACCATTGGTTGCGGGAAACGCAAGCCCGTTAACTACAGCACAGAGGTAAAACCTATCCTTAATAAACATTGTATCAGTTGCCATGGCGGTGTAAAACAGAATGGTGGCTTCAGTGTATTGTTCCGGGAAGAAGCTTTGGGCAACACAAAAAGCGGTCATCCTGCCATTATCCCCGGCGATGCCAAACGCAGTGAATTTATTCGCCGCCTGCACAGTAAAGATCCTAAGGAAAGAATGCCTTATAAATCTGCTCCCCTCAAAAAAGAAGAGATAGAGATCCTTACCCGCTGGGTGGAGGAAGGAGCGCAATGGGGAGAACACTGGGCTTATATTCCCCCGGAAAAGCCCAAAGATACCGCTGCGAACATAGACTACTATATTAATAGCAAACTGGAAGAAGAGGGCTTAAAACCTGCTCCGCAGGCGGATAAATTAACCCTGTTGCGCAGGGTAAGCCTTGACCTTACAGGTTTGCCCCCCACCACTGCCATGCAGGAATCCTTTATGGCAGACAGTAGTGAAAAAGGGTATGAAAAAGTAGTGGACAGCCTGCTGGCCTCTCCTCATTACGGAGAACGCTGGGCAGCCATGTGGCTGGACCTTGCCCGTTTTGCAGATTCCAAAGGATATGAAAAAGATGCACAACGCCAGATCTGGCGATACAGGGACTGGGTGATAGATGCATTTAATAACGACATGCCCTATGATCAGTTCACGATTGAACAACTCGGGGGCGATCTGTTGCCGGATGCTACAGAATCACAGATCACTGCTACCGCCTTCCACCGTAACACAATGAATAATGATGAAGGTGGAACACAGGATGAAGAATTCCGTACTGCCGCTATCATAGACCGTGTGAATACCACCATGGAAGTTTTCCAGGGCACTACTATTGCCTGCGTGCAATGCCATAGCCACCCTTATGACCCTTTCCGTTTTGAGGATTATTATAAACTGATGGCCTTCCTCAACAACACGAGAGACGAAGATACCCCCGGAGAATATCCCACACTGCGGTTTTATGACAGTATAGGAAGAAAACAGGTGGATACGGTGATCGGCTGGATCAGCCAGCATGGCAATAAAGCGGAAGAAAAGGAAATGCATGATTTTCTGCGTACACTGGAACCTAAGATCCATGCGCATGATTGTGATGAATTCATCAACGGCAACCTCGCAGATACCAAATATTTAGGGATCAGGAATGGTGGCAGCTGCCGGTTGAAAAATGTTCCTTTGAATGGCCGTACACATTTATATATGTATTACTGGACCGGCAATAAAGGCAGTTCCATAGAGATACGGATAGATAGTTTGAATGGCCCTGTTATTGCCAGGCAACCCCTTCCGGACCCGAAAGGGGCCAAAGTAGCAGACATTCCTATTCCTGCCATTGAAGGAAGGCATCACCTTTATTTTGTGTTTAAGAACAGTACCATTAAACCGGACCAAACGGTGTGCAGTGTGGAATGGATGGCCTTGAGAGGAGACCTCCCCGGGAAAAATGCACCGGGTTTTAAACAAATGGAAAATGCTTACTGGAAAGTAGTGAATGCGCATCCGGAAAGTGTGCCGGTGATGGTGGAAAATCCGAAAGAGATGTTCCGCGAAACGTATACTTTCGAAAGAGGTAACTGGTTAGTGAAAGGTGTGCCGGTACAACCAGACGTTCCTAAAGTATTGAATCCTTTCCCTGCTAATGCACAACGCAACAGGTTAGGTTTGGGTCAATGGATGGCCAGCAAGCAGAATCCGCTTACGGCACGTGTAATGGTGAACCGTTTGTGGGAACAATTATTTGGAACAGGTATTGTGGAAACACAGGAAGATTTTGGCACGCAGGGTTTCCTGCCTTCGCATCCTGCTTTGCTGGACCATCTTGCTTACCAGTTCATGAATAAACATGAATGGCGGATGAAAGCAACGTTGAAAGAAATGGTGATGTCTGCCGCTTATCGCCGTGATTCCCGCAGTTCAGCTGAGTTGCAGCAAAAAGATCCTGCCAACAGATGGCTGGCACATGGTCCGCGATTCCGTTTGACAGCAGAGCAGGTGCGTGACCAGGTATTGGCTGTCAGCGGTTTGTTGAGTGAAAAAATGCATGGCCCAAGTGTGATGCCTTATCAGCCGGAAGGGATCTGGCAGGCCGTATATAATGGCCAGCGCTGGAAACTCAGTGAAGACGGTGATCAATACAGAAGAGGTGTATATACTTATATCAGGAGAACAAGCCCTTACCCTTCCGTTGTTACTTTTGACGGTTCCAGCAGAGAGGTATGTTTACAACGCAGAATTCGTACCAATACTCCCTTGCAGGCATTGGTCACTTTAAATGATCCGGTGTTTGTAGAGGCAGCACGTAACCTCGCCATCTGGATGAGGTCTTCCGGTGGCAAAGACCAGAAGGCATGGATCAGCCAGGGTTATAAACTGGCGATGTATAAAGAGATCACACCTGCCAAACTCGACATTCTTTCTAAACTATATACACAGGCATTCGATAAGTTTAAGAGCGATCCGGCGGCAGCAGCATCTTTGGCAAATTGTAAAGATAATATGCCGGCGGTTGGAGAGTTGGCTGCATTAACGGTAGTAGCCAATGCGATCATGAACCTGGATGAATTTTTATCAAAATCTTAATTGTGATCATATGTCTGAGAAATTGATCAGGGAAGCAAATGAAAGAGCTGCGAAATATTTTTCGCGCCGGCATTTTTTGCAGGACTTTGCAGCAGGTATCGGTGCAACAGCTTTGGGTTCTTTAATTGGAGGATGTAATATCTTTTCTTCTTCCGGAACGCCGGCTGCAGGTATGCCGCAAAGCCTGAACCCGCTTGATCCTAAA
>Ga0065704_10070834_pt1 | contig 15592 bp, 13 predicted proteins | sample SwiRhicommuniRL2_FD_59091 | JGI IMG/M metagenome (GOLD analysis project Ga0065704, IMG submission 59091) | Switchgrass rhizosphere bacterial communities from Rose Lake, Michigan, USA - RL2 v2 (version 2) | ecosystem: Host-associated > Plants > Roots > Rhizosphere > Soil | place: East Lansing, MI
AATGCAGCTCTTGTAGGAGGGGCTTCAGCCCCGACGCCTTCAGCCATCAGCGGGTCTCCCGCAAGCCCAACGCCAGCAACTTCGCTTCGATCCGCTCACCCAGGCTTCCCGGTGCCGCCAGTCCCATGCGCACCATGGCTTCCTCGTCGTGGGTCCGCGCAGCCATCGCGCGCAGCACGACTCCCGCCTTCTTCCACGGCGTGGCGGTATTCGCCTTCAGCCAGCCCAGTGCCTTGACGATGCGCTGTTCCACGCCGGTGAAATCGCTGCCCAGCGGGTAGTCCGGCAGCGTGCCGTCGTGGCGGAAGGCACGCAGGCGCGCCGACAGGTGCACGGGCGTGTTGTCGATCGAGTGCGCAGCCGGGTGGAAGCCGGTGCGCAGCTTGCCCGCGCGCTGCGCCTGTTCCATCAGTCCCCGCTGGAAACGCGTGTCGGTGATGCCGCCCATGGCGATGATGCAGTCCTCGTCGTTCTTTCCGCGCAGGTCGGCGATGCCGTACTCGTTGACGTACAGGTCGCGCAGGTGGCGCGGGATGGTCGTGTGGCCGTAGTTCCAGCGTACGTTCGATCCGGCGCTGCCGGCATTCTCGCGTACCGCGCGGAACATCAGCACGCTGCGCGCGCCGTCCAGGGCGTTCGACATGTCGACGAAGTTGTATTGCCCGCCCACGCCGGACACCACCCGTCCGTCGTCGAGGCCGTCGGAGACGGCCGCGCCCAGTACCGTCGCCATCATGCAGGAATTGAAGAAGCGCGCATCGCGGCGCTGCAGGCGTGCGAGGGTTTCTTGCCCGTGCTGCAGTTCGTTGATCATGCTTATCCGGCGCATGCCGATGGCGCGGCGCTGGTCGTCCGGCAGTTCGCGCAGCCAGTCGTAGAATGCGGGCGAGCCAAGGTAGAAGGCGCCGTGCAGGTATTCGCCATCGCGCTCCAGTCGCGCATGGTCGCCCAGGTTCGCGCTGCCGTCGGCGATACGCTGCATCAGTGCCTCGTCGTCCGCCACCTTGCGCCGGATCACGCCGGTTTCCACCAGCCGCTTGAAGCCTTCGTTGACCATCTCGCTGCAGCCATACAGGCCGATGGCGAACGGGTCGAGCCCGCCGCTGGCGAGGACGGCGGGATGCCGCTCCAGTTCCGGATCCAGGGCCGCCAGCACACGCCGGTACGTGGCGTTGTCGGTATGGCGCAGCACCAGGGCATGGCTCAGTGCGTCGGCCAGCGCACCGATGCCGATCTGCAGCGTACCGCCGTCGCGCACCAGCGTGCTGGCATACAGCCCGATGGCGTAATCCACATCGGACACCGGCTGGCGCGGCAGGCCGAACAGCATCGGATAGGGGCCCGGTGGCGTGACCACGATGTCGAAGTAGTCTTCGTCCACCGCCGCCGTTCCGCCGATCCAGGGCAGCTGCGGATCGATTTCGGCCACCAGCAAGGGGCGGGGCAGGCCGCGGGCCATGACAGCGTCCACGGTGTCCTGGGTCAGGTCGTTGTTGCACGACATCGAAAGTCGCGTGCCACCGGGCTCGCGCGCGACCTTCTGCACGATCACGTTGAGCGCGCGGTCGGCCAGGGCGCGCGCGACATGGGTGTAGTTGAGGCTGGCGTAATGGCGTTGCGCGGTGCTCGAACGCAGCAGGGCGCCGCCTTGCATGTAGAACTCTTCCACCTCGATGTTCGGCGGCAGCGCGTCGCGTTTCATCGCCTGCACGTAGTCCAGGCGCGGGAAGTCCCCGCCGAAGTGGCGCGCGGCGAACGGCGCCACGAAGCGGCCCTCCAGGCCCTTGCCGCCGGCGGGCGGGTCCAGCGACAGCGCGGTGTACAGCGACCACGGACGTGCCGGATCGCGTGCGATGCGCGCGTACAGGGCATTCAACAGGCGATGCGGCTTGCCGATGCCCAGGGGGGCGCCCATGCGCAGCGGGCCCGGCGTCCGGGACAGGATCAGGTCGACGGCTTCGTCGAGCGTAGTGAGGTGCTTTGTCATGGTGCCAGCGTAACGAGCCCCGCGTTGATCGGCCATGGCCTCATTGCTCCAGCATGTCCGGACGGAACAGGCGCCGCCGCGATACCTCGCGGCCCGACACCATGAAACGGCCGTCGCCTCGGTAGTGCAGGGTGCGGGGGATGCGCGGCGAGGCGGCGACGCGCGCATGCACCACGCGCCACACGAACAACGGGTAGTCGGCGGTGATGCGGGTCTCGTGCAATCGGCATTCGAACTGCGCGTGGCATTCGGCGATCCGCGGCGCATCCACCTCGCGCGAGGGCAGGGCGGTGAGGCCGAAGCGGTCGAACTTGTCCTGCTCGGCGCTGCTGCAGTTGCCGATGCGCACGACGGTGTCCAGCAGGTCTTCGGTCGGCAGGTTGATCACGCACTCGCGGCTGGCGCGTGCCAGCGCGTGGCTGCGGTTGGCGTCCCAGATGTAGGTGCCCACCAGGTCGTAGCCCAGCATCATGTGCCAGCCCAGCGTCATGATGGCGCGTTCGCTCTTGTGTGCCGTGCTGAGCAGCACGACGGGACCGGGTTCCAGGTAGCGACGTACCTGGTCCACCGGCAACTCCTTCCAGCGCTTCTGCCTGGTCATGGCGCCGCTCCAATATCGTGGCGGCAGGATACGCGCCGCTCAGTCGAGAACGTGTACGGAATCGGCGACGCGCCGCACTTCGTCCGGATGGTGGCTGACGTAGACGATGGGCAGGCGGATCTCGTCGCGCACGCGCTGCAGGTACGGGATCAGTTCCTCGCGCCGGGCTTGGTCCAGTGCGGACAGCGGCTCGTCGAACAGCAGCAGCGAGGGTTGCGAGAGCAGGGCGCGGCCGATCGCCACCCGCTGCGCTTCGCCGCCCGACAGGTTGCGCGTACGGCGGGCGAGCAGGGGCGCGATGCCGAGCAGTTCCACGACGGCGTCGAAACCGAACTGCGGCGCGCCCCGTCCGCCGTGACGGCCGTACTGCAGGTTCCGGCGCACATCGAGATGGGGGAACAGGCGCGCATCCTGGAAAACGTAGCCCACGCGGCGGCGATGCACGGGCACGTCGACGTGGCGCGCGCTGTCGAACAGGCAATGGCCGTCCACGTCGATGCGGCCCGCCGCCGGCGTGAGCAGCCCCGCGATGGCATTGAGCACCGAGGTCTTGCCCGCGCCTGACGGGCCGACCAGCGCGATCACGCGCGCATCTTCGTCGATGTGCACGCGACGGTGGAAGTTCCCGCGGCGCAGTTCGATGTCCAGCCGCAGCATCAGCTGTCCTCTCCCTGCCGTGTGTGGTGGCGTCGCACCAGCCATTCGGAGAACAGCAGCGCGGCCAGCGAGATCACCACGGCCACGGCCGCCAGGCGCCAGATGCCGGCTTCGCCACCCGGCACCTGCATCAGGCCGTAGATCGCCGACGACAGCGTCTGTGTTTCGCCGGGAATGTTCGACACGAAGGTGATGGTGGCGCCGAATTCCCCCAGCGCCTTGGCGAACGCCAGCACGCTGCCGGCGACCAGCCCGGGCCAGGCCAGCGGGAGGGTGATGGTGAAGAACACGCGCCACGGGCCGGCGCCGAGGGTGGAGGCGGCCTGCTCCAGCCGGCGGTCGGTGGCTTCCAGCGAGAGCCGGATCGAACGCACCATCAATGGAAATCCCATCACGGCGCACGCCAGTGCCGCACCGGTCCACCGGAACGCGAACACGATGCCGAGCTGTTCCTGCAGGAAGCGGCCGACAGTTCCCTGCGTGCCCAGCGTCACCAGCAACGCGTAGCCCATCACCACCGGCGGCAGCACCAGCGGCAGGTGCACGACGGCATCCAGGAGTGCCTTGCCGGGAAAACGCGTGCGCGCCAGCAGCCAGCCGACGAGGACGCCGAAGGGCAGGCTCGCCAGGGCCGCCACCAGCGCCACCTTCAGGCTGAGCCGGATCGCGGTGAGTTCTTCCGGGCTGAAGACGTCGAACACGTCGGCGTCAGTCCTTCATCGTGAAGCCATGCCGCGCGAAGATCGCATCGGCAGCGGGTGACGCCAGCCATTGCACGAAGGGCGTCGCCCGTGCCGTGCGCGGCCCCCGCAGCGCGGCCACGGGATACACGATGGGAGGATGCGAATCCTCCGGGAACGTCGCCAGCACGCGCACGGCCGGCTCGGCCTTCGCATCCGAGGCGTACACGATGCCGAGCGGCGTCTCGCCGCGTGCCACCAGCATCAATGCCGCGCGCACGCTTTCCGATTCGGCCAGGCGCGCCTTGACGCCGTTCCACAGCGACAGCGACTCCAGCGATGCGCGGGCATATTTGCCTGCCGGGACCGTCGCGGTCTGCCCCACGGCGAGGCGGCCCTGGCCCAGTGCGGCCAGCAGTGTCGCCGGGCGCTTCAGGTCCACGCTTGCCTGGCGGGCTTTCGGTGCGACCAGCACCAGCTGGTTGCCCAGCAGGTCCCGCCGCGTCGCGACCTGCAGCTTGCCGCGCTGCTGCAGGTAGTCCATCCATTCCAGGTCGGCGGAGAAGAACACGTCTGCCGGTGCGCCTTGTTCGATCTGGCGCGCGAGCGCGGAACTGGCGGCGTAGGACACGCGGACCGACACCCCTGTCTGCTTCTGGTAGGCCGCTGCGGCTTCGTCCAGCGATTCCTTCAGGCTGGCGGCGGCGAACACGGTGAGCGGTGCGTCGTCCTGCGCCTGCACGGCAGGGGCAACGAAGGTGGCCGCGAGCAGGGCCAGTGCAGCGGATGCTCGGCGGAGCGACGTGGGCAGGTTCATGCGAACGACTCCTGGGGGAACGGACTATTCGATGATCTTCGGCAGTGAGCGGTGAGCGGTGAGCGGGAGGTCAGTGGTGGTCGAGGGCTTTGTTCAGCACGGCAGCCAATGCCGCGCCGCCTGCCCGAAGTTGGCGTTCGGCCACCGGCAGGTGCTGGTCGACGTAGCGCTGCTCGAGTTTCGCGCGAGGCGGATAGAAACCGGGCTGGGTCGCCACGCGGCACGATTGCTCGGCCCAGGCGGGCGAGGGCGGCGGCAGGGTGATCGTGTCGAGGGATGGCTTCGGCAGCGCGCGAAGATGGCGCAGGTAGTCGGCTTCGCTGCGGCCGGTGGATGCCAGCATGCGACTGTCCCAGAGGGTGTGCAGGTTGGTGCCGTGTCCGTTCCAGTTCACCTGCACATCGTTGCCGCCCTTGTCGTGCGCGTAGCCTGCATGCAGCGGTTGGTGCACGTCGCCGACGAAATGCACGACGAACTTCAGCGCCTGCACGCGTTCGGCGCGTGTGCGACGGGTGTCCGCGAGGATCGCGGTCTGTGCCCTGATGGCTTCCACCACGCAGTTGCCGCCCGGGCAGTCGCGCGGCTGCTCGTAGACGCAGTCGTGCTCACCGATGTTGACGAAGTGCCAGCGTGCGGTCTTGCGGCCGAGGACCGGATCGTTCTCGCGCAGGTCGTCGGCCCAGCTGGCGACGCCGGCCAGCGTCGGATCCGGTTCTCCCTGCAGCAGGGCTTCGACCTGGCGTCGCGTATCCGGCGCCAGGTCATCCCATGCCAGCAGCGCCACCAGCCGATGGCCGAGGGGGCCCCACGCATGCGCAGGCATGGGAAGCAGCGCGAGAGCAAAGGAGAGGGCGAGGGAGGCGGCAAAAAAGAGAGGACGGACCATGCCGGTACTTTAACCGACACGGGCCGTCCCCATTTGACCTCGTCAGGCGATGCGGCTATCTGCTCAGAACTTCACGACATACGCCACGCCGTAGACCAGCGGGTCGATGTTGGCGGTGCCGAGCTTGGCGCCATCGACCTTGACGTCGGAGTCGATGTCGATCCAGCGCGCATCCACGCGCACGGCGCCGCGCTCACTGACCTTGATGTCCATGCCGACATGTGCGGCCAGGCCCCAGGAATCGCCCAACTTGAGGTCGGTGCCTGCGAGCGCGCCCTTGGTGTCTTCGCTGAAGAACGTGGTGTAGTTCAGGCCGGCGCCGAGGAACGGCGACACCTTGCCCTTGCCGTTGAAGTGGTACTGCAGCGAGACGGTCGGCGGCAGGTGCTTGGTGCTGCCCACCGTGCCGACGCCGTCCACGGCGATGTCGTGCTTGAACGGCAGCGCGGCGAGCACTTCCAGGCCCAGGTTGTCGCGCAGGAAATACTCGAAAGTGATGGTCGGCTTGACGTCGCTGTCGATGTCCAGCGGCAGGGTGCCGCCGGCCAGCGAGCCGTTGTCGGACTTGGGGTTCACCTGGTGCGCGCCCACGCCCAGCGTCCACTCGCCCTTGGACTGGGCGAAGGCGGGAACGGCGGCGCCCAGTGCGAGGGCGATGGCAATCGGGATCAGGGTCTTCTTCATGATGGTGACGCTCGTTGGAATGTGGTGCCAGTCTCTGCCCGCGCATCCGGCGCCGCCTTGATCCTGATCAATGCCCGTGCGGCGTCGTCGCGGGGGTGGCCTGTTAGAATGGCGGCCCCCGTCAACCCCGCCGCGCCGCGCGCGTGGCCGCAGGAGTCCTGAGCAATGTCGATCAAGGTGGGTATCAATGGCTTCGGCCGCATCGGGCGCAACGTGCTGCGTTCCGCCGTGCAGAACTTCGGCAACGACATCGAGATCGTCGCCATCAACGATCTGCTGGAGCCGGACTACCTGGCGTACATGCTGCAGTACGACTCCGTGCATGGCCGCTTCGATGGCGACGTGAAGGTCGAGGGCAACACGCTGGTGATCAATGGCAAGCCGATCCGCCTGACCCAGGAACGCGACCCCGCCAACCTGAAATGGGATGAAGTGGGTGCCGAGGTCGTCATCGAATCCACCGGCCTGTTCCTCGACAAGGCCACCGCGCAGAAGCACCTGGATGCCGGCGCGAAGAAGGTCATCCTGTCGGCGCCGTCGAAGGACGACACGCCGATGTTCGTCTACGGCGTGAACGACCAGACCTACAACGGCGAGGCGATCATCTCCAACGCCTCGTGCACCACCAACTGCCTGGCGCCGATCGCCAAGGTGCTGCACGACAAGTGGGGCATCAAGCGCGGCCTGATGACCACCGTGCACGCGGCCACCGCCACGCAGAAGACCGTCGATGGCCCGAGCAACAAGGACTGGCGCGGCGGCCGCGGCATCCTGGAGAACATCATCCCGTCCAGCACCGGTGCAGCGAAGGCCGTCGGCGTGGTGATCCCGTCGTTGAACAAGAAACTGACCGGCATGTCGTTCCGCGTGCCGACCAGCGATGTGTCCGTAGTCGACCTGACCGCCGAACTCGAAAACCCGGCCACGTACGAAGAGATCAAGGCCGAGATGAAGGCGCAGAGCCAGGGCGCGCTGAAGGGCATCCTGGGCTACACCGAGGACAAGGTGGTCGCCACCGATTTCCGCGGCGATACCCGCACCTCGATCTTCGACGCCGAGGCCGGCATCGCGCTGGACCCGACCTTCGTCAAGATCGTCAGCTGGTACGACAACGAGTGGGGCTACTCGAACAAGTGCCTGGAAATGGTCCGCGTGGTCGCCGGCAAGTAAGCCGCCATGCCGGCCGGTCCGGCCGGACGTTGCGTACACGAGCGCCCCAGGGCGCTCGTGTCGTTTCCGGGTATTGCGAGGTGATACCCGGCGCGCCGTCCGTGGCCACCCGCGGATCGGAATCTTGCAAATCGGCGGGCCATGCCCGAGTCTGCGGACGCGGCTGCAGGGACGGCCGGAGGGCGCGGCATTCCGCGTCCTTGCACCGGAAACACGCACAGGCGAGGTCGGGGAATGGATGACGTGGTCGGGTTGTTGGTGCTGGTGGGGCTGGCCGTGCTGGCGATGCCGGTGCTGCTCATCGTCGCGCTGGTGGCGATCAGTGGGCTGAAGCGCCGCGTGGCGATGCTCGAGGATCAGGTGACCCAGTTGCGCAGTGCGCGCGCGACCGAACCTGCACCAGCGCGCGCCGCTGCGCCCGCACCCACGGTGCAGGCTGCGGTACCGGAGGAAGGTCCCACGCTGGCGGACCTGATGCGCGAACCCGCGCCACCCCGTCCGGTGTCCACCACCACTACGCCGCCGTCGCGCCCGGCCGGGCCGCCGCCCATTCCGCCATCGCCACGCCCCGAGGCCTATCAGCAGCCTGCGCCGTCGATGCCGCCGCGTCCGGCCGCACCGTCGCGCCCCGACTTCGCTACGAAAGCCGTGCGCGCGGTGCAACGCTGGTTCACCGTCGGCAACGTGCCGGTGAAGATCGGTGTGCTGGTGCTGTTCGCCGGCGTGGCGGCGTTGTTGAAATACGGCGCCGACCAGGGCTGGTTCACCCTCCCGCCCGAGCTTCGCCTGGCCGGGATCGCGGCGGCCGCACTCGGCGGGCTGGCGTTCGCGTGGCGCAAGCGCGAGAGCAATCGCACGTTCGCGCTCAGCCTGCAGGGCGGCGCCATCGGCGTGCTGCTGCTGGTGGTGTTCGCGGCGTTCAAGATCTTCGGCCTGATGCCCGCCGGTGCCGCGTTCGCGCTGAGCATCGTGCTGGTGGCCGGCGCGGGCATGCTCGCGGTCCTGCAGGACGCTAAGTCGCTCGCCGTCTTCGCGCTGCTGGCGGGCTTCCTGGCGCCCATCTGGCTGTCGACGGGAAGTGGCAACCACGTCGCGCTGTTCTCGTACTACGCGGTGCTCAATGCAGCCATCGTGGGGATTGCCTGGTACAAGTCGTGGCGCGTGCTCAACCTGCTCGGCTTCGTCTTCACCTTCGGCATCGGCACGGCGTGGGGCCTGTTCGACTATGCGCCGGAGAAGTACGCCACCACGCAGCCGTTCCTGGCGTTGTTCTTCGTCTTCTACCTGCTCATCCCGCTGCTGTTCGCGCGTCGCCAGCCGGCCAGTCGCCGCGACTTCATCGACGGCTGCCTGGTGTTCGGCATGCCGCTGGTCGTGTTCTCGCTGCAGGCCGGCCTCATGCAGGGCGGCACGTTCGAGGACAGCCGGCTGCCGCTGGCGTTCTGTGCGCTGGGCCTGGGCGTGCTGTACGCGGGATTGTCGTGGCTGCTGCGTCGCCGCGAGAGCTACGACACGCTCGCGCACTCCTACGCGCTGCTGGCGGTCGGCTTCGCCACATTGGCGGTACCGCTGGCGTTGTCGGCGCAGGCCACGGCGTGCGTGTTCGCGCTCGAGGGCGCGGCGCTGGCGTGGCTGGGCCTGCGGCAGTCGCGGCTGTTGCCGCAGCTGACCGGCGCGGGGCTGCAACTCGCGGCGGTGGTGGCGTTCTTCATCGCGAGCGCGGATGCGGCGTCCGGGTATGCGCCAACGGCCATGCCGATGTTCGCGAATGCCGCGTTCATGAGCGCGTTGCTGATCGCCGTTGCCGGTTTCGCCAGTGCATGGGCGTACCGTAGTCGCTTCGGTGGCGTGGCGCTGCTGTACTACCTCTGGGGCCTGGCCTGGTGGCTGGGCAACGGTGCGGTCGAGATCCTGACCCACCTCGGCCACCGCGACGAACCCGACGCGATACTGGCCTTCGCCGCACTGACCGGTTGGCTGGCAGCGGAAGTGCACCGCCGACGTCCCGCCACCGCACTGGCGTGGACCACGCTGGCCGCGTTGGCCTCGGCCGTGCCGCTGGCCCTGTGGCAGTCCGGCGCGCACCAGCAGCCGTTCGCCGGTCACGGTGGCTGGGCGTGGCTGGCTTACGCGGCGCTCGGTGTGCGCAGCCTGATGTGCCTGCGCGACAGCGAACATCGCCTGGCCGGCGCCGCACAGTTCGTGTGGTGGCTGGTGTGGCCGCTGGTGGCCAGCCTGTTGCTGGCATGGCTGCCCGAACACGTGGAAGGCATGGGCGACGGCTGGCAGGCGGGCCTCATCGCGCTGCCATGGCTGGTCGTCGTGGCGCTCGCGCTGTTCCGCTGGCACTTGCTGGCCGCGCCGCTGGGCGGGCGCTTCGACGCGTGGCGCACGCCGCTGCTGGGCACGCTGTTCGCCGCGCTGGGACTGTGGTGGATGGGGTCGCTGTTCGTGGCCGGCGGCGCCGCCCCGTTGCCGTGGATTCCCGTGCTGAATCCGATGGAGCTGGCGCAGCTCGCCACGCTGGTGCTGCTGCTGCGCTGGTGGATGCCGGAAGCACGCGTGCTGCCGCCGACGCAGATCGTCCTGCTGTCCACGCTGGCATTCGTCTGGATCACCTCCGTGGTGCTGCATGCCGTTCACCATTGGGGTGGCGTGCCTTGGAGCGACAGCTTGATCTCCGGCAGCCTGGCGCAGACCAGCCTGACGGTCACCTGGAGCGTGCTGGGCGTGCTGGGCTGGGTGATCGGTTCGCGTCGCGGCCAGCGCATGCTGTGGCTGGGCGGTGCGGTATTGATGGCCGTAGTGCTGGCGAAGCTGGTATTCGTGGACCGCCAACACTTGGGCAATCTGCTGGGCATCGGCTCGTTCATGGCCTATGGCCTGCTGTGCACCGTGGTGGGTTATCTGGCGCCGGCGCCGCCGCGCCGGTCGGGACAGGAGGAGGCTGCTGCATGAAGAGGTTCCTGGTGATGCTGTTGCTGCTGCCGGCCACCGCGCTGGCGCAGACGCCCGTGTCCTACGCCAAGCGTTGGCCGCTGGTGCTGTCCGGCGAGCAGGCCGGCGCGTACCGGGTGGTGCTGGATCGCGAGGTCTACGCCACCACGGCATGGCCCGACCTGCGCGACGTGGACGTGCTGGATGCGAACGGCAAGCCGGTGGCAGCCGCGCTGTTCGGGCCCGAACAACCGACGGCGCTGCCCGCGCGACGCATCGTGGTGCCGTGGTTCGCGCTGCCGGCAACGCCACAGGACGCCGGCACCTCGTCGCGCGTGTCGGCGCAGTTCGGTGAGAACGGGCGCATCGTCCGTATCGAGGCCGACAGCGCGGGCACGAGAACCACGGCGCCCGAGCGCGCCTTCCTGGTGGACCTGAGCGGGGTCCGCGACAGCATGGAAGCGCTGGAAATCACCTGGGATCCGGGCACCCCGCGCGAGGCGAGCTACCGCGTGGAAGGCAGCCAGGACCTGCAGGCATGGGAGGTGCTGCAGGCACGTGCGACGCTGGTCGAACTGCAGCGCGGTCCGCAGCGCCTGCTGCGTGACGAAGTGCTGATCAACGGCGGGTTCCGCTATGTCCGTTTCGTGCCGCTGGACGCATCGCCGGCGCTGCCCATCCGCCAGGTGCGCGTGCGCCTGGACGCCGAGCACCTGCAGCAGGCGGTGCAGTGGTCGGAACTCCAGGGGCGCAGGACATCCGAGCAGGGCGTGGAGAGCTACGTCTACCAGGGCGATGGACGTTACCCGATCGCGCTCGCCGACCTGGCGATGGACGACTACGCCGTGGGCGAATGGACGCTGGAGAGTCGCGACGCGACCGACGCGCCCTGGCGCCTGCGTGCCGGCCCTTGGGTGGCCTATCGCGTGGGCGGCGACCGGCCCAGTGCATCGCCCGAACAACCCCTGGCCAGCGGCCCCGCGCGCGACCGCTATTGGCGCCTGCGCAGTCGTGGCGCGCTGCCGGAACAGGCGCCCACGCTGCGCCTGGGGTATCGCCCGGAAGTGATGGTCTTCCTTGCGCAGGGCACGCCGCCTTACGCGCTGGTGGCCGGAAGCGCAGCGGCGCGTCGGGCCACGGTGCCGATGCCGGAACTGCTCGATGCGCTGCGTCGCGATCGCGGTGCCGAGTGGCAACCTTCGCCCGCCTACCTCGCCACCTCCGCGTCGCTGGCCGGCGATGCCGCGCTGGTACCGCCGCCGACTCCGCGCGACTGGAAGGCCTGGTTGTTGTGGGCGCTGCTGGTGCTGGGCGCAGGGCTGGTGGCGGCATTCGCCTTCAGTCTGCTGCGCAACCGCCCACCCACGTAGTCCAGGCGTTCGTTTGCGGCACGGGTGGGCAGGCGGGACAATGAGCATCTTTCCCGCTGCCCAGGACCCAAGATGCCCATCGTCCGCATGACCGACCTCGACCTCGCCGGCAAGCGCGTGCTGATCCGCCAGGATCTGAACGTGCCCATCGACGACGGCCGCATCACCTCCGAGCAGCGCATCACCGCCTCCTTGCCCACGCTGAAACTGGCGTTGCAGAAAGGCGCGGCGGTGATGGTCACCTCGCACCTGGGTCGACCGAAGGAAGGCGTTTGGAGCGAAGCCGACTCGCTGGCGCCGGTGGCCGCGCGCCTGTCCGAACTGCTCGGCGTGGACGTGCCGCTGGTGAAGGACTGGGTGGACGGCGTGGACGTGCGACCGGGCCAGGTCGTCCTGCTCGAGAACTGCCGCATGAACATCGGCGAAGGCAAGGATGACGAAGCGCTGTCGAAGAAGTACGCGGCGCTGTGCGACGTGTTCGTGATGGATGCCTTCGGCACCGCGCACCGTGCGCAGGCGTCCACGCACGGTGTGATCCGTTTCGCTGCGGTGGCGGCCGGCGGCCCGCTGCTGATGGCCGAACTGGATGCGCTCGACAAGGCACTCGCCAACCCTGCGCGCCCGCTGCTGGCCATCGTCGCCGGCAGCAAGGTCTCCACCAAGCTGGAGCTGTTGACCAGCCTGGTCGGCAAGGTCGACCAGCTGATCGTCGGCGGCGGCATCGCCAACACCTTCATCGCCGCGGAAGGCCATGCCGTGGGCAAGTCGCTGTACGAGGCCGACCTGATCGACACCGCCAGGAAGATCGATGCCGATGCGAAGGCGCGTGGCGCCGAGATCCCGCTGCCGATCGACGTGGTGGTCGCCACGGCGTTCGCCGCCGATGCGCCGGCGACGGTGAAGGCCGTCGACGCGGTCGCGGCCGACGAGTTGATCCTCGACATCGGTCCGCAGACCGCACAGCGCTATGCCGAACTGATCAAGTCGGCCGGCACGGTGGTGTGGAACGGGCCCGTGGGTGTGTTCGAGTTCGACGCCTTCGGCAAGGGCACCGAGACGCTCGCGCGTGCGATCGCGCAATCCGATGCATTTTCCATCGCCGGTGGTGGCGACACACTCGCGGCGGTGGACAAGTACGGCATCGCCGGTGACGTCAGCTACATCTCCACCGGCGGCGGCGCATTCCTGGAGTTCCTGGAAGGCAAGACGCTGCCCGCGGTCGCAGCGCTGGAGGCCCGCGGTCAGTGAGTCGTGCCGCGCTGTTCTTCGATCTCGACGGTACGCTGATCGATTCGGCCGTCGGGATCACGCGCTGCATCGCGCATGCACTGACGCAGCTGGAGCATCCGATACCGACGGAGGCCGAGCTGCGCGGCTGGATCGGCCCGTCGCTGCGGACCAGTTTCCTGCCACTGCTGGGCGACCCGGCGAAGGTGGAAGCCGCGGTCGAGCTGTACCGCGAACGCTTCGAGTCGCACGGGTGGCGGGAGCACCAGGTCTACGCTGGAATCGGCGAGACCATCGAACGGTTGCGTGCCGACGGCCACCGGCTGGCGGTGGTCACCGCGAAGAACGAGCCGCATGCGCGCAAGATCCTCGCGCATCTGCCGTTCGGTCACCATTTCGAGGACATCATCGGCGCCACTGCTGATGGCCGGTTGAGTCACAAGAAGGACCTGATTGGCGAAGCATTGCGACGCCTGTCGCTGGTACCGGGGGCGTGCTGGATGATCGGGGATCGCCACATGGACATCGACGGTGCGCGCCATCACGGCATGCGCAGTGTCGGCGTGTTGTGGGGATTCGGTGGCGAACAGGAGCTGCGTGAGGCCGGCGCCAGCCACCTCGCGGGCGCGCCCGACCAATTGCGGCCACTGTTCGCCTGAGCCGGAGCGCGCGCGGTCAAACGCGCGTTTCATCGCTCGGTTTTTTGCGCACTCGGGTGTGCGTGCGCAGCATGCAGCTTGCACGCAGAGACCAAAAAAATACCAGTCGTGCGGGTGCGTGGATCATCAGGAAAGTGCTTTGAAACAGCGCTTTCCTCGCGCCACACCCTGTGCGCGGAGGGCTGTCCCGGGACAGCGGCATGACGTGGGGAATGTCAGTCGTTCCGGAGAAGTTTCGCTGTGGTAGCGTTTGCGCGATCACAGGGAATCCGCACCATGACCGAACGCCAGCGCCGCACCAAGATCCTCGCCACCCTCGGACCGGCGACGGACCCGCCCGGCGTGCTCGAGGAATTGTTCCGTGCCGGCGTCAACGTGGTGCGCCTGAACTTCTCCCACGGTGATCCCTCGGGCCAGGCCAAGCGCGCCGCAGCGGTGCGTCTGGCGGCACAGCGCGTGGGCGCGGAGGTCGGCATCCTCGCCGACCTGCCAGGACCGAAGATCCGCGTCGAACGGTTCGCCGAAGGCAAGGTGGTGCTGAAGACCGGCGACCGCTTCGACCTTGTGGCCAGTGTCGACGCGCCTCCGGGCGATGCCTCGCAGGTGGGCGTCAGCTACCTCGGCCTGCCGGGCGACGTGGAAGCCGGTGATGTCCTGCTGCTGGACGATGGCCTGATGCAGTTGCAGGTGGTGAAGGTCGACGGCGAGCGCATCGTCTGCACCGTGCTCAACGACGGCGTGTTGTCCGACCGCAAGGGCCTGAACAAGCAGGGTGGCGGCCTCTCGCTGGGCGCGTTGACCGAGCGCGACCGCGAGCTGATCGCCTACGTGGCCGAGAACATCGGCGTGGACTTCATCGCCGTGTCGTTCTGCCGCAATGCCGACGACATGAACGAAGCGCGCCGCATCGCGCGCGAACACGGCTGCGACGCCGCGCTGGTCTCCAAGATCGAACGCACCGAGGCCATCGAGAACCTGGCCGAGATCGTCGACGCCAGCGACGTGGTGATGGTGGCGCGCGGCGACCTGGGCGTGGAGATCGGCGATGCCGAGTTGCCCGGCCTGCAGAAGAAGATCATCCGGGAGTCGCTGGCGCGCAACAAGGTGGTGATCACCGCCACCCAGATGCTGCAGTCGATGGTGGACAGCCCGATCCCCACGCGCGCCGAAGTGCTGGACGTGGCGAACGCCGTCATCGACGGCACCGACGCAGTGATGCTGTCGGCGGAAACCGCTGCGGGCAGCTATCCCGTGCGTGCGGTGGAGGCGATGGCACGCATCTGCCTCGGTGCCGAGAAGCAGTTCGAGATGGACACCGACTTCGAGAAGGCGCCGCGCAACCTGGAGCGCGCCGACCAGGCGATCGCGATGGCGACGATGTTCCTCTCCGAGCACATCGGCGTGCGCGCGATCGTGGCGATGACCGAATCCGGCGGTACCGCGCGCTTCCTGTCGCGCTTCCGTTCCAATGCGCCGATCTACGCGTTCTCGCGCCACGACGGCGCACGCCGCAAGATGGCGATGATCCGCGACGTGTTCCCCATCGCTTTCGACAGCCGTGGACTTGCGCCGCGCGAAGCCGCGCGCGATGCGATGCGCGTGCTGCATGACCGCGAATTGCTGGCCGAGGGCGACCGCGTGATCTTCACCAGCGGCGACCACATGGAAAAGCATGGCGCCACCAATACCCTGCGCCTGCTGCAGATGGGCGAGCACGGCAAGGCCGAGGGGCTGGGCGAGCTGTAACCGCTTTCCCGGGATTCCCGCCGCGTCCGGATCCGGGCGCGTTGCGGCGCGTCCGTCGTCATGGTTGCCCGCTGCCGGCGCGGCGCGGGCTACAATTGGTATCTTTCCCGCCGCTTCCCCAGGAACCCCATGAGCATCGAACAGCTTGCCGAAACCGCCCAGGCCATGGTG
>Ga0065704_10070835_pt1 | contig 15589 bp, 17 predicted proteins | sample SwiRhicommuniRL2_FD_59091 | JGI IMG/M metagenome (GOLD analysis project Ga0065704, IMG submission 59091) | Switchgrass rhizosphere bacterial communities from Rose Lake, Michigan, USA - RL2 v2 (version 2) | ecosystem: Host-associated > Plants > Roots > Rhizosphere > Soil | place: East Lansing, MI
AGCCTGCCGCGACGGAGGTTCCCTCCCAATCTGGAGCAACCGAAGCACCGGCGGCCGGGAGTGGAACTCAGGTAAATGTTACCCTGGCAGATAACACGATTGAGGCCTCGCAGACAACATTTCAAGTCGGCGTGCCCTATACTTTTGTAATCACAAATTCCGGTCGCCACGCGCATAACTTCAATATCAATCCGCCTGTTTCCGTGGCAGGCAGCCTGGATGAAGCCTTGAATAAGGCGTTGTTGGCTGTGCCGCAGGAGCAACTGGGTGTTGGTGCAACTGCTACCGCAGAGTTCACCTTTCCAGACTCTTCTGCCGGACAATTATTGGAATTTTCCTGCCTCATCCGGCGCCATTATGAAGATGGGATGCATGTAGACATTACCGTGACAAAGTAATGATAGGAGAAAATGAAAGAAGGTCACCTCAAAAGGTGACCTTCTTTCATTTCTAGTTTTTTACTCTTTTTACATGTGCTTAATAATCGCGTCAGCAAATTCAGAGCATTTCACTTCCGTCGCGCCCTCCATCAGACGAGCGAAGTCGTACGTGACAGTCTTTGCTGCCACTGCACCTTCCATGCCTTTGACGATCAGATCCGCGACGTCGGTCCAGCCTATGTAACGGAACATCATTTCGCCGGAGAGAATGACCGAACCGGGGTTGACCTTGTCCAGGTCCGCGTATTTTGGCGCGGTGCCGTGCGTCGCTTCGAAAATGGCGTGACCGGTCACATAGTTGATGTTTGCACCAGGCGCGATGCCGATCCCACCCACCTGCGCCGCGAGCGCATCGGAGAGATAGTCGCCGTTCAGGTTCATCGTCGCGATCACGTCATAATCGCGCGGACGGATCAACACGAACTGCAGCGTCACATCCGCGATCGAATCCTTGATCAGCAATTTGCTCTTCCATTTGCCATCCCCATGCGTATCCCATAACTTCAGAGCCTCTTCCACCTCGGCTTTGATCTCGCCTTGTTGCGTGGGCGACATCATTTCAAAGCCCGGGTCGATCATCCGGGCGTTATCTTCCGCGCTCAGATTCGAGTTCTTTTCTTTGTTGCCTAAAATCCAGGACTCGCGCTCGGTCACTATATCCTCCCGGAACTCGCGTTTCCCCACTGCATAGCCCCAATCCTTGAACGCGCCTTCGGTGAACTTCATGATATTGCCCTTATGGACGAGGTTTATGCTCTTGCGTTTATTCTGCAGAGCCCAGGCAATCGCGGCGCGTACGAGACGTTCTGTGCCTTCCTCCGAAACCGGCTTGAAACCAATGCCAGCGGTATCTGGGAAGCGCATTTTGGCATATTCTTTTGGGAATGCATTTTTGAATAATTCTTTGAAATTCTTGTTATCTTCTGTCCCATATTGGAATTCGATGCCGGTGTAAATATCCTCCGTGTTCTCGCGGAAGATGATCATATCCACATATTCAGGATGTTTCACAGGAGAAGGCACACCTTTGTAATACCTCACAGGTCGCTGACAGACATACAGATCCAGCAATTTGCGAAGAGCAACGTTCAAGGAACGGATGCCGCCTCCGATCGGCGTTGTGAGCGGACCCTTGATCCCCACCAAAAATTCCCTGAAAGCTTCCGTTGTTTCGTCAGGGAGCCAGTTTTGGAACATCTTGTAGGATTTCTCACCGGCGTACACCTCCATCCAATGGACTTTGCGTTTGCCGCCGTAGGCTTTCTCCACCGCCGCGTCAAACACCCGCACCGACGCACGCCAGATGTCGCGGCCTGTACCGTCGCCTTCCACAAATGGGATGATCGGATTATCTGGAACTTCAAGATTTCCATCTTTGATGGATATTTTTGCCCCACTTTCGGGGACTGTGACGTTTGTGTAAGCCATGTATGTCTCCTTGCGAAATGATGCGCGGGATTATAACATTCGCAACTTGGATGTTTCGAGTGATGATTGTCACCAAAATGTTTAATTGATGGATTGCTTTAACACAGAAATAAAGTGGATCTATTTTGCTCCCCTGACCACTCATAGCTGATGATGGTTTCCCCTTTGCCTCTATTAAATTGAATTTATTTGGATTTATCTTCTAATTCGTCGAATTCATGTTGTTTGCCATTTACCCACATGAAGAAGATTGCGACGAATCCTGCCAGAACCATTGAGACCACTGTATCCATTATTTTGACTCCACTTTGGAATAGCGATACTTTTTTTGAGACGTCTGAAGCATTTTGTTGCAACGGGAGGGATGAAATTCTGGTGTTCATATAGATAAGTATACTCGTAAAAGGTTAACATCCCAAGAATAATTAGTTAACATTTTTGACAGTATTTTGTCACCTTTTCTCAGAATTCCTGCCCTTGACAAAGCCCCAGCTCTGCGTAGAATCACGCCGACATGACCAATCATCGCTTCTTTCGGGATCCGCAACCTGTTACCGTTAAGTTGCCATTCTTCTTCCCGATTTATTAAGAGAGCCGCCAGCGGCTCTCTTTTTTTATGCCTGCTCACCAGACGCCTGAATCTTGGAACCTGACCCATGATTAAACTCCCCGGCTTAATTGACCCGCATGTCCACGTGCGCGAACCTGGGCAAACCCATAAGGAAGATTGGGATTCCGCCACACAGGCTGCCCTCGCGGGCGGTGTGACCATGATCTTGGCGATGCCGAATACCAAGCCTCCCATTTTCGATGCGGGGACTTTGAATCTGGCTTTGGACGCCGCGCAACAAAAAGCGCGCTGTGATTACGCTCAATTCGTGGGCGCAGGGCCTGATAACGCGGACATCCTTCCTGCCCTGGCGCCCAAAGCTGCGGGTTTGAAGATGTATCTCGACTCCACCTTCGGCGAACTGCGCCTGGATGATATGACGCTTTGGATGCCGCATTTCCAAAAGTTTCCAAAAGAGTATCCCATCGTACTGCACTCCGAATCCCGGACCATGGCGGCTGGGATTTTGTTCGCCGCGATCTACGATAGACCTATCCATGTTGCGCACATTTCATTAAGAGAGGAAATCCTTCTCATCAAAACTGCGAAGGAAAAGGGAATAAAAGTAACCTGTGAAGTTTGTCCACATCATCTGTTTTTATCAAAGGATGATATTCCTGTTATTTCTCAGGGACACCCCGGGCGTGGGGAAGTCCGTCCGCGGTTGGCAACTCAAAATGATGTGGATGCCCTGTGGGAGAATCTTGATGTGATCGATTGCTTCGCCACAGATCATGCCCCGCATACTCTGGCTGAAAAAGATTCTGACAATCCTCCTCCAGGTTTTCCTGGCTTGGAAACGCTATTGCCCCTTCTCTTAACAGCTATTGACGTTGGACGTTTGACTTTAGACGACTTGATTCAAAAATCAGTTATCAACCCACGTAATATCTTTCATCTTCCTGAACAACCCGAAACATGGATCGATGTTGACGAAAACGCAGAATATGAAATCAGAGCTTCCGATCAATTCACCCGCTGCAGATGGACTCCTTTTCAAGGCTGGAGGGTCAAAGGGAAAGTAAGAAAAGTTGTTTTGCGTGGTAAAACTGTATTCGAAGAGGGAAAGGTTTTGGCTGAAGCAGGCTACGGAAAAAACATAAGAAAGTAGGAAAAATGGAAAATTTTACAGATGTGAAACTTGAGATATTCGTCCCCAAGGAATACTCATTAAAGATGCGTGATGAACTGGCGAAGATCGGGGTCGGGCGAGTTGGGAATTACGATCACTGTCTTGCCATTTCCCCTGTCCAGGGATACTACAGACCCTTACCGGGCGCCGAACCATTTGAGGGGAAAATCGAAAAGATCAGCGAAACAGTGGAGCACAAGATCGAAGTCAATTGCAAGCGCGAGTTGGTCAATGAAGCCATAAAAGTGATCCGAAAAGTTCACCCGTATGAAGAACCATTGATCAATGTGATCCCCCTTGCGAATCATCTCTTCGAGATAAAGAGTATGTCGGGGCAATGAAGGTAAATTTCAGGTTCATCATTCAGGCTTTGCTGGCGGCGCTGTTCTTCGGCGCAAGCGCTCCCGTTTCGAAACTGCTGTTGGGAGATGTACCGCCTGTTTTGATGGCTGCATTTTTATACCTTGGAAGTGGGACAGGCATTTCGCTCATCAAAATCTATCAACGACTGACCTCCAATCAAAAGGAAGCGGGGATTAAATCTCCAGATGTGAAGTGGCTGGCAGGCGCGATCATCTCAGGTGGCATCCTCGCGCCGATTATTCTCATGATCAGTTTGAAAAATACCCCTGCCTCCACGGCTTCGTTGTTGCTTAACTTTGAAGGGGTTGGGACAACGCTCATTGCGTTATTCTTTTTCCGTGAATCGATCAGCCGTCGCGCGCTCGTTGCGATTGCCGCAATTACTATCGCAAGCATTTTCCTCTCCACCAATTTTGAAAGCGGATTTGGCTTCTCGCTCAGCGCGCTGGGTATATTGCTTGCTTGTCTCCTCTGGGGCGTGGACAACAACTTCACGCGCAATATTTCTGCCAAGGACCCATTGACAATTGTCGCATGGAAAGGACTCGTTGCGGGAACCTTCTCGCTTATTTTGGCGCTTTTCCTCCATCAACAATTGCCAGCCTTGATTACCATCTTCAGTATTCTGCTACTCGGTTTCATCTCCTATGGACTCAGTACCATGCTCTTCATCTACTCCATGCGCGGACTGGGCGCAGCGCGCACCAGCGCGTTGTACGGAACGGCTCCGCTGGCAGGTGTGCTCCTTTCCGTTCTGATTTTCAAAGACCCAATCACGTTCTTGTTTGGTATCGCCGCGGTGTTGATGATCGTAGGCGCGTTGTTATTAGCGAATGAAGAACACGCCCATTTTCATATTCATATGCCGGTTGTGCATGAACATATACACAGACACGAAGATTTTCACGACCATGATGAGACTGAGATTGCTCATTCGCACGAACACAAGCATCCACGCACCGAGCATGAGCACGGACACATGCCCGACATCCATCATCGGCATGAGGATGAGTGACACTACAAAAGCAAGGAGAAATAAATCATGTCAGTCAACTTAGGCTTTTATGATTTCTTTTCTTATCTTATTCCTGGGTTGTTGTACCTCTATGTGTTTAATGAGTTTCTACATAGTATTGGTCAGAAATTTATTGATATCGGTTCTTGGTTTCAGTCAGGACAAGCACCGTCAGTAACTATATTCATTCCTCTCTTGATAGGAGCATATCTGGTAGGTCATCTCATAGATCCAGTTGCTCAAAGGCTATTCAAAATTTTTTATCACTTTCGAAATCCAAAGAAGGCATATGCAAGGGCATTGGATAACATAAAAAAGAACCATCCTGATTTGAAAATTGAATTTGAACCTAAAGATTGGAATCTTCTATTAAGTTTTATTCGCCATCGTAATCTTGAAATGGCACATATTCTGGATAAATTTAACGCCGATGCAATTATGCTTGTAAATATTGCCCTTGGCATGTTTGCACTGGTACTTATTCAGATGAGAATGTTCTTTTCAACTAATTCACCGGTTTTCTTAATCAATTCAGCAGGAATACTTATTTTGTTTTTACTTGCAGCGTTCAAGTGTAACCAATTTAGATCATGGTTCTTTATAGGCATTTTTCAAGCTGCACTTGAGTATGGCAAAAACCTAAAAGAAGTACTTGAAAATAAAATTGAAAAAGCTGAGAATAATCACGGTCAAAGTAGTATAGCGAAGAACAGAAAAGGTGCAAAACCAAAGTAATTTAATCCAAATCGAACCAGCTCCACCCGCCGCATATCCGAGCGAAAAAAAATGAAAGAGTGAAAATATGTATTAAAGGGATTTACCCTCAGCGAGTAGGTCTCGATATGCCTTTTGCAAAAAAGCTCAAGGCTACTCGACCACCGTCAACCCTAATCTCTACTTACAAAGGAGTAAAAATAAAAATGCCAACAGGTTCCACATCCCCTTATCTGCCATTTGGCGAGAATAAACAAGCTGAATGGTATGGTAAGGATATCATTTCGGTCAAGCAGTTCGGGCGCGATGACCTCGAATACATCTTCGGCGTGGCGCACGAGATGCGCGGCATGGTCGAGCGCGTCGGAACGTTCGATCTGCTAAAAGGCAAGATTTTGGCGAATCTGTTTTATGAACCTTCGACGCGTACATCCTCGTCGTTCACTGCTGCCATGGAACGACTCGGCGGCTCGGTCATACCGATCAATGAAGTGAAGTATTCGTCGGTGTCGAAGGGTGAGAGCCTGCCCGATACCATCCGCACACTCGAATGTTATGCGGACGTGATCGTGCTCCGCCATCCCGAAACGGGTTCGGCGGCGATCGCGGCGAAGGCAGCTCGCAAACCCGTCATCAACGCAGGCGACGGAGTGGGCGAACATCCCACACAGGCATTGCTCGATACGTTCACGATCTTTGAAGAGCTGGGTGTGGGACAAGTCGACGGCATGACAGTGACGATGCTTGGTGACCTGAAATACGGTCGCACGGTCCATTCACTGGCGCGACTACTCTCACTGTTCAAGGTCAGGATCAATTACGTCTCGCCTGAAATTTTGCGCATGCCCAGAGAAGTGATGGATGAAGTTGGCGAGAAGGGCATTCCCCAGGCGGAGTTCAACTCACTCGAAACAGTGCTGCCTGAAACCGACGTGCTGTACGTGACGCGCGTCCAGAAGGAGCGCTTCGAAGACCCTGCCGATTATGAAAAGGTCAAGGGCGCCTACGTGATCGACCCAGAGATCATGAAAGCCGCCAAGCAGGAGATGATCGTCATGCACCCACTGCCGCGCGTTGGCGAGATTAGCGTGGATTTCGATGACGATCCCCGCGCCGCATATTTCCGTCAGATGGAATATGGGTTATATGTGAGAATGGCGTTACTAGCGATGGTACTCGGCAAGGCCTAAAGAAATTGCCACAGAGACTCAGAGAAAAACAAATTAAAATCTCCACGGCTCTGTGTCTCAGTGGCTAAAGGATTATTATGGAATCATTCTTCTCGTTTCTGGAAAAGCGCGTGGATGACTGTTCATCCTTGCTCTGCATTGGACTTGATCCACATGTCAATGATTTATCAGCTCCCACCGCTGCATCTGCGCGGGACTTCTGCCTGAATCTTGTGAAACAGACTTCGCGCTACGCCGCGGCATTCAAGCCCAACGCGGCATTCTTCGAAGTCTTTGGCGCGGACGGATGGATCGCTCTCAAAGAGGTCATCGCAGCGATCCAGGAAGAATCGCATCGAATGGGTTCGATGATCCCTGTCATCCTGGATGCCAAGCGCGGTGACATTGCATCCACCGCGGAAGCGTATGCCAAATCCGCGTTTGAGATGCTTGGCGCGCATTGCATTACGCTGAGTCCATATTTGGGAAAAGACTCCGTTGATCCATTCATCCAGATTTCGGAAAAGGGTGTATTCCTTTTGTGCAAGACGAGTAATCCAGGGAGTGGTGATTTGCAAGACTTGGTCGTGACCATGGACAATAGACCACAGACCGTGGTCAATGGTCAATACTCTGCGAGCACCATGTCGTCCAGCGTCTATCTTTATGAACATGTCGCCAAACTTGCCCAGCAGTGGAACACCAAAAACAACATCGGACTCGTCGTCGGCGCCACGCATGTCGAGGCGACAAAACGCGTCCGCGCGGCGGCGCCTGATCTATGGTTCCTTGCCCCCGGCGTCGGCGCGCAGGGCGGAGAATTGGAGTCTGCCCTGAAAGCAGGTCTGCGCAAAGACGGCAAAGGGATGTTAATTCCCGTCTCGCGCGCAATTGCGCGCGCCGAAAAACCTGGTTTAGCGGCAGCCGAATTGCGCGATCAGATTGGGTATATCAAAATGCAATTGAACCGCGAAGGCCGCTAAGGCCGCGAAGAAAAACAAAAAATCTTTTCGCGCTCCGCGTGCTTTGCGGTAAAAAGGATTTATCATGACACTGCTCAACCCTCATCTCTCCTCTCTCGCTGACAGTCTTTTGGAAGCTGGTTGTATCAAATTTGGAAACTTTACCTTGAAATCGGGAATGCAATCGCCCATCTACATTGATCTGCGTCAAATCATCACGTATCCCAAATTGCTCGAACAGATTGGCGCAGCGTATTTGCCATTATTGAAAGAATTGAAATTTGATCGTATCGCGGGCTTGCCCTACGCGGCCATCCCGATTGCAACCGCCGTTTCCCTGCAAGGGAATTACCCGATGATCTACCCGCGCAAGGAAGTTAAGACCTATGGCACGAAAGCTGAGATCGAAGGCGAGTATCACGCCGGCGAGACCGTTGTCGTCATTGATGATCTCGCCACGACAGGCGGAAGCAAGTTCGAAGCCATCGAAAAACTGACAGGAGTGGGTTTGGTCGTGAAAGATGTCGTTGTTCTGGTTGACCGTCAATCGGGTGCAAAGGAATCACTGGAGCAAGCTGGTTATTCCATGGAGGCGGTACTGACGATCGGTCAATTGTTGGAATATTGGGAGGAGAATGGAAAAGTGGAAAAAGAAAAGATTGCGGCCACAAGAAAATTTTTAAAACAAAGTAGTTAAAATGACTGACAAGCCTTCATTATCTAAATGGGCAGATATCATTCCTACTGGTACTGTTGTTATAATTTGTGGAATCGGCGCGCTAACAATTCTTTTTCAAAGCTTGGTGATAGCGTGCGGAGTGGGGATCGTAGGAATTGCAATCGGTGTTGCAACGTTAAGAATGGATGTCGAAAAAACGGATAAACTTCTCGCAACAATTGGAATGATTTTCGCTCTGGTCCCACTCATTTATGCAATAGTTATTTTCGTTAAGCGATAAAAATTTAGAATTGAGAAGACTTGTTTATTTCTATATAACTCAGGAAGATCAATGGATGAGAGTGAGAAGATTAATCAATACGATTTAGTGGAAATTATCCAGGTACCGGAAAAACTTGAGGGTATGCTCGACATTGGTGATATTGGAGTCGTGGTTGAAAAATACGATGATAAAACGTTTCTAATCGAATGCCTCCAACCAGGTGACTCTTACAAGTGGCTCAAACCGTTAAATATCAAATATATAAGATTGAAGAGTAAGGACCCATTCAGCCTCTGGGAAAAAAAATCTCTGGCGGAGAAGTCCATCACAAAGCCAAGTATTGCCTTGGGCGCTGCCATTGGCGCGATCTCTGGCGCGTTGATTGGAGGTGGGCTGGGTGCGATTACCAGGAATCTCAATGGCATTCTGATTGGACTGCTTATGGGTCTGATCCTAGGAGGAGTAACAGGTGCACTCACCGCAGCATTGACTGTCAAAACGGCCGGTACAACGGGCGGCATCGGTGTCGGATATTTTACGGGTATGCTGTTTGGCGGGGTTTTCGGCATGATAGTCGGCGCGCTGATTCCCACATCCTGGCGGATGAGTGCTCATACAGAAGGCTTGCCTGTGCTGGATGCCCTCATGCTGGGGCGCTTTGAAACGGCGATATTGACCAGTTTCCTGCTCTCCATTTTAGCGACAATTGTTGGTGTATGGATCGGCGGAAAGAATCTTATTCCAAGAAATTTGAAGGAAAGGTATAGACCTTGACGAACATTTCTCTACTTGAGAGAACTCAGACTTACCTCGACACAGAGTATTTGCGAGATATTTTGGCCAAAAAAAAGAGTTGACGTTTGTTCATTGTATAAGTTTGTTATCAGTAGCTTGGAGGCAACATGACGAAAAAACAAACCTTCACAGCCACGATCCAAAACGCGGGCGGAGGCGGCGCGTTCGTGGAAGTGCCGTTCGATGTGGAAGAAGCGTTTGGCTCGAAGAAGCCCAAGATCAGGGCCATGATCGAAGGAGTCCCCTATCGCGGCCTGCTGGTCCGCATGGGTGGGCCAAATCATATGCTCATCATCCTCAAGGGAATCCGTGAGCAGATCGGCAAAACCTTTGGGGATGAAGTGAAGATCACCGTCGAGCCGGATACCGAACCGCGTGTCATCGAGATCCCAAAAGACTTGATGAAGGAATTGAGGAAAGACAAGGAAGCCAAGGCTTTCTTCGATAAACTCTCCTATACTCATCAAAAGGAATATGTACGGTGGGTGGAGGAAGCCAAAAAAGAAGAAACCCGCCAAAACCGAATTGTGAAAACGATTGAAATGTTGAAGAAGGGTAAGCGAGGCAAGTAATGTCATTGCGAGGAGCAGAGCGACGAAGCAATCTCCGCGTAACAGGAATTTTTATGGAACTCAAACAATATCTTGAACAGCTTTATGATTACAACTACTGGGCAAACAAACGTTATCTCGCCGTTGCAGAAACGCTCAGCGAAGAACAACTCTTCCGCCAACAGGGGCATAGCTGGGATAGTGTCCATGCGGTGCTCGTACATATGATGAGTTCGGAACGCATGTGGCCCCAGCGCTGGCGCGGCGAAAAAGGGACTTTTCTTGGCCCGAAAGATTTCCCGGATGCCGCGTCCATTCGTGAATATTGGGTGCATATTGAAAAAAACATGCGTGGTTTTATCGCAGAGCAGACGGAGCAATCCCTTTTGCGCGAGATCACCTACACCAATCCCAAGGGTGAAACATTCACTTTACCCTTGTGGCAGATGGCTGTCCAGCCACCGAACCATAATACACATCATCGCGGCGAACTGGCGGCCATGTTCGCGCTGATGAACATCCCGCATCCTGAAGAGGAGATTGTGCAATACTTCCTTGTAAAGAGCGGACAACGAAAAGAGTAAACACATGATCTCGATGCCACCTGCATTGGCGTTTCCATTCAATGATCCTGATGGAACTATGTTCCATCATTTACAGGTTATCCTGCCCGATTTGAAAAATCACTTTGAGCGCGCCTATCTTTGTCCGCCTTTAGCCACTTTACAACATCGTGATCACATGCAGCAATTGCACTCCGATGATTTCTTTACCATCTTTCCAATAGACCGTGAGATGCCGATCGGTGAGCACTTTGCATATCTTTATCAGCATACAGCGGATATGGCGCCTCCAGACCAGACAATTCATGTTTGCTATTTGGATCGTCTGGCTTTTGCGCTGGAAGGAGAATACAGGGATTCGTTTCTATTAGATATCCACTCTCTGTCGGCCCATGACTTGCCGCTCATTTTTCAGCGTTCGCCAATTGCGTGGCAAACACATCCACAAAATTATCGAGAACTTGAAGGGATTGTCACTAGGGTGGGACGCAATCTTTTCGGCATGGAATTAGATTACGCCTGGTGTCATATTGCTGTTCGCGCGGAACAGCTTCGTGAAATCATGCCTCTTGTAAAGAATCCAGATCTAAGTATGGTCGCCGAAATGATCTTTTATCTTCAGGATGAAATTCACACCAGAGATGTGGACTGGCTGGCCTGGGAGGATCCTTTTATATTGTCTCGTGATCCGGCAGAGCTAAAGCGCGAACGTGAGAACAGCCTGGCCGAAACAAAAAAGAGGCTTAATTATGTCCTGCCAATGATCCAAACATTGGCACGACTATCCGAAGTAGAATCAACCAAAAATATAATGAAGGTCAAGGATCAATGAACTCGCAAACTCCAAAATGGATCGATTGGGCAAGGGAAATTTTTTCACTAAGTCAATCAGGTCTCACCTACAGTCAAAATGAATATGATCTGGATCGCTACAAAAGATTGCAGGCGATCACAGCCGAGATGATCGCGAGTGAATCGGAGATTACGAAAGGGTCAGCGCTGGACAGTTTCTCCATGCAGGCCGGCTACATCACCCCCAAAGTAGATGTGCGCGGTGCAGTCATCCGCGATGGAAAGATCCTGCTGATCCAGGAAAGAGCCGATACTATGTGGGCGATGCCGGGCGGCTGGGCAGATCTGGGGAATTCACCCGCTTCGGTGGCGGAGCGCGAGGTGTGGGAGGAAAGCGGCTACCGCGTCAAAGCCGAAAAAGTAGTGGCAGTGATCGATGCCAATCGCATCGAACCCTTTGAGTTTTATCATGCTTATAAACTCATTTTTCTATGCAAGCTTTTGGATGGCGAGCCGCGCATCAGCTATGAAACATTGGCGGTGGATTTCTTTGACCCGAACCACCTGCCTCCGTTATCGATTTATCGCACCAACGAAAATATGGTGCAGGAAGTTTTTGCTCACGTCCAGAATCCGAATCGTCCGACGGCCTTTGATTGATGTATCCATTTTTCCGCTCTCTTCTCTTTCGTCTCGATCCTGAGCTGGCACACCAACTGACACTCCAGGCCATACGCTTCGCAGGAAATTTTCCGCCTACCCATTGGTTTCTCACGCAGCTTTACAAAGCCCCGGCCAAACCGGTCCATGAGTTTGGATTGATCTTCAAAAATCCAATCGGACTCGCGGCCGGCTATGACAAGGATGCGGTTGCCATTCGCGGCCTCTCTACGTTGGGCTTTGGGCATGTGGAAGTGGGAACGGTCACGCCCAAGCCTCAGCCTGGGAACCCGCGCCCGCGCGTGTTCCGCCTCCTGCAAGATGAGGCAGTGATTAACCGCATGGGATTTCCGGGTAAAGGTGCGGCGTTCATGGTCAAGTCATTAAAGGAGAGGCAAAGAAACTCCCCTTTTGCAGGTGGCGTGCTTCGCATGGCGTTGGACGTTACATCAGCAAAGCCTCGGCCAAATGCATCAGCGCTGCGTAATTCCATGATCCTAGGGATTAATCTCGGCAAAAATAAGGACACTCCGAACGAGGAAGCCGTATTAGATTACCTTGAATTATTGCAATGCTTCGCACCCTCCGCAGATTACCTGGCGATCAACGTCAGTTCACCGAATACGGTTGGACTTCGTCAATTGCAGGGGCGTGCGGCGCTGGAAAGTTTGCTCACTCAATTAGATATACAGCGAAAGATGGAAGAGAAGACATTGGAGAAACGGATTCCTCTTCTCATCAAGCTTGCCCCTGATCTCTCTGAAAAGGAATTGGATGAGGCTGTGTATGTGATCCTTGCCACTCACATGGACGGCATCATCGTGACCAATACCACTCTCGCACGCGAAGGACTTCTTTCAAAGCATCGGGGCGAATCGGGCGGGTTAAGCGGAAGCCCGCTCCGGCTGCGGAGTGAAGCAGTGTTATGTCAGGCAGTGAAACGCGTCGATGGGAAAGTCCCGATCGTGAGTGTGGGTGGCATCATGAATCCCGAGGATGCAAAGCGACGTCTGGATCTGGGTGCAACACTCCTCCAAGTGTATACCGGGCTAATTTATCAGGGACCAGGGCTGGTAAAAAAAACCCTGGTGAAGCACTAATGCTTCACCAGGGTTTTGATTATTGCGCAGGCCGCAAAGCGGGTTGGGGTGCTTCTTTCGGATTTTTGAAAAAGCCATCCGGCATTTTGATGGGTGTTAGATTGGCACCCGTGCCAATATCCCCGTAGGGAACGTAATACAGAAATGTTTGCGTATCTGCCGCGAGGCCTTCGTCCTGGAATGTGAAAAAGAGATAGGTCCCATCCGGACTCCAGCGTGCATCGCGGTAGCAGCATTTCTTATTGATGGGGTCGAGGGTAAGGGTGGGCTTGTGGGATTCCCAATTATAGATATGCAAGTCGCCCCAGCCGTTATTTCGCCTGGCTGTGTTAAAGATGAATTGATTGAAACCATCCCAATCGAAATCCAGGAGTAAACCGCTCTGAAACCCAGGGATTTCGAAGTGTGTGCCTGGGAAGGTGTCGACGATTTTGATTTTTGCAGGATCGCAGTCGTGAATGTCGAGCACACTCACCTGGTCAGGTCCAAAGGGTCCTTTATAAAGCCAGGCCACAAGTTGATCATCTGTTGCCCAGCGAGCTTCCTTCACAATGAGCGCGGCCTTTGTTTTTCCCGTAGGAACAATGCACGGTTCCATGGCAAGTAAATCACTCTTTTTGTGAACGTTCTTCAACGTATCAATCCCGAAAGGGATAACGAAGATTTCGTTGTTCATGGCGATCATGACCTGTTTGCCATCATGGGAAATGCGGAAGGCATTCAGCGAAGAGGCTGAAGGGAAGCTGGTGAGCGTTTCGACTACATCGGTCTTGACATTGTAGTATTTGACCGTCAAGCCACTGATGAAAACAATGTTTTCTCCGTCGGGAAGCCACTGCAAATCATTTTTGACGCCGCCATCCACGGTCAATTGTTTAAGATCTGAACCATCCACGTTCATGACCCAGATCTCGTTATTAGCGACGAAAGCGATCTTGTCCGCACCGCCCAAAGCAAGCAAGGATGGGATAACTGTTTCTGTGGGAGTTGAAGGCAGGGAAGTTTCAGTAATAGTTGGCTCTATTTCAACAACGGGAATATTTGTTGGGTTATTGACAGGTGCAGACGTATCCGTTGGCAAAGGAGCAGATGTGGAGGTACTGACCGGTGCTTCAGTGGCAGGGGAATTCCTGCTCCCGTTAAAGAAAAAGAATCCGCCGGCTAGAACAGCGATTGCGATCACCGGAACGACGACAAATAGCGCGTTAAATCCCTTTTTCTGAGGAATGGGCTGTACACTGGCTTTTAGGGTAGATGTAGCCTTTACTTGTAACTTTGTCGGGTCGCCGCGGGCAGCCTCGCGCAGGGCATTGGTCATCTCAACAGCTGTGGAAAAACGTTGTGTTTTATCCTTTGCCATTGCCTTCTGGATAATGGCATCCACTGATTCTGGAAGCTGGGGATTGGTCTGCCGTATATGTGGGACTGGATCCGTAATATGTTTAATGGCAACGGCCATGGGGGTATCCGCTTCATAAGGCTGTTTGCCGGTCAGGATCTCAAAAAGAATAATGCCCAGCGCGTAAATATCGGCCCGACCATCCACTTCTGTGCCCTGAGCCTGCTCTGGAGCCATATAGGCGGGAGTACCGATGATGGCACTGCCGGTTACATTTCCAGATTGCGCCTGGGAAAGTTTGGCAATCCCGAAGTCTGAAATATAAGGATTGCCGCGTTTATCGAACAGGATGTTGCTGGGTTTTATATCACGGTGGACAATTCCATTGGCGTGAGCTTCATCCAGGCCGGGTGCGATCGTTCCAAGAATGCGAGATGCATCTTCAATGGTAAGCCCACCCGCTTTGATCCGATCGGAAAGTGAGCCCCCGTTCATATAGCGCATGACGAAGTAAGGCTGACCATCCGCCTCGCCAACATCATAGACTGGAACAATGGCGGAATGTTCGAGCTGGGCAATAATTTTTGCTTCCCGCTCAAACCGCAGCCGGAATTGTGGATCAGAATGCAAAAGTTCACTCGGCAGGACTTTGACAGCAACCTCGCGTTCAAAACGCGGATCGTAGGCCCGGTAGACAGTTGCCATTCCCCCGCGGCCCAGCTCAGACTTTACCTCATAAATGCCAATCTTTTCCGGTTGCATAGTCAACAAGTATACCTATGCCAAAGGGTAGGCGCAAGCATTAAAAGTGACAACTTTGTAATGAAGTGAAAATATATAATAAATTTCTTATGAAACAAAAATAGGAGTATCCCCGTCTTGAATATAGACCTGAAGCTCGCACCTCGAGTTGAGTGAAACGGAATCAGGTTGAGGCTTCGTCTGAAGCAGCTTTTCATCCATTTATTGTTACTGGAGGAAGGTATGAACATAAATGTAAGGAAAATAGAAAGTA
>Ga0065704_10001565_pt1 | contig 15587 bp, 10 predicted proteins | sample SwiRhicommuniRL2_FD_59091 | JGI IMG/M metagenome (GOLD analysis project Ga0065704, IMG submission 59091) | Switchgrass rhizosphere bacterial communities from Rose Lake, Michigan, USA - RL2 v2 (version 2) | ecosystem: Host-associated > Plants > Roots > Rhizosphere > Soil | place: East Lansing, MI
CCTTCACCACTGGAGCAATTTCAAATGGAACTTGATCTACGATGTGCGGCGGGAGTTTCAGCACCAGTGCGGTCGACAGGAAGTACAGGAAAGTAGTCAGGCCGGCACCGGAAAACAGCGAGACCACACCTTTCGTGATGTGTTGCTCACGTCGTTCGGCCGCAGTTTTCTTTTTTCTAAGATTGAGCCAATGGTGGCGGTTTTTCTGTGACTCCGCCTTGAGGGTATTAACTATTTCCTTGACCTTCGGGATTGGACCCTTCATGTCCGTGCCGCAGGTACGGCAATACTGTACGTTTGCTTTCGCTTCAGCACCGCAGTGTGGGCAATACATATTTGTCGAAACGAGCCGAACGTGCTTTAAGTTCCGCGCTGATCCATAAACAATCGGTACAATCCGTGGCTACTCATTCGTAGCTCAACGCTTCCACGGCATCCTGTCGCGCTGCTCTGAGGGCCGGATAGAGTGCGCCGATACTTCCTCCCAACAACCCCACAGCCAAAGCAATGAGTACCCACCGCGGTTCAATCTCGATTGTCAGGTTCGTGGTTCGTGTAACAACAAGCTGTGCCAACATCGTCAACAACACGCCCGTGATCACGCCGAGCACACTCACGATAATCGCTTCCTGCTCGATCACCCACGCAATCGAAGTCTTGGACATTCCCAGTGACTTGAGAATGCCGATCTGCCGCGTGCGTTCGGTTACGGTGGTATACATCGCGAGCAGTATCACGAGGATACTGATTGCCGCAGCAACGCCCACTACTACGTTGAGAAATACATTCAATGCCGGGACGCCAGATGCGTACAACTCAGGAAGATCGCGCGTGAACAACAATTGATCTTCAGGAAAGCGCTCCAGTATGCGTGCTGCGACTTCGTCCTGTTTGGCCGGGTCGTCACACGCGACGAGAATTGCGGAAGCCCGATTTTCAGCTCCCACCTGTTCCTGCATCGTCTTCAACGGAATCTTGATACGCCCGCCGCCCGGTGGCTCGTAAACACCGACGATCTTGAACGGCCGGTGAAAGAGCTGAACGGTGTCGCCGATGTTGGCCTTGCGATTTCGCTTCCACTCCGGATCGACAATCGCCTCGTCGCCAGATTGCAGTGGGCGACCTTCGCGCATGGTAATTCGCGCAATCTTCGCATACTGGTCGTATTCAATTCCGTCAAGCAATCGCGAGCCAAACCCCGAATCACTGCTGTCCACCGCTTGTCCGATTGGAGTGCTGGCGCGAACACCCGGAATCGTTGCGAGTTCCGCAGCGTGTGACGTCTGAAGCTTGAATTGAGCCCCACCAACAAGACTGATCGAGCCCGAGGCACGAACCATGATCTCTGCGCCGATGTTTGATTCGCGTCGCCCGCGTTCGTGCAGGACGCCGTGAGCAAGACCGACAGTGAAGATGATTAGAAGTACTCCCACTCCTGTGCCAAGTACGCTGACTGCAGTGCGAGCAGGTCGATGAGCTATGTTTGAAAGTACAAGACTATCCATAAGACGTTGTAAGCGCGGGCTGCGATCAAGAAGACGGCGCCATGCGTTGGGAAGCGTGCGCCATGTTAGTACGAGGAGGCCGATAGATGTCCAGACGACGATGGCAGCCTTGCGAACGAGGGCTAACGCAAGACCAGCCGCAGGTGTGAAACCGAGTCCTTTTTGAAGAATGACTTCGGTACCACCTTCGTAAACGCCGATTGTTCCCGGAACAAATGCGAATGCAAAATTGATAACCTTCGTGAGCGACTCGATGATGTAAGCCTGGGCCACCTGCGGTTGAAAGCCCAGCATCTTGAGCGCGAGAAAGACCTCAACAACGCTGGATACGTGCGCCAGCAGATTGCAGACGATCATCAGGAAGAACGCACCCGGATGATGTTTGTAGAAGTCGTAAACTTTCGACTCGAGGTGAAAGATGTGATGGCGTCGTTTGAGAATGACTTTCGGACTCAGTCGCAACTCGCCCAATCTATCTATTAACCACGTAAGCAGCATCACCCGACGCTTTGCAGCAATCGCTGCGATCAGTATCCCCGACGCTGCAATTGCGGCAATAATCAGCAGGACGAGATAGACGCCCGGGGGCAGCGGATAGCGCAACAACATCACCACAGCGCCGCTCAGAATGAAGAACACCACGGACAGGTTGTAGAGCAGATTGTCGACGACGAGTGCAGGGACGCCGTATGTTAGCGGCACTCGTTTTCTGAGTAATGCGACCTTGGTTGCTTCGCCGAGTAGGGGACCGGTAAACGTGAGAAAACTGATAGCTTCGCCGCCGAGTCTGGCAGCGAAAGCATTCCGGAAGCTAATACGACGATGCTCCGCCGGAACAGCAGCACGCATCGACACTGTGCGTAGAACGTGCCTCAGGCCACTTAGACCAAGAATAACGAAGAAGCCGAAACCGATGCGAAGCAACGCATCGAAAAGCGGTTGTACGCCGACGCGATTGATGACGTAAATGAGGAGGCCGAGACCGAGCAGAAAGGCCAGGGCCTGAAGCCAAACGAAAGATCGACGCGAGTTGTTAGTGGTTGGTTCCGGTTCTTCGGCGAGTTCCTCTATTTCACCGGTGGTCCAGTTGTCTGCGAACTCTTCTCTCGAATCAATCAAGGCGCTGCACTCACTCTGTTAACGCCGAAGGCGTTCGCTAATTCCAGCCCAGGGTTCGAGCGTAAGCGAGAACCCTGGGACAGTCATCTAAAAATCCCAATCAACCCTGAAGGGGTTTGGGATTGGCGAACCCTTTCAGGGTTAGCCTCTCTCTTTTTACTGATACCCAGGGTTGTCGCTGCGCTCCAACCCTGGGCTGAAATTAGCCAACGCCTTCGGCGTAATTATCAGAAGCTCATCTAAACTAATCGCGAACCTGTTATCTATCTACTCCGATGGCTGTTGTTTTCTGCCGGTCTTGCTGGGTAGGAAACAGCTCTTTTACGATACGTCCGGGAAACTTCCTGAATCCCTTGTCCCACAGTTCAGGTACGGGAGAGCTATCATCGCGTAAATTCCCGGTTAATGCCAACAGCGTTGGCACAAAACTGAGACTGTCGTATGGCGTCTCAATGTTGAAAGCTCGGGGAATATCGGTCTTTGATCCGCCTGAGACCATGAACGTCGAGTGCGTCGAGACGCGGAAAAACGAACCATGATTACCGCCTGGATTGAACCCGCGCACGTCGAAGTTCCAGTGATCATTGGCGACAATCAGCATATCCGCCTCGACCAGCTCACGTTTACGCCGGGCATACTCTCGCATCAAACGCTGGTCCTGACTGAGTCCGGAATTCTCGGTGGACAGCCTTTCAATGTCGTGCCGCGCGAGCTCCTCTTGCAGTCCAACCAGACCATTTGAGTAGTGAGTTTTGTGAAGCGCATTTAGCCATTCGGTGTCGGTATGCCACTCAGTAAGCCAAGCCGTTCGATCAGCGGTGGGCAGAATCAGGTTTGGGTCTTCAAAGATCTGCAACGGCAAACCCGCCTGCCAACTGACTGGCGTGAACTGCAGGCGACCGCTCGCATCCTGCGTCAGCCCGCTGATCGGAAGATAACGCAGACTCAGCCCGCCATCGGCATTCCGGCGCGAGAGGATCAGCGCCTGACGATTCGCGCCTGCCGTCACCCAGACTACGTCCTCATCAATATCGCGATCGTCTATCAACGGAAGCACGAGATCCCGCGTAAGTCTGGTCGCTATGATATCCACGGGCCGGTTTGTAATGCCGCGCTGAACGTTATTTCTAACCGATACGCCCTGCAGCAGCGAGAAATAATTGACTCGTACGAAGCTCTGTTCGACGTTCAGTGACCCGTCAGGGCTCACCACGAACCCGTTTGGACCAACACCGACAACATAGTTCTGAAGTTCATAGATGGTATTCCGATCGCCCATCGACATCTTCGGAATCACGTCGGTGATCTTTATCTTCGAAGCCGAAAATGCCTCCGACGGAATCTTAAGAAGGTTTTGCAGCGCGAGGGCATATTCACCGTATTCCTTCCGCTCCGTCTGCCAGCGATCGAGCTGGACGTAGATACGCTTCGAAGCGTCATCCAAACCCGCGTCCTGTTGTTCTTTGGTGAACTTCTTCGGCTGGGCTTCCCAGAGTTTGCGCTGTTCGGCGATCGTCCGATCGAGAGCGCCCAGTTCGTTCTGTAACTGCTTCAGATCCTTTTCCCAATCGGCGCGTCTGCGATCGATGACGGCGAAAAACTCGTTCGTAACCGCTTTTTCAGTTTCCTCAGGCAGCTTGCCAGTCTGCAATTCCTTCAAAAGGATGTGCAGCATATTGAGATCGCTGTCGCGCAGGTGCAGGGAAGCGCGTTCGTTGCCGTCGAAGTCGAGCATCGCTGTTGGATACGTGGTGCTCTCGCCCTTGAGATAGTAAGTGTCGGGCGTCGTCGTGGTGATGAGGGGCACAAGCGGATTCACGCCCTTGATCGCGTAGTCGAGCATCAACCGGCGCTTGGTAATGACGTGATGTCCGCCACCCATGCGAGTGCCAAGTAGTTTGACGAGATTGTAACCCTGACTGTAGACCTTCTGATCGGAATTGATGCCGTGATCGGAAATCAGCACGACAGCGGTTTCGTCAGCGAGCGGACTCTTCTGAATTGCAGTCCAGACCTGACCGATCACTGCGTCCATACGNTGAAGGACGAATAGATGCGACTGATCGTCGTTAACGTGATGNGCGACGTGATCGAAGTCCTCCATCATCAGATCGAGGTAACGATATCTGGGATCGTTCAGGTTCGTGATCAATTCCTTTATAAGTTGTTCGGTGATGGCGCTGCGCATCTCGAAGCCCATGGTCCACTCGTCAAACAACTCCTTCGGAGGCTTCATGAACTTATTTTGCAGACTGTTTTGCAGCGTCGAGTAGCGCGGGTTCCGGAGAAATATTGAGTATGTTGTGTAGCGCTGATTGTGCGCGTAAGCGTCCGACAACATCGGCAGGCCGAGCGAGTCGAGCACTTCAACCGCGCGCATATCGATCCGGCTGCCGTTAATCCCGGCGAGATAGAGGGGAAAGAAATTCAGGTAATCGTACGAATGGATCGTGTAACGATCGAACTCGACATTGCCTTTGATCTGCAGGTGCTGGCCTGTTTCCAGTAGCGACCATGAGGGAGCAGACAGGCTCATACCGCGCACGTAGAAGTTCGAAAGCCTCGAGCCACGCTGATAGAAGATGTAATCGATCCACGGAAGAACACTCTTTCCGGTTTGTGGATCGTGTTGTTTGACGAAACGATCCACGACGTCATACGGCAGTCCGTCACACTTGATGACGACGAGTCGTTTTGTCTGAGCCAGTGAGGAAGTCGCGGTACACAGCAGAAAAAGAATTATGAACGAGCTAAGGCGCAAAACATTAGAGCCTGCATCTCTGCGCCTCAGCGCCACTGCGGAAAAGTTTGCGCTGTGCATGGTGCGGCTATGGCTGGCCGTTAGTAACGGGCGCACCGCTGACGGTTGCCGCAACTGGCTGAACTCGCGGGTTTATTCCGCGAAGATATTCACTGGCCAAATCCCTGAGCGCTTTGTCGACATCGATGTTCTGCGAAATTCGCACCAGCTCGTTCTTCGCTTTCGGATTATGAATTCGCGAGAGACTGTCGAGACAGGCGCGACGCGTTTCATCGTCCCGCGTACGCGAAAAGATCTTCGCGGTGGCTGACGCAGCGTTTCCACCTGCGTCAGAACCGTGCTCGGCGATGAAACGCAACGAACGTCTCACATCTTCGAGGTTGCCGGTGATGTCGATATCGGCAGTCGACCTGGCGATTTGCTGCAGAAACCGTGTGTGATACTGAAGGCGCCGTGCAATATCGAGACGGTCCTCCATGTCATCCGCCAGCTCTTCACGATGCACATACTTTCCGAAACTCAAAACATTCATCAACCGAAAAGCGAACTGTGCTTTGTCACCATGCTCCAACGGCAGCATCTCGGCGCGGCGGTCGCGGTCGAGTTTCGCGGCAAGTCCGTCCGGATCCTTCGCGTACGCAAGCAGCGCCTGGTATTGCTGTGTCGCGATTTTGGCTTCCGCATCCAGATCGTTCTCGAACGGATTGAGCGATATCTTTTCGAGTCGTCCGCTGACTTCGGAGCGTAGCTCAGGCTCCATCGAGTTATTCAAGGCCAGCAGGAGTTTTAGTTGCGAATACGTTTGGAGACGCGACGGCTGATTAACGTCCATTCCGCGACGACCGGTGACAAAGTCATACACCGTGCGGCCGAGAAAGAATGGCAGGTTGCCGAACTTCGAAAGCGAAAGCATGTTTCGCGTGACGTCGTTCAGCACACGACGCGACATCTCGCGCTTCTTTGGATTGTAGCTGTCGCGGAAGTCAACGAGCAGCATCGGAATCTTTGGATTATCGAGCCCATAAAGACCGAGCGGAATCATCTCCACTGCTTCGGCACCCGGCGTTTCGCCGTCAACCGGATGGTTCTCCGAATCGAAATAACGAGTCTCAACGTGGCCTTTCCAGTCGAGCAGTCTCTTGTCGGTCCACGGGTTGGCGATGTTCAGAAAACGTGAGCTGTAACGCGAGCCTTGTAGTTTGACAAGATCGCGTTTAGCGACCCAAAGCAGGGCGTGAGTCGCACTTCCGTCCGGCATGAGCAGTGGCTCGAAGTAAAGCGATTCCGATTCGGCTCTTTGACGCAGTAATTCCCAGTTGTGGCCGCGTTCATCGCGCGACTGCGTGGTTTTCCTCGCGTAGTAAGCCTGGAGCTTTGAATCGTCGACAAGTCCGCCAAATGTCTTTTCACTCAGCAGCAGGCGACCCTGGATCGCTCCCATTTCGGCAGGCGTGAAAGCTGACTCGCCTTTTACCGCCTGGTACAGCGCCAGCACCGAGAGTGCGCGAATAATGTGTGAACGGCGATAGTCGCTCGAGTTGCGCCGGTACGAACTGGTCGAGGCCTTGATCGGAGTTCCGTACGGATCGAGCAGAATGCCTTGCAGTGCCGTCCAGAAGATCTTGTCCCACACTTCGCTTTCAGGCGCTGCGAGATCCATTGCCGGCGGAGGAGTCTTCGAGAAATTCTCGTTGTTTCCGACTCGCGTGTAGAAGAACGGAATTGCTGCTGCCAAACGCTGTTTGGTTGTCGGGCGGGTGTAGGTCAGCGGCCAGACGTAGCGCAGACGATTGTTCTCGGCGATGTTGTCGCCCAGAGTGTCGCGCAGAATAGACACGAGCGGAACCCACTTGTCGTTTTCAGTAGACTCGATGCCGGCGAGTCGCGCGTGAACGGTGATTAGCTCAGCGCCGCCCGGGATTTCGACACGCTCCAATCGCAGTATCTGAGAGAGCGCCGTAGCGGGGTCGTTTTCTTCAGATGCTGGAGCGTTTGGCCCCTGGGCCTTGCTGATGGTTGTGAGTAATGGCGAGACAACGAGCAGAAAAGCAAATAACAAGCTCGCCCTCAGGTGCCAGTGCCTACGGCTTTGGAACGTCATCCTTTTCCTGAACACTCAAAAATTCTGGCAGATGGGGAGTTTGTGCTGCACTAAAACGATCTGATTGAACAGTTCCTCGAACAACTTCAAGGGCTCGAACTTTGTTTGCAATACCTATGCCCGGCATCGGGCACAAAACCAATATACATTACTATAGGTCCGCCTGGACCGATTTTGTGGCGTTGCTATGACACGTTATGCATTGTAACAAGCCACTAGATGCTTCAAACCACAAAAAAGTTAACGTCAATATACCTGTGGCGTTTTGGCGCCCCGTGGCTTCGACGTTTATGAAGACGATTCTGTTGGTTGAGGTGTTAACGAGTTCCGCCAGCATGACCCGGAGTTTGACCAGCACTTTCGCCGTCCTTTGCTTCTGGCGCTTCCCAGCCATTGCGTTCGAGGAGGGGTATCCCGAAACGAATCGGAACGGCAAAATTTGAGGCCTGGTTTTCAGTGAAGACTGCGAAATTGACACCGATTACTCGCCCCGATGGACCAAACAGCGGCGCACCTGAACCGCCTTCAGCAGTTCGTGCGTCGTATACGATCCGTCGCACATCGAGATCGGTAATGCTGCCCTGAGTAGTGAGTGGCTGAATTCGTTTTGTTTCCGCGAGATATGCGAGTTGGGCCATCGGCGTCCCATATCGTTGCTGAATCCCTCTCGACTCTGCATCGTCCAAAAGAGCCAGGAGTCGATCCGGACCAGAGGGATAACCCATCATCACGACNGTTTTGCCGACGGCAACTGCATCCGGATCGGTTTCCANCGGCAGGATCGGAATCGTCTCCGGAATTTCCGGAATGTCGAGACTNACGACCGCAAGGTCATCTCGGTTCGCAGCGCCTTTGAACTTTAGTGGAATGGCTTGTTGAATGTTTGGAAAATACGCGATCAGTTTTCGTAGGCGCGGTTGAGCATTTATTCCACCAGTGATGCTTTGCGCGCGTTCGTCAGCAATCCATGGCTGAGCAATGTGACGATTCGTCAACACGTAGCCCTGGCCGATATGAAATCCAGTGCCGACAAATTCGTACTCCGCAATCGCCGCGTTGCCTTCAGGCGTTAATGCGTCGGGGGCACCGCTCTGAACTGCGCTGCCGCTGTCGTTCAACTGTGCTTCGGCGTATCGGAGTGGCCGGCCTGTTCCCGCCTCGACGTAGTAAAAAGAACCGGCGATCAGGCAAACACCGCTGCCATAATCGCTGCGGAGCTTCACCGCCAGCGAAAGACTGTTCTGCAACTGCTTGGTTGACTGGTCGATGTTTCCGATCTGCTCATTGGTTTTGGAAACCTGATCTTTCATCTGACCGAGTTGTTTACCTTGCTCGTCGATGAGACGGCGGCTGCGCTGCAGCTCTTTGTACATCGCGAACCCGAGATAGAGCATGCCGCCGACCAGCGCGATTGCGATGCCGAGTGCAACCAACTTCGTACTCGGATTAATCTCGCGCACGAGTTCGCGGGTGAACTCACGGAGGAAGACTTTCGCGTCGTCGCGCCGCGCAGTCGCCGCAGATTCGATGGCAGCGGCCTCGATAAAAGGCGCCACGTGTGTTTCCCGAGAAGGCTGCGGAACAACGGCCGGCAGATCGCGAACGGGGTAGAAGTGCAACACGACATCCGAGTCGCCAATGCGCAACTCGTCGCCATCGCGTATCTCGTTTCCCGAGTTGACGGGCTGTCCGTTCAGGGTTAGCGCCTGCGCAGGATCGAAATCACTGACGCGATAGGAGCCGTTTTTTCGGCTCAACTCGAGCAATACGGTGTTTGCAGCGGTCTTTGGAAGGCCGGAAGAGCGGAGCCGCAAGTCACAGCTTTCAGAGGCTCCAATGCGAACGCTATCGTCAGAGAGGATTTCGGTATGCCGGTCGTCGCCCGAGGAGATGTGGATAACCAGGCCGGTTGACATAAACAGTTACAACGCCAGACGTCGATCACTAATGACCGGTTCGTTCCGGCCGTACTCGACGGGCCTATTCTACAGAGAAGCGTGAAAAAGTACGAGTGAAAACGTATGCGCTTTTTGTGCCTTTTATGGCAAAGCTGTTAGCATGCGTGATGTGGAATTCATCGAAGACTGCGATCGTTTAGTTGAGCTTGCGCCCATTGCGGCGGCGTCCATCCAGTATCACGTGTTCGTGTGCACGGGGAAGTCTTGTTCGGCGAATGAGAGTGCTGAAGTTAGAAACGCTTTCGAACGTGAGCTGAAAGCGCGAAAGTTGCAGTATGGGAAAGAAAAGAAGGGTTGTAATCCGAATGGGTCAGTGGTGCTGACTGAGTGCGCGTCAGTTGGCTTTTGTGCCGTAGGTGCGGCTGTGATGGTCTATCCGGATGGTGTTTGGTACGCGCAGGTGCGCCCGTCTGACGTTCCTGAGATTGTTGAAGAGCATATCGTTAATGGACGGCCTGTCGAAAGGTTGGCACTGTTGAGGGTTCCACGAAAGCCTGAATGGGAAGGTAAATAAATAGACAGGATTTACAAGATGTAACAGGATTTACATGTTAATCCTGAACAATCCTGTAAATCCTGTCTAACTATTCTCTGGCTTCCAACGGAGCACCGGTTTGCGCGCTGCCGTCGCTTCGTCGAGACGACCGATCCGGGTGTTGTGAGGGGCGTTCAGGACCAACTCAGGATTTTCCACCGCCTCGACGGCGATCGATTTCATCGCTTCGACAAATTGATCGAGCTCCTGACGGCCTACTGATTCCGTCGGTTCGATGAGCATTGCCCCCTGAACGATCAGCGGAAAGTAGATCGTCATCGGATGGAATCCGTAGTCGATGAGTCGCTTGGCAATGTCGAGCGTGTGTACGCCCTTCCGGGATTGCTTCTTGTCGGTGAAAACGACTTCGTGCATTGGTGAACCCGCGAACGGCTTGTCGTACGTCTCAACCAACCCTGCCGCTACGTAACGCGCATTCAATACCGCCGCTTCCGTCGCTTCACGCAAACCATCGTTGCCGTGAGTCAGAGTGTAAGAAAGAGCACGCAACATCATGCCGTAGTTTCCGAAAAACGCTTTCACGCGTCCGATCGACTTAGGCTGATTGAAGTCGAGCCGATAACTGGAATCGCCGGATTTGACGATTCGCGGCACCGGCAGAAAGGGCTCAAGTTCTTTTGTACAGCAACACGGACCACAGCCTGGTCCACCGCCGCCATGCGGAGTGGAGAAAGTCTTGTGCAGATTAAGATGGATGACATCGACGCCCATGTCGCCCGGGCGCGCAACGCCGACGAGGGCGTTCATGTTTGCGCCATCCATGTAGACGAGTCCACCGGCTTCGTGAACGATTTCGCAGATCTGTTTGATGTTGCGTTCGAAGAGACCGAGCGTGTTTGGGTTCGTCAACATGAGACCCGCCACCTCGCCGTGGGCACAGAGTTCGCGCAGGTGGTCCAGGTCTGTCAAACCTTCGGCTGTCGAGCGGATGGTTTTGACTGAAAAGCCCGAGAGATGTGCCGAGGCCGGATTGGTTCCGTGAGCAGAGTCGGGAATCAACATTGTGCGCCGATGCGACGCGGCGGCGCCATCGCGCGCATCGAGAAACGCGCGGATGATCATGATCCCCGTCATCTCACCATGCGCACCAGCGGCTGGTTGTAGTGAAATTCCCGGCAAACCGGTGATTTCCGCAAGGTGTTGCTGAAGTTCGTAAATCACCTGCAGCGCGCCCTGAGCGTCCTGCTCGTCAGTCAAAGGGTGAAGATTTGCGAATCCCGCGATCCTCGCGACGCGTTCGTTGAGCCGCGAGTTGTACTTCATCGTGCAGGAGCCTAACGGGTACATACCGATGTCGATCGAGTAGTTCCAGGTCGACATGCGAACGAAGTGACGAATGACGTCCACTTCGCTTACTTCGGGCATGCCTTCGAGATCGTCCTCGCGACGAAACTCGGCCGGAATATTCAATTCGACTTCATCAACATCGAGCGCCGGCAGCCGGTAGCCGATACGCCCCGTTTGCGAACGCTCGAAGATGAGGTGCTCATTTGGGCTGATGTGACTGGTGACTTTTGTAATCGTCATGGAAACTAAACTGTTGCTAATCCCTCGACTAGTGCGTCGATCTGTTCGCGACTATTCGTCTCGGTGACGCAAACCAGAAAATCGTTAGGTCGATCCGGCATCAGCCGCGACAAGGCGATACCGCCCTCGATTCCTTTTTCTTTGCCGAGACGCGCAAGCAAATCCACTGCATTTCCGGGCGCCCGCACCACGAACTCATTGAAATAAGGACCGGAAAAGGGAAGTGAATAGCCGTTGAGTTTTGAAATCGCGCGCGCGGTAAACGCGGCTTTCTTCGCGCACTGCTGTGCGACTTCCTGAACACCGCGACGGCCCATCGTTTCGAGATACACAGTCGCCGCGAGGGCAATCAACCCTTCATTGGTGCAGATGTTTGACGTCGCCTTCTCACGTCGTATGTGTTGTTCGCGGGTCGCAAGCGTCAGCACAAAACCTCGCCGGCCCTGCTTATCGTAAGCTTCTCCCACAAGCCGGCCGGGAATTTGCCGCGCGTATTTGTCTCGCGTCGCAAACAGTCCGACATATGGCCCACCAAACGATAGCGGCACACCAAACGACTGTCCTTCCGCCACAACGATGTCTGCCCCACACGCCCCCGGTGATTTCAACAATCCGAGCGACATCGCTTCAGTAATAGCAACAACCAGCAAAGCGCCTTTTGCGTGGGCGGCGTCGGCGAGTGCCGCGAGGTCCTCGACGCAGCCAAAGAAGTTTGGCGACTGGACCACGAGCGCTGCGGTTGTGTCGTCTATCGCTTCAGCCAGCGCGTGCGACGACTGTCCCGTCTTTTCGTCAAACTCAACGAGGTCGAGATGAATGCCGGCATGCTGGACGTAAGTTCTGACTACTTCGAGATACTGCGGGTGCCCGGCAGTCGAGGCCACGACCTTCGACCGTTTCGTCACACGTTCTGCCATCAACACGGCTTCCGCGAGTGCAGTCGAGCCGTCATACATCGACGCATTCGCCACGTCCATACCCGTCAACTGGCAAACGAGTGTTTGAAATTCGAAAATCGTTTGCAGTGTTCCCTGCGAAATCTCGGGCTGGTAAGGTGTGTATGCGGTGAAAAACTCTGAACGCGAAAGAATGTGATCGACTATGGTCGGAATGTAATGGGAATACGCGCCGCCGCCGAGGAAACTGATGCGACGGGCACCCGCATTGCGTGCGCCCATTTGTTCGAATCTGTCGAGTAACTCTATTTCTGAGAGTGCCGCGGGAGTGTTGAGCGGTCTTTGTAAACGCAGATCTTGAGGAATTGAATCGAACAGTTCTTCGGCCGATCCGAGCCCGATTGCCTCCAGCATTTCGATGCGCTCTTCCGGCGAATTAGGAATGTAGCGCAAGATTATTCGCTCTCAGCTTTCGTAAAGTCTTCGTATTCGGCGGCCGTAAGCAGGCTGTCAACTTCGCCGGAGTTCGACATTTTGACGCGGATCATCCAGCCTCCGCCGTACGGATCCGAATTGACTGTTTCGGGTTCGTCTGCCAGCGCTTCATTGATTTTTGCGACGGTGCCCGCGACCGGAGTGAAGACCTCAGAGACTGCTTTCACCGATTCGACCGAACCAAACGATTCATTCGCTGCAAATTCTTCGCCCGCCTTTGGCAACTCGACATACACCACGTCGCCCAATGAGTTTTGGGCGTAGTCGGTGATGCCGATGATGGCCTCATTACCGTCAACTCTCACCCATTCATGGTCTTTACTGTAGTGCAGGTCTTCCGGAACGTTCGCCATGGATCCTCCATCTATCCTGTCAATCTTGATTAATGCTGCAAATCCTGTCTCTACTTCGCCCTCTTGTAAAAGGGCGCCTTAACAACTTGCGCGCCCACAAGCTTCCCGCGCACGTCGATCTGTATCTCCTGACCCACATTTGCAACTTCGATCGGGAGATACGCAAAGCCAATATTCTTCTTCAGAAACGGCGCCGGACTTCCTGAGGTGACTGTCCCAACTCGCTCACCTGCCACAACGACGTCCTGGTGATCGCGCGCGATCCCACGCTCTATTACTTCAAACCCGGCGAGCTTGCGCTTTAAGCCTTCCGCCTTCTGACGCGCAAGCGCTTCGCGGCCGATGAAGTCGCCTTTATCCAGTTTGCAGATCCAGCCGAGATTGGCTTCGAGCAACGTCGTGCTTTCGTCGAGCTCGTTACCGTAGAGCGCCATACCCGCTTCAAGCCTCAGCGTATTTCGAGCAGCGAGACCGCACGGCAACACGCCTGTAGGCGTATCAGTCTTTCCGGCGTCGAGAATCTTATTCCAGAGCTGCTCTGCGCGATCCGGCGGTGCATAAACTTCAAAGCCGTCTTCACCGGTATACCCGGTCCGCGAAATGATTCCCGCAACGCCGTCGATGTTGCCGCGAGTGAAGTGGTAATACCTGAGCTCGCTGAGTGGCACGTCGGTCAGTGTTTGCAGAATCGTCTGTGCGTCCGGACCTTGCAGCGCCATCTGGCAGTAATCGGCGCTGACGTTGTTCAACTCAACTGACTCGCCCGAATGATTCGACTTGATCCACTCCCAGTCTTTGTCGGTAGTACTCGCATTGACGACGAGCAGCAGGTGATCAGCAGCCAGTCGATAAACAACGAGGTCGTCGATCACGGTTCCTTCGGGCGTTGTCAGCGCTGAATACTGTGCCTGGCCATCGACGAGCTTGGTCGTGTCGTTCGATGTGATGCGATTGACGAACGCGATGGCCTCCGTGCCGCGCACGTCAATCTCGCCCATATGAGAGACGTCGAACAAACCGGCGCGTGTGCGAGTGCGCAGATGTTCTTCGATCGTTCCGGCGGGATACTGCACGGGCATATCCCAGCCGCCGAAATCAACCATGCGCCCACCCATCTGCCGGTGTGCGTTATTGAGTGGAGTTCGTTTGAGTTCCGGAGCCGTTGCCGTCAAGTCATTCACCACACACGCCATAGGTTTAGAGCGGCGCGCCATTTATTCAGTAATAACGAGTGAATCCGCAAACTAGCATGCGCGCTGCGACGCGTCAAGCGAGGTGAGCATTTAGAAAAGAGGACATTGGATTAACGACTACTTCGGAGGAGGAATTTGAAATTCGTCCGCTAAGATGGCTTCAATCCTTACAATTTGTTTAGCTTCATCGCAGGTGGCAAGGCTGGGATTACCGTATCTGTATGTGCGGTATTTCCGATTTACGTTCGTTTCCACGACATAACCTATGCCGTCTAAAACCTCGGTCTTGCAGTTCACCGATCCGTCTGGAAGGGTGAGGATCTTAGCGTCCGTCAGCCTTTTCCAGGCGGCCTCCCAGCCTGATTTTGGTGGTCCGAGGCTTTCTTGCTGTATCGACAACGGCTCCTGTGGTTTAGTTTGTCCAAGATATGTGGCTGACCACTGTTCAGCCGACCGGCGGATGATGACACCACTAATGACTTCGAAATGATCGTACCAGAAACGCACTTCCAGATCGTTTTCAGGCAGCACCGTTCTCCTTAGACTCAACAATCCAATTTTACTAGTTCGTCCCTCAAGATCTTTAAAAAAGACCGGTTCCCAACGAGCATCGGGTACTTCAAGGGCCAAGCCCTTCGCCGTCTGATCGGCTAGCTCATTTCGTCGCGGCCCGTCTTTACCGTTAAAGACGCACGCGACCATGCCCGCGACAACCAGCAGAACTGCCAAAAGCTCAACTCTGCTCTTCACGTCGGGAAACTCCTGACGACTTCACCATTTGCTTGAGTGCCGATGTGGATCCCATTTTCATCGTCGTTGTAAAACACAGAATCAGGGCGGCGACCGCTAATTCTTTGCCGTCGTATGTAAAGGCCTTTTTCCGGTCAACTGTTTAGCCTCATTAATTAAAGTCGGAAACAAAGGTACTGCAACGGTTGTCGTCTAGTAGGGTAAGGATGTGATCCAAAAGTTTTCGCGGTTGGTATATTCTCCAACGTTTTGCGAACCAGTAGACACATAATCCGCACAAGCAATGACTGTCACGCTGGAATCCGAAGTTCCAGCTAGAACAGCAAAATCCACCGTCAGGACCATGGCCATTGCTGCCGGTAGAGTTTGTTTT
>Ga0065704_10070837_pt1 | contig 15554 bp, 8 predicted proteins | sample SwiRhicommuniRL2_FD_59091 | JGI IMG/M metagenome (GOLD analysis project Ga0065704, IMG submission 59091) | Switchgrass rhizosphere bacterial communities from Rose Lake, Michigan, USA - RL2 v2 (version 2) | ecosystem: Host-associated > Plants > Roots > Rhizosphere > Soil | place: East Lansing, MI
GGGGCTCCGTCCCCGATCAAGGTGGACGTGCAGGGCGGCGACACCCTTGAAATCGGTTTCGTCAAAACCGGCGAGCGCACGTTCAAGGATGTCACTCTGACCGGCCCCGCGGACTTCGTGTTCGAAGGTGACATCGAGATCTGATCGTCATCTCGTTACGATTCCGCCTCCATCCTTGCGAAATCCACGCAAGAATCTTCCCAACACCTGATTCGCCCTTGAATTAAGGCCGGATCATTGGTTTCTCGGTGCCCGCATGTCCGAACGCAAGACTCTCGACGAACGCCAGCAGATGACCGACCTGGAACGGCTCCGCCATTCCTGTGCCCACGTCATGGCCACCGCTATCCTGCGGATCTGGCCGGACGCCCAGTTCGCCTACGGCCCGCCGATCGAGAACGGCTTCTACTATGACTTCGAGATGAAGCACCGGATCACTCCGGATGACTTCGAGAAAATCGAAGCCGAGATGAAGAAGGTCTCGAAGGAGAACCAGAAGTTCGAATACAAGGCGATTTCCCGTGAAGACGCGAAAGTCATGGCGGAGAGCGGTCGTCTCGGCGGTCTTTCCGAGCGCCCGGGCAACCCCTCCCGCTTCAAGCTCGACCTCATTGATAAAATCCCCGAAGGCGAGCAGATTTCCGCTTTCCAGAACGGTGAGTTCATCGACCTCTGCGCCGGCCCTCACGTCGGTTACACCTCGAAATGCAAGAACGTGAAACTGATGTCGGTTTCATCGTCCTTCTACATGGGTGACGAGTCGAAGGGTCAGCTCCAGCGTCTTTATGGCACGGCCTTCGAATCGAAGGAGCTTCTTGAAGAGCACCTCAACCGGCTTGAGGAAGCGAAAAAGCGTGACCACCGCCGCCTCGGCAAGGAACTGGGACTTTTTCACATCGACGAAGCCGTTGGCCAAGGCCTGATCCTTTGGAAACCGAAGGGCGCTCTTGTCCGCCGCTCGCTACAGGAGTTCATCACCCAGGAGCTCGATAAGCAGGGCTACTCACAGGTCTTCACCCCGCACATCGGCAAGCTGGATCTCTACCGCACTTCCGGCCACTTCCCTTATTATCAGGAGAGCCAGTATCCGGCGATTCCTGAGCGCGACGTGCTTGAAAAGCTCGGCGACGAGGACGCCACCTGCGCGACACTCATCAACGGCCTCAACGAGGGAACCTACGAAGGTTACCTGCTGAAGCCGATGAACTGCCCGCACCACATCAAGATCTTCGCGAGCGACCATCACTCCTACCGCGATCTCCCGGTCCGCCTTGCCGAATTCGGCACCGTTTACCGCTGGGAACAATCCGGCGAGCTCGGCGGTATGACCCGCGTCCGCGGCTTCACGCAGGATGACGCTCACCTTTTCTGCACGCCTGACCAAGTGGCGGAGGAAGTCAAAGGCTGCCTCGATCTGGTCAAGAAGGTCCTCAAGACCCTCGGCATGCACGACTACCGGGTGCGACTCTCGCTTCGGGACCCTGCTTCCGACAAATATGTCGGATCCCCGGAAAACTGGGACAAGGCGGAAGCCGCCCTTCGCGAGGCAGTCCAGACGCTCGGCGTGGATTACACCGAAGAGCTCGGCGAAGCGGCGTTCTACGGTCCGAAGATCGACTTCGTCGTAAAGGACGTCATCGGTCGCGACTGGCAGCTCGGCACCGTGCAGGTGGACTACAACCTGCCTGTCCGCTTCAAGCTTTCCTACATCGGACCGGACAACCAACCGCACGTCCCGGTGATGATCCACCGCGCTCCGTTCGGCTCGCTGGAACGTTTCACTGGCCTGCTGATCGAGCATTTCGAGGGCAAGTTCCCCGTCTGGCTCGCTCCGGAACAAGTTCGCGTTCTGCCAATCTCCGAGAAAACCCTCGAAGCGGCGGAAGAACTGGTCACCAAGCTGGCCGATGCCGGCGTGCGTGTCACCATTGACCGCTCGTCCGACAAGATCGGTGCGAAAATCCGCAACACCCGCCTGGAGCGCGTGCCTTACATGCTCGTCCTGGGTGCCCGTGAAGTGGAGGAAGGCACCGTTTCCGTCCGCCACCGCGACAAGGATGATCTCGGAACGAAGCCGGTGGATGAAGTCATCGCGGATATCGTACGGGAGCTCCGCGAACGGTCGCTCTAAACTCCAATATCACCGTTTTCGGGGTTCCAGAGCGAACCATAAGCAGGCGAGCTCTGCCCCGAACGGTGGAAGTCATTACGGGATGCAATCAAAAATTGATACCCGCATCTTGGTCATCCTTGGTGTCTTTAGCGTTCTGTTTGGTGGCCTAGGATTTTATATCCTTCTTCATCAAGCGGACGGGTGGAAATTTTTTTCCTGTATCACCCTGATACTTGCCATCTTCTGGATTGGAGCCCTGTCAGTGCGCTTCGAGGTCACCGCCTCCGCTGTCAACTACCGGAGCCTGTTCAGGAGATTATCTCTGCCACTTAACCTCATCACGACCATTGAGATTGTTGCAGAGCCCAGGAAGAACGCTCCTCAAGGCGTGCCGAGATTCTATCTGCACACTTCAGAGGGAAAACGGGAGGTATTGAATGTAAAAATCCTTCCAATCCAAATCGTGCGTAAATTCTGCGGCAAACTCGAAGAACGAGGGGTAACGGTCAAAGTTTCGAAACATTTTATTGCTCGTAGGATGGCCAAGGCATGTTTGAAAACCCATCAAGCCTAAAGTCCGCAGAGGGACATAGTGACGATTCCCCCCCCTTCTAGTTCGTCCGAAATTTCCGGCTTGCGGGGTAGCGGAATCTCTTGTAATTACACATCCCAAGATGCGCTTCTGACTCCCAGAGTTCAGGAAATACGCACCTACACGGCCCCCACGCCGCCTCATGATTTTCCAGGAACGCCCCATTATCAACCTGAACACCGGTTCCAGCAACCGAGGATGTTTCGTCGCGCGTCGTCTATGACCGGACATCAGGATCGTTCCCCGTCACTCTTCGCACCGACCCCGTGCATCGGCTTCGTCCGTACGCGCACCGGTGTGTCGCACATACCCACTGGAGGACAAAGCCATCGCTAAGCCACAAAGAGACCAAAACAGGGGTCGTTACCGCGATATGACGCGGGTTAACGACCGGATCCGCGCCCCGAAAGTCCGTGTTGTACTCGCCAATGGCGATCAGCTCGGTGTCATGAGTTCACGAGAGGCGCTCCTCAAAGCCCAATCGCTGGGACTCGATCTGGTCGAGATCGCCGGGGCCGCTGATCCTCCAGTTTGCAAGATCATCGACTACGGCAAGTACAAGTACGAGCAAGCCAAGCTGAAGAAGCAGAAGTCGAAAGCCGCCACCCGGATGAAGGAAGTGAAATTCCGCGTCGGCACCGGCCAGCACGACTACAACATCAAGCTTGGCCGCGCCGAAGGTTTCCTCGACAGCAATCACAAGTGCCGCTTCGTCCTCCAATTCCGTGGCCGTGAGAACGCCCACAAGGATCTCGGATTCGTGGTGCTCAACCGCATCATCGAGGACCTCAAGACGATGGCCCAGGTGGACCAACCACCTAAGCTCAATGGCCGTGCCGTCGCCATGATCCTCTCCCCTCTTCCCGCCCACCAGCGGAAGCGGAAGTTCCACCTCTTCCATGGCGAGCTCATGGATGAAGACGACTTCGAGGAAGACGACCAACAGGAAGACGATTTCGACGATATCCCTGACGAAGCCCCGGAAGAGGCTTCCGCGGATTCGGAAGAAGCACCTGCTGCGGAAGCGGAGACGGATAAGGTCGGTAGCTAAGTCGCCCTCAGGGCACAGTCACCGTGCTGTATCTTTTCGACATTGACGGCACCCTCGTGGACACGGGCGGTGCCGGAGTGCGCTCACTCCAAGAAGCCAGCCTGGAGATTTTCGGCCACACAGGTCCTACCCTGGATCTGGCCGGAAGCACGGACTTGGGAGTGATCGCGGAGATCCACGCTCATTTTGAGATCGAACCGACGGCGGAGCGGATCGACGCCTATTTCAATGCTTATTTGAAACGGCTGGACTGGAATCTGGCAAACGGCGGTTTCCCCGGCAAGGTGCTGGACGGAGTCGTCGAACTGCTCGCCGATTTGTCAAAACGCCCGGGAGTCACCCTGGGGCTTCTCACTGGCAATATTGCCGGAGGAGCAGCATCCAAGATGCGACATTTCGGACTGGAAGCTTACTTCCCCTTCGGGGCCTACGGTTGTGATCACGCGGACCGCAATTTGCTGGGCCCGATCGCATTGGAACGCGCAACTGCGCACAGCTCGCGCACCTTTTCAGCGGATGAAGTCTGGGTTATCGGCGATACCCCCAAGGATATCGCCTGTGCCCGCGCCATTGGTGCCCGCTGTCTCGCGGTTGCAACCGGCCGGTTTTCCCAAGAGGAACTCACCGCCTGCGGAGCCGACATTGTTGTAGGATCCCTGAAGGGAGTGATCGCCTCAATCTGAGGCGAGCCCCCCTCAGCGCAGGCTCGTGAGTTCTTCCAGCTTACTGTTGCGTCGAATTTGGAGCCGCATCCGGCGGGATATTCACAATGTAGTGATTAAAAACAATCGGCATCGACTCGTCCGTTCCATCGAACATGAACATCAGATTTCGACGGACCGGATAATGCTCCCAAAACGAAGAATAGACCAAACGAAGCTGATTGTCAGTGACGGTAGCGATCTGAAGCGGCAAAGCGACGATCTCTCCCTTCCATGCATCGTCCCTCACCATCGTGTCCTTACCTGGAACGAGGGTGAATTTCTGCTTCCCAAGGACAACGGAAACCGTCGAGTGCGAGAAGTTGAATACCTTGTAGTCCCCGGCCGCCAAGTCCCTTGCTGAAATATCGAAAGCCAGCAGCTTCAATTTCCCTTCCGGCAGCGGAACGCAAATGATCAGTACGTTGTCGGCCTTCGCAGGAAGGTCCACGAATGCAAGAGGCGGCTTCGGTTGTTCCCCGTCCTTGGGAGGAGTGAAACCATCTTTCGTCTTGTGTAGAATGAACCGTCTTGGACCTTGATAGGTGATTGGCAATCCGAGAGCTGCCGGTGACACCATCAACTCCTCCACGGTCTCACCTGTTTTGTAAAAGGCTGTGAAGTCATCCGGCAATGAACCGAGCGCACAGGTGACGAACTTTGTCTTGATGACGGCGGGCTCTTGGCCGAAGGCCGCGCCCATCAAGAGGGCGCAAGCAAGTAGTAAACGGAAGATCATTGGGTTTTGGGTTTGATTAGATCTCGGAAGCAGACAGCCAGCGGAATGACACCACCTGGAACCTGCGTCCAAAGCTAATATTGGTCTGACTCTTCAACTGTTCGAAGTCAACCTCGGGCTTATCCCCTTCGTTGCTTGAATCCACATACTCCGGCATTCTCTGCACAAAGGCCTCACACCAGGCCTTGGCAATGACCTTGTTATTCTTGTCCAGCGCCTCTCCGCAGGTACGGATACGGAAATAGTCCGATCTGACCTGCATTACCGGCGCCAGACTTTGCAATACATCACCTTGGAGGAGATACGAGGCATGCCCTGCTGTCTGGTTCTCACCTTTGATCACATTGGGATCAAAATTAGTTCCCTCTGGGCTCAGGGCAACCCGTCCGATGTTGGTGGGCAGGGTGTCATTTGCGATACTGTCGATTGCCGCCTGCAGAGCACCCTTGCGCTGTTGCTCCTGGGTGCCGTCCGGCTTGCGATTCACAAATTCTGCCATGCTCTTGAACGGACCCCGGGCTTTCACCTCGACGACGATCCGCTCTGCAAGCTTGTCCAGCTCATCTTCCGTGAGTTCCCTCCATCCTTGCCAGAACGCCGCAGTTCTCGGACCTCCCTTGTAGGGGGCCTCCAAGATGGGATGACCGAACCGGTTGAAACGGATTCCTTTAGGATCCGCCCAGGAGGTATTTCCGGTCGTATAATTGATGACCGGAAGTTCGGAGGAACCCATGGTTGAAAGCATTGCTTTCCATGCGGTCTTCGAAGTCGAGTTCACATTGAACGCCCCGTGAATCATGATCCGTGCCGCCATCGCCTGTGGAGCGGCGGCCTTGTCCGCATCGATGATACCCTTGAAGCTGGTATCCCCCTGCAACGGGCTGAAAATCATCCGCGGATTAGGCAAATGCTTCTCACCTGAAACCAATCCCTTGAAATCAAATGACTTATCAAGATCCTTACTATCGCCCACGTAGTCACTTCCCAAGGTGGAGAAAAACGCCTTATCCCAGATCTTCTTATTCGTTTCGTAGGAAATATCCACCGCATCAAATCCCATCCCTCCGAAATTGGGCTTCGAAGTTTTATCGAGAGGAATCCGGGGATTCGCATAGGAATTCCCAACCACAAAACCAGGCTCGTAATTATATCGGGAGACCTGGGCGTGCTGGAACTGCCCCACGGAGACCAAAGGTGACTGAGGCACATCGTAGATCACCACATTGGTGAATCCTGTGGTAGCCGTGGTGCCGGGGCCTCCGAACCCCTGCCATCTTCCCGGTGTGGGGATGCCTTGGGGAGTCATGTTTGACACGTAGTTTCCTTCGGCAACAAGGCCTCTGTCGCCCCCTTTGCCATCGCCAACATCTCCATGTTTCGCGCCGGTCTTGTGAGCGCCGGCAATCATATTGGAGATCACATTCCATCCCTGGCGACCGTTGGTTTCGACCTTGGATCCATCCAGACGCATGTTGCTGGCCATCACACGTGGATTGCTGTCAATCCAACCTCGCAAGCCCTGCTTCTGGTCCTGAAGTTCGGTGGAGTTCCGGAGATAGAATCTCCAGGTTCCAATCCGACCAACGTCGCCGGAGCTATTCGCCAGTTGCTCGATTGGGTATGGAGTCTTGCCACTGGCTCCTCCCACCTTAAGACGATCACGCGCGGAAACAATCGGCTCGGGAATATAAGGAAGCTTGGAGCTGCCTGCCACAGCAGACCCCACCGTGTAATCCCTTCCACCGTTCCACAGGTTGGTGAACCGGCTCAAGTGAGTGTCCTTGTCCGTATTCGTGGTACCGTCGGTGCCCTTGAAAGTCATCCATGTGGCGGCTGCTTTCATATCGAGTGCGGTACCGTATTTCGACTGGAAATGAGCCGGTGTCTGAGTTCCACCCGTCCCGTCGTACAAGGTATCCTGCATGTAGACATCACCAAACCATCCGTAGAACCCTTCCTCAATTTGAAGCGGTTTTCCCACCTGATCATCCGGATTTGTGGCTGCGGTCCCCTTTGCCACGGATCTCAGAACCGTCACCCTGAAAGCTCCCTTCGGATCAAGGGTTGGCACGAGAAAATTATCCTTGGCCAACACGGGATTTGATTCGACGGAGAACAGCCGGAACTCGCCAGGTTGGAAATCCACCTTGGGTGTCTTCAACCGGATGTAGCTACCTCCTTGGTTTCCTTCCGTCGGGATAACACCACCGGAATTCTCCTGCCAATAATCCCTCATCCACATTTCGGTCACATTGCCGGAACCATTGGGAAACGTTCCGTTGGAACTTGGTTTCTGATAATCAAAGCGCAGATAAGGATTGAGAGCCCATTCAAACTTGTAATAGGAAGCTCTGATCGTGACATTGTACGGATTCCATAAGCCGATGATGGGCTTGATCAACAATTCCGCCTGATAACGGCGCTTGCGTTCCGGAGGCGGTCCAGGGGTTCCCAGCTTCGCGCCTAACAAGAATCCCATCTGCACCACTGACAGCACCGGACTCAACCCGCTGTTGGTGTGCTGGACATCGGTGGCATTGATATTCCCACTCGATTTTCCAGCCTCCTTGTATGGCTGCCAAGAATCATAGCGCAGATCGGTTCCTACCCGGGGATTCAGCCCGATCATGGTGGCCGAGTTCCCTTGGACATTCTCCCACATCCGTCCGTAGTTGTATAAAATACCCCAGTTCGGTCCCACGAAACCACCTGCGTTGCCATTGGTGATGGTTTCGCTCAGACTGAATTTCAACTTGTTCTCATTCCCACTGGGAGTCGAAAAATTGTAGATCGTTGAATCGAGAAGCGGTTTGACCGTAGGAGTGGCTCCCAGATAGCGGACAAAGGCCGGTGAACCATCCTGGGACCGATCAAAGAGCAAGGACAGGTCCATCTTCAGGCCACCATCCACCACGTTGGTAGGGATACCGAATCCACCAGTGGTAATATCATTGAAGTAATGGGCGGGAAGTTCTTCTTTTTTTACTCCCCCCGAATCCACTGCAAGCGCCAGCGTCCCCAAGGAAGCGAGGCTCGACTTGTCGATTCCATTCGTACGATCCGGATCGAAATTCGCCCACATCTCCTTGTTTTCCTTGTCCATCAGGAAAAATCCCGGCTCCAAGGGCGCTTGGGATCGGCTCATCCCTTCACGGCCGGCAAGTTCGGACGGTTTCTCATCGGGCCGCGAAGTGTCCACACGCACTTTGACTCCCTCGTCGCCGATCCACCAAGCATAGCGTCCGTCCATACGGGCTCCCTCGACCTTCACATACTTTGCTCTCACTTCCTTCCGACTCGGCTCCGATAACGGCGTGGAAACCAAGAGAGCGGACTCATTGTCGGATAAGACGACCGTTGGTTTCAATGACGATGGGCCTGAACCCGGGTCATTGCCACTGACCAACCAAGCGGGGGCTGCGTTTTCCCAAGATGATTTTTCATCATCAGGTCCTGTCTTCCAGACCCCAGTCCATTGTGGATAAGCTGGCGCCGCCGACTTTGAATCCGACTCCGCAGTGGCGGTGATCCGACGATCCGGCCCTGCTTGAGCCTGCAATTCACCAATCGCCATGATCATGGCAAGTCGTGCATTTGCCCTCGCAACCGCTTGGGCGGCGTCCTTATCGACGCTTCTGAGGGTTACGGTGCTGAGCGAGAGAGTGGCCACCACTACGATGGTCAGGAGGACCATCATCGATACGGTGACCACCAAAGCAAAGCCCTTCCTAGGCTTCTTCAATACAATCGGGGTTTTCATGGGTTTATACTTAAAGTTGATCGCTCATTCCGTGTGGCTTTACAATGTAAAACTTCAATCACGGTATTTTCCTCCGATCCATCAAATCGATCGAAAAGGGGAAGCGCAAATCGCCTATTCAATATGACCGGGCGAAGCGGTTTGTTAGCAATCCTGGCTGAAAATTTTGGAAGCCAAGAGAGAGAGAGAGAGACTGGGGTTCCAACGAAAATAGCAACGGTTCCTCACCCAGCAATTACAATGTAAACTGCCACCCAAAAATACGATCTTCCCGTACCTCCGAAGGCCACCGGCTCATCGACCTGCCCGCGGAGTACAAAAAAAGGGCTCACCTTCCACAGGTGAGCCCCTCAAATTCAAAGATGAAGTTACGGCGCGGGTGGCGGGATGTCGGCAGCCGGAACGTCGTAGAACGTCAGGATCTCGATGGGCATCGTGGCAGTCGCACCGTTGACCATGAAAATGTAGTTCCGGCGCGCGGCCTCATGCCCCCAGATGCTGGAATAGACCCTGGTGGCGGCTCCGTCCTTTACGGTCGCCAGCTGGATTTTCAGATCCATCCCTCCCGATCTCCATTCCTGGCTGGAAACGATGGTATCCTGCGACGGATTCACCACTAATTTTTTGTCACCGAGAATGACTGAAATCACATCCTTGGACAAATTGAAGATCCGGTAGTCCCCTGCTTTGGCTCCCCCCTTGGAAATGTCGTAAGAAATCAGGCGCAGCTTGCCTTCCGCAGCCGGCACGCAGAGGAGCAACACCTTATCACTGTTCGCAGGCAAGTCCGCAAATGCCACCGGAGGAGGCCCTGGAGGCTCAGCGGCAAACGCCGCCTCGGACGCATGAAGGATGAATCGACGGGGGCCGACATAATCCATCGAAGGGCCAAACCCGAGCTGGTAAGCTTGGAAGGGCAAGACCTTCTCCGAGGATTTGTAAAATAGCTTCTCCACATTTCCCCCAATCGACACCGCAACCAGCTTGGTTTTGATGGGTGGAGGCGCCTGGGCAAGAGCCGACGAACACAAGGCAACGAAGATCGCAGCGATTTTCAGATTCATGGAATTAGATTTCAGACGGAGACAACCAGCGGAAGGACACGACATTGAATCGACGACCGAACTTCTTGTTCATCGGAGACAATGTCCCGCCATTTCTTTCGTTCGCTTCCGGTTTGTTCGCGCTATCGACATATTCCGGGAGCCGTTGGACAAAGGCCTCACACCAAGCCTTGGCGATGACTTTGCCACTGGCATCCCGTGCATCACCGTAGGTTCTCACCCTGAAATAATCCGATCTCACCTGAAGAATAGGTGCCAAGCTTTGCAAGACGTCCCCTTGGAGCAGATAGCCAGCGTTGCCCGCCGCCTGATTCTCTCCGGCAATCGCCGGGGAATACTGCGTACCGTCAGGTTGGGTGGAAATTTCCCCTACTCCGCCATTTCCCGTCGGCACGGAGTTGTTGATCGTTTTGTCAATCGCCGCCTGGAGCATTCCTTTTCTTTGCTGCTCTTGATCCTTGCTATTGATATTGCGGTTCACAAAAGCCCCCATCGATCGGAAAGGACCTCTCTTTTGCACTTCATCGACGATCGCCTTGGCCAAGGCATCCAATTCATCGCCACTCAACTCGCGCCAACCGCGCCAGAAGCCCTGGTCACTCACCCCGCCCCCCTTTTTGTAGCTGCTGTTGCTCGCCGGATAGCCAAAGCGGTTGAAGCGGATCCCCCCGTTTTTCAGCCAATTGGTAGGGGATTTGACCTGACCAGTCAGGACATCCACCACCGGAATTTCCGATGCTGCCATGGATGAGAGAACCGCTTTCCACGCGGTCACGGAGGTGGAGTTCACATTGAATGCTCCGTCCACCATCATGCGAGCCGAGATGGCGCGGGGCCCCTGCATCCCGGCATCGGAAAGGATGGTGTCCGCATCCTTGTCACCGGACAGCGGCCTGAACACCATCCGCGGATTCGAAAGTTTCTTGGTTTCCATCGGATAGGCACCCTTGAGGGAAGTGCCGGTGGTCCCCACGTAATCCAAGCCCATGGTGGAGAAGTAAAAGTCATCCCAGAGCTTCTGATTCGCCTCGTAAGAAATGTCCGCGATCTTCGCCCGGCCACCGTCTCCAAAGGCGCTCACAAAGACTTGGCCCAGAGGAATCCGCGGGTTCGCGTATGAATTTCCGACCACAAAGCCAGGCTCGAAATTGTAACGTGAAAGCTCGGCATGCTGAAACTGGCCGATGGATGCCAATGGCGTGCGCGGCACGTCATAAAGGATCACATGATCCTGACCACCCACACCCTTATCAGTTGGCCCACCAAGACCTTGGTAGCGAGTCGTGTCAGCACCTGTTTGAGGTTCAACCCGCGGGTTACCATGCTCGGAGATCAAACCACGGTTTCCTCCCAACTGGTCGCCGACCAGAGCGGATGCATTCATGCCATGGGCACCTCCCATGTATTGGGCGGGGAAATGCCAGCCAGATCGTTTGCCGGCACTGTCAATGGTGGAGCCATCCCACCGTGGATTGGTAACCAGCGCGCGCGGATTGGCGTCCACCCAACCGCGGAGCCCTTGCTTCGCTTCCTTCATTTCTGCGGGCTGACGAATCACAAATGACCAGGTCCCGATGTCCTGTTTTGAACTCATCAAACTCAGTACGGTCGGCGCCGGCTTGGTCGTGGTCGAGCCATTCCAACCACTCCTGATCTGTTCCGGTACGGGAATTGTAGCATTTTTGTATTTGGAACCTCCTGTCCAAAGTCCGGGAGATCTCGTCATGTATTGCACCGGATTGGTGCCATAGCTCTTGAAGGTGAACCACGAGCCGGGATCGCTTTCCTTGATCCGGCTTCCATAGCGGGCGTAAGTGTCGCCATGCTGGGTATCCTCAAGGAAGAAGTCCCCGATCCACACGTAATTGGAGTAGGGTCTCTGTACCACCGCACCCGCCCCCGGGCTTCCGACGGTCGAGGATGCACCCGTGTCCGCAAACATGTCCGTGACGAAATAGCCATCGTTATTCCAGCCACCCTTCAGGTCGTTTTCAACGCCCAAAGTAGGGGTGCCTGACACCGAAAACATCCGGAATTCACCCGGTTGAAAATCAACCGGTTCCGTTTTGAGGATCATGTATTTGGTGGTCATCGCGGTGCTTCCGGAGTCCACGCTGTCACGCATTCCCCAGCGGTCTCTCATCCACATGTTCCAGACCTGACCGTTAGTGCCTGCATTTCCCGGAGAGGAACCGGAGCCGAACCGGAAATAAGGATAAAGCCCCCAGTCGATTTCATAACGCCTGGCCTGCAATTTGACATTGTGAGGATTCCAAATGCCAATCAGCGGCTTCATCATCAACTGGATCTTGCCTTTTCCGGCTTCGCTCCCCGCAACCGCCCGGATGGCGAAGGTAATCTGAAGCTTTGACATGATCGGCACCAAAGAACTGCTGGTATGCTGGCGGTCCTGGTTGTTCGAACCGCTTCCGTATTGATCGTAAGCGGGATAGTCCGGGTTACGGGTCGGGGTATCGGCCAGCGGATTGACATCCACCACCTGGGTCTGGCCATTGTTCACCAACTGCCACTGTCTGGCATAGTTCCACAGAATCCCCCAGTTCGGACCGACTGGTTTCGTTGTCGAGAGGGACGGACTCAGGAAAAACTTATTCTTATCCGTGACGCTGGGGAAATCCTGGATGGTGTAGCCATTCCTGGTGATGGGCGAAGGCGACGCACCGAAGTATTCCTTGGCGTAGCCTTTTGCTTCCTGGGAACGGTCGAAAATAATCGAAAGGTCGGTCTTCAATCCGCCATCCTTGACGTTCACTGGCAGCCCGTATCCGCCGGTGGTGAGATCGTGGAGGTAATAGGCTTCCAGTTCGTTTCTTTTCACTCCCGCGGAGTCCTGGGCCGCCAGAGCGACGGTTCCCATGGATGCCAACGTCGTCTTATCGACGCCATCGGAATCAGGATCGAATTTTGACCACATCGCGCTGTTGTTGCCGCCGATTTTGGACAAACCTGGTTCCACAGGTGACTGGGACTGGACCTGCTTCCGTGCTTCCGGGTAGGCCTCGTAATCCTTTTCAAGGGGCCGAGCCATATCGACGCGCGCCTTCACGCCCTCATCCCCTACCCAATAAGCGAACCGTCCGTCCATCTTTGCGCCTTGGACCTCTACTGTTTGAGCCCGCAATTCCTTGCGGGTTGTGTCGGTGGAGGGACTGGAGGCCAGAACCACCGATGTTTTTTCATCGAGCGCCTTGTCGGGCTTAATAGTTTTGTCGCCGCTCACCAGCCATTTCGGATCTTTCCCTTCCTCACCTGGCTCGTTATTCCAAACTCCGACCCATTGGGGATTGGGACTGTTTTTATCCTGAAGTTCAGCGGTCGCGGTGATCCGTTGGTCGGAGCCTGCATTTTTCTGCAGCTCCCCGATCGCGAGAACGAGAGCCAGACGTGCATTGGCGCGAGCGACCGCTTGGGCGGCATTCTGGTCAACCGATCGCAGGGTAATGGTGCTCAACGAAAGCGTTGCCACCACCACGATCGTCAGAAGCACCATCATGGAGACGGTGACGACGAGGGCAAAGCCATTCCTAGGTTTGAATCGTAACGGGGTTTTCATGGGATTCGAGAAGGACGCTAAGCTCATTCCGAGCATTGGCAATTACAATGTAAAGCTTCTTGGCGGTTTATCACGCATTCCTGAAATTGCATTTAATTTGCAACGCCAGCAAACCGTCTTTTTGCTGCTATTCGGGTCAATTTCGCGCCCCGAGTATGCGATATACCCGATGGCGAAGGTTTCTGCCTCTGAATCCACCCGATTCATCCACGGAACGGAAGCCGAGATTATCGCAACTGATGGTCCCGGGACATCAGACTCCCGCGACGAGACCACCATGGGAAATTTCAAGTCGGTTGGAATATTGTCCATTTGGACAATTGTTATTTCCTATTTCTCCCAAATGATCCGTCTTCCCGTATTTCTTTGATCAAATGGAGGTGGTTGCCCCGTTTCATCGCCTCGCCGGATCCATTCCGCATTGATTGCCTCCCGACGTTCCAATGATCACCTTGAGCTTTAAACCCATGGCTTCACAGGCGTTTCTCACAGCGATCCTTCCGCTGATGACGCTCCCAACGGCATTCGCCTTCCCAGAGGTTCATAATAGCGAACCGGGAAATGTCACCCCGATCCCGGCGAGTGAGGCGGTTGGAAAGCTACGGTTACCCGAAGGATTCAAGGCCACCCTTTTTGCGGGAGATCCTGACGTGCAGAACCCCATTGCCGCAACATGGGATCACAAGGGCCGGATGTGGGTGGCGGAGAACTACACCTACGCGGAGAGACAAAAGCGGTTCGATCTATCGATGAACGACCGGTTGATCATCCTGGAGGACAAGGATCACGACGGTAAGGCCGAGAGCCGGAAGGTGTTCACTGATGAGGTGCAGATGCTTACCAGCGTCGAAGTCGGCAAAGGCGGGGTGTGGCTGATGTGCCCTCCCCAGCTCCTATTCATTCCTGATGCCAACAGTGACGATGTTCCCGACGGACCACCACAGGTGATCCTGGACGGCTTCGACGTCTCCAAGGACAACTATCACAACTACGCCAATGGCCTTCGTTGGGGACCGGATGGCTGGCTTTATGGTCGCTGCGGCCATTCCTGTCCCGCCTTGCCTGGTATTCCTGGAACTCCAGAGAAAGACCGCCCGCTGATGAAGGGAGGCATCTGGCGCTTTCATCCGGAGCGTAAGACCGTTGAGGTGGTCACCAATGGTGCGGTCAACTCGTGGGGACACGATTGGGACCAGCATGGAGAAGGGTTTTTCATCAACACGGTGATCGGTCACCTCTGGCACATCATCCCCGGCGCTCATTTCATTGAGACCGGCAATGTCAGCCCGAATCCGGATATCTACGAGCGGATGAATATGATCGCCGATCACTACCACTTCGACACCAGCGGGAAGTGGCAGGACTCGCGGGATGGCGCCGCCAATGATTTCGGCGGGGGCCATGCTCACATCGGAGCCATGATCTATCAGGCGGACCAATGGCCTGAGAACTACCGCAACAAACTTTTCACGCTGAACATGCATGGTCGGCGGGCGAACGTGGAACGCCTCGAGCGTTCCGGTGCGGGCTATGTTGGCAAGCATGAGCCGGATGTTTTCCTTTCCGACGACCTGTGGTTCCGGGGGCTCGAAATCACCACGGGCCCCGACGGCTCCGGTTACATCCTCGACTGGAGTGATACCGGAGAATGCCATGATCTCACGGGCGTCCACCGCACCAGCGGTCGTATTTTTAAGATCACCTATGGCACCCCGCAGCCACCTGCTCTCAATGATCTGACGACGATCACTCCGGACGGAGCGGAACGGCTCATCCGCCACTCCAACGCTTGGTATGACCGCCAGCTCAGGATCCGGCTGATGTCCCATCCCCCTTCCAAGGAAGTCACGGAACGGATTCTCAAGATCGGCACCGATCCGGCGAACTCCACCGTCCACCGCCTGCGGGCACTATGGACATTGCAGGCGACCAGGTCGCTGCCTGATTCGGTTTCGCTGAA
>Ga0065704_10070839_pt1 | contig 15542 bp, 16 predicted proteins | sample SwiRhicommuniRL2_FD_59091 | JGI IMG/M metagenome (GOLD analysis project Ga0065704, IMG submission 59091) | Switchgrass rhizosphere bacterial communities from Rose Lake, Michigan, USA - RL2 v2 (version 2) | ecosystem: Host-associated > Plants > Roots > Rhizosphere > Soil | place: East Lansing, MI
GTGGAAGCGGCGGTCTCGTCAGCGGAATAACCCAGGCGCCTACCGAGCAGTTGGGTTGAGTTGGCGGAGTAGGCTTCGCCGCTGCCGTCGGTGTAGATCGGACCGGTTCGGTTGGTATAGCGCTCGGTCGAGCCGGGCGGACCATTCGGGTCGGCGAACTGGCCAGCGTCGTTGAGGCTGTCACCGAACACGATGAACTTGGAATAAGGGTTGGGGCCGGCGTTCGCTTGGGCGCAGGCGAGCGCAAGCAGGCAACCAGCAATCGGTACGAACAACGTCTTCTTTGTCATGGGAAAGTCCGTTTTTATCTTATTGTTGTTAGAAAACGAAACGACAGTACCAAAAACTTCCGGCGTTTTGCCATCTATCCGGAACGTCGCGATTGTTTCAAAGCCCTTCGGGATCGGTCATATTGCGTGCTCCGCCCAGCTAAGCTACTGTGCCGGGACGTATGAACGAGACTTTCCCTGTGTCGATTGTCAGCAAACTTCTGGATCAAATGATCAAGGCTCACGCCCGCTGGCGTTGGCGCGCCTGAACATTCTCCGCCGGCCTTGCCGGACCTGTACCGATTTGCCTTCTTTACCCGCTTGTAGAGCCGCTTCGCAGGGGCATCACTTGCCTCGCCAAGCGCAGCAGCGTGCGGGTCACTCTCTGAAGGCTGTATTTAAAGTCAGTGAATTCAATAGGTTGCTTACGCCATGTTGCTGATGATCGATAACTACGACTCTTTTACCTACAACGTTGTGCAGTACCTCGGCGAGCTGGGCTCCGAAGTCAAGGTCGTGCGCAACGACGAATTGACCATCGCCGAAATCGAAGCCCTCAAGCCTGAGCGCATCGTGGTTTCGCCCGGCCCTTGCACGCCGACCGAAGCAGGCATCTCCATCGAAGCCATCAAATATTTCGCCGGCAAGCTGCCGATCCTCGGTGTCTGCCTGGGGCATCAGTCGATTGGCCAAGCGTTCGGCGGTGACGTGGTGCGCGCCCGACAGGTCATGCACGGTAAGACTAGCCCGGTATTCCACGAGGACAAGGGCGTGTTCGAGGGGCTGAATCATCCGCTCACCGTAACCCGCTACCATTCCCTGGTGGTCAAGCGCGAAACTCTGCCCGACTGCCTGGAGTTGACGGCCTGGACCCAGCTTGAGGATGGCTCGGTCGATGAAATCATGGGGCTGCGCCACAAGACGCTGAATATCGAGGGTGTGCAATTTCATCCCGAGTCTATTCTCACCGAACAGGGCCACGAACTGTTCGCCAACTTTCTCAAACAAACCGGCGGCACGCGCTAAGGACTTTTCATGGATATCAAGACAGCCCTGAGCCGTATCGTCGGCCATCTCGACCTGAGCACCGACGAGATGCGCGACGTGATGCGCGAAATCATGACCGGCCAATGCTCGGATGCGCAGATCGGCGCGTTCATGATGGCCATGCGCATGAAGAGTGAGAGCATCGATGAAATCGTGGGTGCGGTTTCGGCGATGCGTGAGCTGGCGGACAAGGTCGAACTCAAGACGCTGGACGGTGTGGTGGATGTGGTCGGTACCGGCGGTGACGGCGCCAATATCTTTAACGTTTCCACGGCCTCGTCGTTTGTCGTCGCGGCGGCCGGTTGCACCGTTGCCAAACACGGCAATCGGGCAGTTTCCGGCAAGAGCGGCAGTGCCGATCTGCTGGAGGCGGCCGGCATTTACCTGAACCTGACGCCGATCCAGGTGGCACGCTGCATCGATAACGTCGGCATCGGTTTCATGTTTGCCCAGACCCACCATAGCGCCATGAAACACGCTGCCGCGCCGCGCCGCGAGCTGGGGCTGCGTACGCTGTTCAACATGCTCGGCCCGCTTACGAATCCGGCCGGCGTGAAGCATCAGGTAGTCGGTGTGTTCAGCCAGGCGTTGTGCCGGCCATTGGCTGAAGTCTTGCAACGCCTGGGCAGCAAGCACGTACTGGTGGTCCATTCGAAGGATGGGCTGGATGAGTTCAGCCTGGCGGCGCCTACATTCGTGGCCGAACTAAAAAATGATCAGATCAGCGAGTATTGGGTCGAACCTGAAGACCTCGGCATGAAAAGCCAGAGCCTGCACGGGCTGGCAGTCGACAGCCCGGCCCAATCGCTGGAGCTGATTCGTGATGCCCTGGGGCGTCGCAAGACCGAGAATGGCCAGAAAGCTGCTGAGATGATCGTGCTCAATGCCGGTGCCGCGTTGTACGCCGCCGACCACGCCAGCAGCCTAAAGCAAGGCGTGGAACTGGCCCATGATGCGCTGCACACTGGCCTGGCCAGGGAAAAGCTCGAAGAGTTGGGTGCATTTACCGCCGTATTCAAAGTGGAGAACGAAGGATGAGCGTGCCAACGGTTCTGGAAAAAATTCTGGCTCGCAAGGCCCAGGAAGTGGCTGAGCGCAGCGCTCGGGTCAGTCTGGCCGAGCTGGAAAACCTGGCGCGTTCAGCGGATGCGCCGCGCGGCTTTGCCCAGGCTCTGATCGATCAGGCCAAGAAAAAACAGCCGGCGGTGATTGCCGAAATAAAGAAGGCGTCCCCCAGCAAGGGCGTGATTCGTGAGCACTTCGTCCCGGCCGAGATCGCGCGAAGCTACGAGAAGGGTGGTGCGACCTGCCTCTCGGTGCTGACCGACGTCGACTTTTTTCAAGGGGCCGACGACTACCTGAAGCAGGCGCGGGCGGCATGCAAGTTGCCGGTGATCCGCAAGGATTTCATGATCGACCCGTACCAGATCATCGAAGCGCGTGCGCTGGGCGCCGACTGCGTACTGTTGATCGTTTCCGCCTTGGACGACGTGAAAATGGCCGAACTGGCGGCCGTTGCCAAAAGCGTCGGGCTGGATGTCCTGGTGGAAGTCCACGACGGTGACGAGTTGGAGCGAGCCCTGAAAACCCTCGATACCAAACTGGTCGGCGTGAACAATCGCAACCTGCACACTTTCGAAGTGAGCCTGGAAACCACCCTGGACCTGTTGCCGCGCATTCCGCGCGATCGCCTGGTCATCACCGAAAGCGGCATCCTCAACCGGGCCGATGTCGAGCTGATGGAAGTCAGCGATGTGTACTCATTCCTGGTGGGCGAAGCGTTCATGCGCGCCGAGAACCCGGGTACGGAATTGCAGCGACTGTTCTTTCCTGAACGAGGCCTGCCGGTGAGCGGCTCGACGCTGGACTGATCCATGTCGCCTGTGATTTCCCTCACCGTCGAAGCTGGCCTGCAAGCCGAACAGGATCTGTTGGCCAGCATCTGCGCGGGCGACGCCGAGTTCGGCCTGCTGTTCTGGCAGCCCAACGATCGTGCGCTGGTGATGCCGCGTCGCTTGAGTCGCCTGCAGGGGTTTGAACACGCCTGTGAAGTATCGGCTGCTCATGGCTGGCCTGTCTTGTTGCGTGAAACGGGTGGCGAACCGGTGCCGCAGTCGGCCGCTACCGTCAATATCGCCCTGGTCTACGCACCACCACGCAGCGAAGGTGACCACGGACGTATCGAAACCGGGTATCGCCGGTTGTGCGATCCCATTTGTCAGCTGTTGGACGAGTTGGGCGGGGTGGCTTCGCTGGGAGAGGTGGAAGGGGCTTTTTGTGACGGGCGCTTCAACGTCAATCTCGACGGCCGGAAAATGGTGGGCACCGCTCAGCGCTGGCGCCAGAGCAAGGGTGGTCAACGTCCGGTGGGGCTGGTTCATGGCGCGCTTTTGCTGGAGAACGAGCGCGAGTCCATGGTCGCGGCAGTCAATCGCTTCAATGAGGCCTGTGGCCTGGAGCAGCGAGTGCGGGCCGAGAGCCATATTGCCCTGCATGAAAAATTCCCGACGCCTCACGCGCTGGAGCGGCTCGACGTTTTGTACCGGAAGCTGCTGACCAATCTGCTGGGCCCTTAACGCGTTCCGAACACCACCATGGTCTTGCCTTTGACGTTGACCAGGTTGCGCTCTTCCAGATCCTTGAGAACGCGACCGACCATTTCACGCGAACAACCGACAATCCGCCCAATCTCTTGGCGGGTCACCTTGATCTGCATGCCGTCCGGGTGGGTCATGGCATCGGGCTGCTTGCACAGTTCCAGCAGGCAACGTGCGACACGTCCGGTGACGTCGAAAAATGCGAGATCGCCGACCTTGCGGGTGGTATTGCGCAGGCGTTGTGCGATTTGTCCGCTCAGGACGTAAAGAATGTCCGGGTCTTGCAAGGACAGTTCTCGGAATTTGGCGTAGCTGATTTCCGCAACTTCACATTCAATCTTGGTCCGTACCCAGGCACTGCGCTCCTGCTCCTTGCCCGCCTGCTCGAACAACCCCAGCTCACCAAAAAAATCTCCGGAATTGAGGTAGGCGATGATCATTTCCCGGCCGTCGTCATCCTCTATCAGGATAGTGACCGAGCCCTTGATGATGAAAAACAGCGTCTCGGAACGATCTCCCGCACAAATGATGTTGTGTTTGGCTGGATAGCGGCGGCGCTGGCAATGCATCAAGAGTTTGTCGAGATTCTTGATCTTGAACGTGGGAGTAATGGCAACCATGGTTGTATCCCGAAAGACTGCGCAGTGTGATGGTTTGATTTTTTTATAGACGCGAATGGCTATCGCTAAAAGCTGGCCATGCGCCAGCGAGTTGGCGTATGGCCAGCTTAACAGAGGCGTCCTCAATTGATTTGAGAATTTACCTACATGCTGGCAGGTCAGGTCTCCTAAGACGCAGAGCAGTCATGCCGGAGCGCTGTGCTAAGCTGGCGACCCTTTTTTAACAGTGGAGTCTTGGCGATGAAGGCACGCATCCAATGGGCTGGCGAAGCCATGTTCCTCGGTGAGTCAGGCAGTGGTCATGTGGTCGTCATGGACGGCCCGCCAGAGGCCGGTGGGCGGAACCTCGGTGTTCGGCCGATGGAAATGCTCCTGCTGGGCGTGGGCGGTTGCAGCAACTTTGACGTGGTCAGCATTCTTAAAAAGTCCCGCCAGGCCGTCGAAAGCTGCGAAGCTTTCCTGGAGGCAGAACGCGCCACTGAAGATCCCAAAGTGTTTACCAAGATCCACATGCACTTCGTGGTGAAGGGGCGAGCCCTGAAGGAAGCTCAGGTCAAGCGCGCCATTGAGCTGTCCGCCGAGAAATACTGCTCGGCTTCGATCATGCTTGGCGCCGCCGGGGTCGAAATCACCCACGATTATGAAATCATCGAGTTGGGTTGAGTCGATAGCTGGCTGGCCGTATTGAAGTTTTCGGACAGAAAAAAGGCGACTTCCCTTGGGGGAGTCGCCTTTTTAATTTCCGTGGGAATGAGCTAGTAAGTCCCCAATTGCCGTCAAATCCGATAAGTGCTCTTGGTCATGACCTTGGCCAGCAGGCTCATGCCGAACTTGACCGGGGCCGGAAAACGGAAGCCACCGGCCTCAAGCGCACTCTCGGCATGGTGTTCCTCATCCACGCGCATCTGCTCAAGGATTGCCCGGGATTTTTCATCTTCGGCTGGCAGCTGGTCGAGATGTTCATTCAAATGCTTGCACACTTGATGTTCGGTCGCCGCAACGAAACCGAGGCTGACTTTGTCGCTGATCAGCCCGGCAACGGCGCCTATTCCGAATGACATCCCATAGAACAGCGGGTTCAGGACGCTGGTATGGCTGCCCAGCTGGCGAATCCGTTGTTCACACCAGACCAGATGGTCGATTTCTTCCTCGGCGGCATGCTCCATTGCTTCACGCACTTGCGGTAGCTTCGCTGTCAGCGCCTGGCCCTGATACAGCGCCTGGGCACAGACTTCGCCGGTGTGGTTGATACGCATCAGTCCGGCGACGTGGCGGGTTTGCTCGTCACTCAGTTGCGCGTCTGGTTGCACGATAGCCGGTGATGGGCGGTACGGCTGGCCACTGAAGGGCAGCAGCGTGCGCATCGCGGTATCAGCTTGCAGCAACAGACGGTCAATCGGCGAGTAGTGACGTTGGGTAGTCATGCTTACCTCCGGGAAAAATCACAGCGGCCAGTTTAACCCAATCGACCGCCGAAGATTTGCGTTGGGTCAGGGGTATCAGCCCGGCGGCCAGTTCATCTGGCGCTGCCCCAGCACATGCATATGAATGTGATAGACCGTTTGCCCACCCAGTTCATTGCAATTCATCACCACGCGAAAACCTTCTTCACAGCCCAATTCAAGCGCCAGGCGCTGAGCAGTGAACAAAATGTGTCCAGCCAGGCCTTTGTCTTCTTCGGCCAGGTCATTGAGGGTGCGGATCGGTTTTTTCGGTATGACCAAAAAATGTACAGGCGCCTGTGGGGCGATGTCGTGGAAGGCCAATACCTGGTCATCCTCGTAAATGATCTTCGCCGGGATTTCCCGGTTGATGATCTTGGTGAACAGAGTATCCACAGCTGTTTTCTCCGTTGGGTTCGTCGAGGTCGGGTGTCTTGAAGGCTCCGGTTGAGGTGCCTGGTTGTTCAACTTGAAGGGATCAGCGCGGGCAATAAGCCTTGTTGATCATGCCGGCGATGGTTCGGACCAGCCATCGCGACCCCAGTCGCGGCAGCGCGGCCAGCCAGCGGTTGCGGCGTCCGGGAATGATGATGGCGCGGTTGCGGTCCAGCGCGCGCACGGCGTACAGGGCCACCTCTTCCGGGCTCATCAGCAACTTGCTGTCGATGAGCTTCTGTTCGTCCATCTGCGCTCTGGAAAAGAAGCCGGTCCGGGTTGGGCCAGGGCAAAGCACCGAGACCTTGATCGCGCATTTCTTCAGCTCAACCCGCAGGGCTTCGGAGAAGTGCAGCACATAGGCCTTGCTGGCGTAATAGGTACTCATCCAGGGGCCGGGCTGGAACGCGGCAATCGAGGCGACGTTGAGGATCTGGCCGCCGCCAAGCAGTGCCATGCTGTTGCCGATGGCATGACAAAGCCGTGTCAGGGCGAGGATGTTGACTTCGATCAGGTCCTGCTCGGTCATCCAGTCCTGGCCCAGGAACGGCCCGCTGGTGCCGATGCCTGCGCAATTGACCAACAGGTCGATCTGCCGCTCACCTTCCTCCAGTTCCAGGAGAAAGCCTGAAAGCCTCAGCGGTTCTCCCAGGTCGCAGGCCCGGAACAACACCTCTACGCCAAACCGCTGAGTCAGTTCGATTGCAATACTTTCCAGCCGATCACGCTGTCGAGCCACCAGTATCAGGTTGCGGCCGCGCCGGGCCAGCGCTTCGGCCATGGCCAGGCCAATGCCGCTGGAAGCGCCAGTGATCAGTGCGTAACGGGTCATGCAGTTCTCCATCGCAACAGCCCGCCGCCAGTTGACTGGGCTGTCACCGGCATGAAGCGCGCTTATTGTTCCTCTTCTTCTTCATAGTCTACAGAAGGCGAGGCGGGCTCGGCTGCCTCGACAGCTGGTTCTTCGGTGGTTTCGTTGCTGGACTCGCTGCTTTCATAGCTGCTCAGGCTGCTGCTGTCGTAGTCCTCCTGGAGGGCTCCGAAGATGCCGGCAAAGGTAGCCAGGAAAATCAGGACGATCATCACAAGCCAAAGCGACGCCAGCAATTTGACCGCGGTGGTATTGCGCGGTGGCGGCGGACCATACTGGTTTGCACCGGTATTGCCTGGGGCGATGATCAGGATGAACGGGAAAATGCTGCCCACGAATGGAACGAGGTTGACCAGCCACAACCACCCCGACCAGCCGAGGTCATGCAGGCGCTGGACGTTGAACTGGATGCTCACGAAGGCAAAGGCAAGTACAACGGCTGCGCCGAGCAGGCCGCCGACGACCAGCGCAGCTATCGAGTCGGAAGCCAGCAGCCAGGCCGTGGCCAACCAGAAGCCCAGGCCGACCAAGGGCAGCATGGCCAGGGTCAACACCATGGTCCAGGCCAGGTAGCGCAAACGCCCGATACGTCCGTCGAAGCTGAAGGGTTTTAGCGTGCTGTACTCGGCGAGCGCTTCACCCACTTCGGCGCGGGGAGGCGCGTACGGCGAGACGGGGTCGACGATCGGCTCTGGATGGCGTCCACCCGGCTGTTGCGGCGACTCCTGTACTTCGCCAAGGCTCAGTTGGAGGGCGGCGGGTTCTGCTTCGATCCGGGCGTCGATGCCGCTCTTGTTGAGCGCTTCCAGGTACTGCTGGGCTTCGCTCTGGGACAGGTTGCTCTTAAGGGCAACCTTGCGACCGGTGAACAGTCGTTCAATGGCGCTGATGTCGCTTTTGAACAGTTCGGCGAGGTTGAGTTTGGCGGTGGTGGTATCGACGCCCGGCATCAGGCCTCCGTCGAATACGATGTTGAAACGGGTTTCGCTCATGCCCGGCATCCTTGTCTCTGAAAGTTAAGTAACTGTTTTTTTAGGGTCGCTTCAACGGGGCCATTGCCCGCCAAGCTGCGCCGCCCGGGCATGTGCCTGACGGTATTCTTCATCCAGGCGTGCCACCAACTGATCGACGCTGGGCAAATCATCGATTTCACCCACGCCCTGGCCAGCGGACCATACGGTTTTCCAGGCCTTGGCTTCATCGTTCAGCGGTTTGAGTTTCGAGCCAAAATCCACCTCGCCCTTGTTCTGCAGGGCGGTCAGATCGAAACCGGCATTCTCCAGGCTCTGACGCATGAAGCTGGCCGGCACTCCGGATACAGCGGGAGTATGCACGATGTCTGCGGCTCTGGATGTGAGCAACATCTCTTTATAAGCGTCAGGGGCGTGGCTTTCGCTCGTAGCGATAAAGCGCGTACCGAAGTAGGCCAGATCGGCGCCGAGCAATTGTGCGGCCAGAATCTGATGACCGTGGTTCAGGCATCCTGCAAGCAGCACGGTTTTGTCGAAAAACTGCCGGATCTCGGCGACTAGTGAAAACGGGCTCCACGTTCCGGCGTGCCCGCCTGCTCCGGCGGCAACGGCGATCAAGCCATCGACACCGGCTTCGGCGGCTTTCTCGGCATGACGCCGGGTCGTCACGTCATGGAACACCAGTCCGCCATAAGCATGGACGGCATCCACCAACTCCTTCACCGCGCCCAGGCTGGTGATGACGATCGGCACCTTGTGTTCGATGCAGATGGCCAAGTCGGCCTGAAGCCGCGGGTTGCTGTGATGGACGATCAGGTTCACAGCGTAGGGTGCCGGATTCTCCAGGGTCGCCAGGCCTGCTTCGATTTCCTCGAGCCAGGCCTTGAAGCCACTGCTCTCGCGCTGGTTCAACGCCGGAAAACTGCCAACGATGCCGTTGCGGCAGCAGGCCAGCACCAGTTGCGGACTGGAAATCAGGAACATTGGCGCTGCCACGACGGGCAGGCGCAAGCGTTGTTCAAGCAGAGCGGGCAACGACATCGCAAGTACCCCGGATAATGGATGCTGCATTGGAAATTAGAACGGTCGGACGACGACCAGAATTACGATAGCCAGCAATATCAGAACCGGCACTTCATTGAACCAGCGATAAAAGACATGGCTGCGGGTGTTTTCGCCACGGGCGAAGCGCTTCACTTGGGCGCCGCACATATGGTGGTAGCCGATCAGCAGCACGACCAGGGTCAGCTTGGCGTGCATCCAGCCACCTTGAGTGAAATAGGCGCCGGCGTTGAGGCTGAGCAGCCAGATGCCGAACACCAGGGTGGCAATCATCGCCGGGCCCATGATGCCGCGGTACAACTTGCGCTCCATGACGCTGAAACGTTCTTTGCTGACGCTGTCCTCGCTTTGGGCGTGATAGACAAACAGGCGAGGCAGGTAGAACAGGCCGGCGAACCAGCAGACCATGCTGACGATGTGAAGTGCTTTGAGCCACAGATAGAGCATTTTTAGTTATTCCCAGGATTCACGGTAGCCCGATAGTAGAGGTTAGAGCGTCCGCACGTCACCTTGGCGGTTGTCGCCGGGCCCTGCGGCCCCTATCATCGACGGCTTTCCAGTGGGTTCGTTGAGGGCAGGTTTATGGTCAAGGTCGGTATCGTCGGCGGCACGGGGTACACCGGTGTCGAACTGCTGCGTCTATTGGCACAGCATCCGCAAGCTGAGGTGGTGGTCATCACTTCCCGATCCGAGGCCGGCCTGGCCGTCGCCGACATGTACCCGAACCTGCGCGGCCATTACGACGGCCTGGCGTTCAGCGTTCCGGACATCAAGACCCTCGGCGCCTGCGATGTGGTGTTCTTCGCCACGCCCCACGGTGTTGCCCACGCCCTGGCGGGTGAACTGCTGGCCGCCGGGACCAAGGTCATCGACCTGTCGGCGGACTTCCGTCTGCAGGACGCCGATGAATGGGCCAAGTGGTACGGTCAGCCCCACGGCGCGCCGGATCTGCTCGACGAGGCGGTCTACGGCTTGCCGGAAGTCAATCGCGAGAAAATCAAGCAGGCGCGACTGATCGCGGTACCGGGTTGCTATCCGACGGCAACTCAGCTGGGGTTCCTGCCGCTGCTCGAGGCCGGTCTTGCCGACGCTTCGCGTCTGATTGCCGACTGCAAGTCCGGTGTCAGTGGTGCCGGGCGTGGCGCCAGTGTCGGTTCGCTTTACTCCGAGACGTCGGAAAGCATGAAGGCGTACGCGGTCAAGGGGCATCGTCATCTGCCGGAAATTCGCCAGGGATTGCGCCGGGCCGCGGGCAAGGAGGTCGGCCTGACCTTCGTGCCGCACCTGACGCCGATGATTCGTGGCATCCACTCCACTCTGTATGCAACCGTCGTCGATCGTTCGGTGGACCTGCAGGCTTTGTTTGAAAAGCGCTACGCCAACGAACCGTTCGTCGACGTAATGCCGGCCGGCAGCCATCCGGAAACCCGCAGCGTGCGCGGTGCGAACGTTTGCCGGATCGCCGTGCATCGTCCACAGGACGGTGATCTGGTGGTGGTGTTGTCGGTCATCGATAACCTGGTCAAGGGCGCGTCCGGCCAGGCAGTGCAGAACCTGAACATCCTGTTCGGGCTGGATGAGCGCCTGGGGCTGTCCCATGCAGGGATGTTACCGTAACGGCAGTCACTCGTTTCAAGTTGGCAGCTACAAGCTTGAGGCTTGTAGTCGCCGCTGCTCTTCTAAATAGTTGACCGATTTTCTAGGAGAAGCGGATAATGCCCGCCATCACGCATTATGGCGGCGTAAGCGCCGGGAGATATTCAGCATGAGCGTCGAAACCTTCACCCCCACGGCTTTGCAATTCACCCACGGTGCCGCGCACAAGGTGAAGAGCCTGGTCGATGAAGAGGGCAATGATCGTTTGAAGCTGCGCGTGTTTGTAACGGGCGGCGGTTGTTCCGGTTTCCAGTACGGTTTCACTTTTGATGAAGAAGTGGCTGACGATGACACCATCGTCGAGCGCGAAGGGGTCAGCCTGGTGGTCGATCCGATGAGCTTCCAGTACCTGGCAGGTGCCGAGGTGGATTACCAGGAAGGCCTGGAAGGCTCGCGGTTCGTGATCAAGAACCCAAACGCGACCACGACCTGTGGGTGCGGTTCTTCGTTCTCGATCTGAGTGCTTCAATAAAAAAGCCGCAGTGCCTTAGGGCCCTGCGGCTTTTTTTGTCCGTAATTATTGGATTCAGGCCGGGTAGATGGCGCCGAGTATGCGCAGCCCGCGTGCGCCGGTGACACTTGGGCGGTTGCCTGGAATACCTTCAAGACAACAATGGGCAAGCCAGGCGAAAGCCATGGCTTCAACCCAATCCGGGTCTACGCCGTACACCGCCGTACTGCTGACTTTGGCATTCGGCAGCAAGTCAGCCAGGCGCTGCATGAGCGCCTGGTTGTGCGCGCCGCCGCCACAGACCAGCAACTCTTGAGTATTGGACTGGGCATGTTGGAGGGATTCGACGATGGTCAGGGCTGTCAGTTCGAGCAACGTTGCCTGCACGTCTTCCGAGGCGAAGGCTGGCAACTGCGACAAATGCTGTGTCAGCCAAGGCAGGTTGAATACTTCGCGCCCGGTACTTTTTGGACCCTTGGTGACAAAGAAGGGATCGCTGAGCAGTGCCTTGAGCAAGACAGGTTCGACTTTCCCGCTGGCAGCCCATTGACCGTCGCGATCGAAATGGTCGCCTCGTTGTTGGTGTATCCAGGCATCGAGCAATACGTTGCCCGGGCCACAGTCGAAACCGGCTACTGGTTTTGCGGGCTCTATCAGGCTGAGATTGCTGAAACCGCCGACATTCAGCACGGCACGATTGCCGACTCGCTCTTCGAACAATGCTTCGTGAAACGCCGGAACCAGCGGGGCACCTTGTCCACCGGCGGCGACGTCGCGGCTGCGGAAATCGCTGACGACGGCGATACCGGTCAACTCGCTCAACAAGGCCGGGTTGCCAATCTGTACGGTAAACCCGCGGGCTGGTTCATGGCGGATGGTCTGGCCGTGGCTGCCGACCGCCGTGATGTCTTCAGGCTTGAGTTTCTGTTCGTTGAGCAGGGTATGGATACCCTGTGCAGCCAGCTTCACCCAGCTTTGCTGGGCAATGGCGGAGCGGGCGATCTCATCGGGCCCACTGCTGCACAATCCGAGCAATTCGGTGCGCAGGGCGGCGGGCATAGGAATGTAGTGCGTGGCGATCAGTTTGATCGCCGGGGTCAGTTCGATCAGTGCGATATCCAAGCCATCCAGGCTGGTCCCGGACATCACACCGATATAGAGCGCCATGCTTAGCGCTTGCTCGAGGCCAGCATGGTGGCTTTCTCTTGATCCATGCGAGCCATCAAGGGTTGGCTTTGAGCCAGGAAGCGCGCGCGCTCGGCCTTGGCGATCGGATCGGCCATCGGCAGTTTCTGGCCTAGCGGGTCGACGTGGACGCCATTGACCTGGAATTCATAATGCAAGTGCGGGCCAGTGGACAGGCCCGTAGTGCCGATGTATCCAATAACCTGGCCTTGCTTGACGGTACCACCCGTCTTCACGCCTTTGGCGAAGCCCTGCATGTGGCCGTACAGCGTGCGATAGGTATTGCCGTGCTGGATGATCACGGTGTTGCCATAACCGCCACGACGTCCGGCCAGCAATACCTTGCCGTCGCCGGCGGCCTTGATTGGCGTACCACGGGGGGCGGCGTAGTCGACACCTTTATGGGCGCGGATCTTGTTCAGGATTGGATGCTTGCGACCGGCGGAGAACTTCGAGCTGATACGGGCGAAATCAACCGGTGTACGGATGAAGGCCTTGCGCATGCTGTTGCCATCGGCGGTGTAGTAGCTGCTGTTGCCTTGCTTGTTGGTGTAGCGCACTGCGGTGTACGTCTTGCCGCGGTTGGTGAAGCGCGCGGAAAGAATCGGACCGTTGCCGACGCTCTTACCATTGACCACTTTCTGCTCATAGATGATGTCGAATTCGTCGCCCTGGCGAATGTCCTGAGCGAAGTCGATGTCGTAGCCAAATACACTGGCCATGTCCATGGTCAGGCTATGGGAAAGGCCGGCACGAGCAGCCGACTGGGACAATGAGCTGTTGATGACGCCATGAACGTAAGCCGAGCGAACGGTAGGCTTGGCGGTGACGCGGTTAAATACATAACCCTTGTCGTTTTTGGTCAGGGTGATGCTTTCCAGGTCGCTCAGCTTGGTGTGCAGGTTGGTCAGCTGTCCGTCTGGATTGAGTTCGAATTCGAGTTTCTGGCCGCGCTGCAGTTGAGTGAACTGCTTGGCTTGCTTGTCGCTGGCCAGGATTTCATGGACCGAAGTCGAGGGCAGGCCAACCTTTTCGAAGAGAGTGGAAAGTGTGTCGCCCTTGGCCACAATCACTTCGCGATGGTCTGGTCCTTTCTTTTCTTCTGCAACAGGCGCTTCTGCCTGAGCTGCGGTCTCTGTGGTGTCTTGCGGGCTGTTTTCAATCTGCGCAAAAGGAGAGGCGGCCGGTTCGTTTGTGGCTTGAACGGCTTCGGCGGCGTCTTGTTCTTGTGTCAGTTGTTCAGCAGGACTTTCCAGTTCAAGACTCAGAGTCGTCTTTTTGGCTTCAACATCGCTGGAGGGAAACACCAGGAGCGCCAGGCTAAGGAGGGCTGCGATGCCACTTGCGGCAAGCAGGTGGGTCTTTGGGTAAAGCGGTGGCGCTTTAGACGGTTCTGTGGTCATAGGTAATTTTGACTTTTGAAAAGATGAATTGGAAAAGATGAATGACATGATGAAGATGAAATAACTGTATAAAATATAACCAAAACCCCTGCGAAGCAAGCCCGCGGACGCTCTGTTCTGTGGATTGGTGTCCGTGCGCCGGGCAAACCTTGTATTTGGTGCGCGATCTTGTATGGTTGGGGCCCTTTAAATCTGAGCCTTACGGGTCTGTTATGAAGTCGGTCGAAGAGCAGCTAGCGCTGATCAAACGTGGTGCGGAAGAACTGTTGGTCGAGTCCGAGCTGATCGAAAAGCTCAAGCGCGGGCAACCGCTGCGTATCAAGGCTGGTTTCGATCCGACGGCGCCCGATCTGCACCTGGGTCATACCGTGCTTATTAATAAGCTGCGCCAGTTCCAGGATCTGGGGCACCAGGTCATCTTCCTTATAGGTGACTTCACCGGGATGATTGGTGATCCAAGCGGCAAGAGTGCTACGCGCCCACCGCTGACTCGTGAGCAGGTTCTCGATAACGCCGAGACCTACAAGACTCAGGTTTTCAAGATTCTTGATCCGGCCAAGACCGAAGTGGCTTTCAACTCCACTTGGATGGACCAGATGGGGCCGGCGGATTTCATTCGCCTGACGTCTCAATACACCGTGGCTCGTATGCTCGAGCGCGATGATTTCGACAAGCGCTATAAGTCCAATCAGCCAATTGCCATTCATGAGTTCCTCTACCCGCTTGTACAGGGCTATGACTCGGTCGCGTTGCGCGCGGACGTTGAACTCGGCGGTACTGACCAGAAGTTCAACCTGTTGATGGGGCGTGAGTTGCAGCGTGGTTATGGCCAGGAGGCGCAGTGCATTCTGACCATGCCATTGCTCGAAGGTCTGGATGGCGTGAAGAAGATGTCCAAATCGCTGGGCAACTACGTCGGTATCCAGGAAGCGCCAGGCGTCATGTACAGCAAGCTGGTCTCCATTCCTGATGTGCTGATGTGGCGCTACTTCGAGCTGTTGAGCTTCCGGTCCATGGATGAAATCAATGCGTTCCGTGCCGATGTCGAGGCAGGGGCCAATCCGCGCGACATCAAGATCAAGCTGGCCGAAGAAATTGTTGCTCGTTTCCATGGTGAGGAGGCTGCGGCCAGTGCTCATCGTGCGGCGGGTAATCGTATGAAGGATGGCGAACTGCCGGACGATCTGCCGGAGATCGAGCTGACTGCTGCCGAGGATATGCCGATTGCGGCAGTCCTTAATAAAGCAGGCCTGGTCAAGAATGCTGCGGTGGCGCGAGACCTCCTGGGTTCGGGTGGTGTGCGTATAGATGGTGAGGTTGTGGATCGCACCTATATATATGAGCTGGGCTCTACTCATGTATGCCAGGCCGGCAAGAAGGCTTTCGCGCGTATTACGCTGAAATCCGAATAAAGCTGAAAATAGGTGTTGACGGCAGATTCTGGAAGTCTATAATTCGCCCCACTTCCGGCGCAGTCGAAACGGAAAACTCCTTGATATTCAATGAGTTAAGTAGGTTTCGAAGGTGCTGGGC
>Ga0065704_10070840_pt1 | contig 15542 bp, 18 predicted proteins | sample SwiRhicommuniRL2_FD_59091 | JGI IMG/M metagenome (GOLD analysis project Ga0065704, IMG submission 59091) | Switchgrass rhizosphere bacterial communities from Rose Lake, Michigan, USA - RL2 v2 (version 2) | ecosystem: Host-associated > Plants > Roots > Rhizosphere > Soil | place: East Lansing, MI
CAGCGGCCGGTCGCACGCCCCTGAAAATAAAGTGACTTGTGCCGCTTTCGTCGGCAAAACCGCCAAGATCAAAGCTGCAAGCGCACAAGTTGCTCACATTTTGCCTAATCTCGCCTGCGCCATGCCTGGCACGACCTGCAAAACCCCGTCCTGTCGCCGCAATCCACCGCGGTGTGTCCCTCTGCCACAACTGGATGCATGGGGCAGCACCAAATGAAACACCCCGTCGGAAGCGGGGTGTGGTGTCAGCGGTGCGCATGCACTGCCGCAGGGGACTCCGGGCCTTAGGGACGGATCACGACCTGCGGACTGATCACGATCGCACCGGGTGGCGCTGCCGGATACACCATGACGGGCGGCGGCGGGCGGTGGTAGACCATGGGCTGCGCACGGCACTTGCGCTTTTCCTTGAACTCGCCGTTGCGCTTCCACTTGCGCTCCACCTTGCAGTGGCCGTCCCAGAATTCTTCCTTGTAGCTGCCGCCTTTGTGCTTGTGGCGGTGGCCATGGTCGTCATGGTCCGCCAGCACCGACAACGGGAGCGCACACAACAAGGCCGACAACAGCCAGCGGGGAGCCTGGGAGAAGATCATTGTTCGGAACCGGAAAAACAGAACGCGCAAGCCTACTGGAATGCCGCACGATCAGGTGTTTCCAATCATCACAGCAGCCCCGGCCACGGCTCAGCAATTGCCCTTCTTGGCCTGCCCCGGCGGACAGAAATCCCGGTCATTTCCACGGCCATGGTCATGGCCATAGCCCGGATACACCACACAGCCCGACAACAGGGCCACCACAGACAGCATCGCACACCATTTTTTCATCGCACAACTCCTTTGCAAGGCGTGGGAAGTCTAGAAAGTTTGCACCGCCAGCAATGGAAAGTCTTGTAAGAAATTGTCCGCTGCACCGACCTGCCCCATAGCCCGCGGCGCCCACATGCCTTGCATACCCACTCGGTTTGCACACCGCCGCTGCCAGCACGCTGACATGCCAATCAGCTACTGACTGACAAGCAGACACCCTGTCTGCCTCATATTGCGCCTCCCGGCGCCACCGATATTGGGCAGACGAACGCACACCTACCCCCAGTCAGGAGACCGCCCATGACCGACGCTGATGCTGCACGCCTGGAATCCCATGCACCACCACCCGTCCTGGCGCCCTTGCCGGAGCCACTGCCGCCGGAAGAGGTGCTGCAGTTGCTGGCCCAGCAGTCCCCGTTGGGCGAACACAGCGTGGACGCGTTCTGAACTTCCACTGGCCCAGTTCCAGCACCCTGCGTGTGGTAGCTGCTAGAATTTGCACACCAGCTTCAAGTGCTGGTCGCTCGAGTTATGACTATTGCAGGGGCGTTACCAACTGCTAAAACGTTGAGCCGCGCACTCCTCCCCGCACGTAGCAGACGTTTCAACAGTCTGCGGGGAAACAGGAGTCCACATGGCAATCACCCAAACCACCGTATGCGCGCAGTTGGATGCCACCATCCAGTCCTTGGGGGCAGACCAACACCACCTGCTGATCACCAGCGTCGTCCCCAGCGCGCGGCGGCCAGAGCACCAGGTGCGCTACAGCAGTGCACTGACCACCGCAGAACTGCGCCGTCTGCGCGATGTGATCGACCAAGCGCTGACGCAGGCAGCCTGAGCCGTAACAACCCAAAGCCGACAGCCTCGGCATCCTTGTGCGCACCAGGTCAGCCCTACACAGCGGCGTGCCGCTGATCCGTATGGTGGCTACGTTCTGCGCTGGTCGATGGCGGAGGCTTTTCTATCCTTTGTTGAATCCAGCGCAGCGACGGCATGCCGCCATGAAGGCTGCAAGCACACGTGCCCCTGCGATCAAACGCACGGTCAACAAGCAGATGAATAGGACAATCATGCCGGCAGCGGAAACGTTCGAATCCGGATGACCCAAGCCAATTGCATCAATGGCTGATCCATTCTTGCGTGGCTGCCCGCAAGCAGCAGCCCTGGAGGTGCATGCATGGCAAACGGTACGTCCGCGGCCAAGCAAAATGCCCAGCCGCACTGGTCAACAGCCAAACTCTAATTCCCTGCGCTGTGGACAAACCATTCGCTTCATGTCGATCCGAATGCTCTGATCGGGGTGAGAGCAGACAAGAGAACCGGCGTGCTGTGCAGGTAAGATAAAACAAAATGTTTCACTCAGGGAGAAAATCAAATGTTTTGCACCCACTGCGGCACCGCACTGCCTACGCAAGCGCAATTCTGCCAAGCCTGCGGCAAGGCAGTGGCCGCTTCGGCAGCCTCGCCGAATTGGCTGGATGCCTAGGTAAACAAGCCCACCACCTTCAGTGCGCCTGAATCTTTTTCTTCTTCAAAGAGTCAAACGACCGAGGAAACAGACGTCAATCAAGTGCGACCATGGGTTCGGTTCTTTGCGCGGATCATCGACATATGGTTATGGTCATTTGCTATCGGAGTTCTATTAGCGATATTTTCTCCGCAACTAAATATCACAAAGGAAAATGATTACGCAATTGGTATGGTTGGACTATTCATATGGGTTTTTGTAGAACCGTTCTGTCTGTCCACATTTGGCACCACGCCAGGCAAGTTCCTGCTCAAGACCCGGTTGATCTACAACGCCCCGCACGCCCTCACCTACGGTCAGGCATTGAAACGCAGCGCCAAAGTCTGGTGGCGAGGCTTGGCCGTAGGATTCCCTTTGATCAGCTTGGGCACATTGATTTACGCCTATAGGATGCTCCGTGCGAACGGCCGGACCACCTGGGATGCCGAAGAAGGATTCAGAGTATCCCACGGGCGGATTGGGACAGGGCGTGGCCTCCTCGTGGTTGCCCTTTTACTCGTTTTCTTTGCAGCGTTTGTCGTCGGTTCGATTCCAGAGAACTGACTATATTGCTCAACGCCTCTCCGACAACGGTGAGCAACAGATCCGATAACGCGTCAAAAACTCCAGGGACAAACTGCTTTTGATGCATCCCCTATCAAGGGCTCCATAAAAAAGGCCCGCAATTGCGGGCCTTTTTATCTGCAGTGGAGCGCCACGCTCCACCAGCCAGCGGGATTATTCCCACTCGATGGTTGCAGGCGGCTTGGTGCTCACGTCATAGGTCACGCGGTTGATGCCACGCACCTCATTGATGATGCGGCCGGACACCTTCTTCAGCAGACCATAAGGCAGCTCTGCCCAGTCGGCCGTCATGAAGTCACTGGTCTGCACCGCACGCAAGGCCACCACGTAGTCATAGGTGCGGCCGTCGCCCATCACGCCCACGCTCTTGACGGGCAGGAAGACGGTGAAAGCCTGGCTGGTCAGGTCGTACCAGCTCTTGCCGGTCTTCTCGTCGATCCAGTTGTTCAGCTCTTCGATGAAGATGGCATCGGCGCGGCGCAGCAGGTCCGCGTATTCCTTCTTCACCTCGCCCAGGATGCGCACACCCAGGCCCGGGCCGGGGAAGGGATGGCGGTAGACCATGCCGCGCGGCAGGCCCAGGGCCACGCCCAGTTCGCGCACTTCGTCCTTAAACAGGTCGCGCAGCGGTTCCAGCAGCTTCAGGCCCAGTTGTTCCGGCAGACCGCCCACATTGTGGTGGCTCTTGATGGTGACAGCCTTCTTGCTCTTGGCGCCGCCGGATTCGATCACGTCGGGGTAGATCGTGCCCTGGGCCAGGAAGGTCGCGCCCTTGCTGCCGGCGTTGGCCGCCTTGAGCTTGGAGGCTTCGGCCTTGAACACGTCCACAAACAGGCGGCCGATGATCTTGCGCTTTTGCTCGGGCTCGGACACGCCAGCCAGCTCGCCCAGGAACAGGTCGGAAGCATCGACACGCACCACCTTGGCGTGCAGCTTGCCTTCGAACATCTCCATGACCATATCGCCTTCGTTCAGGCGCAGCAGACCGTGGTCCACGAACACGCAGGTCAGCTGGTCGCCGATGGCGCGGTGGATCAGCGCCGCAGCCACCGACGAATCCACGCCACCGGACAAGCCCAGAATCACTTCCTCGTCACCCACCTGTTCACGGATCTTGGCGACCGCTTCTTCGATGTAGTCGCCCATGATCCAGTCGGCCTGTGTGCCGCAGATATCCAGCACAAAGCGGTTCAGCAGCGCCTGGCCCTGCACGGTGTGCGTGACTTCGGGGTGGAATTGCACGGCGTAGTAACGGCGTGCTTCGTCGGCCATGCCGGCGATGGGGCAGCTGGGGGTCGAGGCCATGACCTTGAAGCCGGGAGGCAGCTCGGTGACCTTGTCGCCGTGGCTCATCCAGACCTTGAGCATGCCGTGGCCTTCGGGCGTGACGAAGTCTTCGATGCCCTTGAGCAGTTCGGTGTGGCCATGGGCACGCACTTCGGCGTAACCGAATTCGCGGCTGTTGCTGCCTTCGACCTTGCCGCCCAGCTGGGTGGCCATGGTCTGCATGCCGTAGCAAATGCCCAGCACGGGCAGGCCCAGCTCGAACACGGCGTCCGGTGCGCGGTCGTCCACTTCGTAGACGGACGCGTGGCTGCCGGACAGGATGATGCCCTTGAGCTTGCCATCGGCGGCGAATTCGCGCACCCAGTCGCTGCTCACATCGCAGGGGTGGACTTCGCAGTAGACATGGGCTTCGCGCACGCGGCGGGCAATCAGCTGTGTGACCTGAGAGCCGAAGTCCAGAATGAGTATCTTGTCGTGTTGCATGGTGTTCAAGGGCAAGAGGGTGACAAAAAAGGGGCTAGAAATCTTCTGGCGCCAGCAGCGCGACGCCGCGTTTGCGGGCGGCGGCGATCTGGGCGGCATCGAATGTGGCAAGTGGCAGGCGCAGCGACTGCGCCAGCCACAGATAGGCGGCATCGTAGGTGGGCAAGCCCGTGTCCAGTGCCACATCCAGCACGGCTTTGTGCTGGGCGGGCGCCAACTCGTGCAGCTCCACGCGGTGGCGAATGGCTTCCAGCACGCCCCACAGGCCTTCGACAGACCCATGCGGAATGCGGCCATTATTCACACCCGAGGCGATCAGATTGCCGCATTCCCACTGCCAGAGGTTGGGGGCTTGCGGATCGACCTCATCGCGGCGGATGCGGGTGTACAGGCGCTCGGTGTGGCGGCTGGCATGCTCGGGCAGCAGCCAGGCGGCGGTGACAGAGGCATCCAGAATGAAAGCACTCATGCCGCGCTCCGTCCGGTCTGGCGCAGTGGGGCCACCGCGTCTGCCGCCGTGGCAGGGCGTATGGAGCGCTGCAGCGCCTGGATCTGCTCCAGCTCGCGGGCGATCTGTTCATCGGTGATCACCGGTTTGCGGCGCACCGGCAGCATGCGCACCACTTCCTTGCCGTGGCGCGTGATGCGCACTTCCTCGCCCTGCTCGACCAGTTCGATCAAGGCAGAGAAACGGGTCTTGGCTTCGTAGATGCCGACGGATTGCATAAAGTGGCTGCGCAAAAAAGAAAAATCTGGCCTGACATTGGAATCAGACCAGATTTTAACATTCAGACCAGAATTTGCAATCTGGTCAGATTGAGTGGAACTCAGTCGGCGCGGTAATTGGGCGCTTCCTTGGTGATCTGCACATCGTGCACGTGGGATTCGCGGATGCCGGCCGCCGTGATCTCCACGAACTCGGCGCGTTCGTTCATCTCGGCAATCGTGGCGCAACCGCAGTAGCCCATGGAGGCGCGCACGCCGCCGGCCATCTGGTAGACGATGGAGACCATGGAACCCTTGTAGGGCACGCGGCCTTCAATGCCTTCAGGCACCAGCTTGTCGGCATTGGGGTTGCCGGTGGAAGATTCCTGGAAGTAGCGGTCGGCCGAGCCTTGCTGCATGGCACCGATCGAGCCCATGCCACGGTAGCTCTTGTACGAGCGGCCTTGGTACAGAATCACTTCACCCGGTGCTTCTTCGGTACCGGCGAACATGCCGCCCATCATGATGGTGGAGGCACCAGCGGCCAGGGCCTTGGCGATGTCACCCGAGAAACGGATACCACCGTCACCGATCAGCGGCACGCCCGTGCCCTTCAGGGCCTGGGCCACGTTGTCGATGGCCATGATCTGGGGCACGCCCACACCTGCCACGATACGGGTGGTGCAGATGGAGCCCGGGCCGATACCGACCTTCACGCCGTCGGCACCGGCTTCCACCAGTGCCAGCGCAGCCGCGCCGGTGGCGATATTGCCGCCGATCACGTCCACCTGCGGGTAGTGCTGCTTGACCCAGCGCACGCGGTCGATCACACCCTTGGAGTGGCCGTGTGCCGTGTCCACCACCAGCGCATCCACACCGGCCTTGACCAGCAGTTCCACGCGCTCTTCGGTGCCAGCACCCACGCCCACGGCAGCGGCCACACGCAGGCGGCCGGCGGAGTCACGCGCCGCATTGGGGAAGGTGGTCTGCTTGTTGATGTCCTTGACCGTGATCAGGCCCTTGAGTTCAAAGGCGTCGTTGACCACCAGAATACGTTCGAGCTTGTGCTTGTTCAGCAGCGCCTTGGCCTGTGCCGGGGTGGTGCCGTCTTTTTCGTTGACGGTGATGAGCTTTTCGCGCGGCGTCATGATCTCGCGGACCTTGACGTCGTAGCGGGTCTCGAAGCGCACATCGCGGCTGGTCACAATGCCGACCACCTTGCCGCCATCGCACACGGGGAAGCCGGAGATGCCGCGCTCTTCCGACAGCTGCAGCACTTGCAGCACGGTGTGCTCGGGGGTGATGACCACGGGATCGTGCACCACACCGGATTCGTGGCGCTTGACCTTGGACACTTCGGCGGCTTGCTGCTCGGCCGTCATGTTCTTGTGGATCACGCCAATGCCGCCTTCCTGGGCAATGGCAATCGCCAGACGCGCTTCTGTCACAGTGTCCATCGCGGCCGAAACCAGGGGCAGGTTCAGCGTGATGTTGCGCGTGAATTGGGTGGAGAGAGAAACGTCCTTAGGCAGGACTTCAGAGAATGCGGGAACCAGCAGAACGTCGTCGAACGTCAGTGCTTTACCGAGAAGGCGCATGTGAAAGCTCCAAAAGAAAGATTGTACCTGCCCTCTGATTCCCTTTGCCAACGGATAGCCCAGTCCCCATGCATGATGCCCCTGAACTGCCCCGCTCTCTACGCCCACCGCCAACTTCTGCTAGCACGGGAAAACACCCATTCAAGCACTGTACATCCCCCGAAACGATGGAGGAACGGCAGCGGCCATCATGATGCGGTCAGCCTTATCCCGGCCAGAACCGCTCCTTACCCGACACGCCCCTGCCCGATGCCGGGCCACGCCACAGCACCGGATGAGCGAAGCTTGGGGGGATGCGATGCCACACCCAAAGCAAGTGAGCCAGCAAACCAGAGCAGTCAGGCACCAAACTTCCCAATGCAAGCGGTGACCAACAATGTCTTCTTTCCTTACTTTTCAGTATGGCTCCGACCTCTGCGTCACCGCTAACAGGCGCCATTCTGTAACGCTGCGCCAACCCAATTCGGCACCGGTCACACAAGGCGTAAGGGCTGGCAGCGGGCTGCAGGCACACAGAGCCATGCACACCACTGCGCCGTCCTCCGTCCACGACTGCCACACACGTGCATGTGCCTGGGGCAGGCGGTGCGCCCGAGCAACCACAGGCACATCCGGCGTGGAATCGCCGTGGCGAACATGCCATGCACTGTGGCGAATGCGTGCCAAATCAAGCCCTGTGCCCAGGCATTTGAAATACGCCTCTTTCAGGCACCAAAGTTGTAAAAAGCACTGCTGCTGCGTCTCGGTAGGATGCGACAGCACCCAATCCAGCTCCGAAGGCGCACACACCAGCGCCGCCAGAGCCTGCACATCACGCTGTCGGTCCGCTGCTTGCACCTCCAGATCCACGCCGACCGCCACCGGCGCCTTGGCGCAGGCAATCCAGCCTCCGCTGTGCGACAGGGACAGCCATGGAACCGGGCTCAGGTCAACCCGGCCCCCATCCCGCTCCACCCATGGAGCACGAGCCGCGCAACTGCCCAACGACCAAGTGTTCGGAGCTCCACCGTCTGCCGCCAGCAACTGCCGCAACGCAAAGCGACACGCCACAAACAAAGACTGGCGGGCCGCTGTTCGCAGTCCCGCCAGTCTGTGCTGCTCTGAATCACTCAGCCACCCGGGGCACTCCATGCCCGCCTGCTCCGCCATGGCGACCTGCGGGGCCAGCAACAGCCCCCAGGGGGCTGCTGCCATCACTTCGCTACGCGGGCGTATGTGCCCTTCAGCGCCACCCCTATGACGACATTGCCGGCATGGCATTCGAAGTTCACAGGGTCCTTTTTCGGGTTGCGCTTGTAGAAGCTGTGCAGGTCCACCACCGCATTGGCGTCCTTTTGTTTCGCAGAAGCCTCGAAAGCCATCAGCGCCGACAGCGCCGCCCATTTGCAGGCGGCGGCATCGTCCTTGCCCACCCCATTGGTCTTCTTGTTGGAGACATCATCGCCCAATTGGGCACTGACCCGGGGGGTCGCTGCACCAGACAGATAGAACTTCACACTTCCATCCAGCTTGCCCAGGTCCAGGCCCATTTGCACCACATCCGCCAGCGGCAGCACCACCACGTCGTCGCGTGCGTGAGCCAGCGTGGTTGCGGCCAAGGCCAGCAACGTCAATGCCATCTTCTTCATGTCCTACCCTCTCCCTTCAAAGGCGTTGTTATCAGCAAAGTGCGCACGTTCCCCTCACGCCGTACCGATTCGTTTCATCAGGTTGCGAACCCAGCGGTTGTAATTGGGATGGATTTTGCGCACGCCGTTCGCCTCGGCAAAATCCAGATTCACGCTGCTCAGGTAGTCAATCTTGTAGCCTGTGGCGTCATATTGCACGGCAATCGTGACCTGGTGCTTGCCTTGTTTGTCATACAGCAGCTCCAGGCGTCCTGCCTCATCTTTGCTCACCACCCAGCCCAGCGACTGCCCTGCCGCCACAATGCGGTCACGCAACTGCTGCGGTGTCGGTTCCGCCGCTGATGCCCACAGCATCTTTGGTGGCTCATAGATTTCGGTGTTGCGTGCCATCGCACTGCCCACGGCCACAGCCATCACCACGCCCAAGGCGATTTGGCGTATCGTTTTCATGATTACTCTCCTTGTGATTTACGGGTTCCAGCGCCGAAAGATCAGCGATGTATTGATGCCGCCGAAAGCAAAGTTGTTGCTCATCACCACATCAGTGTGCAGTGCGCGCGGCGTATCCATGATGTAGTCCAGCGCCCCGCAGCGCGGGTCTGGTTGTGCGAGGTTGGCGTTGGCAGCAAACCAGCCTTCGCGCATCATCTCGATGGTCATCCACGCCTCCAGAGCACCGCACGCACCCAATGTGTGCCCCATATAACCCTTGAGCGTGCTGACCGGCACGCAGCCGCCGAACAACTGGTGCGTGGCCTGCGACTCGGCAATATCCCCCTGGTCGGTGGCTGTTCCGTGGGCATTGATATAGCCCACGGCCTCCGGTGCCAGGCCTGCATCGTCCAGTGCCATGCGCATCGCCTGTGCCATGGTGGTGGGATTGGGGTGGGTGACATGGGTGCCATCGGAATTGCTGGCAAAGCCAATCAACTCCGCATGAATGTGCGCGCCGCGCGCCTGCGCATGTTCCAGCTCTTCCAGTACGAAGGTGCATGCCCCTTCGCCCAGCACCAGGCCATCACGCTGCGCATCAAAGGGACGCGGTGTCAGCTCCGGGGTGTCGTTCTTCAGGCTGGTGGCAAACAGGGTGTCAAAAACGGCCGCCTGGGTTGCATCCAGCTCCTCGGCACCGCCTGCCAGCATGGCCAATTGCTTGCCACTTTGGATCGCCTCGAAGGCATAGCCCAACCCCTGGCTGCCCGAAGTACAGGCACTGGACGTGGTGATGATGCGCCCCGTGGTGCCAAAGAACACACCGATGTTGACTGCCGCCGTGTGCGACATCATCTTGATGTAGGTATTGGCGTTGATCCCCTCGGTACTTTTCTCGGCCATCATGCGGCCAAAGTCACCGATGGCCGCCGGGGTGCCGGCCGATGAACCGTAGGACACGCCCATCTGCCCGCTCTTGACCAAGGGATCGCCCAGCAGACCCGCATCTTCCAGCGCCAGCTCACTCGCCCGTGTGGCCATCAGCGCCACACGCCCCATGCTGCGCATGGTCTTGCGGTTGTAATGTGCCGGCAGATTGAACTCTGGCACGGTGCTCCCGAGCTGGGTGTTCAGGCCATCATAGGCCTTCCATTCGTCCATCACGCGGATGGCCGTGCGGCCCGCGCGCAACCGCTCACGTACCGTGGACCAGTCATGCCCCAGGGGGCTCAGTGCGCCAATGCCGGTGACGACCACGCGCCGTTTGCTGCTTGCGCTCATCCGATCATGCCCCCATTGACGGAGATGACCTGGCGCGTGATGTATGACGCATCTTTCCCCATCAGAAATGCCACCAGGGCTGCCACTTCCTCCACCTTTCCCATGCGGCGCATGGGGATCAGCTCCAGCGCGTGTTCCAGTACCTCGTCGTTGACCATGTCGGTATCAATCAGGCCCGGCGCCACACAGTTGACAGTGATCTCGCGCTTGGCCAGCTCGATGGCCAGCGATTTGGTTGCGGCAATCACCCCGGCCTTGGCGGCGCTGTAATTGGTCTGTCCCCGGTTGCCCATCAGGGCCGATACTGAAGCCAGCGTGACAATGCGCCCCGGCTGGCGACGGCGCACCATGGGCATGACGATGGGGTGCAGCACGTTGTAGAAGGCATCCAGATTGGAGTGCACCACGGCGTCCCACTCTTCACCCGTCATGGCAGGAAAGGCGTTGTCCTGGGCGATGCCGGCATTGCAGACCACGCCGTAGTACGCGCCGTGGGCAGCCATATCAGCCTCCAGTTGCTGGGCACATGCTGCACGGTCGGCCACATCAAATTGCAGCACGCGGGCTTGTCGGCCCAACGCCTGGATGGCCTCCACCGTCTGCTGTGCCTGTTCGCGTCCGCTGCGGCAATGCACCACGATGTCAAAACCATCGCGCGCCAGGCGCATGGCAATCGCGCGGCCAATGCCCCGGCTGGACCCGGTCACCAACACGGTGGTGGTTTGGTGGGTCTCATTCATCTTGTTCACTCACTCCCTGTTTTTCCAGCGCGCGAATATATGCGCTTCCATCCTCGGGCTCGTACACCGAGATGCGTGCCTGCGCCAGCACACACTCCTGTCCGCGATCCCCTTCCGGCCCCCCCTGCACAATCTCGCAGGCGAACATGCCCAAGCCGTTCTCCCCCACCAGTTCACTGCGCACCCGCACAAGCAGCACCGCCCCCGGGGCGAAATGGCCGCATGCAGCCTGATACTTGCGTGTGCCCAGCAGGAACCCGAGCTTCACCGCCCTCTGGGCTTGCAGAGCCTGCCAGCCCGCCCAGGCGGCCACAGTCTGGGCCATGTACTCCATCCCCACCCAGGCCGGCATACCAGCATCCTGCACAAACAGTCCATCGCGGGGGACCGTCACCTGGGCCTCGGCGCCCTCGGCATCGGCATGCAGCAGGCGCTCAAGCAGCAGCATCACCCCCCGGTGGGGGACATAGTTCTCAATCGGTAAAAACACACTCATCTGGATCGCCCCTCAGGCAGTCGCCAGTAGCAAGGCACAGTTGCTGCCGCCAAAGGCAAAGGAATTGCTCAGCACCGCACGGGGCGCGCGGCCCAGGGACATACCAGGCTGCACCACGCGCAGCGCAGGCAACTGCGGATCGGGCACACCATCCCACCAGTGCACGGGCAGCCGCCCCTTGGGATTGTCCTGCAACAGTTGCCAGGCCATCGCGGCCTCCAGCGCACCGGCTGCAGCCAGCGCGTGGCCGGTCAGGGGCTTGGTGGAGCTCACGGGAACCTGGTCGCCCAGCACCTGGCGCACGGCCAAGCTTTCCATGGCATCGTTGTGCACCGTGGCCGTCCCATGCAGATTGACATAATCCACATCCTGCGGTCGCAAGCCCGCGCGCTGCAGCGACAGTTGCATGGCCGCTGCCGCGCCCTGCCCACTGGGATCGGGAGCTGACATATGGTGGGCGTCCTGCGTCTCTCCCCAGCCGGCCAGCCATACGGGAGACTCTTGCCGTGTCAACAGGCAAAAAGCCGCACCTTCCCCCAGATTGATCCCCCTGCGCTGCGCAGACAGCGGATTGCAGCGCACTTCCGACACCGCTTCCAGTGCGCTGAAGCCCGCCACGGTAAAGGCGCACAGCGCATCCACCCCACCGGCGACCACGGCGTCAACCAGTCCCGCCTGCAGCCAACGCGCAGCCGACGCCAGCGCCTTCGCCCCCGAAGAGCATGCCGTGGAGATGGTGTGTGCCGGGCCCTGAACACCCAGGTGCTGGGCCAGGAAGGCCGCCACATTGCCCATCTCCTGCACCGCATAGTCAAAATCCTGCGGAAACTGCTGCTGCGCGCGCCAGTGTGTCGCGGCCTGCGCACCTTCTTGCACCCCGGCCGTGCTGGTGCCCACCACCACGGCCACCCGGTGCGCACCCCAGCGGCCAATCGCCTGGTCAATGTCTGCGCGCAACTGCTGGGCCACCGACCAAGCCAGCGCGTTGTTGCGCGAACGTTGCTCCGGTGGCGCGAAATCCAGCGCAGGCAATTGCAGCTGTGCGGGCAAACACCCCAGCGGCAGGCTGCGACCAGGGGAATAGCGGTCGGTAGTCTGCAAGCTGCAGGGATCTTGCTCGGCCCACATGCCGGCGCGCAAGCTGGCCGCATCGCCACCCAGGGCACTGCAGGCCGCCATCGCTGGGATATATACACGGCTCATGGCGCCTCCTGTCCTACCGCACAAGGTTGCAAGCCACCGGGTGATGCCACATGCAGGCTCCAGCCTGCCGGCACATAGCGGATATCGAATGCCCCGGCTCCGGCTGCCAGCACATCCGTCCGCACCTGCCCCTTGTAAGACAGGAGCCGCCCCTGCGCCGCCTCCTGCACCTGCCACCCGGCAGGCAGTGCCTGTGCAATGGCGGCCACCGGCCACAATGCCAGCTGCAGGTCACTCAGCACCTGGGCAGGCGGCAGCTGCGCAGGCCACCAGCGTGACAGCTCGGTCTGCAGTTGCTGGCCATCCCAGTGCAGCACCCCCATGCGCTGCCCCATATGGAAAAGGGCCAGATGCACGGCCTGCCCATCCACTTCCAGCAATGCATCCAGCGTCTGCACAGCTGCGCTGGGCGGCTGCACCGTAAGTTGCTGCTGCACCGCCACACTGCACCCCAGCGCGGCCGGAGCCAGCGCAAGCTGCAGTGGCGCTGCGCCAGTAGCCACCGGGCCGCTGGCACAACCGGTCAGCACACAGACCGCCACACAGGCACTCCAGGCCGAGAGTGGCGCAACCAAACCAGGCATTTTCATCATGCGGCCACGGCCCCACACAGGTCGCGCAGCACACCCAGGCGGCGCTGTGGCTCAGCCACATAGGGGTTGTCCGCATCCCAGGCGTAGCCCGCCAGGATGGATGAGATCATGCGACGTATCTCCGGCGCGTGCGGCTCATGGAAGATCACATCCTGAAAGCCGCCGTCGTACCAACCCTGCACAAAAGCGCGGAAAGTGTCGACGCCGGCCTGCAGCGGTACGGCATAGTCCGTCTGCCAATCCACGGCCTCGCCCTGCCACATGCGCGCAATGCAGCCGGCCGCCAGGCTGGCGGACTTGAAGGCGATGGTGACACCGCTGGAGAACACCGGATCCAGAAACTCGCCCGCATTGCCCAGCAGGGCATAACCGTTGCCCCACAGCGAAGTCACATTGGCAGAATAGCCCGTGATGGATCGCCCAGGGCTGTCCCACCGGGCATTGCGCAACACATGCAACAGGCTGGGCGCTTGGGCAATGATGGCACGCAGGCGCTCCACTTCCGAGCCCTGGTAGCGGGCCAGGAATTCCGGAGTGGCCACCACGCCCTGCGAGCAACGGCCGTTCGAGAACGGGATGGTCCAGAACCACACATCCCGGTGCTCTGGATGCACCGAGATCAGAATCTTGTTGCGGTCCATGTCCTGGTGCGCGATACGGTCCTCGACATGGGTAAAGAGGGCCCCACGCACCGGAAAATCCGAAGGATATTCCAGGTCCAGCATGCGCGGCAGGATGCGCGCAAAGCCGCTGGCATCCAGCAGATAGCGGGCCTGTACCACATATTCTTCCCCTTCGGGCGATCGAACGCTCACCTGCGGCTTGATACCGCTGACATCCACCGCCACCACGGTGTGGCGGTAACGGATTTCGGTACCGGCTTTCTCCGCCGCATCCGCCAGTACCTTGTCGAAATGACCGCGCTGCACCTGGTAGGTCGTACCCCAGCCTGGCGAGAATTTGTCGCGAAAGTCAAAGTCCGTGTGCTGCTCGCCTCTGGCAAAAGCCGCGCCATTCTTGTACTGGAAGCCCGCTTCCACCACGTCCTGCAGCATGCCCGCTTGCGCGATGTATTCCATGCTCTGTGGCAGCAGGCTTTCGCCAATCGAAAAACGGGGGAAGGTCTCTTTTTCCAGAATCAGCACCTGGCGTCCCTGCCGGCGCAACAGGCCTGCGGCCACCGCCCCCGAAGGGCCGGCGCCAATGATCAAGATCTCGGTCTGCTCCATCCGTGTCATCTCCTCACTCCTTTGTGGCAAGGGGTTGTACCCTCTCCCTTGCTAGGTGCGGCTTGCTCTCGATCAAGCAATGGTGGCGCGCCAGCGCCGGCTGCCGCAGTGTCCGCGCGAAAGAGCGGCGCCAGCACCAGAACCAGCGGCAGGCCCAGCATCAGCGTCACGCCAAAGGCGCGCAGCGCGGGCGTGCTGGACAGGCCCAGCAAACCGAAGGACAGCCAGGTGCTTCCCGCGCCGATGACCACGGCCAGCCAGGCATGGGGATCGCCCTCGTGCTCCTGCAGGAAAATGCCGTAATCAATGCCAACCCCCAACAGCAGCATCAGCGCCAGCACGTTGAACAACTGCCAGGGCAGGCCCCAGACCGCCATCACGGCCACCACCGCCAGGCTGGCCATCACCGTCGGCACCCAGGCACGCAAGGCCTTGCGTCCGAAGCGCAGCCACAAGGCGCCCAGGACCAGGACGTGGCCCAACACCAGCAACTCGGTCATGGAAACGCGATAGCGCTGCAGCAGGCCCGAGATTTCCGCAGGCTTGTCCACCCAGGCCACTCCTTCCAGCCCCTGGGCCGCAGCAGCCAGCGCAGGCAGTGCCGCCTGACCCTGCACGCCACGCAGCATCAGCAAGCTGCGCATGGCACCGCCATCCGCACCCAGCCACAAAGGCCTGACCGCAGCGGCAATGGGCTGAGCCAGCCAGTCCGACAGCGTCAAAGGAGGCACGAAGGCCGCAACCGGGGCTTCAAAGGCCTCGCCCAGCTGCGCATTGATGCCCCGCAGCACATCGGCTTGGACGCTGCGCACCAGGGCCACATCCTGTGCTTGGCGCTGCGCGGAAGGCACCCAATCCGATACCGCCGCATAGCCATCCAGCAGGTGCTGCTGCACCAGCGCATCCAGCCGAACCTTGAGCGCTTCTTCGCGCTGCAACACCTGCTGTGCGTCGCTGCCTTTGACC
>Ga0065704_10070841_pt1 | contig 15518 bp, 10 predicted proteins | sample SwiRhicommuniRL2_FD_59091 | JGI IMG/M metagenome (GOLD analysis project Ga0065704, IMG submission 59091) | Switchgrass rhizosphere bacterial communities from Rose Lake, Michigan, USA - RL2 v2 (version 2) | ecosystem: Host-associated > Plants > Roots > Rhizosphere > Soil | place: East Lansing, MI
CCCACACCACCTTTCTTCAAAAAGGTGCGCAACATAGGGCTAATCCTCACTGCCCTTGCAGCGGCAGTGATCGGGTTACCGGTGGAACTTCCTGCAATAGTAGGAAATATAGCCGGGGTAGTAGCGGTAGCAGGCAGCATCATGACAGGTGTAAGCCAGGCTGCCGTGGAAAAGGAGTAGAACATACACCTTTTGCTACCTATCCTGAGGAAAGTTGCAACGATTCAGGATAGCACCCAAGCCCCCCGTAATATTTATGGGGGGCTTTTTAATGCACTCACTATTTCCCATGAATTCATTATCTGGTTTGTTTATCTGGAAATTGGTCTTTCAAAGAATTCAAAAATGGCTACAAACGATTATGGTTTTATCGGGTACAGGGAGAGGTATGAATAATCCCTGCTGCCAGGTGTTTAACACTTTTTGAAGGTTGCAAACCTTTGTTTCTTTTGACCAAAGCTCTAACCTGCATTATTATAATTCTTTCCCCGAATCCGGAGCTGTAGAAGCCGATCTTCGCTACTGTTTCGGAGGATGGCATCGCGTTGAGATCAATAAGTGCCTTACTTGTAAATGGAGTTGAATACTTGTTGTCAATGATATGTATTGCTTGTGCAATAAACTCTATTTCAATATGAGAAACCTTTATCCTGTCCCGGATACTTTTAAGCTGGGCGAATGGCATACGAAGGTTACCATATCTATCCAGTTCCATTCCTTCAAAAGTGACAATGTTATTTATTTTAGATTGTAGGTTGAACTGGAAACCGACTAACCCGGAGAGGTCAAGGTGCTTAAAGCTTCTCGATCCCCTCTTCTGGTTTCCAGCATGCAGCATCTTCAATAGAACTGCATTTAGCCTGATATGATACTGATTATCACAGGGGATGTCTAAAAAGGGCTTAATAGCATTTCGAATGAGTTTTTCTGCTTTCGCGACTGTTCCGAAATCAGCATTTACGAGTTTTGTTCCAGTGCTGATGTTTACCTGTTGCGGCAGGTTACGGAAGAAATATTTCCCATCGCGCTTATAACCTACTCTATTACCAAGCTTACCACTAAAATAAACGGGGCCTTGTTGTTCCGGCATAACCTAAATTTTTGGTGAAAGAATGTCCCTGTTACATAAGCTGAATACTTCATGAAGCAGGGTGAATAATCGATCACCAAAATTAGAAGGCACTATTTTAAAAAACGTTAACATGGGTTAACATTTTTTACCTGTTTTTCCGAGGCTTATTTTTTATCCTGCTCAGATGTACATTGGTAATACCCAGATAAGACGCAAGTTCTGCATCTGTTACCCGATTAACCCATGGGTATTGCTTTAAAAGCATTTCATGCCTTTCTTCTGCGCTATAGTGTACCCAGGTTGCTCTGTCTTCCGCCTGTTCATAATAATGATGAGTTAGTTTTCTGCCTACCTTTTCGAATTCAACAAATTCGGCATAAACGGCTTCGAGATTTTCCCAGGAAATTGCAACAGTAATGGTATCCTCTCTGGCAACTAGTTTGTCAATACTTGGTGTCTGGTGATTAAAACTCTTTACTGAAACGATGACATCATTCTCAATCAGTGCCCATTTTACTTTCTCTTCTCCGTCTTTCAGGAATTTGATAAGGACCAGGCCTTTAACAGCAAAATAGCAATACCGGCAGGTTTCATCATAATCTAATATGATGTCGTTCTTTTTGAACTTAAATACCTCACATTTAGCCAGAAGGGCATTTGTTAAGCCATCACAGAAGTTTGGAAGATACATTTTTAGAATACTGAACACTGTTGTAAAGTAAGACTGAATCTCCGGGTCCATAGGATTGATCTCAAATGGGATCTTTGTTCCGCGCCTGGGGTTTTTCATTGAATGATGGTTTTAGGATTAATGAATAATAGCAGAACAGTACAAACAAGTTTGAGTTAATGGATTGTATTTCACTAATTTATGTTTTTTTATAATGATACAGACACAATACAAAATGAATCCTTTATCTTAATCACAAACCATTCTAAACTCCAATGAGAACAATAGCCATTCTATATCTATTCACTACCCTCTGCTCCGTTTCCTTTGCACAGGAGAAACTGATTGCCATAAACGGTAATAACTACCATGTTTTTCTAAAAGGATTTGAAAACAGAAAAGCCAACACACCTGCCATCATCTTCGAAAACGGCATGGGCGTTGACTTAGAGAATTGGAAAAAGATATTGGACCAGGTATCATCATTCGCCCCTGTTTTTGCCTATGACCGTGCCGGTATAGGCAAATCCGATAAAGTTTTCACAATGCCCACCACAAAATTTGTATCTGAAAGCCTGCACGATATTCTGAAAACTTTAAAAATACCACCGCCTTATATATTAGTAGGCCACTCCCTTGGAGGTGTTTATACCAGGAGCTTCGCAGGTTTTTATCCCAATGAGATTTCCGGCCTGGTATTTATTGACCCTGCCGATTTTACAGAAACCAAAAATGATTGGAATAATATCTTCAGAACAATGGGGATCCCGGAAAAGAAAATAGATGAAATGTTACAACGCCGGCTCTACCAGCAAAAAACTATAATAGATTCAGCGAATTACGGCCCATGGAGCGAAAGGCAGGTTTTAAATGACCTGAGAAAAACAGATTTTTCCGAAATCTCAAAACTCCCCTTACCCGGTGTGCCTGTTTACTTTTTTGTAGGTGGTAAATTCGATGTTCCTCCCGCACAAAGAAGTAAAGATTATGACCAGGAGGCCTTTTTTCATATAAAGAACAACGCCAACATGGAACGATGGAAGAAGCTGATGTATTCGGCAGGTAAAGGCGGGGCGCTCATTTACCTTACCCATGCAGGACATTATATACACTGGGACGATCCCCGGTCAGTAATTAGTAATATCAGAGTTTTAACAGAAAGCTTGAAAGAATAAGAGAAGCACTCGAATCCCCCTTATTTAAAAATAAACACGCATTCAAAAAATAGTAAATTAGCCTTATTTAATCTATACTATCATTAAATGAAGATATCCTTGCTATTTAAATTCGCATCCACATGCCTGCTATTGACTCTTGCATGGTCCGCCAAAGCCCAGCCTGTAAAAGTAGAAATTGTGAAAAACGACAGTGGCTTTGTGCTGATGAGGAACCACCAACCTTATTTTATAAAAGGCGCAGGCGGCACCAGGTATATGGACAGGCTGGCAAAGTACGGTGGCAACTCCTTGCGTACCTGGGGCACAAGTAACGCCGCCCAGGATCTGGCTAATGCTGATAAGCTTGGTTTAACGGTAACAATGGGATTGGATGTAGCGCGGGAAAGGCATGGCTTTAACTATGATGATACAGTTGCCGTTCGTAAGCAATTGGAAAAACTTCGCCGGGAAGTGATCAAATACCGCAATCATCCGGCCTTGTTGATGTGGGGCATTGGTAATGAACTTAATCTCCACTACAAAAACCCTAAAGTATGGGATGCTGTAAATGATATTGCTAAAATGATCCATCAGGAAGATCCTAATCACCCCGTTACAACCATGCTTGCGGGCGTAAACCCGGAGGTAGTAAAGAATGTAATAGAAAGATGTCCGGACCTGGACTTGTTAGCTGTTCAGGTATATGGTGGGTTAGCCAAGGTTCCGGAACAGATAGTAAATGCAGGATGGAAAAAAGCGTATATCGTCACTGAATGGGGGCCAACCGGTCACTGGGAAAGTATAATCCCCCCCTGGAAAGCAGCCATAGAAGAAACCAGCAGTGAAAAGGCGGAAGTTTACAGGAAACGTTATGAGGCCTCGATCAAAATAGACAAAAGTTGCCTGGGTTCCTATGTATTCCTGTGGGGGCAAAAGCAGGAACGTACACCTACCTGGTATGGCTTATTTACGGAAGCAGGGGAAGAATCAGAGGTAATAGACGTGATGCAATACCTGTGGACAGGCAAATGGCCAAATGATCGTGCCCCTCATCTGGATTCCCTAACGCTGGATGGAAAGCGTGCCACTGCTTTTATTTACCTGCAACCAGGCAAAACCTACCCTGTGAATTTTTACGCAAAGGACCATAACCTTATCGCCCGTTGGGAACTATTACCTGAAAGTACTGATCTGAAGGAAGGTGGTGACCGCGAATCAAGGCCACAGGCCATAGCAGGCCTGGTAACAGCCAACAAAACAGGGGCTACCCTCAAAGCTCCTGAAAAAGCCGGCGCTTACCGCTTGTTTTTGTACCTGGGTAATGGTAAGAATAAGGTGGCCACCGGCAATATTCCTTTTTTTGTCAAAACTCCCTGAGCCTAAAATACCGTATTTTCACTTAAGCCAAAATCCCACTCATTAATGAAAACACTTATTACCTGTTTCATCCTGTTCGGTTCAACCCTTACCTTAAAAGCACAACAGGATGCCCGCTTACTCCGCTTCCCGGCTGTTCATGGCAACCAGGTGGCCTTCACCTATGCAGGTGACCTCTATACCGTTCCCGCAACAGGCGGCGTAGCCCGGCGCATTACCAGCCATCCCGGCTACGAAATGTTTGCCCGCTTCAGCCATGATGGAAAGTCAATTGCCTTCACCGGCCAATATGATGGCAACACGGAAGTTTTCATTATGCCCGCTACCGGTGGTGAACCCAAACGGATCACCTACACAGCCACCCTCGGCCGCGATGATATCGCAGACCGCATGGGTCCTAACAATATAGTAATGGGTTGGACGCCGGACGATAAACACGTGATCTATCGCGGACGCGGTACCTCATTCAATGCATTCAAAGGCAAAATTTATCTGGCCCCGCTTAATGGAGATCTCAGCCAGGAGTTGCCGTACGCCGTTGCTTCCTGGACCTCCTATAATGCCGATGGCTCCAAAATGGCCATGAACCGTGTATTCCGGGAATTCCGCACCTGGAAGAATTATCGGGGTGGCATGGCGGATGATATCTGGCTGGTAGATCCCGCATCCGATAAAGCAGAAAATATCACTAACAACCCGGCACAGGACATTTTTCCAATGTATCATGGAGACAAGATCTACTTTGTAAGTGAGCGGGACAGGATAGCGAACATTTTTGTATATGATACCAAAACAAAACAAACGCAGAAAGTAACCACCTTCAAAGAGTTTGATGTCAAATTCCCGTCTTTGGGAGATCAGGCTATCGTGTTTGAGAATGGTGGATATATCTACCTGCTGGACCTCACTAACGGGCAAACCAGGAAACTAAACATAACTATCGCGGAAGATCTTGCCTCAGGCCGTTCCAAACAGGTAGATGCGGCTGATTTCATATATAGCACAGATCTTTCTCCCGATGGTAAACGCGCTGTTCTCAGCGCACGTGGAGACGTGTTCACTGTTCCCGCCAAATCAGGCGTTACGCGCAATCTCACCCAATCCGGCAATGCGCACGACCGCAATGTTGGCTGGAGCCCCGATGGAAAATGGATCAGCTACATTTCAGACCGTTCAGGAGAAGATGAATTGTATATCCAGCAACAGGGCGGGTCCGAACCGGCGAAGCAATTGACAAAAGGAGGCGGTGCATATAAGTTCAATCCCGTATGGAGCCCGGACAGTAAATACCTGATGTTCGGTAACCGGGCACAGGACCTTTTTATTGTGGATGTTGTTTCAGGAAACAAAACACTGGTGGCCCATTCAGATGATGGTACACTTGGATCATACACATTTGGGCCAGACAGCAAATGGATCGCTTTTACCGTTCCCGGAAAAGCACGTGAGTTCAGTGTGATCAAACTGTATAATGCAGACACAAAGAAAACCATCGCCGTTACAGATACCTGGTACGACAGTGGCGGGCCACAGTTCAGCCCTGATGGAAAGCTATTGTATTTCGTATCTCAGCGCGACTTCAATCCAACTTACAGTAATACGGAATGGAACCATGCTTATATAGACATGACGCGTCCGTACTTTACCCGGCTCAGCGCCGGTGATAAATCACCACTGGCTGATAAGAACGATGAAGTGAGCGTGAAATCAGACGCAGATACCAGCAGCAAGAAAACAGGAAATACAGCAAAAGGAGTTACAGTGGTGGTGGATGAAGAAGGCCTGGCAGATCGTATTGAAAGCCTGCCCGTATCACCTGGAAATTACGGAGGGCTTGTACCTGTTGAAGATGGTGTATATTATTACAACGTTGGCCGCGGTGGAGGCGCATTCAAATTCTTCAGCCTCACAGATCAGAAGGAAACAGAGATCGGCAGTTTTGGTGGATATAGTGTTACACCAGATGCAAAAAAGATCCTGTTCCGCACAGGGAACGATTTCTTTATTGAAAACCTTAGTAAGTCAAAGATCACACCCACTAATAAAATTGATCTGAGCGGATTAAAGATAACAGTAGACCTGAGAGCAGAATGGAAACAGATCTACGATGAAAGCTGGCGGCAGATGCGGGATTATTTTTATGATCCCAACATGCATGGTGTAAACTGGAAAGCCATGCACGACAAATATGCACCGTTGCTTCCTTACGTAAACCATCGTGATGACCTTACTTACCTCATCGGTGAACTGATCGGAGAATTGAGTATTGGCCATGCTTATGTTAACAGTGGAGACAGGCCGCCCATCAATCGTATTCAACTGGGCCTGCTGGGTGCAAGGTTCAGTCGTGATAAAAGCGGATACTATCGTATAGACAGTATCCTGTCCGGCGAAAGCTGGAATAAAACATTGGTATCTCCATTGCGCGCAGCAGGATTGAAAGTGAAAGCGGGGGATTATATCATTTCCATCAATGGCACATCTATGAAGGCGGTCAATAATCTTTATGAACCATTGGCCGGTAAAGCAGGGCAGTTTGTAGAAATAGAAGTGGCAGGTTCTCCATCAGCTGCCAATGTAAGGAAACTATTGGTGAAACCTATTGCCGATGAATCTTCTCTTTACTACCATGAATGGGTGCAGCAGAATATAGCCAAAGTAACTGCAGCCAGTGGCGGCAGGATCGGTTATGTGCACATCCCGGACATGGGACCGGCGGGGCTTAATCAATTCGCGCGTTATTTCTATCCTCAGCTTGATAAAGAGGCGCTCATCATTGATGATCGTGGTAATGGAGGTGGGAATGTGTCGCCCATGATCATCGAACGGTTATTGCGGCAGCCCGCGTTGGGCACCATGTTGCGGAATGCCAAAACAGCTTCCGTTAAACCGGATGCGCATATAGGCCCTAAGGTCTGCCTGATTGATCAGTACTCTGCTTCAGATGGTGATCTGTTCCCCTGGCAGTTTAAATACCATAAAATTGGCCCATTGATCGGTCAGCGCACCTGGGGTGGCGTAGTTGGGATCAGCGGTTCGCTTCCGTTCATTGATGGCGGAGATATGCGGAAACCGGAGTTCGCGCATTTTGCCGCAGATGGTTCTTCGTTCATCATAGAAGGAGAGGGTGTTCATCCTGATATTGAAGTTATCAATGATCCGTACAGTGAATACAAGGGTAATGATGCGCAGCTGACCCAGGGTATAAAAGTGCTGCTGGAAAAACTGGCACAGGGTGGAAAAACCGGGGTGCCAAAGATTCCGGCGTTTCCGGATAAATCGAAGTAATGATTAATGGATGTAATTGAACAGGCGCGAAAGATCTTCGCGCCTGTTTCTTTTGCAGTTAATTGAACAAGGCTTTGTAGTCATTCACAAATTGCTCAAAGGTAATCGCGGACCTGTTTGTGATATCATTTACCGTATTATAGACTTCAGATGCCTCGCCCCTTGAATAATGCGCATAGTCCTCAATCAATCCTTCCACTTGCCACGCCGGGAACCCTGCGGCCTTAAATGCCTCTTTCATTTGTTCAGGATCAACATCGATAAATGTTACTTTCTTTCCCAACACATGGGAGAATGTTTCAGCCATTTGAAAGTGGGTGATTGCTTCTTTGCCGGTAATATTATATACGTTATTCCCGTGCCCGTTTTCTGTTAAGGATTTGACTGCAACAGCGGCAATATCCCTGATGTCCACAATGCTAATGGCTGCATTGCCAACAGCGGCATAGAATATTCCATCATTCCTGATATAGTCTTTTAGTGCAATGAGTCCCTGCATGAACAAATTGGGGCGAAGGAATGTATAGTTCAATCCCAGTTCCTTTATCCGGTTTTCAACGCTGGCATGATAACGCAGGAAGCGTACGGGTGAGTTTTCATCGGCGGCAAACTGGGACAGTTTCACCAGGTGTTTAACACCGGCATTATGTGAAGCATGAACAAAGTTCAGCTGCAATTGCTCCGCCTGCTCTGATGAATTAGTCAGGAGGAATGCCTTTTCGATTCCCTGGAATGCACGGTTGAGAGATGAAGGGTCGGCCAGATCGCCTGTAACAACTTCTGCATGAGGCAGGCTGCGCAACAGGTCTCCATGGTCTTCCCTCCGCACCAACGCCCTGAAGGGAATATTCAGTTCAGAAAGTTTTTTTACCAATTGTGTTCCAACTGCTCCGGTTGCACCTGTGAGAAGTATTTTTGCTTGTGTCATAAAATAGTTTTAATCATTATTTAATGACACAAAATTCACGTAAGCGATACGCCTGGAATTGTAAGATTACGAAATCAGCCCCGGGAGCTGCAGATGCCCTGATGGAATTTGAGGTATTTAGAAGGGCTGAGGTTCAGGTAGTGTTTAAAGTCGTGAATAAGCTGGCTTTGGTCGTAATATCCGCATTGTTCTATTACTTCGAACCAATCCATCTCACCCGGTCCGGAAGCTATTTGCCGGACCAGTTGAATGGCTTTCAGAAAGCGTGTATACCGGCCCATCTCCCTGGAAGAATATCCCAGGCGCTTTTTCAGGTTCATTTGAATGGCTCTTTCAGACAGGTTTTCCTTTTGGGATATTTCTTTAACAGGGCTTATGCCACTATCACTGAGCGCTACAATTTGTTCGGTGATGGGATGGCCGGGCTGCTTATATGGCCTGCAAAATTCGAGGATATGGTTAACCCTGTTATTTACGCCCTGAATTGCTTTGAGTTCCGTCCAAAGGAGGGTGAAGCAGTTTTCATTTAACAGATCATCGGGATGAAGATGTTCCGCAACCGATGCTGTACCGAAGAAACGGAAAAATGCATCACCTTTAAAATTGGCCACCAGCATTTCAGCACCTGCAGAAAGTGTATAGCTGAAAGCCTGTTTGATGGGACCGGCAACAAGGCATTTGTCTAATTCCAATTCATCGTTTTGACTGGTGGTCAAAGAAATCGGCGCACCAAAACTAAAGACCATAATTGTCTGGAAAGAAGGAAGTAATGTTCTTGTGATCGGTTCCCCTGAATTGTTACTGGCAAAATAGAAATGGGAGAACAATTCACTGAAGTCTGCAGGAGCTTCAATCCGGTAATTGTTGTATGCCTCGTGATCTGCCATTGAACGAATTTACTTTATTTCTCCTGTCTTGTTTAGTTCATTTAGTTAAAGTCAGCAGGGGAAGCACCTCTTTGGTATAGTAAGGTTCTTCAGTACACCAGAAAATATAATTCAACTTCAGGTAATTTTTCGCAAAATCCAGGATCTCAGGAATGGTTACCTTTTTATTGGTTTTCACATTTAATACATCATAATTGCCATCCTGAACGGCCACCCCGGTAATAACCTTACCTGATATGGCCCTGAGCAGGGGATAGCTGTTAGCCATCTGGAACGGTTTATTCACTTTGATATCCGGTCCGCCCATTCCCATACCAATTTCTTCCGCGTAGTCATAGAGTTCTTTAAGCCTCTTTGGCCCACCTGTCATGAAGTTGGCATATAAGATAGGAGTGGAGCTTTTAAAACATTCACGTGTCACTTTCATGTATTCTTTTACCGCAGTTGTATACGCCTGCTCACTGAAATCTCCCGGTAACTCCTTTTCAGAAACATCAATGGAAGTTTCAGGAAGATTGATGCCTTCAATCTTACCGTCAAATTGTTCGCTTAGCTTATGTAAAAGTTTATAGAAGCGCGCTGCCACCATGGGGTCCCATCTTCTGGCAACATATCCATAGTAACTAACTTCCCCCCATTGCCTGGCTTCACCTCCATGATAGGTAGTATCAGATATCAGGTATTGAGGAACAGCATGATATTCTTTCGAGAAAGTGGCATCCTGCACCTGGATAAAGAGCTTTTTACCTTTGGAAGCCAGGAATTTGAGATCTTCTTCTATTTCGCTAAAGTTATAAACGTCTTTTTCAGGTTCAAGTTGCCGCCATGCGTACCTGATCTGGGCGCCTGTTATAGTAGGATTGTTATAAAATGCAGGGTCCCGGATCTTCTCACGGTCCCGGCCGAAATAAATGAAATGTTTGATAGGTTTGGTTTGTGAACCGGCATAGCTGGTAAATGCCAGGCTTATAAATGCTAAGATGAAAAGAGGCTTCATAGTTCACAGGTGGTTTTGTTACACCAAAATACCCCAACTTTTCCAGCTTTCAAATCTATTTTAATTCGTCACACCAGATGCCACTACATACCGGAAGTTATAGAAAGGCATAAGGGTATCCTCAAGCCCCTCAGGTACCTGTTTGCCGGTGGTATTGGATGTCCAGTAATAATGGATGGTAAGCGTTCCCTGCCTGTATTCGTATGCGAAATTATGCACCACGTCCGATGGAGACGCCGCCTGGAACGACAGCGGCAGCGGCATCCAGTTGTGTACACCTTTAGGGATCATATATACCAGCACCAATCCGTTATCGATCACTTCTTTTGTGATCTCAGGGGCTTCTATGGTGATGTACCTGCTGAAATGAAGTTTCACCTGGTTGTTACCGTAATCAAGGGCGTAATGGCCCGGGTATTTCCAGGTAGACGCCATGGTATTGAATTTTTTTGCTGTAATGTTGGCATTACCGTCTTTCCCTGCAGGTCCGGCGGGGCCTTCTTTCTTACAGGCGCACAGGGTGATCAGCAGGGCAGATGCGAGGGATGTAAATATATTTTTCATCCTACAAAGCTAGGGGCAGGAAACAGCTGTGATGGAGTAGAATTAACGGATAAGGGGTTTGAGTTTATGAAATAGTGAAGGAAACAGGATAAGATTACATTCTTACAAATAACAGAAGCCGCACAGGATCTGTGCGGCTTCTGTTTATAAGTTATTCCTTCCCGGCCGGCCGGGCCTTCTGCCACCCATCATGGAGCTGCTGCTGTAATTTCCTGATCAATGCAACATCTGTTATATTATTTATCTCATCAGGGTCGGCCTGCTGGTCATACAGCTCCGTTGCTTTAACTGCATCTGTTTTAAAATCACGCCATTCCACATAACGGTAACGGCCCGTTCTGATGGCATAGCCCATTAATTCAGGTTGTTCCCCCTTGTATATCCAGGGCCGGGGAAATTGGCTAAACGCCGCACTTTTCCAGGGTTGATCAGGCCTGGTTAATAATGGCGCTAAAGAAGTACCCTCCAGGCCCTGCGGGGTAGGCAGGCGGCCCAGCTCGGCTAAAGTAGGGTACAGGTCTACCAGTTCAACCAATTTATCAGACTTCACGCCATGCGCTTTTCCCGGAGCAGTGATAATTAAAGGTACCCTGGTATCCAGTTCATAATTTGTTGCTTTGGCCCACAATCCACTCTCACCCAAATGGAATCCATGATCACTCCACAGAACAATGATGGTGTTCTTCGTTAGATTTAAACGGTCCAGTTCCGCCAGCACTTTTCCAATCTGGGCATCCGTATAACTGATCGCGGAATAATAACCGTGTAGTAATTCCTGCATTTTTGACGCAGTAGTTAAATTACCAGATTCAATATCACTATAGCCTAAAAGCTCCTCGTTGTTATGCGCCGCATAAGGCGGTATATTGGCAGGAAGCGTACGATGAACGGGTAGGGGGATCTTTTTCCGGTCATACATATCCCAATATTTTTTTGGCGCACTAAAAGGTAAATGCGGACGGCGAAACCCTACCGCCAGAAAGAAGGGTTTATCTTTTATCTTTTTCAGGACCTCTACCGCCTGGTTGGCTACCTGTCCATCTATATAAGCATCATCAGGCACATCAGCCTGTTCCGTAGCTGCTGCTTTTGCATTCTTTTTAGAAAGGTTGGCAGGCAAAACATATTTACCTTCTCTTTTTGTTACTGCCAGTATCTCCGGTGCAGACCAGGAAAGGGAGTCCTGCGCAGAAGCCGGATCGTGATAAATTTTACCGATACATTGTGTGTAGTAGCCATTGTTTTTGAAATGCTGGGGCAATGTAATTACATCCGGGATCGTATTGCGGAAATGGGTCTTCAGGTCCCAAACCTTTGAGGTATTAGGCCTTCTCCCCGTCATCAAAGAAGTGCGTGAAGGAGAGCATACTGCCTGCTGACAATAAGCGCGGCTGAATAAAACACCCGATCCTGCGAGCTTATCGATATTAGGACTCAGTACGATCTTATCTCCATAACAACCCAATTGAGGACGCAGATCATCTATTGCAATAAAAAGGATGTTCGGTGGCTGTTTGTTATCACTCAATCCTTTATTAATGCGGCATCCACTCATAGCCAGCAGCAATATGACGAAAATATGTTTAGCCATGTTATTATAATTATACCTGCAAGTATATGTACTACAATTAGTCAAAGCAAGCAAATTCATCACCGGGTCCTATTTTTTTTTATAATGAAGGGAAAATTTATCGTGCTAAAAAAAATATTCAGGGTGAATGTGTTGCCTTTACACTAAGGGTTGTAGCCGAAATCTGATGCGGGTTTGCTGAAATTTATTTCGCATGTTGGTACGCTGTATGGTGAATGCAACAAGTCTGAAATATTGCTTTTTTCAAAAAAAACCTTTGATATGTACTACATATCTACTAGATTTGTTTTCGATAACTTCCACGACTGACAGGATTAGATTGCACGATTATGAAATTAATACTTCCCCCTTTGGAGGGATCCACGTGGTAATAGATTCGCACGTAATTCAGAATTTTTATGGCTATATCAAGAAGGAATTTTGTCAAACTAAGTTCTTTGGCGCCTCTTACATACGCTTTCCCTTTTCCAAAGTTTTTGAATGCATTGGATACAAATACCGGTTCCTTATATGAAAATTTTAAGAACCCCTCCAATGCTGTGCGTCCTTTTGTTCGCTGGTGGTGGAATGGGGGAAAGATAGATGAAAAGGAACTGTTGCGTGAACTGGATCTTCTCAAAGAACAAGGCATTGCTGGTGTTGAAATTAATCCTGTTGCATTTCCTAAAGGTTCGAATGCAATCGAATACAATTCGCTTACCTGGCTGAGTAAGGAATGGCTGACGGTGCTAAAGACAACGTTAATGGCCGCTAAAGAGCGTGGAATAACCTGTGATATTATTGTTGGTTCAGGCTGGCCCTTTGGTGGTGAATTCCTCAAAGAAAATGAGCAGATACAACTATTGGCCCTTGGTACAAAACGTTTGAAAGGCCCGCAACAGTTCAAAATTAAAAAGGAAGAGCTGTTAGCAGAAACAAGTTTTCTGAAAAAACGCGAGACCGGCTCAATGGAACTTTTCGGGTTGAGGCTTAGTGCAGCTCAACTTAACGCCTTCGCTCCCGGAACCGACCTGAAAACACAAATAAAGAACACAGAGATCATTATTGACGTACCAGCCGGCGAACATGTACTTTATGCTATCGTAAAATTAACCGGTTATGCATCTGTAACACTCGGTGCACCCGGTGCTTCAGGCCCGGTACTCGATCACTACAACAAAGCAGCCGTTCAACGTTACCTGGATAGGATGTCTGATGCCATCACTTCCGAAATCGGCAATATGGGTGATCATTTCAGAGCAATATTTGTGGATAGCCTGGAACTGCGTGGCTCTAATTGGTGCGATGATATGCTTGAACAGTTTGAGCAAAGAAGAGGGTATTCACTGGAACCCTATTTACCTTTTATCCTGTTTAAGTTAAGCAAAAGACTCACGCATACCGGTACACAATCCCTGGAAAGCATCATCACGCTTTCAACACAGGCACAGGATGAAATTAACCGGGTGAGATATGATTTTGAAACAACCCGCCTGGAGCTGTTTAATGAAAGATTTTTACAGACGTTTATAGACTGGTGCAGGAAAAACAAGGTTAAATCAAGAGTGCAGGCTTATGGCCGCGAATACTACGCTTTGGAATCAGCAATGTTACCCGATATCCCGGAATGTGAAACCTGGATCCGTGAGGATATAGGTGGTGATCAGCTGGAGAATACCTTTAAAACCGGCAGAGCGTACCGCCCCGTTAATAAGTTTGTTTCTTCGGCTGCAAGATTAACCGGAAAACATGTGATCAGTTGTGAAGAAATTACCAATACTGATCTAGTATTTAACGCCACGCTGGAAAGAATAAAAATCGCAGGAGATCAAAGTAACCTCTCAGGCGTTACCCATTCCATCCTGCATGGGTTCAACTATAGCCCCCCGGAAGCCCCTTTCCCGGGTTGGGTACGCTATGGAACTTTCTTTAGTGAAAGAAATACCTGGTGGCCTTATCTGAAAACATGGATAGACTATAAAGCCAGGTTATCCGCAGTTTTTCAAAATTCAGACATGCAATCAGACATAGCCGTTATGCTCCCTCATGCAGATCTGTGGTCCGAAGTTGGCCTGCAATATCAGCAAGTGCCGCAAATCGTTTATCCTGCATATGCAAACAACATATGGGAAGCTATCCACCAGCATGGAAGTGGCTGTGACTATATCAATGAAACCATCCTGCAGAAATGCAGTTTTTCAAACGGCATGCTGCATTTTAATACAAGAAGTTATAAAGTATTGCTTATGCCGGAAATGCAATCGATAGCAACCGGAACGCCGGAGCTACTCAGGAAGTTTGCTGCCACAGGAGGCCGGGTGATCTTCATCGGAAAAGAACCTGTTAAGACTTTTGGAAAGCAGAAAGGGGAAGTACTAAGTGATATTCAATCCCTGAAAAAAGCTTTCCCGGGTAACGTTAGTTTCTTTCCGGCGCCCAAAGGAAAGGTCATCGACTGGTATGCACAATTACAAGCTGAGTATAAGATAGCTCCATTTGTGAAGTTCGATAAACCCGTTTCGCACGTAAGCCAGGTGCATTACAAAACAAGCGAAGCAGATATTTTTTTTATCTGTAACTATCACCTGGAAAAAGCCCATGAATGCACAGCCACTTTTAATGTCAAAAATAAGAACGCATGGTTATGGGATCCTGAGACAGGCAAAAAATACCTGTATCCTTACCAGGGGGCAAAGAACAATCTCCGGATCCGTCTGGATCCTGCCCAATCTATGCTGATCGTTTTTACGAACGATACCAAAGGTGAATTATATCCATTCCCCAAAGCCGCCGGTAACCCATCCCACACACTGGAAGGTCCGTGGGATGTAACGCTTGAAAAGGTGCATGAACAGCCTCGCAAAATAATATTTAATAAACTAATAGATTTTAAAAACGATCCGGAGCTTCATTCGTTTGCCGGAATTGTTTTCTATGAAAAGCAATTCCACGTAGACGATCCCGGAAAGTACCATTCACTTGATCTTGGGAAGGTATCCGGGATCTCA
>Ga0065704_10001362_pt1 | contig 15509 bp, 12 predicted proteins | sample SwiRhicommuniRL2_FD_59091 | JGI IMG/M metagenome (GOLD analysis project Ga0065704, IMG submission 59091) | Switchgrass rhizosphere bacterial communities from Rose Lake, Michigan, USA - RL2 v2 (version 2) | ecosystem: Host-associated > Plants > Roots > Rhizosphere > Soil | place: East Lansing, MI
TTTTAGCGAGATTATTAAAGTTTCGGTCTAGTCGGTCAACCAAAGGTAAGCATTAGTATCTCGTTTCATTAGGAGAACACGATACAGTAGAAAAGACAGGAATAGAATTGCATAGAATGCTATAAAACTGAATAGGACTTTACAATGAAAAAAATTGCGTTTAATTTACCAAGTATTTCATTTCTTGCTTTGTTGTGCTGAAGATATCTTTTCTACCGCTTTTACGATAGATAGGAGGGATCCTGGAATATTTTCTGAGGTATCCGTCCAAATAACGGTGTGAAGTTTATTGGCCATATCCAAAGACAGAATGTATACCGTATCATAACTCTCTTTTGTAGCAGTATTTGGAGGGGCGTACATGCTATTTAATTGGAAAAAGCCATTTTGCTCAATATTTTGTTGCAAATTAGTCCGATCTGAATCGGAAATTTGCTTGTTAGACTGGGATTGGGATTGTTGTTGGGATAAGGATAATCGTGCTGACTCATTATCGTTAATTGTCGTTGTTGAAATATTATTTAGTCTGAGAGAATTTGTTTCTGAATCATACAAAATCCGTTGATAACTCCCACTTGAAACTCCTAACTTTGAAAAGGATAATCTAAAGTCATCAGCTTCTGATGTTGATGTTAATAATGAAAGTGACCAAAGCGAAGATTTTAGTCCTTCATTTTGTGTAACCATTTGAGCATATGATGTTGACGCTATTGATTGTACTAGTAAGGCTTCAGATGATAACGAAATAGTTGCGTTTAGAACGATAACAGTAATGATCAGGAATGATGATAAAGCTACAAATCGTGTCAAATTATTTTTTCTTTCAAGTTTTATTCTAGGTCCAACTGTATTTGATAGTCTATTGTTATTCATGCAGACCGCTTCTTTGTCATCATTATCACAGTAGTGATACAATCGTGGCTTTTCTATATGAGTTTTAGGGATGCTAAGAGTTATTTTGGCATGTTAATTTAAGTCCACATATTGCATACTACATTTATCCAGATGTATGATGTTGAATGTATAAAAATCAAGCCACTAATTTATAATTAGGTGAAAGAATTCAATACCAGTAACTTGACACTTGAACCGAATTACTGGAAACGGATAATATTGAAACAATTGTTGGGCGTTTGATATCAACCGAACTAGTACAAGATGCTCATGCTAGAGATTCGTATCTATTGTATATGAGTGGATTATCGATACAGTGGAACATTGGTTTTTCGTATGGTCTGCTTATTCGCCTGTTCTAATCTGTGCTAATGGCACCTTGTCGGGGTTATTATAATGGACGATTTGCGATGCGCCTGCCTTTGGGTAAATTCCAAATATCTGTGTTGCCTTTGCTACTGTGGATTCTTTTAATGTTACCATCAATATTTGACTACCAACTGATCTATCGACCATGATTTTTGACAGCCTCTCAGTATTTTGAGCGTCAAGGTGTGCATCGACTTCATCCATGAGATAGAAGGGCGACGGTTTTAGAGACTGTAGAGCCAATAAAAAGACGGTTGCTGCCATAGTTTTTTCTCCTCCTGACAATGAGGTCGATTCTCGGGGGGGCTTTCCTTGAAATTGAACGAGATATGACAGGCCTCCAGAAAAAACATCTTCATTTTCAATTTGAAGGTAAGCAGAGCCGCCAGTGATGTCGGCGAACGTTTTACGAATGTCATCGTCTACTTTTTTAAAGGCATCCATAAATACATCCTTCTTTTCATTATCGATTTCATTGATAAATATGACAATCGAGTTCCTCTCATTTTCGAGATAATTCTTCCTAGATGACATGTCCCTGTATCCGTCTATTACCTGAATGTATGTTTCATGCGCACGTAAATTCAATCTGGTTTTAAGTTCATCGTACTCTTTTGTCAATTCAGGTATGAGCATATCTACATTGGTAATATCGCTATCTAATAGTTCCTTGAATCCTAACCACATCAAGTCATTTGTAATCTGTGATTCTTGCGCCGTATAATTTGAAATATCCTTCTTTATTGCTATGGATTCTTTTTCTATTGAATTTATTTCCCTGTACAGCTGCCTTTCCTTCTCATCTAATTTCTTTATCTGTTTTTCGTAATCCTGCAGTATGGAATAAGATTCTCCGGAAACGTCAATAATATTTTGTTCTTCTTCACGTAAGCCTATCAGCTCCTTTTCAAGCTGTTCGAGTCTCTGGATGGCAGATTCGTACTGTTGTTTTCTTTCTATCTTTTCTGTTTCAAGGATTTCCTTTTCAGAGGATAACTCATCTCGTCTTTCCATAGTTGTGGCTATAGTGTTCTTAAGCGAGGTAATTGATGTGATAATTTCTCTGAGTTCAATTTCCTGGTTTTCAATGGTTCTTAATATTTCATTCTTCCTGTATGATAACTCTGATAGTTCGTTGTCAATTTTGTCATCTCCTATGGACTGAATTCTCGTTGTATAGCTTGCTAGCGAAGAGGAAATAATTTCTTGTCTTTTCTTTGCTCTGGATAATTCTGTATCTACGTCAGTAATTTCTGCCGACAAGCTGCTATTGATAATTTTTAATTTCTCAAATTCAGTTTTCAAACCTTCAATTACTTCGTAGTGGTGATTTAGATTAATGGTGGTTTCTGCAACAAGTTTCTCCAGATCTTTAACTTTTGTTTCCTTATTGTTAATTTCGCTCTCTATCTTGTCTAATGCTTCTTTTTTATTGTGTATTTCTGCTTGCAAAACATGAGAGTTTTTCAGCAATGATTCAATCGATTCATTCAGTATTATTTCTCTTGTAAGATCTGATATTTGAGAACCAAAATCTAACGAAAGGGAGCTTGCATGAGTCTCAAATAATTCACCTGCAATAGTAACACACCTGTGTCCTTGCTTGGATAATTCAAAAGCTGTTTTAGAATTTCTTACCACAAATACATTGCCAAATATATGATCAACTAGATTTGGAATGTTAGACTGCACCAAGTCCGCAAGATTTCCTATAAAGTCATAATTTTTTACTTCTACATGACCTCTGCTTACTGAATCAAGTTGCTCCAGTGAAATCATCTTGAAACGTGGAAGATTTTTTTCCTTGATATATGATGCCAGGCGGATCATTTCCTTTGCTGTTGGAACAACACAACACTTCATCCAATCCTTGACTACAGCAAAAACTGCCTTTTTATAGACGTCGTCATATTTTAAAAGATCCTTTACCATGCCAAGGATCTTAAAATCCTGTGAATTCTTTATAAGATCTGCGATTGCAAAATCCTCATTTGATAACTCAACTGCCATCGAGTATTTATCTTCATATGGAAATGCAAATTTTTGCGCCTTGTCCAAAATATTTTCATACAGTTCAATTTGATGCAAATAATTTTTACGCTTAATTTTTAAATCTTCAATAAGTCTTCTCTCAAAATCTAGTTCTGAATAGCACGAATGTTTATCCAAATGATTTAGATTTTGTTCTTTTTCTCTGAGTGACTTGTTCATTATTTCGGTTGATGAGGTATTATCGTTTATCTTGTTAATGTTAAATTTTTTCCTTTCCTCAAGTTTTGCAATGTTAACTTTAATATGAGATTCAATTTCGAGTATTCTTGATTTCTTTTGGAATAGCATTTCTCTGAATTTCTTGTTCCTGTTCACATGGCCTGAGATCTCGTCAATCCGGATATTCAGAGTTTCTAGTTCATTTTTCATCCGGGCTAAACCAGATCGATTTTCTTCACTGTTAACTTTTCTATCGTTCAGTAACTTTGATGAACTCTCAATCTCCGGTTCAATTTTTTTATCCTCTGATTCAATGAAGGCAAATCGATCTTCTATTGATGTCATCCGTATTTTTGCCTCCTTTATAATTGCCTTTTCTCTTTCCAGTTGGTAGATAACGTTGGTCAATTTTGTATCTATCTGGGCTTTGGATTTGTTAGATGCGTCTACTTGACTCATAAAATTAGATTTTTCCGTATCAATTCTATCAATTTCCATTCTAAGTTCTTCGCGTTCCTTGGATAGTACCGCAAGGTTGGTTTCATTGTTGTCCAACAGCGTTTTCCGGCTACTTACCTGGTCTGCTAAATACCTAATTTTATTCGAGTATTTGATTGCCTTGAATTTCTTTAATTGAGATTCAATAAAGGTATACCTTAATTGGTCATTTCTTTCTGCTTCAAGTTCATTTATCCTCTTCTTTATTTCGTCCATTCTGGCAAGAGCAACCTCTAATCGCCTGTCTGATTCGTCCAATTGTTTCATTGATTCGTTTTTCTTGTCATCAAAGTATGAAAGTCCAACAATATCCTCAATAATTTTCCTTCTTTCTTCAGAATTTAATTCTGATATTCTCGTTATCATCCCCTGCTGGACTATGTTAAGTTTGTTTGGAACGGCTACAATAATTTCTAATAATTCTAGGATTGTGTTCTTTGAAACCTTTTTACCATTAAGGTAGTATTGACTTTCTCCGGTCTGGCCTTCCATTTCTCGGCTCATAGAAACGCTGTCCATGTCAATAGGAATTCCTCTGTCTGAATTATCAAAAGTTAGATTGACCCTCACTAACCTGTGTGAAGAATTTTCGCTATCGTGGAATAATGATTGAAACTTGTCTACACGTAATAATTTAGGACTATTTTCGCCCAACGCAAACATGATGGCATCAAAAATGTTACTTTTGCCAGACCCATTAGGCCCGGTAACAGCAACAAGACCATTGTTTAAATGAAGTATAGTATTCTTGAAGCCAAATGACTTGAAACCGTAAATTTCAAGTTTCTTTATATATACCAAAGATCTTACTAACAGATTCGCATGGTTGTAAATATATTCTATATGACAAAATAATTAGATCTAAATTGATATTTTTTTAGACAATATAATGAAAAAATGAAATTTGCAATCTAGCACTAACGTTACCGCTCTATTTTTCCTTCCACAAATTCCATGAATGACGTTTTTGCCTCAAGATATGGCTTTTGTAACGGCGGATGTTTAAAACAGTATGCCGATACGCTATCAAGTTGGCCTGTTACCCCCCTATCTATTGCAATTTTGGTGCCTCTGATAGCATCAATCATCACCCCTGCGCTGTTGTAAGCGTCAACTACCTTTAGTTTAACGTCTACCTCGATGGGAACCCTACCAAAGTACTTACCGCGCAATTGAATGTAGCATACCTTGTCATTGGCAAGGAAACCAACAAAGTCCGATGGTCCGATTCGCATAGGTATTTCATATGGAGCCATTGCAGCTACTGCGCTTGTCTTGCTGATTCTCTTGTCTTCAAGACGTTCTTCATCAAGCATATTATAGAAATCCATGTCCCCGCCAACATTCAACTGATAGGTTTCATCCACCTTNACCCCTCTATCGACAAAGAGNTTCACAAGCGTTTTATGAAGCACGGTGGCTCCCAACTGACTCATGACATCATCTCCAGCACACAGGAGATTTTTGTCTGAAAATGCTTTTTGCCATTTCGGAGTAGATGCGATAAAGACTGGAATTGCGTTTATAAAAGACACACCTGCTTCAAGACATTGCTCAACATAATACTTGGTTGCTTCTCTGCTTCCAACAGGGAGGTAGTTTACTAAAATCTCCGCACCGCTATCCTTTAATATTTTCGATACATCAGCCGGAGGACTATCTGATATCTTGACTCTTTCATTAAGGCGTCTTCCTACACCGTCAAGGACTTTACCTTTCTGAACTTTAATACCCGTTGAAGGTACGTCGGCTATCTTTATAGTGTTATTAGGTTTTGCAAATATTGCATCCGCAAGGTCCTGACCCACCTTTGCTTCTACAACATCAAATGCCGCCACAAATTCAATATCCCCCGGTCTTATATCGCCCAGCGTGTATGCAATAAGGCCTTCGGGAGTGTCACCTATATTTCCTTTTTCGTGGCCAGAGTTGTAACCATTACCATAAAATGAGATACCTTGCAATATGGCAGATGCGCAGTTTCCTACACCGGCTATTGCAACTTTGACTTTTTTATGAACTTTACTATTGGTATTACCGACCATAATTGCTGAATTAGCTATTGGTTTAATTAATATATGTGTATCAGAAGAGGAAAATTCTCTAATAATTTTGATTGAAATTATTAAGTATAATCAGTTTATTGATTTTGTATACGACAAAAAGAAAGCAAGTATGGGTCAGAATAAAAGGGAAGCGATCCTAGGTCTAATTTTGACGAAAAATAAGACTTTGAACCTTCAGAACAATCTACAAAATCTTTTGAAAGTATTTCCTTGTAGATGAAATTGAATGCGTCACTTTCCTTCGACACATCCATGATAATTTGGAGCGTGCCGGAGTTTGTCAACTTGTTGTTAATTGTGCTAATTATTGAAGAAAAAGACTCCTTATTGGTCAGTATGTCCTGTCGTGACGCCGGCAAGTTGATGATGAAATTATCTATTGAATCATCGGGAATGTTTGGAAGTAACTTTGTTGGATTACCCCAAAAAACTGACGCATTTAACGGTTCTAGTTCCGTAAACTTTGATTTTGCATATGAGATCTCATTTTGATCTTCTCCTATCCCAATAAAAAATTCAGACCAAACATCATTAGCTATCCGATATATAATTTCGCCTTTGAAATTGCCTATTAGTATGTTAATCCTCAGAAAGGATTTTCTGGCGTTCATTATTGTCCTTATCAGGAGCGTTGATGGATTGCCTTCATGAAAAAATTGATATATGGAGTTCCACCTATTTTTGAAGACGACAGGGAAACTCCTCATTTTTATTAGCTCTTGAAACAGATGATTGTCTGCAAAATCCGAAAAGTACGAATCGGTTCTGGAAACCGCTTCTAATTTAGGTAAGAAAAGTTCGTCGTACAAGTTGGTAACCCTGTTCCAAGCCCTGATGGGATCTGATCCCATATAAGTAACAGATAGATCAGAGAGCCACACGACTTCTGCCAAGAGATTTATCTTTCCAATATCATATCCTTTTGCCATTAATTCGGATAATAATTTTTCGAACTTTTTCTGCGCTGTTTCCTGCTTGAAATAAGGAAAATCGGTTCTCCAAATGAGGGCCTCAATTATCAAACTTTTGTCAGATTTTTCTATCCCTGCAGTCCGCTTTTGCAGATCTGGTTGAGTGCTAAACTTAAATGAAAAGTTTTCAAAAACCCTTTCCAATTCTGGTTGATCTAACTTGAAGTAAGCATCATGAATTTGATATCTTTGAATGGTTTCAATTGTTCTTTGCACCTTGGGGCCTACGGACGAACGAAAAGATGGTCCGGATGTACGATATCCATTAGTTTCAGGCCTAGAGCTATTACCATTATAAGTAAATTGTAATGGATCGTAATCATGTAATAGAGCGGCTACAAGGATAAATTCAATATCCTCAGCAGAGAATCTGTAATCGGATATTGAATTTGGTAACATTTTAAGCGCCATATACGATACCTCTAAACTATGATGAAAGTTATGATATTCAGTGGATCCCTCACCCAATCCAATATCAGAATAAACACCGTCCAAAAATCTAATCAATGTAGAGATTTTTTCGATTTTAGCATTGCTTATTCCCCTATTCTTGGCAACATCCAAGATAGCCGTAACTAATCTGTCCTCCCTGATGTCAGCAAGCGTTTCGTTAGCTTCTTTTACTATCGATTTACGGAATCCGGGTAATTTTTCCAAAATTTCATTGTAAATTATCTTGATGGGAAGGCTTTTGTAGAGATACAACCATAAACCTGTAATCTTCCACGGATACTTTATTCTAAATCTCTCTCTTTCTATGATTTCATCTACAAGTAGGACAATATCTCTGTTTAATTTTCCAATTTCACGATTTGTTACAATACTTTCCTGATTATTTGATTTTGTACCTTGATAATCGGCACGCATTACAGCCCACTGTGGTATTTTTACCCTATATCGAAATTTTTTGACTGACCCATTCTGGTCCCATGGAAATCGTATAGTTTCTCTTTGTGTCGTGGCAACATTCCGATTTTTTGTGTTAATCAAGTCGTCATCTTTTACTACCTGAAGAATCAATTCTTTATTTGGAACTTGCAAACCCAATAAAACATGCCAATATTTGCCCTTGTCTACCCAATCCGGAGCATATGTGGCAGGATCCCAAAAATCTATCGGACCAAATGGGATATAGCCGTCTTCAAATTCATGTGTTTCGGGATTATATGATTTGTACTCATATTTGCCTATCTGGGAATTAATCCGGTATGCAAGGGCTCGGGTATTGGAGACCTTATCAGATGATTTAGTAAACTCTCTGTGGGCCATTATTCCCCAGACAGTGCCTAAGCCACTGAATAAAGTCAAAAGAAAGTAGACAAAATCAAACTTATCATGAATTGCGTAGTTGAGTGCTAATTGAATTCCAAAAAGATAAGCTGAGAACATTGCGCCGAAAAACAAAAAGAGAAAAAACCATCTTGCTATGTCATTATAAAATAAACTAAATGATTTTCTGTCGCTATAGTTTATCAATCTATGCTTCATCAATTTTCACTATCATTAACAGACGTTGCATCATAATTGACCGTATGATTGTCCTCAATTACTCATACCTTATCAATTACAGTCGGTTAAAAATAATTCCATATATAAACGCGACCACGGGTGCTTGTTTCTTCGTCCATCTTAGGTAAAATGTCAATTACATATCCATCGATATCAAGTCATGTATAAAGTAAGGATTCGGCTATCTAACCCATATTCGAATTATCAAACAACAATTAGTTTTACAAAATGCATCTTTTTGTTTATTTGAAGCTGTCTTGAAATTTCCTTAACATCTTTCGCGTCTCCCTTTAAGGAAAATATTTCAAGGCATCTGTCCTTGTCTATTTTATTATGTAGATGTACTATTATTATCTTGTCAAAATCATGTCTTATGGAAGAAACCTGATCATCCGAGTCTTCATCATGTACTGCTAAAAGTAACGAATTAATTTCTCCATCCAAATCTTCTTTCATTCGTTCGTCGGACAAGAGATTCCTAATACCTGCCCTTATGATTTCGGATCTGCCGGAAAATCCCAGAGACTTGAGCTTATCCAAATTTTCGATAATATCTTCGTTTAGTGAAACGCTGACAATGGTCAATTAGATTTTCATATTCGGTTATTACATATAATAATTATTCCATGATCATAATTTACAGGTAAAAGATTCGATATGGGAGCCATATTTATGTCTATACAGCAGACACCTGATTTAATCTACGTGTCAGAGTCTTTCAATCAGTAACTTGAGCCTTTATCGTATCCCAATATGTTTTCGGGCCTAATCCCAGTTGCCAAAACAAATTATTTTTTTTGCTTCGGCAGTAGCTCAATATGTTATCTTCAAACCCGTTGGTTCAAAATATTTCCATTAGTATCTCATCAAATAAGAGGAATTGGGTTAAATAGTAGATTTTGACTGAATTTATCGTAGTAAAGCTATATTATTAAAAATGTCATGCAATTTAATTAATATTAATAAANAAAGTATATATTCTTAATAACCTGTTATATGATTATAATGCGCATAGTAATAATTGCCCCGGTTCTATCNTTATTGTTCCTTTTTTACTTGGTTTATCATAATTTGAATGCTCAAAGCATGTCAAATTCCACTTTAACAAATCCTAATGNCACGGNCACATTAACGGGAAACTCAAAGATAGAACAGCAGTCCAGAACAAATTCATCTGGCAAATTGGTAGTAATATCCTCATTTTTTCCTATTGACGAATTTGTAAGGAATATAGGCGGTGGGGCAGTGCAGTCGTCTGTTCTAGTTCCCGCGGGAGTTGAACCTCATGATTTTGAGCCTACAATAAATCAAATTCAGGCTCTTAATTCAGCTGATGTGCTGGTTTACAACGACTTGGGACTTGAGAATTGGATTCAGAAAATAAATGTGATAAATAAAATTAATGCCAGCAAGGGATTGAACGCATCCTATACCGACAAGCGTAAGATGACGCTAGACCCGCATGTGTGGTTGGATCCTTTACTTGCAAAGAAACAGGTAGAAAATATACGAGATGGATTGATGATGATTGATCCTAATCACAAAGATATATATTTTGAAAATGCAAAATCTTTTTTAGCAGAGCTTGACAGACTTGATAAGACAATTAGATCAGATCTGGAATCATGCAAGAAAAGAGACTTTATTTCATTTCATAATTCTTTTTCATATTTTGCTAAAAGATACGGCGTTACCCAGCACAGTATTTTTAGCTCAGCACCAGAAGCAGAGATAACACCAACCCGGCTGACTGAAATTATTGATCTTGCAAAAAAGTTGGGTCTTAGTGTTATCTATTCCGAAGAACTTGTTGATCCTCGATATGCTTTAGTTATTGCCCAAGAAATTCCAAATGGTAAAGTACTTGCTTTGAGTCCAATAGAAGGAATAACCAGGAACGAACAAAATTCAGGAGTTGGATATGTTGACAAAATGAACGAAAACATTAGAAACTTATCTGTAGGGTTAGAATGCAACCAATAATTAAGGTAACACGTCTAACATATTATTATGATTCGTTGCCCACATTGGACAATATCTCATTTACTGTAGGCAAGGGAGATTTTCTCGGAATCATTGGTCCAAATGGGGCAGGTAAGACAACTTTATTCCAGTGTATGCTCGGAATAGTCGGCGATTATAAAGGTGAAATCAATCTTTTTGGCTCCGACATTAAACAGAACAAGAAAATACTTCAAAAGATAGGTTATGTTCCACAAAAAAAGAGCGTAGAACAAACATTTCCAGCAACTGTTAAGGAGATTGTATCATTGGGTGTCATTGGAATGAAAAACAGAAGTGATGATATTGACATGGCAATTGATTTTGTTGAATTAGGCTCCTATCGGAACAAGAGAATAGGAGAACTTTCTGAAGGCCAGCAGCAAAGAGCTATAATCGCTAAGGCGCTCGCGAAACAACCCGAGTTATTAATATTAGACGAACCGACCACAGGTATAGATTCTGCAACTCAAGAAAGGTTCTATGACCTCTTAACAAAATTGAACAAAGATAAGGGCATAACTATTGTCTGGTCATCACATGATATGAATGCTGTTGAAAGATTGGCAAATAAAGTTGCCTGTATTGACAGGAAATTATTCTTTCATGGTCAATCAGAGGACTTCTTTGGAAATGAAGAACGAATGAAATCCTATGTCGAATTTGCCATGCAATCACACATGAATCTGCATTTTGGTAACAAAATTAATGGTAAAGATAAGTTGGAAACAAAGTGACCACAAATGCTATTTGACATTCTTCAATATGGCTTTATGCAAAGGGCACTTCTGTCAGGGATAGCAATATCAATAATGTGTTCTATCGTTGGCCTTTTCCTTGTGCTTAAACGACATTCCTTGTTTGGTGATGCACTAGCGCATGTGGCATTTGGTGGAATAGCTCTTGGTCTTTTCACTGGCATATATCCAATATTGACTGCTTACGTCGTAGCTATATTGTCTGCCGTTGGTGTGAACAAATTAAGAGAATCAACCAAGATCCCTCCAGATTCGTCTATAGCAGTACTTTTGACATCCGGTCTTGCAATTGGTGTTATTCTAATTAGCATATCTGGTGGTTTTACGCTAGATTTGTTTAGTTTTCTATTTGGAAATATTCTCCTCGTGAGTAATGAGGACTTAATTATGATCTTGATTACTGATGCCATAGTTGTTTCTATCATATATGTTCTCTACAAGAGATTAATGCTCATAGTATTTGATGAGAACCAGGCAAAAGTTAGTGGATTGAACGTTACCTGGATAAATACTTTATTTATTGTACTTGCGAGTATCACCATAATAGCCTCAATAAGGCTTGTCGGTGTCTTGTTAATTTCTTCATTAATTGTTATTCCAAACATAACCGCACTCCTACTCGGTAAGGGATTTAAGAAAACAATATTTATTTCATGTGCAATTTCTGTTTTTTCTGTCGTATTTGGCATAGTAGCATCATATTATGTAAACTTGGTGCCCAGCGGAACCATAGTATTAACAATGGTATCTATGTTCATAGTAACAATAATAGTAAAGAATATGAGATTTAGACTCAAAAAGATTGTAGTTACCAAATGAATTTGCTTATTAACTGCAAATATAATCACAAGTTTTATCTTCGCACTAAATCTTGAATTACTTTTAAAATTGAACTAGCGTTGCTTCAAAGACATACTGTTCTGAGACTAGAATAGTCTAAAAAAAATAATTAAGATATCGCGAATAAACACTACTATTATATTTTTTTGGAAAATAATACAATCTGGTGTCTGTCGATACTATATTGTGTCCAGACTATCCATAGTTTATTTTTTGCTTTAAAAATTAGGGGATTTATATAATCTTCTTCTTGTTGGCTATTCAACTTCTCTTCCATACCAATTGACCTCAAAGTATCACCAGACCACAATAGAATTGAGGGATGTTTTGTATAATCACTCCAGGTAACAAAGAGCTTGCCGTCTGTGGCCAGTAGATTTGGCGAAATAGAATTTCCAGAGTTATTGCTTAAATTTCTCACGTAATTGGTGATACCGTGGGCATCAATTTTTCTTAACATGATATCAAAAGTTCTACTATGATTTATTGTGTCAGACCATGCTACATAGACATCTTTTCCTAGGAGTTGACCATGAGCAAGCCGAGAGATTCCTGGAGTGTTACTGACATTAAATATTTGATTGAAGGAGCTGCCGTAGTCTTTACTACTAGTAAGAAATATTTCTGAATTATCTTTTGCAGACATTATTTGCTCCCATATTATATATATTTGTCTTCCATCAGGTGTGGCAAAGATGCTTGGGTTTATTGAATTGCTTCCTTCCTTTATAGTTGAATTCAAGGATGTATTGGAAGACGGCTCATTCAGATTATTATTGGCGGCAGTATGGTTGAGGACATAACTAACTGATGATCCATCATCAGAATACATCATCCCATTACTTACTTTTACAGGGGCAGTAAACGATTCACCTTGGTTCAAACTTTTTGTAAATACTATACTACATATAGGATCATCGTGTTTGATATCACATTCGGTCCAAACAATATAAATGATTGTCCCATTTTCATTTGTTATCATATGGGGATCGAGTGAATCATCAGTGTTATTACTTAGATTGATTGTTTCATCAAAATAATTACCAAAATTAACACTCCTCCTAAAGAATATGTCTTTATTTGTAGAGGAAATATTTTCATTTGCTGCCCACACGACAAATACATTTCCTCTTGACGTTGATAAATCATGAAGATGTACGTTACCAGTAGTATCACTCAAATTTCTCAAATTTGAAAATGTTTCACCTCCATCTTGACTCTTCCGAAATAATAGTTGCCACTGACCTGACTGTTTGTCTTCCCATGTGATATAAACATTATTTTTGCTGGCTTTTAATTTAATAATGTTTGAAATTCCTGGAGTATTACTGATGTTACTGATACTAGTAGGTAATCCTGAGACGTTACTGATTTTCGTAAACATAACATCACTATTATTCAAATCCACATTGCTGATCCAAGAGGAATGGATATGATCCCCCGATACAGATATCTCGGGATTTATGGAATCATAAGTTATGTTGCTTAGTATGAATGTAGAATTTTCAATTGCAAAAGTATTAGAATCAAATACCGTTCCGACCCAGAAAAAGAAAATCATAATTCCAGAAGAAATTACTGCCTTCTCTATTAGACGGCCAATGAATGGTTGATTTACTCTTTGAATTTTCAATTTTACTCCTTTGAAGTGGAATCATCGACTACTTTGTGGGTTGCCATTTTTATGCAAACAAATAGTTAATATTCTTCTATTATACTTTAAAACTTTTTCAGGCTTTCAGATAGCCTGCCACAGAAATTGATTTGTAATCAATTGTAATTTGCTATTGAAATTTGAAATTAACTGGAGACTATCCTGTGGCTTCATTCGAAAATGCAGATACTAAATAACTGTGATGTAGAATGGGTCGGATCGTCGCGAGATCTTCATAGTTTTTTCCTCAGATTTGTGCAGCAACAAGATTCACCTCATCCCCTTTTTATATTCAGTCTCGATTGTTTTTAAAGTTTCTAAATTCAATCTGGAAACATTCTTTCTCAATTTCTTAAGGGTACCTGATAAACTGATTACGGTAACAGGCGGTTGAGTCATACTCAATGAAAATAAAAAATTATCTAGGTATTTTAGTTTGCATCCAATGAATAATGTGTTTCCAAATTCGGAATCATAAAGTCTTAACATGGCAAGTTCGCAATAAAGAACTCCAAAAAGTTCCTTGAATCGTCGTACGATTATTTCATGCAATTGAACTGGTTTGTATAAATGAGGTTCAGCATAAAATATNGCGACATATCTTCTCTTTTCTCTATGTTTTAGCATTGACGGATCCACTTTGCCTTATTTTTTGTTTCAAGCCATTCAGATAATTCTTCCCAGTAATTTGTAGCGGATATNCCTATGAACTTTAATATTGATTCTATAGTCCTGGCTGATACCATTTCTTGTATTGAATATGCTCCACTGGACAATATGAACTGGCACTTGTTTGAATTACAGACTTCATGAATATATTTTGCGTGTCTCATCCATCTGCCAATCATATGAGCTTCAAGTTTTCTTGCAGAGGAAATTGAAATTTCTATCCCAAGTCCTCTTTTTGCTTTACGCTTAATTCCATCCTTACTCTGAAGGGGATCGATCATAAATAAATCGGTTTTGGCATCTAGCGTTTTCATGTTGTCTGAGACTATCAGGTAAGGACAATAGTCAGCAATTGAATTTTTTCCATCCAACCTTAAAATAACATCCTCTCGGTGGATCGAATCTGTTGCATAGTTCGAATCAATACCTACCATATCTAGACCCAATATTTTGGACATGGTCAAAGCCCTGTCAAAGTCAGAAACATGTATCCCGAGATCTATTTTCTTGTAAATAGATTTATCACATGATCCCTGAATTTATTATTTTGGTTGAATTCTTTTATTGGTTTGAACTTGATTCTGATTGAATCACGTTCTGAGAGAGATATTATTCCCTTGCAGAGGGATTGCTTATTCAATCTGATATAGAAATTGTTTTTTTCATCAAAGGAATTCCATATCGAGCCCAGAAGAAAGTTTTTTTCGCCAATTTTTAGCCTTGAAATAATTCTTTCCAACAATTCACATGATTCGTTGTGATCACATTCTGCCCCAATAACAGAAATTTCATTCCCCCAATGACCTTCAGCTTTAGAGATCAAAAATTTTTCCGTTGGTATCAAAAACACATCATGCATCTTGGTGATAATTTTTTGGACATCCTCCGTCGCGTGAGCTACTACATGTATGCTTGTTGAAAGAGTCAAACTTGAAAGATAATATCAAAATTAGGGAAAGATGACATAAATTTAGTTTGAATCGGTATTCTGTTCCGTATCCACAGGAGGATTTTCAGTGCCTTCATCTTCAGTTTGAGTATTAACCCTTTCATCTTCAGTTTGAGTATC
>Ga0065704_10070844_pt1 | contig 15509 bp, 10 predicted proteins | sample SwiRhicommuniRL2_FD_59091 | JGI IMG/M metagenome (GOLD analysis project Ga0065704, IMG submission 59091) | Switchgrass rhizosphere bacterial communities from Rose Lake, Michigan, USA - RL2 v2 (version 2) | ecosystem: Host-associated > Plants > Roots > Rhizosphere > Soil | place: East Lansing, MI
AGGGAGCTTGCTCCCTCGCCACAGGGGGTTCTCACCGCTCCCAAAATCTCGCTCAACCCAACAACCCCAACGCCTTCGCCCGCGCCACCGCCTGGGTGCGGCGCTCGACGCCGAGTTTGCTGTTGATGTGACTGGCGTGGGTCTTGACGGTGTGCAGCGAGATAAACAACTGCTCGCTGATTTCCTGGTTTGAGCAGCCTTGGGCAATCAACTGCAACACCGCCCGCTCGCGACTGCTGAGGGTTTCGACCGGCGCCGCTGGGTCGGCAGGCTGGGCCACCGTCGAGGGCAGGCGTTCGAGCAGGTGCTCGCGCAAGGTACTGGGCGGTGCCTGCAGCAGCTGTTCGCGCAACCATTCACGGTGCTCGCCGAACAACCACTCGAAAGGCTGCAATACCCCGCCGCTGGCGGCTTCGAAAGCCTGGGCCAGGGTGCGACGGGCTTCGGGTTCACGCCCGATGCTCAGCAGCAAGGCGACTTTCTGGTTGAGCGCCATCACGCTGAGCATCTGCCGGCCACTTTGCTGACCATGTTCAAGCAAGGCATCGAGCCGCCCTTGCGCGAGTATCGGTTGGCCTCGGATGGACTCCAGCACCGCCTGTTGCAATTCGACATGCAGCGGCAGTTGCGGGTGGAATTCCGGTGGTGCGGCGGCCCGTTCGCCCGTGTAGGTCTGGCCCAACCGGGCCAACCAGGCTTCGGCCAGGTCGGTGCGGCCCTGGGCCAACCAGAGTTCGCACTTAACCAGGGTGATCATCGCCAGATAGTAGATCGGCGGAACATCCCAGATATGCATCAGGCGCTCGGCTTCAGCCAGTTCGGCGAAGGCCCGGGCGAACTCGCCACTGTAGCCTTCGATACGCGCGATCACGCAATGACCGATCAGCACGCTGATGTCGCGGCAGGCACGGGCCTCGGTGAGGCCCGCCTGCAGCCGCGTAAGGCCGGCCTGGGGCTGCATGCGCAAGGTCAGCAAAAAACCTTCGTACATGATCAAGCGCGCCCGTACCGCATAAAGCCGCTGGGGCGACAGCTTGTGCAAACGTTGCAGGCCCTGGTGCACTTCATCCAGCGCCCGCAGTATCTCCCCCCGTGCCTGCAGGACCCGGGCACGATCATAATGGGCCAAAGCCTCGAACAGTGGATTACCGACCCGCTGCGCCAGCTCCAGGGAATCACGGTTCAGGTTCCGGGCGCGCCACAGGTCGCCGTCGGCAATCGCCAGGTTCGACAGTGTGGACAGGCACATCAGGCGCTGGCCGTAGCGTTTTTGCGGCAGGCTCTCCAAAGCTTCGCTGCAATACCGCACGGTGGCCTCGCGGTCGCCCCGGCCACGGGCGACGATCCCGCTCAGGGCCAGCCATTGGGCGAGCATGGATTTTTGCGCTGTGGCCGAGGGAGCCGGCAGGAAACGACTCAAGTGCGCCGCCAGCTCTTCGGCAGCGTCCAACTGGCAGGCCAGCCCCAACGCCCAGCTGTAGAGCACGATCAGCCGCGGGGTGCTGATGAGCAGGCTGTCGGGCAAGTCCATTTTCCAGCGCAGCAACATGCCGACGTTCTGCTCGGCCAGCAGTTGCTCCTCCGAGAGGTTCTGCACCAGGTTCGCCGCCACGTCCAGGTGCCCGGCCCGCAGCGCCTGCTCCACAGCTTCGTCGATCAGGCCCTGGGCGTTGAACCAGCGGCAGGCTCGCAAGTGCAGGGTCGCGGCCGGGACCATGGCCGGTGCGCTGGGGCGACTGCGCAGCAGGTCGGAAAACAGATGGTGGTATCGGTACCAATGGCCGTGCTCGTCCAGCGGCACCAGGAACACCTGGTGGGCCGCCAGGTAACGCAGGATTTCGGCGCTGTCGTGGGCCTCGCGCACGGCGTCGCACAGTTCGCTGCAAAAGCGTTCCTGAGGGGCCGTGTCGTAGAGAAATGCCTGCACCTCGGCGGGTAGGCAGTCGATGACCTCTTCAAGCAGATAATCGCGAATCAGCCCTTCGCCGCCGTGCAAGGCCTGGGGCAGCAGGCCTTCGGTACCGGCTTCGGAGGCGGCCAGCAACCAGAAACGCAGCCCGGCCACCCAACCTTCGCTGCGCTGGATAAGGTTTTCCAGCGCCTCACCGCGCAACGAACTGCTGTGGTGCTGGAGCAGGGTCAAGGCTTCGTCATGGGTCAGGCGCAGGTCCTGCTCATTGAGTTCGAGCAGTTGCCGCGACAGGCGCAAGCGCGCCAAATGCCAATCCGGCCGCTGGCGGCTGGTGACAAGGACCAGCAACCCGTCGGGCAGGTGATTGAGGAAAAATTGCAGGCAGCGATCCAGCACCGGGCTTTGGGCCAGGTGGTAATCGTCGAGCACCAGCAGCAAGGGCTCATGGGGCGATAAGTGCGTGGACAGTTCGTCCAGCAGGCCATCGAGCCATTCTTCGAAAGCAAAGGGTTGATGACGCTGACGCATTTTCAGCAGCCCCAGGGCCCGACCGCCCAGTTGCGGGAAAAACGCCTGGAGCCCTTCGAGCAACCGTTCCAGGAAGCGGCCGGGATCGTTGTCCCGGGCGCTGAGCCCCAGCCAGAGGCTTTGCCAATGGGCCGGCAGGCTCTGGCAGAACTCCACCGCCAGGGAGCTTTTACCGAACCCCGCCGGGGCACTGACCAACAGCAACCTGCCTGCGAGCCCTGCGCTCAAACGCTCGCACAACCGGGGCCGCACGACATGGCCGTCGGGCAAGGGCGGGCGGTAGAAACGCCCGTCCTGTACCGCGATGGCTGCGCGGGCAGAATCCGGAAGTGAAGACAAATCAGTCATGGCCGGCTCTTGTTGGAATGCGGGTGGCGGCGTTGCAGATGTCCGCAGACTAGCGGTAAACGAGGAGGTATTGAAGGGAGTGCTACAAATGGCTACAAAAAGACTACACGCCGACCGACTTGAAAAAACTTAGGCAGCCACCGCTCTTGTGGCGAGGGAGCTTGCTCCCGCTGGGTTGCGAAGCAACCCCCAAAGGCAGCGACTGCGTTGTACCTGACACAATGAGAAGGCTGGTTTGGGGCTGCTGCGCAGCCCAGCGGGAGCAAGCTCCCTCGCCACAGGGGGGTTGTGTTGCTCAAAAAAAACGCCCCGAACCAGTCGGGGCGTTTCTTCGAGGATGCGGCCTCGGGTAAAGCGGTTTAGCGGATGCCGTCCTGACGCAGGGCGTTCGGGGTGAAATCGGCGGTGGTGGCGGTGAAGCCGAAGTCGTAGGCCGATTTCTCTTCGTTCTTCATGCCCAGTGCCAGGTAGCGGCCGGACTGCAGGTCGTAGAGGGTTTCCAGGGCGTACCACGGCACTTGCTTGTCGTAGTAGTTCTCGGCATGGGCCTCGGCCACGCGCCACAGTTGGCCACGGCCGTCGTAATGGTCAATCACCGCAGCTTGCCAGGTGTCTTCATCGATGAAGAAGTCACGCTTGGCGTAGATGTGGCGCTGGCCTTCCTTCAGCGTCGCGGTCACGTGCCAGACACGACGCAGCTCGTAGCGTGCCAGGTCCTGGTTGATGTGGCCGGCCTTGAGGATGTCGGCGTACTTGAGTTGCGGCGAATCGATCTTGTAGCTGTTGGAGGCGATGTACAGCTCTTTCTTGCCTTCCAGCTTCCAGTCGTAGCGGTCCGGCGCGCCGTTGTACATGTCCAGGTTGTCGGAGGTACGCAGGCCGTCGGCGGCGGTACCCGGGCCGTCGTAGGACACTTGCGGGGCACGGCGCACACGACGCTGGCCGGCGTTGTAGACCCACGCCGAACGCGGCTCCTTCACTTGGTCGAGGGTTTCGTGCACCAACAGCACGCCACCGGCCAGGCGCGCCGGCGCGGTCACTTGCTGCTTGAAGTAGAACAGGATGTTGCCAGGGTTGGCCGGATCGAAGTCCTTCATCTTGTCGCGGAACACGAACTGGTCGCGGAAATACACCAGGCTGTACGAACCGTTGGGCTGTGGGGTGGCCTGGGTGACCAGACGCGTCACGCTACCGCCGCGATAACGAGTGATGTGGTTCCAGATGACTTCCACGCCGCTCTGGGGAATCGGGAACGGCACGGCCGTCTCGAAGTTCTCCAGGCCGTTGCCGCCGGAGACCAGCTTGGTGTTGACCGCGTTTTTCTTGATGGAGGCGAACACCTCGTCCGGCACGGTGGCACCGCGATGGGTCGGATAGACCGGCATCTTGAAGGTTTCCGGGTAACGCTTGAACATCGCGTACTGGCCCGGCGCGAGCTTGTCCTTGTACTGGTCGACGTTCTGCGCGGTGATGGTGAACAGCGGTTTTTCACTGGCGTATGGGTCGGCGAGGAAGCCCTTGCTGTCCACGGAACCGGCATTCTTGGCCATGGGTTTCCAGGCCGAGATCGAGCCGTCGGCATTGCCGGCCATCTCGGCGCCCATCGGCGTCAGGCTCTTGCCGAGTTTATCGGCCTCGGCGGCGGGCACTGCCGCCATGACGCTGGCAGCCAGCAGGGACAGCCCCAGAACACCGGCCTGCAACAGATTCTTTGTTATTTTCATAGTGTGTCGTCCTGAAATTCGGTGCTTAGAAGGTCACGCCGACGCTGAGCGCCAGGAAGTCACGATCGTCCACAGTGCTGAAGTCGCCACCAAAGAAGTTGGTGTAGGCCAGGCTGGCGTTGTAGGTGTTCTGGTACTCGGCATCCAGCCCGAGGCTGACGGCTTTTCGGCCTTCTTCGAAGTTGCCGCCAGGGCCTGGCGAGTAGCCTTTGACGTCATGGGACCAGGCCACGTTGGGCTTGAGGTTCACGCCGGCGAAGACGTCCGGGTATTCCCAGATGGCGCGCGCACGGTAGCCCCAGGAGGTGGAAGTGGTGAAGCCGTCGTTGTTGCAGTTGCTGTTCACGTCGTTGATGGTCTGGCCGCCACCCGACGCAGTAGAGGTATTGAGCGAGTTACAGAAACCGTTGGGCAGCTCGCCCGGCCCGAACACCGGATCGCGGCCGTAGCGTGCGTCGGATTTGCTCTCCAGGCCACCGACATGGGTCACCCCGATTTCGCCCACCAGGGTCAAGCGGCTGGCGCCCATGACCTGGTCCAGGAAGTGAGTGAACGTGGTCTGGAACTGAGTGATCTCTTTACGGCGATAGCCATGCAGGTCCTGGCCTGGCGTGCCCTGAAGCACCGATGCATCGCCAAAACCGGGAAGCGGCGTCACACCGGCGAAGAGAATGTCAGTGGTGCTCAGTTGCACTGGCGCATTCGGGCGATAGCTGATCTCACCGCTCCACGCCGTGCCGGTAGGCAGTGTCGTGGAGAAACTCAGGCCATAGAGACGGATGTCTTCCGGGTATTCGACGAAGTAGTTGGAGTTACCTGCCACGATCAGAGGACGCAGTGCCGCGATTGGCCCCGCGGTGTAGAACTGCTGCGCAGCCCCCTGGGCACTGAAAATCGGCGCACGACTGTGGTAGTTCATGAAGTAGGCGCCGAACTCGGTGTCCAGCGGTTCGAACATGTACTTCAACGATGCGCCCCACTGGCCGCTGTCGCGGGCATCGCGGTCCGGACCACGGCGTACCAGCACGCCTTCTTCATTGATATCGACACCCTGGCCTTCCAATATTGGAAGAATGACGCCCGGCAGCGGAATGGTCGAACGCTTGTTCAGCACCCGCAGGTTATCGGTACACCCATCGGCAATCACATCCGGCTGGGAGAAGAACGTACCGCAGTTATCCACCACGGTCTGGTCCCACTCCAACTGGTAGAACGCCTCGGCCGACAGATTGTCGGTCAGGCTCTGGGAGACGTAGAACATGTTGACCGGGATCAGGCCTTCCTTGATCTCGGCACCAGGACGACGGAACGCGGACACGTCGACCGGGTTGATGGAGTTGATGCCGCCCTGGATGAAGGTACTTTCACCCCAGCTGACCACCTGCTTGCCCAGACGGACCGAACCCGGCTGATCGGCGATGGCGTAGTTGTGGTAGACGAATGCATCGAGGATCTGTCCGCCGGAGGACTTGGCGCCTTCCTTGCGGTTGTTGTCACTGATGTCCTTGTACAGGCGGCTTTCGTCCTTGAGTTCGAAGTCGTACCAGTACTTGCCGCGCACGAACACGCCGGTATCGCCGTACTTCAGTTCCAAGTCATGGATGCCCTTGAAGATCTTCGAGAAGGTTTCCCCTCGTTTGAAGTTCAAGTGGCCGTCATCGGAGGTCTGCGACAAACCCTTGCCGCCATTGTTGACACCGATCAGGTCCTTGTTGGCGTTGGCCGTGGACCAGCTCGCACCGACCGACAGGGACGAGTCGAACTGGCCTTCGATTTCACCGATGTTGAAACTGACGCCGAATGCTGGCCCGGCGAGCGAAGAGGCGAGACTGACCGCCAGAGGCAGTTTTGCCCGGCGCCAGAACGTGGTTGCTGAGGTCATCGACGCTACTCCATGTGCATTATTGTTATGGCAGTGGACATTTCAAGAACACCTCGATGGCTGGGAGCGGCAGCGTCCCGACATCCGTCGAAGTCGCATCGCCCTTTCGTGCGTGCGCCCCGTTCCTGAGAATCCGTGAGCGGACTATAGCCAGCAGGTAGTACGGCTTGATCCCTCTAAAGTGTGATTTGCAGCCCTCAACCACTCTGGAACAGTCCTTTCGCCAGGCCGACAGGTGTCGGCACGGCAAGGATGGCTGAAATTTGCGGTTTGACAAGTCAAGCGCTTGCTTGGTGGGGCTGCCGTGCCCTTTCGGGCACGGCAAAAAGGCCTAAAGCGTGGAGAGGAAGGTGCTGTTGTTGCTCTGCCATTCGGTGATGTCGACGCGGATGCGCTTTTTGTCGAGCTTGCCGACGCTGGTCTTGGGAATTTCCGTAACAAGGGCTATCTGGCTCGGGATCGCCCACTTGCTCAAGTGCCCCAGCTCGACGAACGGCTTGAGGTGTTCCTTGAGTTCACGAGCCCCGATCTGATGCCCTTCGCGAATCACCAGCAGGGCAAACGGCCGCTCACCCCACTGCGGATCGGGAATGCCGACCACTGCTACTTCGCGTACCGCCACGTGACGGCTGATGAGGTCTTCCAGGTCCAGGGAGGAGATCCATTCGCCACCGGTCTTGATCACGTCCTTGATGCGATCACGGATGTCGATGAAGCCCATGTTATCCAGCGTGGCGACGTCACCGGTGTGCAGCCAGCCTCCGGCCCAGAGCTCGGCGCCCTTCTGCGGCTCGTTGAAATAGCCCTCGGTGAGCCAAGGCGCGCGCAGCACCAGTTCGCCCTGGGTCTCGCCGTCGGCCGGCAGGAAGCGCCCTTCGGTGTCGACGATCGCCGCCTCCACCAGCGGACCCGGCACACCGGCCTTGATCCGGTAGGTGGTGCGTTCGTCTTCGCTGCCGGCCATCAGTTCATCGTTGAGGTGGGCACAGGACACCAACGGGCCGGTTTCCGACATGCCATAGGCGGCAGTGAGCTGGATGCCCCGCGCCTTGGCCGCTTCGTAGAGGCTGCGATTCAGGGCGCTGCCACCGATGACGATTTTCCAACCGCCGAAATCGGTGTCCTGGGCCCCCTTGGCATTGAGGACCATTTGCAGGATGGTCGGCACGCAATGGGAAAAGGTGACCTTTTCCTTGCGCCACAACTGGACCAGGAATTCGGGGTCGTAGCGGCCCGGGTAGACCTGCTTGAGCCCGAGCATGGTCGCGACATAGGGCAGGCCCCAGGCGTGGACATGGAACATCGGCGTGATGGGCATGTACACGTCGTTGGTGCCCAGCAGCCGCACGCTGTCGATAGACCCCATGATGGTCGCCACGCCCATGGTGTGCAGCACCAGTTGCCGATGGGTGAAGTACACGCCCTTGGGGTTGCCCGTGGTGCCGGTGGTATAGAACGTGGTGGCGACGGAGTTTTCGTCGAAATCCTGGAAGTCGTAGGTGGGGGCGGCGGCGGCCAGCAGTTGCTCGTATTCACCCACCAGGTTCGGCAGGTCGGCGGTTTTCTCCGGCAGGTCGGTCAGCAGCAGGGTCTTGTCCACCGTGGTCAGGTGCCCGGCAATCGCCTGGTACAAGCCGACGAACTCGCTGTTGACCAGCACGAAGCGGTCCTCGGCGTGGTTCATGGTGTAGAGGATCTGTTCCGGGGACAGGCGCACATTGATGGTGTGGATCACCGCGCCGATCATCGGAATCGCGAACATGCATTCCAGATAACGATGGCTGTCCCAGTCCATCACCGCCACGGTATCACCGGCCTTGACCCCTGCCTCGGTCAACACGTTGGCCAGCCGCGCGACCCGCTCTATCAGCGTCGGATAGCTGTAGCGCAACTGGTCACGGTAGATGATCTCGCGGGTTTTCTCGTAACGCGTGCCGGACATCAGCAGCCGCTTGATCAGCAGCGGATATTGATAAGCGCCTTCGGCTGGAGGAATAACGCGAGTCTGCAACATAAGAGTCCCTTTTCTGACTGCACGGTCTTGGCTGGAAGTAAGCACTCTAGAGCGCTTATACACTGATCAAATCAGCCAAAGGAATGATTTGATCAGTGGGCAAATACTAGCCTTGAGCCATGTCCAGGACTGTAGGAGCTCCTACACAGAGCGGGATCAGTGCGCCTCGGTAAACGCCAGCTTCACCCCAATGGCGACGAGTACCGCGCCCATGGTCCGGTCGAACCAGTGGCCCATGCGCGCAAAACCGGCGCGCACCCGTTGCTGGCTGAACAGCAGCGCCACCAGGCAGAACCAGGCAGCCGTCGCAACCGCCAGATACACGCCGTAACCGGCCTGGACAGCCAGTGGGGTGTGTGGGTTGATCACCACGGTGAACAGCGACAGGAAAAACAGGGTGGCCTTGGGATTCAGGCCATTGGTGACGAAGCCCGAGGTGAACGCGCCGCGAGGGGTACGTTCACCGGCCTCCTTGTGCAGGTTGTCCTCGGCGGGCTTGGCCGGTTGTGCCCGCAGTGCCTTGAAGCCGATGTACAGCAGATACGCGGCGGCGGCCCATTTCAGCGCGTTGAACAGCACGATCGATTGCGACACGATCAGGCCGATACCCAACAGCGAGTACCCCACATGCAGGAAAATCGCCGTGCCGACGCCCAGCGCCGTCCAGGTCCCGGCACGCCGGCCATGGGTCACGCTTTCACGCACCACCACGGCAAAATCCGGCCCGGGGCTGGCAACGGCCAACAGGTGGATCAGGGCGACGGTGAGGAATTCGGTGAGGTACATGGTGGAGCTCCTTGGCTAACGCAATCTCGAAACAAACATCAACTGTGCAGTGAGGGGGCTGTGTGGGAGCAAAGCTTGCTCCCACACACATCTGATAGGCTCGCCACATTACGCCTTCGGTTCTTCACATAAAAGGTACAGCTGATGACGAACACCGCCCGCGCAGTCTTCCTCGACCACCCTTCCCTGGACCTCGGCGATCTGGACCTGGGCCCGCTGCGCAACTGCTTCAGCGACCTGCAACTGTTCGCCCGGACCACGCCGGACCAGGTCATCGAGCGGCTCAAGGGCGCCACCGTGGCGATCACCAACAAGATCGTGATCGATGCACAGGCCATGGCGGCCAGCCCCGAACTGAAGCTGATCCTGATCAGCGCCACCGGCACCAACAATGTCGACCTGGCCGCCGCCCGCAGCCACGGCATCACCGTGTGCAATTGCCAGGGCTATGGCACACCGTCAGTGGCCCAACATACGATCATGCTGTTGCTGAACCTGGCGACGCGCCTGGCCGATTATCAAAAAGCGGTGGGTGACGGTCGCTGGCAACAGGCTTCGCAGTTCTGCCTGCTGGACTATCCGATTGTCGAACTGGAAGGCAAGACCCTGGGCTTGCTGGGCCATGGTGAATTGGGCAGTGCCGTCGGGCGGCTGGCCGAAGCCTTTGGCATGCGTGTGCTGCTGGGGCAGATCCCCGGGCGCCCGGCCCGCCCCGACCGCTTGCCGCTGGAACAGTTGTTGCCGCAAGTCGATGCGTTGACCCTGCACTGCCCGCTCAATGAGCACACCCGGAACTTCATCGGCGCCCGCGAACTGGCGCTGCTCAAGCCCGGTACATTCGTGGTCAACACCGCCCGTGGCGGCCTGATCGACGAACAGGCCCTGGCCGAAGCCCTGCGCAGCGGTCACTTGGGGGGCGCCGCTACCGACGTGCTCAGCGTGGAGCCACCGACCCAAGGCAACCCGCTGCTGGCCGGCGATATTCCGCGGTTGATCGTCACGCCACATAACGCCTGGGGCAGCCGCGAGGCGCGGCAACGGATCGTCGGGCAAATGAGCGAAAACGCCCAGGGCTTTTTCAGCGGTACAGCGCGGCGTGTCGTCAGTTGATAAACTGCCGCACTTTTTTTCAAGGAGCAGACCATGGATCCGCGCAGTGAAGTACTGCTTCGTCAGGCCGAGTTATTCCAGGGTTCGGTGTTGTTGGCCGGCCTGCCCGCCGATGACCTGCTCGGCCGTTTGCCCGAGGCTCATGGCTGGTGCTGGCATGCTGGAGATCAGGCTGCGCTGGAGGCTCGCTTCCCCGAGCGCAGCCACTTTGGCGTGAACGTACCCGAGCGTGGGTTCGACACGGCCGTGGTGTTCCTGCCCAAGGCCAAGGACCTGACCGACTACATCCTCAACGCCGTGGCGGCGCGCCTGGCCGGGCGCGAGGTGTACCTGGTGGGGGAAAAACGCAGCGGCATCGAAGGCGCGTCCAAGCAGCTCAACCCGTTCGGCAAGCCACGCAAGCTCGACAGCGCGCGGCATTGCCAACTGTGGCAGGTCACCGTCGCCAACGCGCCCGAGGCCACGCCACTGGAAAGCCTGGCCCAGACCTACGAATTACCCCTGGCCGAAGGCCCGCTGAAAGTCATCAGCCTGCCAGGGGTGTTCAGCCATGGTCGCCTGGACCGCGGCAGTGCGCTGCTGTTGGAACACCTGGATAAACTGCCCAGCGGGCATTTGCTGGACTTTGGCTGCGGTGCCGGGGTACTGGGGGCGGCGGTCAAGCGGCGCTATCCGCACAACACCGTCACCCTGTTGGACGTGGACGCATTTGCCGCCGCCAGCAGTCGCCTGACCCTGGCCGCCAACGGCCTGGAGGCCGAGGTGCTGACTGGTGACGGCATCGACGCCGCACCGATGGGCTTGAGCGCGATCCTGAGCAACCCACCATTCCATGTCGGTGTGCACACCGATTACCACGCCACGGAGAATCTGCTGCGAAAAGCGGCCAAACATCTGAAAAATGGCGGCGAACTGCGGCTGGTTGCCAATAGTTTCCTCAAGTACCAGCCACTGATCGAGGAACATCTGGGCGTCTGCGCCATCAAGGCCGAAGGCCAGGGCTTTCGTATCTACCGGGCCAAGCGCGGTTGAAATCTTTTAGGCAACAGCACTTGCTCAATCGGATTTGCCTAGGCAGAATCCGCTCCGTCCTAGGGGAGTAGTCTCCCGCGAGCGCCATGCTCGCCCGGCATACGTCAACATACTTGGTCAGCAGACCATGGCGTATGCGGCCCAAGCGTCCACGCAGATGGTCGCTGGGTTTGACAAGACCTATGACACGCACACCTTACCCGGGGCGGGAAGGCTGTACGTGTCATAGCCGTGTCGACCCGCCCCTTTAGGAATTCCTGATGCTGGACTCACTCCTCGTACCTACCGCTATCGTTGCGCTGGCCGAAATCGGCGACAAGACGCAATTGCTCGCGCTTATCCTGGCCGCTCGCTTTCGCAAACCCTGGCCGATCATCGCCGGCATCATTGCCGCAACACTCGCCAACCACGCAGCCGCCGGGGCAGTGGGGGCCTGGGTCAGCGGATTTTTCTCCAATGCGGTGTTGCACTGGATACTGGCGGCAAGCTTCACGGCCACGGCGCTGTGGACCCTGGTCCCGGACAAACTGGACGATGAGGAAGCAAACACGGCCCGCAAGTTCGGACCGTTCCTGACCACGCTGATTGCGTTCTTCCTGGCGGAAATCGGCGACAAGACGCAGATCGCCACAGTGATGCTCGCCGCGCAATACCCGGAGTTGTGGTTGGTAATCATCGGCACCACCGTGGGCATGTTGATTGCCAACGTGCCAGTGGTCCTGGCGGGCAATTTCGCCGCCGAGAAGCTGCCCCTGACCCTGATCCGCCGCCTGGCCGCCTCGGCATTCTTCGTCCTGGCGATCGTGGCGGTGTACAAGGCGATGCAGAGCAGTGGGTGGGTTTGACCCTGTGTCACACCTTGGGCAGAGGATAACTGTGGGAGCATAGCTTGCTCGCGATAAACGATGACGCGGCCTGATTGACGTCTGCGTCGCCCCTGTCGCGAGCAAGCTTTGCTCCCACAACGATGCTTACTTCTTGGCCTGCTGATAAAGCGGCATCACCTTCGGAATCGCCGCCTGCAACGAAGCGATACGGCTGCTCGAGGACGGGTGGGTGCTCATGAATTCCGGTGGTGCGCCTTCCGAGGCCTTGGCCATCTTGTTCCACAAGGTGATCGCCGCGTTCGGGTCGTAGCCGGCGCGGGCGGCCAGTTCGAGGCCGATCAGGTCGGCTTCGTTCTCGTTGCCGCGGCTGTTGGGCAAGGTCATGCCGTAGTTGGCGACGGTGTCGGCCAACGCCAGGCTGTCCTGGCCCAGGCCGAACAAGGCGCCAGCGCCCTGCTTGGCCATCTCGATGCCATAGGCCTTGGACATCGCTTCGCGCCCGTGCTCGCGCAGGGCGTGGGCGATTTCGTGGCCCATGATCGCGGCGATTTCAGCGTCGGTCAGCTTCAACTGGTCGATCAGGCCGGTGTAGAACATGATCTTGCCGCCAGGACCGCAATTGGCGTTGAGCTCATCGCTCTTGATCAGGTTCACTTCCCAGTTCCACTGCGCCGAATCCGGGCGGAACACAGGTGCCTGGGCGATCAAGCGGTCGGCAATGACCTGGATGCGCTTGGCATCGTTACTGGTCTTGTCCAGCGCGCCCTGGGCTTTCGCCTCACCCATCGTCTTCTGGTAGGACTGGGCGTACATCTGGTTGACCTCATCGGTCGACAGCATGCTGAACATGTACTGCTTGCGTTCCACGCCCACGGCTCCGCCGCTGGTGGTATTGACCGACTGGCAACCGGTGAGCAGCAGAGCCGCGCTCAGAGCACTCACCATCAATGTCTTGTTCATGTAAAAGAAGCTCCCTGGAAACGTGGGCGTATCCTAGGCCTTGATTTGTATCGGCGCCAGATACAGAACGAGGGATTACAGGTTTTTCGGACAGACCCTACACAGTCCATTTGCGACACCCACGCAGCTAAAACAGTCAGCCGACGAACAGCGCCTCATGCCGCGCCACAGAAACGCCGATAACGGCTCCAGACGTCATTTCCGCGTCCGGAGCCTTTATGAAATTCAGATCGATCCAGTTTTCCGTGGCCGCCCTCGCCGGCGCCATTGTGCTCAGCGTGGTGGCCGCCCTTGTGCTGTACGCACTGTTTGCCGGCGCGCGCACCCAGGATATGGTGCAACAGCGGACCAAGGCGCAGTTCGAACAACTCATCGAACAACGCCTCACTGCCCTGGCCCGCACCCAGGCGAGCCTGATCCAGCGGGAACTGGAAGCCCCGCTGCTGCTCGCCCGCGGCCTGGCCACCAGCAACGCCTTGATGGGCATGAACGGCACGGACGGCAACCCGCAATTGAAGGTGCCCCGCGAGCAAATGATCAGCCTGTTGCGCGAAACCGTGGTGCGCAACCCGAAGATCCTCGGTGCCTACATCGCCTGGGAACCGAACGCCATCGACCATGACGACGCCAACTATGTGAACAGCCAGGTGGTGGGCATGGAAACCAACGGGCGTTTCCTGCCGTGGTGGTTCCGTAACCAGGACGGCTCCCTGGGCCTGGAAAAACTCGCCGACGTGACCGACCAGAAACTGCTTTCCACCGGCATCCGCGCCAGTGAGTACTACCTGTGCTCCCAGGACAGCAAGAAAGCCTGCGTGATCGACCCGGCGCCCTATCGCGTGGGCAGCACGATGACCATGCTCGCCTCGTTCATCGAACCGATCATGATCGATGGCAAGTTCCAGGGCATCGTCGGTGCCGACCTGTCGGTGAACTTCATCCAGGACATGCTCGTGGCCGCCGATGGCAAGTTGTACGACGGCGCCGGGGAAATGGCCTTGCTCTCCAGCAACAATCGACTGGTGGCCTTTACCAAGGACCCGAGCAAACTCGGGGAAAAGGCCAGTGACCTGCTGGACGCCAGTGCACTGGATAACCTCGCCAGGCTGGGCGCCGGCGAAGTGCGCTATGACATCGACGAAGAACACGGGCATATCGAGGTGTACATGCCGTTCGGCATCGGCGAGACCAACGCCCGCTGGACGCTGATGTTGCAGCTGCCGCTGAACGCGGTCATGGCCGACCTGCAAGCGCTGCAGAAGGACCTCGACCATCAGCGTCAGGCCGATATCTTCGGCATGGCGATAGTGGGCCTGGTGATTGCCGGCATCGGGCTGCTGGTGATCTGGCTGGTGGGCCACGGCATTGCCCGTCCGCTCAAGCAAATGGTGGCGATGCTCGATGACATCGCCCAGGGCGAAGGCGACCTGACCCGTCGCCTGGTCAGCGACCGCGCCGATGAACTGGGGGCGATCGCCAGGGGCTTCAACACCTTCCTGAGCAAGTTGCAGGGCATGATCACCCAGGTGGTGACCTCGGTGCAGAGCGTCAGCGATTCGTCGGAGCACACCGCCGATATCGCGATCCGCACCAACCAGGGCGTGCACAAGCAGATGTCGGAGATCGATCAGGTCGCCACTGCCGTGCACGAAATGACCGCCACCGCCCAGGACGTGGCCCGCAACGCGACCCAAGCCGCCCAGGCCGCCAGCCATGCAGACCAGGCTGCCAGCCAGGGCATGCAGATCGTGCGGGACACCTCCACCTCCATCGGCGCCCTGGCCGTGGAAATCGGCAAGGCGGTGGGCGTGGTGCAGACCCTGGCCAAGGACAGCGAGAACATCAACGCGATCCTCACCGCCATCCGCGGAATCGCCGAGCAGACCAACCTGCTGGCCCTCAACGCCGCCATCGAAGCCGCCCGGGCCGGTGAACAGGGCCGTGGTTTCGCGGTAGTCGCCGATGAAGTGCGCAACCTGGCGCAGAAGACGCAACAGGCGACCGAAGAGATCCAGACGATGATCCAACAGTTGCAACAAGGCACTCGGGATGTGGTGCAGGTGATGGAAGACAGCCAGAACCGTACCGACGAAAGCGTGCAGCATGCGGCGAAAGCGGCCCAGGCCCTGGAGACGATCACCCAGGCAGTGTCGGTGATCAACGACATGAACACCCAGATCGCCAGCGCCGCCGAGGAACAAAGCGCCGTGGCCGATGACATCAACCGTAACGTGATCAACATCGGGCAAGTAGCGAACGAAGTCGCCAGCGGCGCCGATGAGTCCAGTGCAGCCAGCGCCGGGTTGACCAAACTGGCGGAGCAGCAGCGGCGGTTGATCAATCAGTTCAGGGTCTGATCCAAAGGCCCCATCGCGAGCAAGCTCGC
>Ga0065704_10070845_pt1 | contig 15493 bp, 13 predicted proteins | sample SwiRhicommuniRL2_FD_59091 | JGI IMG/M metagenome (GOLD analysis project Ga0065704, IMG submission 59091) | Switchgrass rhizosphere bacterial communities from Rose Lake, Michigan, USA - RL2 v2 (version 2) | ecosystem: Host-associated > Plants > Roots > Rhizosphere > Soil | place: East Lansing, MI
GCACCGGATATGTCGATTCCCATGTGGAATGGGCGCGCCTTTAAACCCGCTCCGGCAAAGATGCAAGGGGTTGACTATCCGTTCTGGATGGAACATAAAGGGAACATCGGGAACGAAACGCCGATTCAGGCGCTTCCTACTGCGATAGTGAACCAAGCCGTGCAAATGGCAAGACGAAAGTGGACTGCATATGTTCGCATTGATTGCAGCGCTGGTTTTCATGGGGGCGTTCCTGCTGGCGGCAGGCACCATCGTCAGCATGTTCCTGGCCTATCACGGCAAGATGGTGGCGGCCTTGACCTTTGAACCCATCCCCAAGGAGGTCCCGGTTTATCGGCTGCGCATCAGCCGTCGGCGCGCGCTCGCTGAGCCGCGCAAGGCCGCACCCCGCTTTCCTTCCACTGCCCTCGCTGCCTGATTCTTAGTTTTTCGGCTCCATCTGCTGGCGGCGGATTTTGGCATAGGAAACTATGCCGAAGGGAATGGTCAGCAGATAGATAGCGCAGATGCACAGCAGCGTCAGCCATGGGTCGGTGATCAGCAGCGCGGCGAGCAGCCCGGAAAGGGCGATCGCCTCCAGCCTGATCCTTTTGCGCAGCCGCAACGCAGACCAGCTATAGGTGGCGATGCTGGAGATCATCAGGAAAGCCACAAAGGCCGCCCAAGGCGCCACGACATACCATTGACGGAAAAATTCTTCCCCCGTCACCAACCACAGATAAAGCGGAACGAAGGCCAGCCCCGCCCCGGCAGGCGCAGGAATGCCCGTTAGAAAGCCCGCCGATTTATGCGGCTGGATATCTGCGTCGATATTGGCGTTGAAGCGCGCCAGACGCAAAGCGCAGGACAGCGCATGGGCCAGCGCGAAAATCCAGCCGAATTTCGGCATGGCGTGCAACGACCAGAGGTAGAGGATCAGCGCCGGGGCAACGCCAAAGGCAATGGAGTCCGATAGCGAATCCAGTTCCGCGCCAAAGCGGCTTTCCCCCCGCAACAGCCGCGCGATCCGACCATCCAGGCCGTCCAGCACGCCCGCGATCAGGACGCATAGCACGGCGAACTGCCAGTGATCCTCCCGCCCCGACATCGCGCTGATGCCGAAACGAATGCCGGTGAGACCGGAACAGAGCGCCATGGCCGTCACCGCATTGGGCGCCACCATCCGCAGCGTGATTCCCCGGCGAAGGCCTCTGGGAATGGCGCGCCGCCGCCGCATTATTGCTGAATCCCGGAAATGACGCGCAGGTCGCCCATCTGGCCCAGTATCGTCTCGCCCGCGACCGTTCGCTGGCCCAGCACCACGCGGGGAGCGGTCCCGGCAGGCAGATAGACATCGACGCGGCTACCGAAACGGATCAGACCGATGCGCTGCCCCGCTGCGACCATGTCGCCGGGCTTTACGAACGGCACGATACGGCGCGCGACAAGGCCCGCAATCTGGGTAAAACCGATACGCACGCCGTCATGACGTTCGACCAATATGTGCTGGCGCTCATTATCCTCGCTCGCCTTGTCGAGATCGGCGTTCAGGAACTTGCCCGAAATATAGACGACCGACTTCACCATGCCGCCGATCGGCGTGCGGTTGATGTGCACGTCGAACACACTCATGAAGATGGACACGCGGATCATCGGCTGATCGCCCAGCCCATCCGGTCCGGCCATTTCGCGAGGCGGCGGGACGCGCTGGATCAGCGTCACCAGCCCGTCGGCCGGTGCGACGATCGCTCGTTCGTCCTGTGGCACGGCGCGGATGGGGTCACGGAAAAAGGCGAAGACCCAGATCGAAACCATGACCATCAACCAGCCGGGAATTTCCCAGCCGACAAGGAACAGTACCGCCGTGATCGCCACCGCGATCAGCCCGAACTTCATCCCCTCCGGATGGACGGAAGGGAATCGCCATTTCACATTGCCGCCCAGCGCGACGGTCAGTTCGTCATTTTCCATGGGGCCTGTCTCTAGAGCATCCAGCGTAAATGTGGGAACCGGTTTTACGCAAAAATGATCCCCCTGCCCAAATTTGATAGGCGGTTAGGGCGGAAAGGTTCGATGCCATCCCAACATGCTGAAATGATTATGCGTCGCATTTGCATAATCATGCAAACTGCGCGGTTGAACATTGCCGCCGCTTTCCCTAGGGCGTGTCGCAATTCCACCCGAACAAAGAAGGCGAATAGGCGCTATGGCAAAGATCAAGGTGAAAAACCCCGTCGTGGAGATCGACGGCGACGAAATGACCCGGATCATCTGGGAATGGATTCGCGAGCGCCTTATCCTCCCCTATCTCGACATCGACCTGAAATATTATGATCTGAGCGTCGAAAAGCGCGACGAAACCAACGATCAGATCACCATCGATTCCGCCAATGCGATCAAGCAATATGGCGTCGGCGTGAAGTGCGCCACCATCACCCCCGACGAGCAGCGTGTCGAGGAATTCGGCCTCAAGGAAATGTGGAAATCGCCCAACGGCACCATCCGCAACATCCTGGGCGGCGTCGTCTTCCGTGAGCCGATCGTCATTTCCAACGTTCCGCGCCTGATCCCTGGCTGGACCAAGCCGATCGTCGTCGGCCGTCACGCTTTCGGCGACCAGTATCGCGCCACCGATTTCAAGGTACCCAGCGCCGGTAAGCTGCGCCTCGTCTTCGAAGGCGAAAATGGCGAGACGATCGATCGTGAAGTGTTCAACTTCCCTGGTTCGGGCGTTGCCATGGCGATGTACAATCTGGACGATTCGATCCGTGATTTCGCCCGCGCCTCGTTCAATTACGGCCTGAACCTCAAGTGGCCGGTCTATCTGTCGACCAAGAACACCATCCTCAAGGCTTATGACGGCCGCTTCAAGGATCTGTTCCAGGAAGTGTTCGAAACCGAAGGCTTCGCGCAGAAGTTCAAGGATGCCGGCATCGTTTACGAACATCGTCTGATCGACGACATGGTCGCATCCGCCCTCAAGTGGAGCGGCGAGTTCGTCTGGGCCTGCAAAAATTATGACGGCGACGTCCAGTCCGATCAGGTCGCACAGGGCTTTGGCTCGCTGGGCCTCATGACCTCCGTTCTGCTGTCGCCCGACGGCAAGACCGTGGAAGCGGAAGCCGCGCACGGCACCGTGACCCGCCACTATCGCCAGCACCAGCAGGGCAAGGCGACCTCGACCAACCCGATCGCCTCGATCTTCGCGTGGACCGGCGGCCTCAAGTTCCGCGGCAAGTTCGACGACACGCCCGATGTCGTGAAGTTCGCCGAAACGCTGGAAAAGGTCTGCATCAAGACCGTCGAAAGCGGCGCGATGACCAAGGATCTGGCCTTGCTGATCGGCCCGGAACAGGCCTGGATGACCACGGAGCAGTTCTTCGAGGCGATCCGCGCCAATCTGGAAACCGAAATGGGCAAGTGGAATTAAGAAAACGGAACTGATCCGTCTTTGTGCGGTTCAGTACGGTAACGGAACGAGGCGGCGCCGCATCCCGGCGCCGCCTTTTTCATGAGCGTATCTGACGGGAGACGAAGCGATGACGACGACGGCCAAGAAACGTCTGGAGGTCCGCGCGGCGGTTCCGACCGACGTGCGCGGCATCCAACGGCTGATCGCCCGCGTCTATCCCGGCCTGCCCAATTATTCGCTGGCCACATTGCGCGGCCAGATCAACAATTTCCCCAATGGCTGCTTCGTCGCCCTCTATGACAGCAAGATCGTGGGCTATTGCGCCACTATGCGCGTCAGCAAGAGCATGGCCTTTTCCACGCACGACTGGGAAGAGATCACCGCAAACGGCTTTGGCACCCGGCACAGCGCGGCGGGCGAATGGCTGTACGGCTATGAAATGGCTGTCGATCCCAAATTGCGCGGCCTGCGCATCGGTCAGCGCCTGTATGACGAGCGCAAGGAACTGGCCGAGGAACTGGACCTGCACGGCATCGTCATCGCTGGCCGTATGCCCGGCTATGCCCGCGCCAAGCGCCGCTCCAACGGCCCGGCGGATTATCTGGACAAGGTCGTCACCGGCAAGATGCGCGATCAGGTCATCAGCTTCCAGTTGAAGAACCAGTTCGAGCCGATCGGCGTGCTGGAAAATTATCTGCCCGAAGACAAGCAGTCGGACGGACATGCCGCGCATCTGGTATGGCGCAACCCCTATGTCGATCCCGACGAAGCACCGGAAATGCGGGTGCCGCGCGGGGTGGAGAGCGTCCGCCTCGCCACCTGCCAGCTTCAGGCCCGCGCCGTGAAGGATTTCGACGAGTTCATCCGCAATGTCGAATATTTCGTTGATGTCGCGGCGGATTATCGGTCCGACTTCATCGTCTTCCCCGAACTGTTCACCCTGCCGCTCCTGTCATTCGAGACGAAGAAGCTGACCCCGATCGAAGCGATCGACCGGCTGACCGAATATACGCCGCACCTGACCCGCGAACTGGAACGGATGGCGCTGGAATATAATATCAACATTATCGGCGGGTCGCACCCGACGCGGGCGGAGGATGGCGACACCCAGAACATCGCTTATGTCGCCCTGCGCGACGGGTCGGTCCATAGGCAGGAAAAAATCCATCCGACCCCCAACGAAGCCTTTTGGTGGAACATCAAGGGCGGCGATTCGCTGGACGTGATCCAGACCGATTGCGGGCCGATCGGCGTGCTGATCTGTTACGACAGCGAGTTTCCAGAACTGGCGCGACGGCTGGTCGATCAGGGCGCGCGGATCATCTTCGTGCCCTTCTGCACCGATTCACGGCTCGGTTATCTGCGCGTCCGCTATTGCGCGCAGGCACGCGCCATCGAAAATCAATGCTATGTCGTCATGTCTGGCAATGTCGGCAACCTGCCCAATGTCGACAATATGGACATTCAATATGCCCAGAGCGCGATCCTGACGCCGTGCGACCTGCCCTTTGCGCGGGATGGCATCGCGGCGGAATCGACCGAAAATGTCGAGACGCTGACGATGGCGGACGTCAATCTGGCTGACCTGAGCTGGGCGCGGGCCGAAGGCACGGTACGCAATCTGCGCGATCGGCGGTTCGACCTCTATCATATCGACTGGGACAGCAATCCCGATCACGCCCACGCGCCCAGCGGCGGGCCCGTGCCAGCCGGTGGGCATAATGCGCCGGGTGGCGGGTGATTTTACCCCCCCTCCCGCGCGCGAGGGGATTGGGTCACTCCACGGTCACGCTCTTGGCCAGATTGCGCGGCTGATCGACGTCCGTGCCCTTGGCGACGGCGACGTGGTAAGCCAGCAACTGCACCGGCACGGCATAGACCATCGGCGCGATCAGGGGATGGACTTTGGGCATGGTGATGGTCGCGATGCAGCCCTCCCCGGCGGCCTGCACCCCGTCATAGTCGGAAATCAGCACCACCTTGCCGCCCCGCGCCTGCACTTCCTGCATGTTGCTGACGGTCTTTTCGAATAACGGCCCGCTGGGTGCCAGCACGATGACTGGCACCTTGTCGTCGATCAGCGCGATCGGCCCATGCTTCATTTCGCCCGCGGCATAGCCTTCGGCATGGATATAGCTGATTTCCTTGAGCTTGAGCGCCCCTTCCATCGCCAGCGGATAATCCGGCCCCCGCCCCAGATAGAGCACGTCCCGCGCGCCAGCGACCAGATGCGCCATGCCCTCGATCGATTCGTCATAGGCCAGCGCGGCGTTGAGCGCGGCGGGCGCTTCGGCGAGGTGACGGACCAGCTCCTTCTCTGACCTTACGTCCAGCCGCCCCTTCGCCCGCGCCAGATTGGCTGCGAAGGCCGCCAGAACGGCAAGCTGGCAGGTAAAGGCTTTGGTCGAGGCGACGCCGATTTCCGGACCGGCATGGGTGGGCAGCAGCAGGTCCGCCTCCCGCGCCATGGTGCTGGTGGGGACGTTGACGACGGCGGCGATCTTCTGCCCCTCGGCGCGGGCATGGCGCAGCGCGGCCAGCGTGTCGGCGGTTTCCCCCGACTGGCTAATGACGATCATCAACCCGCCCTCCTCCATCACCGGCTGGCGATAGCGAAACTCGCTCGCCACATCGATGTCGACGGGGACGCGGGCGAACTGCTCGATCCAATATTTGGCGACCATCCCGGCGTAATAGCTGGTGCCGCAAGCGACGATGGTGACGCGACGGATGGCGCTCAGATCAAAATCGGGCACCGGAAGCGACACCCGATCCTCCATCCGCTGAAGGTAGGAGCGCAGCGTCTGGGCCACGACCACCGGCTGCTCGTAAATCTCCTTGAGCATATAGTGGCGGTGATTGCCCTTGGAGATCAGTTCGCCGGTGACGCCGGAAATGGTGATGGGACGCTCGACGGGGACATTGTCCTTGTCGAATATCTCCGCGCCGTCGCGGGTGATGACGACCCAGTCGCCCTCCTCCAGATAGGCGATGCGCTGGGTCAGCGGCGCCAGCGCCAGCGCGTCGGAGCCGAGATAAGTCTCGCCGTCACCGTAGCCGACCACCAGCGGCGACCCAAGGCGCGCGCCGATCAGCAGGTCTGGCTGGCTGCGGAACAGGATCGCCAGGGCGAAGGCGCCATGCAGGCGTGGCAGCACCTGTCGCACGGCGTCGCGGGGGGACGCGCCCTGCTCGACCAGCTCGCTGACCAGATGGGCGACGACTTCGGTATCGGTCTGGCTATCGAAGGTCCGCCCGCGCGCCTGCAATTCTTCGCGCAGCGGCTTGAAATTCTCGATGATGCCATTGTGGACCAGCGCCACCTCGTTGGTGGCATGGGGATGGGCGTTGCTGGTGGTCGGCGCGCCATGGGTGGCCCAGCGGGTGTGCGCAATGCCGGTGGTGCCGGGCAGCGGCGCGGCCTCCAGTTCCTTCACCAGATTGACCAGCTTGCCCTCGGCCCGTCGGCGGTCGATCGCGCCGCCATGAACGGTAGCGACGCCCGCGCTGTCATAGCCGCGATATTCGAGCCGTCGCAGCCCCTCTACCAGCCGTTCCGCCACATCGTCCTTGCCGATGATTCCGATGATACCGCACATGGATAGTCTGCCCCAACACTTCCAAAACTATGATGATCCCGCCTATGCCATGTTCACGTGGGCCGCGACAGGGGGCCAGCATCATTGTGGATATATTGTAATCAGCCAGACATCCGGAGGCGCGAGCATCCGAAACGGCAGGCCGCTGGTGCCCAAGCCCGCAGACACCACCATGGTCCCCGCGCCTTCGCGATACACGCCGCAGGCGTAGCGTGTCCCATAACGCGACGGCACATAGACGATGCCCACGAATGGCAGCGCCACCTGCCCGCAATGGGTATGCCCCACCAGCGTCAGCATCGCGCGATCCGACGTCCCGTGCGGCAGCCGCGGAAACACGTCCGGCCCATGCGCCAGCACCACCGGCGCGCCGCCGATCGCCTGCATGGCGTGCAGCGTTCCGGGAATGTCGGGCCGCCCCGTGTAGATATCGCGCAGCCCCCCAATGGCGAGCGGCCCGCGCCGCACCGCCTGATCGTCCAGCAGCGTGATGCCGATCTCGGCAAAGAGCGCGCCCCATTTTTCCCGGCTGATGCCCGTCAGCTTGCGCGCATCATGATTGCCCAGCACCGCCACCACGCCCAGCGGCGCGCGCAGCGCCGCGAAGGGCGCGATGCTCTGCCGCGCATTATAGGTCGCCCCGCCCTTGGCATCGCCGACATAGTCGCCGCCCAGCAGGATCAGGTCGGGCTTCAGGCCGTTTATCTCGGCCACGATCCGCGCCATGCGTTCGGGGCTGTTGTCGGGACCGGAGAGATGGCTGTCCGTCATCAGCGCGACGGTGATCGGCTTTACCGCCGCATCCGCCGGAAAAGGCAGCGCGATTTCCATGCGCCGGACCACCGGCATGGCCCGTGCATTGGACAGCAGCCACTGCCCGAAAGCCATCGCCGCCAGCACCAGAAGCAGTAGCGCCGTCAGCCAGCGCCGCCGAAACAAAAGGCTCATCCCTTGGCCGCTTTGCGGGCCTGCATCTTCGCGCGGAAACGGGCCGCCCAGCCGGGCTTGCCCTCCTGTGCGGGCCGCACGAGGCAGAGCGCATCGGCCTCGACCGACTGCGTCACGACGCTGCCCGCCGCGACGATGGCGCCATCGCCGATGCTCACCGGCGCGACCAGCGCACTGTTGGAGCCGATGAAAGCGCCCGCCCCGATGTCCGTGCGATATTTGAAATAGCCGTCATAATTGCAGGTGATGGTGCCCGCGCCGATATTGGCGCCCACGCCCACGCTGGCGTCGCCGATATAGGACAGGTGATTGACCTTGGCACCCTCTGCAATATCCGCCTTCTTGATCTCGACGAAATTGCCGACCTTGGCCTTGGGGCCGATCTTTGCGCCGGGACGCAGGCGGGCATAGGGGCCGACTTGCGCGCCTTCGCCCAGCGTTGCACCCTCCAGATGCGAAAAGGCGTGGATGGTGACATTGTCGGCCACGGTCACGCCGGGGGCGAAGACCACGTTCGGTTCCACCACCACATCCCGGCCCAGCACCGTGTCATGCGCGAAGAAGACCGTTTCCGGCGCGACCAGCGTGACGCCCTCGCGCATCGCCTCGGCGCGGCGGCGGCTCTGCCACACGGCCTCCACTCCCGCCAGTTCGGCGCGGCTGTTGACACCCGCCACTTCCCACGCCTCCGCCTCTATCACCGCGCTCTGGGCGCCGGGCAGCATGACAATGTCGGGCAGATAATATTCGCCCGCCGCGTTCTGATTGCCGATCTGGTCGAGCAACACGAACAGGTCAGTCGACCGCACCGCCATCAGCCCCGAATTGCAGAGCGTCACCGCCCGTTCCTGCGGGTTGGCGTCCTTATATTCGACCATCTTTTCGATCACGCCCTGATCGCGGGTGACTATCCGGCCATAGGCGGCGGCATCCTCCGGCCGGAAGCCCAGCACCACGGCGCGCGGCTCATCGCCCCAATTGAGCCGTTCCAGCATGGCGCGCATCGTTTCGGTCCGCACCAGCGGCACGTCGCCATAAAGAATCAATATGTCGCCAGCGAACCCCTCCAGCGCGTCGTGCGCCTGCGCGACGGCATGGCCGGTGCCCAACTGCTCGGCCTGCACGGCGATGGCGACGCCGCGACCCTCGACCGCATTTTCCACCTGCTCGCGGCCCGCGCCGACGACCACCACCTGACGCTGCGGCGCCAGTTCCGCCACGCTGGCGAGCAGATGATGCAGCATCGGTCGCCCGGCAACCGGGTGCAGCACCTTGTGCGTGGCGGATTTCATGCGCGTCCCCTGCCCGGCGGCGAGGATGATGACGGCGAGAGGACGAGTGGCAGTCACGGGGGCATCCTTCACAAAGGATCAAGAATCTGGTCGTTCTCTGCCATGTTTGACTTGCCTTTGCCACCCATCAGGCGGCATGTCCCCGCCATGACAATTTCCTTCGATATCGTCGGCTTCGATCTGGACGGCACCCTGTTCGACACCAGCGGCGATCTGGCCGCGGCGGTCAATTACGCCATCGCCACCGATGGCCGCCCGCCCTTCCCGGTGCAGGCCATCCACCCCTTCGTCGGAAAGGGTGCGAAGGTCATGCTGCAACGGGCGCTCGACGCGTCGGGCGGCTATGACGATGCGCTGCTCGACCGGCTGTTGCCGATCCTGCTCGATTATTATGAGCAGAATCTGGCGATCCACTCCCGCCCCTATCCCGGCCTGCTGGCCGCGATGGATGCGCTGGACGCGGCAGGGGTGAAGATGGCCATCTGCACCAACAAGGCGGAGCGCTTCACCATCCCCCTGCTGCACCAGATCGGCCTGTCCGAACGCTTCGCCAGCGTGGTCGGCGGCGATACGGTGGGTGTCGCCAAGCCGAATCCCGCGCCGATCCACGCCATGATCGAACGCGCGGGCGGTGGGCGGGCGATCTTCCTGGGCGACACGATCAACGACATCGCGGGGGCGCGCAATGCGGGCATTCCCAGCATCGCGGTCAGCTTCGGCTTTCTCGACGGCCCGGTGGAAGAGTTGCAGGCCGACGCCATCATCCATCATTTCGACGAACTGCCGTCGCTGCTGGAACGCTGGCCCGCATGACCTTGCGGCTGGAACGGGACGGCGCGGTCGCCACGCTGCTGATCGACCGGGCCGACCGGCGCAATGCCATGACCCAGGCCATGTGGGAGCAATTGCCCCGGCTGGTGGGTGAAGCGATGGCGGACGATGGCGTGCGCGTCCTCATCCTGACTTCGGCCACTCCCGGCCTGTTCTGCGCTGGCGCGGATATCCATGATTTTGCGGTCCATGCGGGTGAGGAAAGCTGGCGCATCGCCAATCAGGCCGCGATCCGATCCACCCAATATGCGCTGGCCCATGCCCAAAAGCCGACAATCGCGGCCATCGACGGGGATGCCGTGGGCGGTGGATGCGGCCTTGCCATCGCTTGCGATCTGCGGATCGCCTCCCCCCGCGCTCGGCTGGGTATTACGCCGGCGAAGCTCGGCATCGTCTATTCGCTGTTCGACACCCGGTTGCTGGTCGATCTGGTCGGCCCCTCGCGTGCCAAGCGCATGCTTTTTTCCGCCGCGCTGCACGATGCCAATCAGGCGTTGGAGATCGGGCTGATCGATGAGGTGGCGGACGACCCGCTGGCCGCCGCGATGGCGCTGGCACGGACGATCATCGCCAATGCCCAGCATTCGATCCTGTCGTCAAAGGCGATCATCCGCCGCATATTGGACGGGCAGAGCGACGACGATGATGTCACGCTGGCGATGTTCCGCGACGCCTTCACCCTGCCCGATTTTCAGGAAGGGGTGCTGGCCTTTCGCGAGAAGCGCTCCCCCCGATTTTGAAAGCAGCCAAATTCCTCCATATCGGATGAATATCGTCGCCAGTTCGGCTATGTTTGTTAAGGACATATCGCTAGAGCGTGACCCGTTCATGTCGATCCATCCCGCGCATGTCCGACCGGATGGCGCGCCGTCTCATGACGATTTTTTCAGCAAGACAGGGGTCATCCATCGTGGGAGAGAATTTCGCTTTCTTCCTGCCCATCATGATGGCCAGCTTCGGGCTGGTCTTTGCCCTGCTGCGAAGCTGGCGCATCCGCGCGGCAGCTTATTGGAGCGCCTCCTTCTTCTGCTCCGCCGGGGCTTTTGCCGCACCGTTGGGAACCGTCGCCGTCCCGTCGCTCGGCTGGCAATTGCTTTCCGACACCCTGTTCGCAATCAGTTTTCTGGCTGGCAGTCAGGCGCTGCTGATACGCTGGCGCCCTGATTGGCTTCTTTCCGTCCGCATTGCGATCTGCATACTTTCGATAACGCTCTGCGCCGTGGCGATCGCCTTCGACAAACTCCAGCTCGAACTTGCCGCCTCCGATTTTGGGTGCTTCCTGCTGGCCGCCCTGCCCCTTATCGCGGGGCGGAAATATCTCAAGCAATGGCCCGATCGGATCCTGTTTACAGCCTCCGGCCTGGTCGCGCTCGACAATCTGGTGCGCGGCAGCACCATATCTCTGACATTCGACGGCCAAGGCAATTTCCAGGACAGCCTCTACGCCTATATGATGCAGGCGACGGCCTGTATATCCGGGCTTTTCCTGGCCATGGCGTCCCTATCCGCTCTCATTATGGACCAGTTGAGGCGCTATCAGCGTGAAGCGCTGCATGATCCGCTGTCTGGCCTGCTCAATCGAAGGGGTTTCGATGAGGCTGTTGCAGACCGCGCGCATAAGGGGACGATGGAGGGCAGCCTGATCGTCTGCGACATCGATCATTTCAAGGCGCTCAACGACCAGCACGGCCATATGATGGGCGACCGGGCAATCTGCATACTGGCCGAAATCCTTCGAAGGCACGCTCCGGCCGGCGCCATCAGCGCGCGTTTCGGCGGGGAGGAGTTCGTGCTGTACCTGCCCGGCGTGAATGCCGCGCGAGCAGCCAGCATCGCCAACGATATTCGCGAAAGTCTGGCACGGGATATAGCGCCGCGACTGGGCCTGGACCGGGCGCTGACGGCCAGTTTCGGGCTGTCGACCGTGCAAGATGGCGCGGGATCGGTCCATGACGCCATCGTTCGCGCCGACGATGCGCTGTATGAAGCCAAGGCACGCGGCCGCAACCGGGTGTGCGTCCGTCGCCTGCTGACCACGCCGGATGGGACGGCGCATCTCTCGGCACGGCGGAAATATCTTTATTCCTGACAAAAAAAGGGCCGCCCCGACAGGGCAGCCCTTTATCTATGTTCGCGATAGCGTGCCGCCGATCACATATGGATCGGCTTGCCCGTCACGGCCATGGCCGCTTCCTTGATCGCTTCGCTGTGCGTCGGATGCGCATGGCAGGTGTAGGCGATATCTTCGCTCGACGCGCCGAATTCCATCGCCTGCGCCGCCTGCGCGATCATCGTGCCCGCGACCGTCGCGATGATCCACACGCCCAGCACCCTGTCGGTTTCGGCGTCGGCGATCACCTTTACGAAGCCATCCGGCTCATGATTGGTCTTGGCACGGCTATTCGCCATCATGGGGAATTTGCCGACCTTGATCGCGCCGCGTTCCTTGGCGGCTTCCTCGGTCAGGCCGACGCCCGCGATTTCCGGCTTGGTATAGACCACCGAGGGAATTACGTCATGGTTCACGATGCCGGTCAGGCCCGCGATATTCTCGGCCACGGCGATGCCTTCGTCCTCAGCCTTGTGCGCGAGCATCGGGCCGGGGATGACGTCGCCGATCGCCCAGACGCCGGGAACCTTGGTGGCAAAGTCATGATCGGTTTCGATCTGGCCGCGCGCATTGAGTTCCAGCCCGATCTTGTCGAGGCCCAGACCTTCGGTGTTGGGACGACGACCGATCGACACGAGGACGACATCGGCTTCGATCTTTTCAGCGTCGCCGCCAGCGGCCGGTTCGACGGTCAGGGTCACGCCCTTCTTGCCGACTTCCGCACGCGTGACCTTGGTGCCGAGCTTATAATCGAAGCCCTGCTTCTTGAAGATCTTGTTGGCTTCCTTGCGGACTTCGCCGTCCATGCCGGGCAGGATCTGGTCGAGATATTCGACGACCGTGACCTTTGCCCCGACGCGACGCCACACCGAACCCAGTTCCAGGCCGATCACACCGCCGCCGACGACGACCAGATGGCCGGGAACCTTGTCCAGTTCCAGCGCGCCGGTCGAATCGACGATCTTGCCGCCCGCATTGTCGACCGCAACGCCAGGAAGCGGCGCGACCGACGAACCGGTGGCGATGACGATGTTCTTCGCCGTCACCGTCTTGCCAGCCACCTGGACGGTGTTGGCGCCGGTGAAGGTGGCCAGCCCCTTGAGCCAGTCGACCTTGTTCTTCTTGAACAGATATTCGATGCCGCCGGTCAGCCCCTTGATCGCATCGACGCGCTGGCCCTGCATGGTCGGCAGGTCCAAGCTCATCTTGTCGATCTTCACGCCCAGCTTGGCGAGCGAGCCGTTGGCGGCCTCTTCATACAGTTCCGAAGCGTGCAGCAGCGCCTTGGACGGAATGCAGCCCACGTTGAGGCAGGTGCCCCCCAGCGTCTCGCGGCTTTCAGCGCAGGCAGTCTTCAGGCCCAGTTGCGCCGCACGGATCGCGGCGACATAGCCTCCCGGACCCGCGCCGATTACCAGAACGTCATAATCATAGTCAGCCATGGTTTTTTCTTCCTCTGGCGTGATGTTTTACAGGTCGATCAGCAGGCGGGTCGGATCTTCGATCGCGTTCTTGACCGCGACGAGGAAGGTCACCGCTTCGCGACCGTCGATCAGACGATGGTCATAGCTGAGCGCCAGATACATCATCGGACGGATCACGATTTCGCCGTTGCGGACGACCGGACGGTCCTCGATGCGGTGCAGGCCCAGAACCGCCGACTGGGGCGGGTTGATGATCGGGCTGGACAGCAGCGATCCGAACACGCCGCCATTGGAGATGGTGAAGGTGCCGCCCTTCATATCTTCCATGGTCAGCTTGCCTTCCTTGGCCTTCTTGCCGAAGCCGCCGATGGTCTTTTCAATGTCCGCGACACTCAAGGATTCCGCGTTGCGGATGACCGGAACGACGAGGCCGGTCGGGGCCGAAACGGCGACCGAGATGTCGGCGAAATCGTTATAGACGATCTCGTCGCCCTCGATCTGCGCGTTGACGCCCGGAATGTCCCGCAGCGCCATGCAGACGGCCTTGGTGAAGAAGCCCATGAAGCCCAGACGGACGCCATGCTTCTTCTCGAACAAATCCTTATATTTGGCGCGCGCTTCGATGACATTGGTCATGTCGACGTCGTTATAGGTCGTCAGCAGCGCGGCGTTGTTCTGCGCTTCCTTGAGGCGCTTGGCGACGGTCTGGCGCAGACGGGTCATCTTGACGCGTTCCTGCGCGCGGCTCGGACCGGCGGAGGGCGCGTCGGCGGCAGGCGCGGCGACCGAAGCCGAGGCAGCAGCCTTGGCCGTGCCCGCAGCGGCGGCGGCGGTGACGTCGTCCTTGGTCAGACGGCCATCCTTGCCTGTGCCCCTGATCTTGCTGGGGTCCAGACCATGTTCCAGCACCAGACGGCGGACCGCCGGCGACAGGGTCAGGTTGCCACCCTCATCGTCGCCAGCGGCAGGCGCGGAAACCGGAGCCGACGCGGCTGGAGCAGGCGCCGCGGCTTCCGCCTTGGCAGCGGGGGCCGGGGGGGCAGCCGCAGCGGCTGCGCCGCCTTCGTTCACATAGGCGAGCAGCGCGCCCACATTGACGGTATCGCCTTCCTTGGCGACGATATCGCCCAGCACGCCGCCGACCGGCGAGGGCACATCGACCGCGACCTTGTCGGTTTCGAGGCTGACGATGGGTTCGTCCGCCTTTACGGCCTCACCGGGCTTTTTGAGCCACTGGCCAACGGTTGCTTCGGTAACGGATTCGCCCAGAGTGGGGACTTTGACTTCGGTAGCCATGAGCTTGTTCAGCCTTTCTTCTGGCGACGGATTTCTTCACGGACGCTGTGACCCAGCGCATCGGCGACGAGGGCACCCTGTTCGGCGACATGGCGCTTGGCAAGACCCGTTGCGGGCGATGCCGACGCCTTGCGACCGGCATAGCGGGCGCGCATCGGCGCCTTGCCAGCCTTGGCCAGGGCTTCCTCGATATAGGGTTCCACGAAGAACCATGCGCCGTTGTTGCGCGGTTCTTCCTGACACCAAACGAGCTCTTCCAAATTGGTCATGCGCGCGATGCGCGCGGCCAGAGCGTCGGTCGCGAACGGATAGATTTGTTCGATGCGAACGATCTGAACGTCGGTGTCGCCGGCAGCGTCGCGGGCCTCCATCAGGTCGTAGAAGACCTTGCCGGAACACAGCACCAACCGCCGGGTGTCCTTGTCGGGCGCCGCATTGGGGTCCGACAATATGCGTTTGAAGTGCGTTTCGCCCAGGAAATCCTCCGCCTTGCTGACCGCCGACTTGTGGCGCAGCAAAGACTTGGGCGCCATGATGATCAACGGCTTGCGGAAGGGCCGCAGCATCTGACGACGCAGCGCGTGGAAATAATTGGCGGGGGT
>Ga0065704_10070847_pt1 | contig 15482 bp, 10 predicted proteins | sample SwiRhicommuniRL2_FD_59091 | JGI IMG/M metagenome (GOLD analysis project Ga0065704, IMG submission 59091) | Switchgrass rhizosphere bacterial communities from Rose Lake, Michigan, USA - RL2 v2 (version 2) | ecosystem: Host-associated > Plants > Roots > Rhizosphere > Soil | place: East Lansing, MI
CGCCCGGCTGCGGCTTGATGCAGCGGATGATGCTGTCGATCAGCGGGCGCGGGGTGAAGTACTGGCCGGCCCCGGATTTGGTCTCGCTGGCGTTTTTTTCCAACAGGCCTTCATAAAGATCGCCGAGGCCGTCTTGGCGGGCGCTGAACCAGTCGATGCCGTCGAGGCTTTTGATCAACTGCTCGAGGTGGCGCGGTTCCTTGAGGCGCGTCTGGGCGTCGGCGTAGATGGCGGCGATCAGCGGGTCCGGGTTTTTACCAAGGTCCAGCAGCATCTGCCGGTAGTGATCGAGCAGGTTAACGCCGGACTTGCCAGCCAGGTCTGGCCAGCGCGCGCCTTCGGGCAGCTTGTGGCCGAAGCTGTCGTTGTTCTGCACCTGTTCGAATTCCATCTTTATGAACAGCAGCAGCACGAGTTCGGTGACGTAGTCGCTGTAGTTGATGCCATCGTCGCGCAGGACGTCGCAGAGGTTCCAGAGCTTCTGGACGATATCGGAGTTGGTCATGGGGTACCTGTGGTGAAGTGTATAAAGCACCAGATTGCGCTGGCGCAAAAAAATGGTTATCTGGGCTCAGTCGTCTGAGGAGTGTTGTTCGGCCTTTAGCGCTCGGCCGGCCGCAGTCAGGCGATAGCGTTGCTTGCTGCTGTTGGGCTTGTCTGGGATGGTCATCTCGACCACGCCAAGCGCCAGTAGCGGGGCCAAAACCTGCTCGCGGAACTTGCTGCGGTTGCTGCGCCCGACGAAGGTCATCAGCTCGGGCGCAGTGTGATCGCCTGTCATCCTGCGCAGCAGCGTTACCTGCTCTTGCTGCAAAGCCAGGCGAGTTTCGGCTTGTTCTTCTTCGACAGCGAACTCAGTCCCTACTTGGTCCCTACTTGGTCCCGACTTAGTCCCTACTTGGTCCCCACTTGGGCCCGAAAGAGGCCCTTTTTCAACGGCGCGCTGGATCACCACCTTGAACTGATTACTCTGCCGGTCGTCCTCCAGCCGGATCATTGGCCAAGCATCGATAGCGCGCGGGATGCCGGTGCCCAAACCGCGATAAGGGAGAATGTGCACAGCATGGGAGGTGAGCGTCGGGTTACGACGGTTGGACAGGCCGAATCGAATTTTTTCGGTATCGAGCACGTCAGGCAGGTGCCCGGGGCTGATCAGTTCGATGCGATCGGCGAAGATCATGATCCGGATGGAGGCACTGACAAAGTAGTCGCGGTGGATCAAGGCATTGACCAACAGTTCTTCAAACACTTCCTCCGGCACTTCCAGCTGGCCGAGGGTATTGAAGCCCTGCTGGCGCTGCACGTGGTGCAGGTTGCGCTTTATGAAGGCAAGGCTGCGTCGGTACTGCTCCTGCAGATTGCCGTCGATATCTTCGCTGTCCAGATAGTGGCGGTCATGCAGAACCGTACCCGGAAACGCCACGGCCTTAATGTCGAACGCCGGGCGCAGACGTTGTGGCGCCTGGCCGAAGAGCAGCAAACCGGCCAAATTGGGTGTGTCGCCACTGGCGAGGCCAAGATTTTCCAGGAGGCGGGTGGTTTGCAAACCTGTCTGTTCGGGGTTCTGCCGAAAGCGTCTTTGGAAGTACTCGCCAAGCGCTTTGGCGTCGATATCCGCCACGCTGCTGCCCGCGACAGGTACCGCATCTGCGCACACCAGCCCGGCCTGCTGGAACAACCGCTGCAGTTCTTCACGTGCCGTGACCCGACGCTTGTCGGCGCCGTTCTTTACCCAGATGCGACCCTGGTTGTCGACATAGGGTTTATTCAGCCCTTGTTCGACTGTCACCACCATGACCAGCCCGTGTTCGGTCTGAAGGTTGCTGGACAATGGATTGATCGCCGGGCGGACATTCTGTGAGGCCGCGTTGGAGAGCAACTGATTAAGTCGCGAAATATCGGCGCTACTCAACCCGCTCACCGCGCCGGAGTCGTCTACGCCTATCAGCAAGTAGCCACCGGACGTATTGGAGAACGCCACCAACTCGGCTGCCAAGGCATCGATATTGCTGAAATCGCGCTTGAACTGATGGCGGCTGTCTTCACCACGGGCAAGAATCTGATGAAGCTCAGCAGGGGTCATGAGGCATCTCTAAGTAGCGCAGCGATAAGTCGTATAGCAGGGGCATTATCCCTTATGAACGAGCGCGCTGGCCAATCCGGCGTTCCAGATCGACCTTATCCCGTCTGTGCCCACAGGTTGTCATTCAGGGCATCCAGCACCACGCCCAGGTTGCCGCCGAGCATTTTGTCCAGCCGCGTGCTGCCGCCATCGCTCTTGAATGCTTCACCAATCTGCTTCTTGTCAATAACGACCTCGTGCACCAGCTGCTTGGCCAGGCGGTCCAGCCACTTACGCTGAATTTGAGTCCAAGGCTGCAGGGTATAAATCGTCTCCATCGCCTTGGTTACCCGCTGCTCGAATGGCAGCAGGGCCTCTCCGAGGGCGGCGCGGCGGATGAAACCGACGATACTGGCAGCGATTTCCTGGTTGGTTTGGTTGCGCCAAGCGCTTTGCAGGTTCACCTCACTGTAGCCATGCCCGTCGAGCAGCAGGCGTACTTCACGCAATTGTTCACGGGTCAGGTCTTGCGGGCGGTTGACCACTACGCCGAGGGCCACTGACTGGTTCAACTGATTCTTAATGAAGTCGTTGAAGCTTTCCAGATAGTCGGCGGGCTTTTGGTAATTGCCGTAGTTTTGCTCACGGACCATCAGTTCGTCCGTGTGAGTGGAGATCACCGGGTAGTTCAGTGAACCCAGCAGGGCATTAACTGTGGCGAGCTGATTGAGCAGTTGGGCGTGCTGTTGGATGAACTGGGCGGCTTGCTGTGGGCCGAGCTGGTGCAGGTGCTGGTGAAGTTTGTCCGGGGCTACGCCCCAGATGTTCTCCAGTTCGGCGAGTTTGGCCTTTAGGGTTGGTTTTTGCTCGGCCTTATGGCTGGCCTTGCGCAGAATACGCATGATCCGCTGGCTGAGCTGGTCCAGGACGTCGTGGGCATGGCTACTGTCTGGCTGGTTACCAGGAGCATCGAGGCTGGCTGGGTTGGTTAGCTCGCTGACCAGCTGTTCGAGGCTGATGCTTGGGTCTTTCACCAGCGGCTTCATTGTATCTACTGGTTCGAGGGCCGCGTACAGGTCAACAGGGTCGTAGATCTTGAATACCGTCTTGCCGATTTCATCGCAGCGGCGAGTCGCGCGGCCCTTCATCTGTTCATAGAGGATGCGCGAACGCACCCGGCGCATGAACACCAAGTGGCAAATGCGTGGTACGTCGATACCGGTGGTCAACAGGTCGACCGTGATGGCAATGCTTGGGTAACGCTCGTTCTTGTACTGGCGGATCAGTTGTTTGACCTTGTCACTTTGCCCGGTGATGATCTGTACAGCCGCCTGGTTGTAATCCTCGCCGTGAAAGTCCTTGAAGGCTTCGTCGAGAAGGTTTTTGACCCGCTCGGCATGGGCTTGGTTAACGCAAAAGATCATCGTTTTTTCGTCGCCCGACGGGTCGAGCTCTTGTGCCAGTTGCTCGCAGATGACCTTGTCAAAACCGGGCGTAATCACGCGGCGGTTGAAGGACTCGATTTCGAAATCGAGTTCATCGTCGAGCTCGGCGACATCCACCTCGCCGGTGCTCGTATCGATGACGTTGACGCTCTCGCCCTTGGCAAAGTGGATGCCATTCTGGCTCAGCAGGGTTTGGTAGCGGATTGGAGGTTCGTGATCGATCAGCCAGTCGTCAGCCACGGCCTCACGGTAGCTGTAGGTGTATATCGGAGCCCCGAACACCTCGCTGGTGTGCTTGGCCGGCGTCGCAGTGAGCCCGACGCGGCAGGCGTCGAAATAGTCGAGCACGCGACGATACTGCGACAGGTACTGGTTGAAGTCGCGCACTGCCAGCTCACCTTCAGTCATTTCCTGATCGAGGGTGTAACCGCGATGGGCTTCGTCGACGATGATGCAGTCGAAGGCATCGATGGGCGGCGGAGTGTCCGACTGGAAGATACGCTTGACCATGGCCTGCACAGTGGCGACCTGAACCCGTGTTTCGGCTTCGGCAGCCATGTCGCCTAGTTCTTTGACGTCGTAGATCTGCGCCAGCGTGTGGTTCTGTTCCAGCGTCGCCTCGTTGAAGGCTTCGATGGCCTGTTCCCCCAAGGCGCTGCGGTCGACCAGGAAAAGAATACGGTGAAAGCGCTCGGCCTTCAGCAGGCGGTACATCAAGCCAATAATAGTGCGCGTTTTGCCGGTTCCGGTCGCCATGGCCAGCAGGCAGTTACGGCGATTGGCGGCTAGGGCCTGCTCGACGGCGCGGATGGCGTTTTCCTGATAGTCACGCAGCTTGAGATAGGCGAAGCCTTCCTGCTGTAGTTTCGCCTCGGCGTCCTCACGGCTGCGTTTGAGCAGGTCGAGTAGGCCGCCCGGCGTGTGGAAGTCCTGCAGCGGCCGGCGCAGGTTGGCCGGGCTGCGCAAGTCACGAAACCAGATGCCAGACAGCTCAGCGAGCTGCTTAATGAAGGGCCGGCCATTGCAGGCAAAGGCAAACGGGACTTTGAAGTGGCCGCCCTGGCCATCCGCCCAGTCCGTGTTCTGCCCGGCCGGTTGCAGATTGTCGGTAACGATCAGTTGGCGTGAATAGCGCTCGGCTTGGGGAATGCGGTCCGCTATGTTGACACGCTTGCGCTTGGCTTCGACGATGGCGACTGGGATCAGGCCGGCGAACAGCACGTAATCAGCGTTTTCTTTCGGCTTGCTGGTTGGCCATTCGGCGATGGCCTTGTTCTTGCCCTTTTCGGGCCGAGCGCCCTTGCTGTAGGTAAGATCGAGCGAATCGGCTTCCCAGCCGGCATCGTTCAACTGTTGATCGATGAGAATACGGGTGAGGTCTTCATTGAGGTCGAACTGGCTGCTTGCCTGCTGAGTTTTACGCGTGACTTGCTGGGCAGCTTGCGGCTGATCTTCAAGCTGTTGTTGCAGCACTTTCAGCCGCACCTCGAATTCGACTCGGGCCTTCGATAGTTCTGCCTCACGTTCAAGGGCAATCTGCTCGTAGACACGGGCTTCCTCGTTCATCTGCCCAACAAGACTGGCTTGCTCATGCTTTTCTTGCGCCAGTAGCTCGGCTAATTGGTGGTTGTTCTCCAATTGCTGGCGACTGTCGCCCAGCTCTGCGCGAAGTTTTTCGATCTGCCCCTGCAGCTCACGTAGAGGCTCACTCGGATCGGCCGGAACCATGAAAGGCCCAGGCTTGAAGGTGTTACGGCCCGCACCAAATGACTGGTGATACCAGATCGCCAAGGCGCGGGCGACCCTCAGCCCGTCCAGTGCCTCACGATGCTGGGTGCGGAATTCATGGGTAGCCTTATTGCCTTCGATGCGCAGCGTATGGAATAGGTTACGGATGTTACCGTCGAGCTGGATTTCACGACTCAGGCGGAACAGCAGATCAGCCTGGGAAGTGGTGGCGTCGAACTCAATGCCTGCTCTTACCGCCAGGTCCTGGGCGAGCGCTTCGCCCAACTGACGCAGCTTGATCAGCGTCGTATTGGGGTCGCTGGAAAATACTCGCTCGGCCGCATTGGCTAGTTGGAAAAAAACTGGATCGTGTTCTTTGAAAAACGCGAAGTTGCTGTTCTCTGCCATGTTCCATCCCTTGAGTTCGTCACCAGCCATCCCGCGAGTGGTGGCGCTATAAAGGCATAATGCCAGACGAAGCGTGGTGCGTGTATGACCATATGCCCTCGCTCCAGCGTGACCAGCCATTGACCGAGGGCTAAATGTTACGCTTTTACGCGAAGTTGCAAACCGTCGCCGTCGGTAAGGACATAATCCAAGGACGCCGATTTGACTCCCTTCAGTGCCGGTCGGAGAGGCAAAGGGCTGGAGCAGGGGGATGAAATCTACTGCAGGCGCGTTTTGGTCTTCAGAGATTTGACCCGCAGCGCTGGGATACCCGAGTGGCCAGAGCTCGTCGGATGCCAAAAAACCTCAGAAACACTAGAACTCTTGATTTCACTAAATGCCAGGCACAAAAAAGATGTCCACGGACGTCTTTTACCGGGGTAATCTGAATCGGCACCTTATGCTATTGATTAATATAAGTAATATTTTGTTTATATTTAAATTGGAATACCCCAGGGGTAGTAATGCGATGCCATGTCACTTGCAGTTGATCTGACAACCTAGCTTCTAAACTTTGATCAGCGATGATTTTATTGCAACTGGCGACGTACAGGCTGCGCTCGGTAATGGGCTGAAGGTGGTGACAGACAGAAACCGGCCTAGCGGACGCTCACTCAAGGATTGCTGCTGCTAAAAGTGGTAACAAGAATCTACACATGCGAGGGCGATTCAATTGGCTCTTGACGCATTTCCAGTAGGGAGGCATTTTGCTATACCTCGGAGTACAGTCTTCAGGAGGAAGAGTGAATTACACACCGAATCCACAGCACCGCAACAGCTCATTCTCTGCACAAAAGTCGCAGTGGACGATCACTGTTCCCGAGGAGATCGACTGTTTTAGGACGGCCATTGGTGCATCCTGGTTTGGTAATGATTGCTATTGGGGCTTTTGCCTCGATCAATCCTCCCTTCGACCGGTCGGTATCGCTCCACCTCCCTATAGCTGCCCCGTTCATTTCGCTAAATTCGTAGGAGACGCCCTGCAAAACTGGCATGGCTACCCTGTCGCTCATTGGGTAGCCCCTTGGGACAAACCACCTCAAGGCATACTTAAGGGGTGGGCCAGCAATGGAATTATCACTAAGCCCCAATTCGCTAGGATCCTGCGAGGCAAAAAATGCGCTCTGTGAAGCTTCGGATCCCCGGAAGTTACTGGGACTCACAAATTTATTCTGGTGAATTAATTATCTTCGGGGATGATGGCTCCGTTCAGCGCGTCGATTGGTCAGCATTCGTTGATCGAATCGCAAACAAGCATCCAGAGGTGCAAACAGCGATCCGCGTAGCATTTTCAGATAGTGATCTCTTCTACAACCCCAAAGTTAGGAAAGTTTTACGAGATCCACAAATTGAACACCCTATAAAAAGCCAGTTGAATAAACTGGCAGATCTTCGTTTAGAAACAGAGGCTACCGAACTTGCGGGGCAATCACAGCATCACGACAGCCCGTTTGATTTTTTACCAATTGACACTGAAATTTATCATAATGAAATTTATGCTGGCAACGAAGACGGGCTTTTCTCCTTTCCCAGAGGTGCGAGCCTTAATAAAGTAAAAACTAGGCTTGAAAAGCACCACGACGCCTCAGTCTTTCAAGTGAAAGCATCTGATCGATTCAGCGCCATAGCTGCCGCCGCGGGTAAAGACGGCTTGTTCGATTTCTTATTAGCGCGCAATACCAATGATCGGAAAAAAATTGGAGACCCTCGACAAGTTGCCACTAGGGCTTGCAACGCCTGCGATTGGGCATTCCAAAGCATCATGGGATGGAGTTCACAGTTGGCTTTCCTTGCAAGCTTCAGGGAATTCAAGGACGCAGAGTCTAAGAAAAAACTACGCGTATTCAATAAGATCATTGACTCTTCAGAAATATTTGGCGCCGCTCAGTTAAGCGCGAATGATGTTGTTTGGGGCAGCCGAGAAAAAATGTATCGGTTCTCAGCAGGCCATATTACTGTTGCTAATTACGAAGCGGCAGGCAGCGCAAGTCAGCCTGATGAAAGATTTGAGCAGATAGGTCATTTCAACTTCACACCCGGGTCTGAGATCATTGCTACGGGAACAGCCTCCTTCGGCACTGTTTTGGAGATGGAAGACCGAATTATTGTTCTACGAAGCGATGGAGAACTTGACATGTTTGTAGGAACACCAATTCACTGGCGAGTTTTTCCACGCTCTGAACATTACAGCAATCAATTGCATATAATCTACGAAGACGCACTTGAAATAATTTCTTTCACTCACGACTACTTTGTTAATCAAGGAACAAAGATGTTCGGCTTCGCTAAAGCTACAGAATAAACTTATTTAGCGATGTCTCGGCGTTCCGGCCGAGGGGTTTAATCTTTTGCCGAAAGGATGATGTACAACCCTCTAAGCTGAGCATGGCGCTTTTAGAAAAACCTCTCCGCTATAGAGACGACAGATAGACGAAGATGTTCAGCTTATTAGCGGTGATTTCTAATCTGTCGTGCCAGGGCGAAAAAATATACGGAAGGTATTGACTAAAAATGACAACAAGATTGATAAGTTTGGATTTTGATGGTGCACATGTGCAGCTTACGCCTGAGATTTTACCTGAAGGCGTGAATAATTGTTTCACGGTCATTGTTGGTAAGAACGGCATCGGTAAAAGTAGGCTTCTCGCCGAACTAGCTAAAATTAGTGTAAACAGCCTGGCTAAAATAATTGCTGCTTCTACAAGCCCTTTCGATAAATTTCCCAGTCAACGCAAGCGCTCCGGTAATGCTCCAGCAAGCTATCGATATGTTGGGATGCGAAGCGAAGGAATTTATCAATCCTCATCCTCTGTTTCACTAATTTCATCGGCTGCTAAGGGTCTTCTCGAAAAGCTATCTGACAATAACGGTACTAGAGACCTAAACGCAGTTTTCGAAGCATTAGATTTCTTGCCCGCAGCAGATTTTGTATTAAAGCCCGGATACCTGAGAGTCGGCCGTGATGAATATCAAGTTTCAAGAATAGAAGGCAGCAGTCTAGCAATCGAATTAAGAAGTCTGGACCGTGAACACGGTATTCAGGTAGATGAAAGGTACTTTGACCTATTGGAAGGATTGCCGCTAGGAAGACGCTTAGAAGTACTCAGTTCAATGGTTAAAATTAATGAGATTCTCACCCAGCGGCGAGCAATCGAGTTAAGAGCAAATTTTTCAGAATCTCGATTATCAATTGGTGATTACACGGCCGACAGCTCGATAATTCGTGCAATTATTGTTTTAATGGATGTCGGCTTAATGCGGCTGATGGACTTAATACTTAATAAAAAGGGTTTTGGAAAACTTTCTCTGAAGAAAGCGAGCTCGGGCGAACAATGCTTACTCGTACTCATTCTGGGGATTGCAGGCCATATCACAAATGGGGCTGTAGTTTTAATTGACGAGCCTGAGATTAGCCTACACCCACGCTGGCAAGAAGAGTTTATGACTTTGCTTATGTCATCCTTTTCGGGTTATCGTAAATGTCAATTCATTATCGCTACACACTCCCCGCAAGTAATAGCCCGGCTAAGCGGTAAAGGCTGCTACATCGCCTCCCTGTCGAGAAGAGAGTTGTACGATGCTGAGGAGTTTCACGAAAAATCAGCTGACTTCCAACTTGCAGAACTATTCGATGCCCCAGGCATTATGAATGAGTACATTTCTAGGTTGGCTTTTAATCTCCTTGCAAAGGTTAAACATAGCAAAAGGCTGGATTCGGATTCATTAGAAGAGCTAATCCGATTACAAAAATTTGATCAGCAACTTGATGAAAATGACCCTGTAAAAGAGCTAATTCGATCTGTTTCTATGCTGTGTGAAAGCTATGCCGACAATTGAAAACCCTATAGTCCTGAGCGACGCTTCGCTAGCACTCATCGAGCAGAAAAAGGCCACCGCTAATTTCTCGCACACCAACTGGGGAGATGAGGATCTTCAGCCTGTACGCCGTGAAATTCGTGAGCATTATCGAAATGTTCAAAGACTCGTCTGTGTTTATTGCTTGGGATCGGTTTCGGCCCATTCAGCGGTTGGAGCACCAGTCGAACACATTGTCCCAAAATCTCAGCATCTGCACTTCATGTTTGAACCTGAAAATTTATGTGTAATTTGCCCCGACTGCAATGAATTCAAGTCGAATAGAGAGTCTTTAGTAAATCCAGTGCTGACGGCAAACAGAGTTAATTACCCAAAAAATTCTGCTCTGTACAGGATCGTTCATCCCCATTTTGACTCGTATAGTAATCACATCGCGAAATTCAATCGACTTTATGTTGAGTGTTCTGATAAAGGTGGATATACAATTTATATCTGCAACCTAAATCGGTTTTTCAGGAGGTTTGGACGTTGCGACGAGTTAGTTAACGATGTTGCCCTCGTGGAGCAAGCAGAACGATTCTTTGAAGACGGTATAGCCCCTGAGCAACCCTGATTGTCCTCATCAATGTTTCCGTGAACATCAGGTAGGGCCTGCTGATCCCCTTGTCAGAAGGCCTCGGTCTGGTTCTCTCAAGATCGTGTTCAGAGTATCACCGATGACATGGTGACCACCGCGCCGACCGTCGCACCAATGGACGTAACCCAACAACCTGGCCTGTCGGTAGGTAGGTAACCAGTAGATGCTGCCAAAGCTAATTCAATTTTTCACATGGCTAAAATCAAGCATCTCCTGTCTATTGAAAGTATCCGCCAGTACCAATAAGATGATTCTGCAACAACCAAAATCAATATTAATATTAAGGAGAAATCTTATGGCGCTTAAACCAGGCCCAAAGCCTATTGCTAAATCAACCGGCGAAGTTGATAAGCGTCGTCGTGACAATAAAGACACGCAAGGAAATAATCCGGACTTGAAACCTAGCAAGTCCTCAAAAAAATAGGTAGTCGCTGGCAGAAGCTACTTTAATGTAGCTTTTGTCATTGTAGCTTGCAGGGGATGAATGCGTAGCCTGTAATTTCGCTTAATCTATCGATCATTGCCCGTTCTATGAGCGCTATAACGACATTCGAATATCATCATTGCGGCATAACTTGAAAGTTGAATTACCCAGAGTTTTCTAGATACCCTCAAGGTTCGCTGCGTACAGTTTTTTCAACTCTACCGGTGTCTGAACTGCACCTGTTGGGCGAAAAAACTAAGTGATCGCTTTTGGCCGATAGGTGCGAGTCGCGGCGGCCAACGGATGCACCAGCACTGATGGGACGGCATTCTTCCTGGAAAAGAAACCGCTGATGAATATGTTTGGCACTATCCAGTGTAATTAAGGCGCTGTCGGCCTGAAAATATTAGCTTACCTGTCGAGCAAGCCCGGCGCTTTTATTTGAGAAATAAACAGCCGTACTGATGCATCTCAACGAATGTTAGATGAAGTCGAGTACCTTTACCTCATGATGGCATTTTGGTGTATAATGCTGATCTTATCAATATTTAAAAGTTTTTATTAGTAGTTGCCATAATCAAACCTTTCAGTATCGGCCAAATACGGTCTTAATAATAAGATAAGAGAATATGGAAAGTCCACTAATTAACCTCGCCCTGCTTGAGGCTCTCAAGTCTGAAAAGTTTACTGACGAAATTGATCTTTTTTTACCATTCGTCGCTGTAACAATATTAGAGCTTGGGATGCCTACGGTTCAAGCCTCAGATATACAATCGAAGTTGGCGGAGTTATTTGGCTTTCGCCCGCCAATATCCGCAGTTAGAGTATTGATGACTCGAGCAAAAAATAAAAATATTCTGATCAGGGAGAATCACGCTTATATACCTTGTGCGGAAAAAATTCATGAATGGTCTAATGGATATGCCAAGAAAAAAGAAGACCTTGAAGTCTCACTTGGTAGTTTGAAAAAGGCTTTTGTCGAATTTACAGATGAAAGATTTCAGAAGGATCTGACTCTGCCTAAAGCTGAGAGCCTGATTTTTCAGTTCATAGAGGAAAATGTTTCGGCGACTGTTAGTCATAGAGCTTATAATAAGGCGGAACTGGAAAATAGTATCAAGAACACCAATCATATCACTGCGTCATTCATCAGTCATATACACAAAAAAGAGCCTTCGTTGCTGGAGCACTTCGGCAGATGCGTTAAAGGTATGCTGCTTGCAAACTATCTTTACTTTGCGGACAAGCGAACCACAAAAAAGACTTTTGAAAAAATATCGGTATATCTAGACTCCCCGCTAGTGATTGGCTTGTTAGGGTTTAACGGGGTGCTTAATAAGCAGGCTAATGATGAATTCATAGATCTTTTGATTTCGCTAAAAATTAAAGTATGCATTTTTGATAAGACCTTAGATGAAATTGAGCGTCTTCTTTCAGCTTGGAAAAATGATATATCTAGAAAGGTTTTTGGCCGTTTTAATACTAAAACATTGGAGCTTCTAAGGTCGCAAGGTTACGATGAGGCTCGTCTAGACACGGAAATAAAAACCCTTCATCGGACGATTGAGAGTAAAGGAATAAGTGTGGTAATCGGCTTTGCTGCTAAAGAGCGATTCCAGTGCGACGAAGGTGCTCTAGAGCAAGCTATTGCCGAAAACTTTAAGAAAGATAAAAATCTTGAGCATGACACCGTCTGCATCTCCCGCATTCATAATATGCGAGAAGGACGTTTCATTAGGGAGCTTAGTGATACTTTTTCGGTGTTTGTCACAAGGAATACGGGGCTAGCCAAATTCGCAAACGGCTTTTTCAGCAAGAATAACTATTCCAGTCCTATTCCAGTTGTTGTATCTGAGCAATGGATGACAATAATGTTCTGGCTTAAGAATCCAGACATTACAAGCAAGCTGGCTACTGACCAAGTTGTGGCGACTGCTTATAGTCTTCTCTACACGGATGACAGGTTTTGGGAAGCATTCTTAGGTCGTCTCGATTCCATCAAAAAACGTGGAGGTATTTCTGAAGAGGACTTCGTGTTGGTTCGCTGGGACTCTGACCTTCTCCGGATGGTGCAAGATGTATCCGTGGATGTTGGAGATGACTTTTCCGAAGAAGATGTATTTGATATTGTAGACGGAATAAAACAAAAATACCTTGTTGACTCTACACAAACCATTGCCGAGCTGGAGCGACTACAGGCCGAAGAAATCCAAAGACTGCGAACTCTTGCACTGGCAGAGATAGCTTCCGAGCGAGAAGCCGGAGATGTTGCACGCGCCGAAAAAGACAACATAGTTTTACAGCACAAAGCTCTTGAGAGTAGGATTCGAAAGTTTTCTCGATTCGTTGCGCGTTGCATATCAATCCCGACGTGCGTCACGCTTATAGTTCTTCTAATAGTTGCGAGTATTCAATCACTGCCAGCAGGAGTCCTTCCCCAACTTCTGGAATATCCAAAGCTTATTGAGTTTTTTAAACTTTCGGCTACTACAATAACCATTACATTTATAACCACTGCTGTCTGGGGGGTATCAAGTTGGATTTTCGGCCTAGACGTAAAAAAAATGAATAAAGCTATGGAGGACTGGTTAACAAATCGAATTCTCGCTCTTTTTATGGGAAATCCAGATAATTAATGCTGGGTTCCCGCCATTTTCCCTCGGCGAGGCCTTTCTGACTATTTTTGGGGGCCTCCCCTATGTTACGGAAATGCGACATTATCCCCATTGGTTTATGGTCACTATTGATGAGAAATCGTTGATGAACGCCTGCTTCTGGCCGTCGCTACCGTGCGTCGCGGGGAGAGTTGGCGTTCCGTTAGGCTTTGAGATTTTGGACGGAGCGTTAGTTTAAAACCTGCGAACAACTACCGTAATTGAGGTCTGACGCCTCAATCAATACGACCTGGTAGGTAGGATGCCTCTATAATGGAGTGCGGCTTAATGGAAAGCTAATGGGCCCGCTCATACCTACTTGACCGATACAACTTCCACAAACCTGAATTTTTTCTTGGCTATCTTTGTAGCTTCTTGCTCTGCAACTAGAGAACTGAGCGTATTGGCTTCATGTACGATCTCGTGCATCTTGCCTTCGAATTCATTCCCCACCCTCAGTGTGACTCTCAATCTGGAAGCAAGGGTTTTTGATAGTTTCTTTTTCTTCACTACCGCTGTCGGCTCCGTGATCACGATTTCCGGCACGGTGTCTTGCTCGTGGGTGTCGATTACTAATGCAGGCGCTCCAGGCTCACCGAATAGCGCCCGACGCATTTCTTCTTCCGTCAGATCTGTAGTCATACCATTTCTCGAGAGGGAGTCGTGTATAGCGTTTCCCATTGTATCACTGTAGCCGGCTTCGGAAATGATAAGCCCTGCTTAGTATCTGACCTACCATAGCCACTAAATGGCGGCGAACGTTAGTTTCTGTCCTGAGTTCTCGTTTGAATGTGGCGCTTATTGACACTCACGCTTGTGTTGTCGCCGCTTCACATTTACGCTTTGCTCCGTCGCGGTCAATCCCGCGACCGGGCGTCAGAACCTGAATCAAAACCAAGGCGCGGTTTCTTCCATTCCGCACAGCCAGTGCTTCGTGCGCTAGCTGCTGCTTTTCTATGGCGGACCGTGCGGGGCAGGCTTCGGCCTGGCCGGTTCCTTGGTTTCCGGTTTCTGACCCCCGTACGGTTTGCCACCCTATGCCGCGTCAGAACGGTGGATGGCAATCCTTAATCAAACCAAGGAGATAAGGAAAATGGCATGCCCACCTTTTAAGCTCGTGCGCCACCCCTGGCCCAATGGTTCAAGCTGCAAACTATCTCGGAGGATTCCGTGATGTTTGATCTTTCGCTTCTAATCGGCCTCCCCAAACCCAACAGCATCGACACGTCATCGCTTACCCCTGAAGATGCAGCGATTAAACTGCGGCAGGCTGCAACGCTTCGGCTGAATGGAGCCCAGAGTATTCTGCTTCATTTTCCGCAAGACGTTGAGCTGGCAGTAGAGCTGTTGGATGACGCCGCCGTTTTGTACGACAAGGCATTCCGAAATTTGACTGGTATTCCAGCTCAAAGCGTTCATCAACAGATCCACGAGTATGTCTCTGTCCCATCCGCTGAAGGGGCTCCCGCGATCCAAACTCCGTGGGGCGATGAGTTCGCTCCGGTAATAAAGGCGGGTGTTCGTTGCGCAGAGGCTTGGCTTGAAGGCTCATCATTACCGTTATGGTGGGCGCTGTCTCAGAACCGAAAACGTCATCGTCAAGGTGATCCACAAGAGGCATTTGAAGCAGGTTTTCTGCTGCGGTTGCAGCAGACGCTGATCATGCGACGTGAGGCGGTCACTTCCCAATCAACCCGCTTTGATGTCTGAGTCTGTAATTGACGTTTGAGATTTGCTTTTCCGGCCAAACCCTCCGATCAAGCGATCTTTGATCGCGCCGATCGGAGGGTTAACTCGCTTTTCTCGAAGCCGCCGCGTTCCACTCTCCATGCTCAAATTTAATTCCCACCACGCCTGCTTTCACCATCAGTAATTCTCCGCGATTTCCATCGAGCGCAACGTTATTCAGTGTGTGTCCGAGTCTTTTCGTTGGGCATGGATGTAGGTGTGGCGACAGCGGCGACGCCGGCGACAACCCACGTATAACGTGGTCTGGAGCATGGCGACAGAAGTGGCGACAGTCGCCACTTTCTCAGCGCATTGGCTGTGACGCTTGACCGCCTTTTCGAGCGGGTATAACAATTGGCGCACGGATCGCTGTCGTTGACAGCACCTGCCCAGGTAGCCAGAACCTTCAAGGCTACGCCACTTGCGTGGTGGTTCTCCCGAAGTGCGATAAAGCGTCCGGCGGCTCGCACGGTCACTCTCCAAGGGTGATGGATGCCTACTCGACTTATCTGCCCGTTGCGGCAGACGATGGACCTTCCTC
>Ga0065704_10001311_pt1 | contig 15475 bp, 17 predicted proteins | sample SwiRhicommuniRL2_FD_59091 | JGI IMG/M metagenome (GOLD analysis project Ga0065704, IMG submission 59091) | Switchgrass rhizosphere bacterial communities from Rose Lake, Michigan, USA - RL2 v2 (version 2) | ecosystem: Host-associated > Plants > Roots > Rhizosphere > Soil | place: East Lansing, MI
GCAACACCGGAAGAAACCGGGGAAATGCCGTATGGACTTTGGGAATTCGCCTTCTTTACGCCGAAAGATCTTCCGGCATTTGTAAACTACGTAGGTATTATTGATGACAAAAAGGTCGTCTACTCTTTCAGATCTCTCGACAGTGTAGATGATAGCTGGGCAACCGTAGGTACATGGAATAATAAAGTAAGACGGCATGCGCAGTTCAATAAAGCCCGCCATCCACCAGTCACTATGCTTTTCTGCTGGGACTCAATNATCGATAAAAAAACGTATGAAACGCGNATAACCTTCCCAGAGTCCCTTGGAGACCAAATGAGTGTTTCAACCGGNTTAGATCATTATGGTGANAAGGCGTGGAATAACACTCTGCTCTTTGGGCTTGCTCCTGGAGGCAAGGTGAGGATCTGGCTTCAAAATTCTTCAGGAGGTAATGGGAGCATACCTGTGGAGCCGAAAAGAATAACAACTGTGTATGGGGATAAACTGGAGGGATGTAAGGGGATAAGCAACCTTGATATGTCTTATGAAATCCCTGATGGCTACGACCAAAATATAAAAGACTTTATCAAAGGCAAAACCTATCCGTACGGCGAATGGTGAGATTCAGGCAAGTAACAGTTTAAACATGGACGGAATAAGAAATGAATTACGGAAAACGGTCTTTACTCATAATGCTGCTTGTTTTATCAGGCTGTCATACTGGCGAACCCGCATTGCCAGAAGAAACTGGCGCAATGCCATACGGGATGTGGGAGTTTGCTTTTTTTACTCCTAAAGCACTTCCCGCTCGAGTGACCTATGTCGGTATCATCGATGATAAAAAGATCCTTTATTCCTTCAGAACGCTCGACAGTACTGAGGATAGTTGGGCAACCGTCGGTACCTGGAATAACAAAGTAAGACGGCATGCTCAGTTCAATAAAGCTCGGCACCCTCCGGTCACAATGCTTTTTTGTTGGGATTCAATCATCGATAAAAAAACCTACGAAACGCGAGTCACGTTTCCTCAAAGNATCAGGGAAAAGATGAGTATTTCATTTGGGTTAGATCANCATGGTGAAAAAGCCTGGTACAACACGTTGGTGTTTGGTCTGGCTCCTGNAGGTAAGGTGAGGATTTGGTTACAGGATACCGTTGGGGGGAATGGNAACTTGCCCGTAGAACCAAAAAAAATTACCACACTTTCCGGCGATAAGCTGGAGGGNTGTAAAGGCATTACNCTCGCCAATTTCGATTACAGCATCCCTGATGGCTACGACCAAAATATAAAAGACTTTATCAAAGGCAAAACCTATCCCTACGGCGAATGGTGAAGCGGGTGGCGGCTGCCACCCTGCTTACTTCTTCAATGGATACAAAAATATTGCCCCACTTTGCCCCACCACCAGCTGCTGATTGCCGACAAACAGCGGCTGCATCCAGATATCAATGTGCAGCAGCATATCCACCAGACCATCAATCATCAGCCCTTTTTGCGCGGTGCTGTAGTAGATGGGNGTGTAGGCGAAAAACTGTCTGCCGTTCTGTTCGTTGATGCCGGTGAACTTNCCTTTCAGCACGAAGCGGTTGTCGTTCGGGCTGGTGATGGTCGTTAAAATCGAACCATTCACCGTCTGCATGTGCGAATCGTAAATCTCTTTTCGCATCGACATCAAATCGTAAAACCCCAGCTGCAAAAACCCCTCGACGTTTGACTGCGGGACGTTTGCGGTTTGCATGACTCGCAGCCCCGCAAAAGCGAGCGCCACAAGCAGAAAGCAGGACAGGGCCAGTTTCCAGTTAAGCGCAGGTTTCCATCTCACTGATTTTTCTCCTCGTCTCACGCAGTATCAGGTTGTTCAGTTGGGTCGGGTCGATGCGCCAGTGATAGATGGCCATCACCAGCTGTTTTTTGTCGCAGCGGCTATTCAACGCAAAGGTGTAGTTCAGCGTTTGATCGATACTCTGGTAATAGACCGTCATGGTCATGGACTGGGTTTTGATCTGCTGGTTAATGGTATACAGCGTGTCTTTGATTTTGCTGTAAAAATCTTCTTTGCTCATCTCCAGGCGGTTGGACTCGGACAGCTCGTAAATATGAATGTTGCTGTAAACCGCGACTTCCTGCTCTGCCGCGACGATTTTTGGCCCCTGATTACCGGCATAGTGCCAGCCAAAGATCGCGCCAATCATGACGGTGACCAGCAGGGCTGCCAGGGTGATGAACGGATGCTGAAACCGGGATTTGGCCGGTACAATAACGGGGCGTTCAGCGGGAACCGCTATCTCAATGGAGGGCGTTTCCATCACCTTAACGGGTTCAGAAACGATGTCCGGCTCGTCAGCTGCGTTGTGCTCAACGGTTGGGCTGAGCGTGGGCAACACAAAGCCATCGATCTCCGTGTCCGGCAGATCAATCTCTTCACTCTCTTTCTCAACGAAACGGCACCACGCCTGCTCAAGCAAATACCCCTTTTTGGGGATTGTTTTGATAATTTTTTGTTGTTTGCCGTCGTCTTCTAAAGCGGAGCGTAAAGCATGGATGGCATTGGGAAGACTATTATTACCAATAACCCGACGTTCCCAGACCAGCGTCGTCAATTCTTCGCGAGTGAGAATTTTTCCTGCATTTTCAAGAAGTACATCTAATAGTTTTAATTGATATTCCCCCAGGCGTTTTCTTTCGCCCGTGACCATGCTTATGAGGGAGCCGGAGGGTAGATCAACTAACCAGTTATTAACGGTGGAATATTTTTTTCTCATGGCGACAGGTGACAAAAAGCCACTCCTGAATCAATTATTCATCTCCGCACCGAGCGAAAAAGTCGCGCAATGCTTAATGTAAATTAATCATTAATTCCGTTTAAAATTCATTTGAGAATTGCCGCGTGCCTGCGGAGATTATGCAAAAACGAGCGGTTTTACGACGTAAACAGGGATTTCGCTCTGCGGAACGGCATGTGCTTGCCGGTCATTTTCCGCCTTTTCCAGTATGAGATTAGGAAGTTTCTCTTCCTTGACACATTTTTACGCGATAAAACTGTGATGTGCAACAAATTATTAAGTTAATTCTCTAAACAACCATTAATGAGAATCGTTAAACGTTAATAGTGATCTGTGGATGTTTTTTATATTAATAGATTGTTCTTTTATGTGAATTTGGTGTTTTATTTTTTCCCGCCGATAAAATATTGTTACATTTGGATAAATGAATACATTAAATATTTTTAAGTTGCGTTTAAGTTAAGGAGAGAGTGTGTCGCATTGGTTTTTAATTTATCTTTCGCAATTTATGCGGTTATTACTCAGACCAGGCTTTTTCTTATAGACGTAATTTTTAATTTTTTTTCATCGCCGATTTAATTCTCCCTTTCAGTGTGTCGTTTTACTTGAGTACCAGAGAGAAGAGCCTGACAGACAGGTTCACAAGGAGATTACTAACATGGCACTTTCTATTTTCACTAACGCGTCTTCCATGGCTTCTACTAACGCACTGAATAAATCCAACAGCATGCTGTCTACTGCAATGGAACGTCTGGGTACCGGTAAACGTATCAACTCCGCAGCGGACGATGCAGCTGGCCTGCAAATCGCAACCCGCCTGCAGGGTCAGAGCAATGGTATGGCTGTTGCACAGCGCAACATCTCTGACGCGACTGCGCTGCTGCAGACCGCAGAAGGTGCTTTTGATGAAGTGAGCAACATCATGTACCGCATGAAAGACCTCGCAACACAGGCAGCGAACGACACGAACGGTACTGAAGATCGCGCTGCGCTGCAGTCTGAAATGGACGAACTGAACGCTGAACTGACCAACATTATGGACAACACCAAATACGCAGGCGAAAACCTGTTCGGTACCACTGGCAAATTCAGCAAAGAGATGAACTTCCAGATTGGTGCTTCAGAGGGTGAAAACCTGAAAGTTGACGTGAAAACTGAGCTGGATAATGTGACCGGTTCCGGCGGTATGGGTGCTCTTACTGGCTCTGGCGCGACGCTGACCACTGTTTCTGGCGCACAGGCGATGATCTCTAACGTTGAAAATGCCATCTCTGAAGTGGGTACCCTGCGTTCTAAACTGGGTGCAAACATCAACCGTCTGGGCCACACCGCGGCTAACCTGGCGAACATGAAAGACAACACCGACCTGGCGCTGGGTAACATCCGTGATGCTGACTTCGCGTCTGAAGCCTCCAGCATGACCCGTAACCAGATGCTGGCCCAAACCAGCATGTCCATGCTGAAGCAGTCCAACAGCATGTCCGGAATGGTGATGTCCCTGCTGGGCTAATCCCAATCCGTTCGATGAAAACACCGCTGTAAGGCGGTGTTTTTGTTTGCGGCCTTTCCCCTTCCTGTCTTTTCCCATTCGGGGAAAGTTGCCTTCCCGGTCAATCGTAACTAACTGAATTAACTAAATTTAAAAATTGGCACGATGGTTGCATTAACAGAGCATGGTTTAGCAACAGGTGCGAATGGAGACAACTACTATGGCAGATTTCAGCAGCATAGATCCGACGACGCTGGCGCAGTCGCTGGCGTCCTACGACATTATGTCGATCCAGAATCAGCTGAAGACCAAAACAGCCACGATGACGTCGCAGAAAAAAGCGCTGGACGCGCTTCGCACCGCATTAACCGATTTTCGCAGCGCCATTAAAGGGCTGAACAGCACCAATGACGGGATGTTGCAAAACAGCGCCACCGTCAACCGCGAAGGGATTGCGACCGTCACGGCCAACTCCTCGGCGCAGAAGGGCACATACAACATCGAAGTCGATCAGCTGGCGTCCGCCCATCAGATCGGTTTCGGCGATCTGACGGATGATGCCATCAATGATGCCACCGGCATGATGGAGATCACCCTCGGCGAAGGGGCGGATGCGAAAACCATCAACGTTGATATGGACAGTATCAACAGCCTGAGCGATCTCACCAAAGCCATTAATGGCGATGAAAATAACCCCGGCGTCACCGCTTCGCTGATCCGCACCGACGGCAAAGTGACGCTGATGCTGAGCAGCGACGAAAGCGGCGCAGCCAATAAGGTAACCGTCGGCGGGACGGCAGGTTTTGACTCGGCGAACGCCAAAGAGATCTCGAAAGCGCAAGACGCCAAATTCCGTATGGGCGAAATGGAATTTTCCAACAGCAGCAACACGCTGGATAAGCTCATCGACGGCGTGACCATCGAACTGACGTCGAAGACCGAAGCCGACAAGCCGCTGACCATCACCATCGGCACAGATACGGCGGGCACCAAAGAGCAGCTGCAGACCTTCATTACCTCATACAACACCCTGCAGGACACGCTGCAAAAACTAACCAAAAGTGGCAGCGGCGACGGTGAAGAGCGCGGCGCGTTTGCGGGCGATGCCACTATGGCCTCCCTCGATCGCGAGCTGAACGACGTGCTGCGCACCCAGTTTGGCGGCAAGCGGATGTCCGATTTCGGCATCACAGCGGATAAAGACGGCAAGCTGGAGATCGACAGCAAAAAGCTCGACGCCGCGCTGACCGCCGATCCGCAGGCACTGACGGGCCTGTTCAACGGCAAAGACGGGCTGATCGCGGCGGTGGATAAATCCCTCGACCGTTACCTCAATTCGACCACCGGCCTGCTGAAAGGTCGCCAGGAAGTGCTCGACCGCCAGCAGAGCGATATCGACACCAAAACCGAAGCCATGAATTCGCGTTATGACTCCTCGTATAACCGCTATCTGAAGCAATTTACTCAGTTGCAGCAGGCCATGGCCCAGATGGAAAACACCAAGAGTATGTTTGGTTTAGAGTAAGGAAAACAGAGCTTTTATGTACGGGAACGAACAGCAGGGCTTCGGCCATTACCAGCAGTCCGACTTAGCAATTCAGGCGGCGGCAGCGAATCCGCATCAACTGGTTTTGATGCTGTTTAACGGCCTGATGGATGAACTGGTGCGGGCAAAAAGCCACATCGCGGCGCGTCGCTATGACCGTAAGGTCCAGAGCATTAACAAATGCATCGACATTCTGAATGCCCTGACCAGCTCGCTGGATTTCGACAAAGGGGGCGAGCTGGCGCTGAGCCTGGCGAACCTCTACGACTACTGCGTCTATCGTCTGTATGACGCCAGCCATAAGCTCTCCGTTGAGCACGTTGAAGAGGTGGAAGTGATCCTCCGCAACCTGCAGGACGGCTGGGAAAAAATGGGGCAGCAGAATGGATGATCTACAGGTTATGCGTTTTCTGGCGCGTTCCCTGGAGCAGGCGGCCAGTCAGCACGACTGGCCGAAAATGCAGGAGGTCGACGCGCAGATCGCCGGGCTATTGATCTCCCTGCAAGGGCAGACGCTGACAGCGGAAAAACGTGAGGCGCTGACGGCACTGCGCACGGTGCATCAGCAGGTGAGCCAGTACAGCCAGCAGCAAAGCGATGAGCTGGCGCAGCAGATGGCCCGCGCGCGTCGCAACCGTGAAGGCGCAAGCGCCTACGCGCAGTTTGCCGATGTGGGAGAGAAAGGCTGATGAATCTGCTGCTCACGCCACTGACGTTAACGCCTGCCACCCCGGAGCCGGGAGCCATTGCCCCGGCGCTGCCCGCGACGGACACAGCGTCGGCGACGCTGCCGGGTGCGCCTGCGGCGTTCAACGACGCGCTGCTTAATATCATCAATAACCTGCTGGGCGGGGAGAAAACGCGCGACACCACCATGGTGCTGGCGGGACTTAAGACAGATGACGAAGACGACGACGCGACGACGGACACCGCCGACAGCGCACAACCGGCGCCGGATACGCTAACGCCGCCGCAGGCGCTGCTGGACACCTTGCTGATGGCAAGCCAGATGCCGGTCAAAACGCTGAATGCCGCCCCGGCCGCACCGCAAAGTGGCGAAGCGCTAAAAATGCAGACGCTGTCGGCGGGGCTTATGCCGCAGGCCCACGCGTCACAACCGACGCCTGTGCCCGCACCATTACCTGTGGCGCAGGCAGTCGAGCATACCAAACCGCTCGCCGCCGAGGTGGTGAAAACCCTGGCTGACGTGCTGCCTGCCGCAGGGCAGCCGGTCGCCAGCGGGCAGACATTCTCGACGGCGATGGAGAAGCAAACCGTGCATTTGCCGCCGGTCAAACTGGACGCAGACGAAACCAAATGGGCGCAGCAGTTGCACAGCGCGCTTAACGATCGGCTGCAGATCCAGGTCAAAAACCAGGTGCAGCACGCCACCATCCGTCTCGATCCGCCAGAGATGGGCAAAGTGGATATCTCGCTGCAGATCGAAAATGGTCGGATGCAGGTACACATCAGCGCCAGCAACAGCGAGACGGCGCGCGCGCTCCAGCAGATCAGCAATGAACTGCGCCAGAGCCTGACAGAGCAAAACGTTGTCCAGGTGAACGTGCAGGTATCTACCCAGTCCGGACAGCAGCAAGGACGCGGACAGCAACTGCCATCCCAGTCAGACAGGCCTGAAGCAGGGGCAGAGATAGCCGCAGAGGACGCACACTCCACTGACGGTACAGACGATTCAGTATTACTTACGGTTTAACTTATGACTTTGAAGACTTTTTCTTTAGGGCTGGTGATAGCCCTGATAGCAGCCACTTTTGCCGCCGTACTGACCGTCATGGGCACGCATTTGCTCAGCCAGGACGAGCATAAACGCTCCATCATTTCTGATTTCTTCAGCTCGTCGAAAGAGAGCGTGGTGGAGTTTGTCGAAATCAAAAACGTGGTCGTGACCTTAAAAAGCCCCGGCGATTCCGAGCGCTATCTGCTGCTGGAGCTGGCCCTGACCACTGATTCCGCCGCCGACACCAGCCGCGCGGAGGAGATGTCTCCGGCCATTCGCGGCGCGACGGTCAATGCCCTCTCGGCGATGGACTACGACGCGGTGCGTGAAATGAGCGTGGAAGCCCTGCGCGATAAGCTGATGAATGCCTACACGGCCCGCTTTGAGAGCCTCAATACGCGTATGCCGTTTAAAGACGTCATCATCAGCAAAATGGTTTTCCAGTAAGAAACGGTAGTCGACTGACATGATGGATTTTATTGCGGATGACGCGCTGACCCCGGCTGACGAAGCGAAGTACATCAACGCGTACTTACCGCTTGTGCACCGGGTGGTGAAGCAGCTCTCCTGGCAAACCAGCAGCGTAATGGACAAAGAGGACATGGAGCAGATCGCCCTGATGGGTCTGCTGACCTCGCTGCGCCGCTACGGCCACCCCGATGAGCAGTTTGGCGCTTACGCGGCTGCGCGCGTGCGTGGCGCGGTGCTGGATGAGCTGCGCGAGCTGGACTGGCGTCCGCGTCGGCTTCGACAGAAGAGCCACAAAATCAACGATGCGATCCGCGACATCACGCGCAAGCTGGGGCGTACGCCGACGTTTGAGGATCTCAGCGAGCATCTCTCCATCACCGCTGACGAATACCACGAGTATTTACTGCTGGATTGCGCCAGGACGCTGGAAAGTCTCGATGAATTATTAGGTGAGGATGCGCTGCACGGCACCCTCAACACCCGCTCGCTGGAGGATGAAATGGTCACCAGCGGCACGTTAAAGGCTGCGCTGGCGAGCCTTGATGAGCGTGAACAACTGATTCTGACGCTCTATTACCAGCAGGAAATGAGTCTGAAAGAAATCGCGCTGGTTCTCGATCTGACCGAGGCGCGCGTCTGCCAGCTTAATAAAAAGATCGCTCAAAAGATCCAGTGTTTTTTCCAGAAGTGAAAGGTATATGCAAAAGTTTCTCGGTATTTTTATTATTTTTGCCTGCGTTGTCGGCGGGTTTCTGATGTCCGGCGGCCGTCTCGCCTCGTTCTGGCAGCCCGGTGAAATCATCATCATTTTAGGGGCCGGTCTGGGGGCGATGGTGCTCGCGAATCCGCGTCCGGTTCTGGCAGAGATGTATCGTCAGTTTCGCGGCATTATGCGCAAAAACGAGTACACGGATGAGTATCAACGCCAACTGCTGATGCTGCTGTTTGAACTGCTGGAGCTGGTGCAGGACGGCGGCCTAAAGGTGCTGGATGCACACATCGAAGTGCCGGAAAGCAGCCCGCTGTTCCAGAAGTATCCGCTGATCCTGCAGAACAAAGCGCTGATCACCTTTATCTCTGACAACTTCCGCCTGATGGCGATGGGCAAGATTAACGAGCACGAGCTGGAAGGGATTCTGGAGCAGGAGCTGGTGGCGATGGAAGAGAACCTGCTGCAACCGTCCCGCTCGCTGCAACGTACCGCAGAAGCGATGCCGGGCTTCGGTATCTGTGCGGCGGTACTGGGGATCATCATCACCATGCAATCCATCGACGGCTCCATTGCGGTGATCGGCGTGAAAGTGGCGGCGGCGCTGGTCGGGACCTTCCTCGGCGTCTTCTTCTGCTACTGCCTGATGGACCCGGTGGCGAACGCCATGGAGCAGAACACCAAAAAACAGCTCGCGGTGATCGAGTGCGTACGTACCGTGCTGGTGAATCACGTGGCGGGCAAGCCCACGCTGCTGGCGGTGGATGCCGGACGTAAAATGCTGCCGCTCGATTCGAAACCGACCTTCGCCACGCTCGACGGCTGGGTGAACCAGATGACGGGTGAATCCTGATGCGCGGCACACGCGGAAAAGAACATACCACCATCATCAAACGCTCCTCGCGCAAAAGCCACGACACCTTTCATGGCGGGGCGTGGAAGGTGGCCTTCGCCGACTTTACTCTCGCGATGATGGCGCTGTTTATGGTGCTGTGGATCATGGGCTCGGTGACGGAAGAGGAGCGCAAAGAGATCGTCTCTCAGCTCAACGGCGAATCGATTTTTGAGGGCAACTCCCTGACGCCAATCACCCAGCCGCACGGCAGCGGCGGTAAAATTGCGGTCACGGAAAAACGCGATCGCGAAGCGAAAAAATCATCCGCAGAAAAACCGATGACTATTCAGNCNGGGCTGAAAGGCGAAAGCCTGGAGGACGTGAATAAGCGTTCCCAGAAGGAGATCGAAGATCTGGCGCGGATCATCATGAAGATCACCTCGGCCTACGATGCCCAGTCGAACCTGAAAATGGAGATCGTTCCGCAGGGGCTGCGGATCCTGATCACCGACGATCAGAAGCGCGAGATGTTCCAGCGCAGCAGCGCGATCCTGACGCCGTTCTTCACCCGTCTGCTGACGGAGTTCTCCCCGGCGCTCAACAAGATCGACAACAAAATCATTATCACCGGCCACACGGACGCTACCCGTTTCCGCGACCAGGATCTCTACAACAACTGGAACCTGTCCGGCGAGCGCGCCATGCAGGCGCGTAAAGTCCTGACCAGAGCCGGATTAGCGCCAGGGAAAATTTTGCAGGTGAGTGGAATGGCCGATCAGATGTTGCTCGACCCGGAAAATCCGCTCAGCTCCTCGAACCGCCGCATTGAAATCATGGTGCTGACCCACTCGGCGAGCGAGTCGCTATACCAGTTCTTTGGTCAGCACGGCGAGAAAGTGATCAAGCCGATCATTGATAAACTCTCGCAGAAACAATAGACGATTGAGTGATGTTGACCTTTATTCCTTTCCCGATCCTGCGCTGTATGGCGCTGGCTGCCGCGCTGATAGTGGCCGGGACTTTTCATGCCGACGCCGCGCCGCGGCGTGAGACGGTCTCCGAAGAAGAGGCCGCCGCCAACGCGCGGATGCGCAATCGCGCGGCGCTGCTGAAAAAAGCCCGCACCCGCATCGCCGTGGTGCCGGTGACGCCGGAGCAAAAGCGCAAGCTGAGCGAGGCAAAACGCCTTGAGCGGGTACAAAACCGCGAACAGCTGGCGATGCATAAACGCTGGCAGCCTGGAAAGCTCTCTACGGACATGATCTGGGAGCCGCTCCCCGGCGAGAAGATGAGCCCGCGCCTGCAGGCGTCGCTGAAAAAAGTGATTCATTTGCTGCAAGAGCAGATTGGCAAACCCTACGTCTGGGGCGGCCAGACGCCGGAGCAGGGCTTTGATTGCAGCGGCCTGGTGTTCTACGCGTTCACGCCGGTGCTGAGCCGCAACCTGCCGCGCACCGCCAACGGTATGTATCAGGACCGCACGCTGCGCCAGATAAAACAGGACAAATTGCGACGCGGCGATCTGGTGTTCTTCAACATCAACCAGCGCCCCGGCGCGGATCACGTCGGCGTCTATCTCGGGGACGGCAAATTTATCGAAGCCCCGCGCACCGGCCTGAATATTCGTATCAGCCAGCTTTCCGATAACTTCTGGCAGGACCACTATCTCGGTGCCCGCCGCATTTTAACTGACGAGGCTGTGCTCTGACGCGGCCCCCTTTTTCAGAACGATTGAGACATTTTCCATGACCCAGACTTGCAAAAAATTCGCCATCGACGACGGTTCCACTAACGTCAAAATCAGCTGGATTGAAAACGGCACCCTGAAGACCGTGGTCTCGCCAAACTCCTTCCGCAAAGACTGGAAGAGCGCGGCGCTGCTGCGCGGCCAGGCGGTGCACAACTACACCATCGGCACCACCAAATACACCTACGATGCCACGTCCGATAAGGCGCTCTCCACCACCCATATCGACTATCAGTACGACGATTTAAACCTGCTGGCGGTGCATCACGCCCTGCTTCAGACCGGGGTAACGCCGTGCGACGTAGAGGTGATTGTGACCTTACCGATCACCCAGTTCTACAAGCCGGACGACTGCCAGCGTAACGAAGAGCGCATCGAAGCGAAGCGCCAGAATCTGATGCGCGATATCNCCCTGAACAANGGCGANCTGTTCCGCATCGTGGATGTGCAGGTGATGCCGGAGAGCCTGCCTGCGGCGCTGTCCCATCTGCTCAACTCGAACGTTAATGAATTTACCAAATCGCTGGTGATCGACTGCGGCGGCACCACCCTGGATATGGGCGTGGTGATTGGCGAATTCGACGATGTNTCGGCCATCTACGGCAACAANGAAATCGGCGTGGCGATGGTGACGGACGCGACGCGCAAACTGCTGGCCGCTGCCGACAGCGACTCCAGCTATCTGGTGGCGAATGAGCTGATCAAGCGCCGCCACGATCTTAACTTTGTAAAAAGCGTGATTAACGACGAATCGCGCATCGACGANATNCTCGAAAAGATTGAGATTAAAATTCAGGAGCTGGGCGATCAGGTCGCTTACGAAGCGAAAAAATTCGCCAAAAACCCGAACCGCGTTTACCTGGTCGGCGGCGGTGCGCACCTGATCGAAGGGGCGATTCGCGACGTTTACGCGACCCTCGGCGATCGCGTGGTGAGCATTGAAAATCCGCAGAGCGCCCTGTCGCGCGAAATCTGCCTGTACCACTCTGACGCCGGTGCGCAGACGGTCGAGGAGCCGTTAATGGCCGAGGTGGGTGACGATGCGTAAGGGACAGATTCGCCGCGTCAATCTGTCCCTGCACCTGACGCCAGACCAGTCGCGCGCGGATCTGCGCGCGATGCAGCAGCTGCAAAAGTGGCATCAGTCCATGGACAAGTCTGCCAGTATTGACGACACGAATATGGAGATCCGCGCGTTCCACCGTGACGTCTACCTGGCGGGCCTGCAGCTGCACCTGATGGACCCGTCCCTGTGCCACCATGTGGCGGAATCGCTGGGGCGCGAAACGCTAACGCTCGCGCAGCTGCTGGGGGAATTGACGCCGCAGGAGTCTGTGCCCGAAAAAGCAGTGGATACTTCCGCAGAGCAACTGGCGCAGTTACAGATGATTCGTGACGAAGTTGCAGCCCTGAAGCCGCTGCTGGAGCAGCAGAAGCTGGCGTTACAGCAGTTACGAATGGTCGGGAAAACGGTGGCGGAACCTGAGCGTATGGCGAGTGGCAAAGAGGAGCTGGATTTGAGTCAGGTGGATGCGCCGACGGAGAAGATGAAGAAGGTGCGGCAGAAGGGGATTTTCTAGCGGCTGGTGTCTGCTATCCTGACCCTCTCTCTGTGTGAGAGGGCTGGGATGAGAGGACTAAACATGCAGCGATCAGGTAATGACCATCGGCCAGTCAGGCGGGGTATGGCTCATCGCTTCGATCATCACCTCTTTCATGTTGCCCCAGATCGTCGCCACGTCCACCATGGTGATACCCAGTAACCCCGTCGCGAACCAGCATGCAGCGCCTACGCCCAGTAAGGTGCTAATCACCGCCAGCCCCGCAAGGTCAGATTTACGAAATTGAATGTTCAGCGTGCTGGCTAAAAACATCAAAACCGCACTCAACAACGGCCAGCGCAGTAAAACCATGCTGGTGGTAATGGTCGCCATAAAACCAAATCCTCGGAAAGCGTGTGAACAACAATGAAACAGTGTTTCGCGTTACAGAATATGTGTGAACTATATCACATTTGTTCTTTTATTCGCCAGTCTCGTTGCGGCAAAAATGTGCGCTTTTTAACCCTTCTCAGTAAAAGAAGGGGTACGCAAAATATATCTTTGCAGACTAATCGTGATTTCATGTACGTCTTTATAACGAATTCATTGAGATACAAAAGTCTCTACAGCCAGGAAGGGTCTGTACAATATTTACAGTATTAGACCTATGGCTTATGCTTGAACGGACAATAAAATATACACAATTAATAATTCAGGTTACTGAATTCATTGCTTTTTATTCTCTGGTGTCACTTATTATTCACACACACATGCAATTTTTCACATATTTATGCGTTGCCTGGAATAAAAGCTCTCAATGAGATTATTCGAATCCTGAGTTATTCGTTGCGCCTGTTTTCTATGTTTCAACGACCTGCGAATAAACATGATGAAAGAGACATGCCGCGAAATTGTTAACGACAGCATGCAGGCTTTGCATGCTTTAGCAAAATTGATGCCGCTGTTAACGTCCCAGTGTTCGCTGACTGAGATGTTGGAAACGATCAACCGCTCGCTGGGTTCGGCGCTGGCGTGGGTGAGTGTGGATGATGATAGCGGCTTGCCGCGCGTGGTTTGCGCGGGTGATGTCACCTGCCACTCTTTTGAAGTGACCGATTTTCTTGCCAGCACGCTGATGAAGCGTCATCACCGCTCGTGGCGCGCCATTTACTGGAAAGAAAATATTGGCCGCTCGCTTTTTAACGCCCAGCATCCGGGTTATGTGCAATTACAAAGCGGCGTGTTATGCAAACTCTCTTCCCGGGATGGCAGCTGCAACGGCTATTTCTTCTTGGGTTTTTCGCAACGATTGTGTGCATTACCGACGCTGAAAAATGTGGTGGTCGTGCTGGTTGAGAAATTAAAAGATTATTTTGCCGATATGATTTCCCGCGAGCGAACGGCAAAAGAGATGCAGCTGGTGGTGACGCAATATAAAACGTTATTTGAACGCGCGCCGGTATTAATGAACTCTTTTGATCGGCGTAATCGCTGCGTATTGTGGAATATGGAGTGTGAAAAGATATTTGGCTGGACGATGGCGGAGATCAATATGTATCCCGATCCGCTGGCGCTCTTTTATCCCGATCCGGAAGTGCGGCAGCGGGTCCGCGAATCGGTCCATGTGTCGCCTCTGAAAGACATGTACGAGTGGCATCCGATCCGTAAAGACGGGGAAGAACTCACCATTCTGTGGTCGAACATTCTGCTGCCGGACGGCTCTATTCTGAATATTGGTCTGGATATCACCGAGCGTAAAAAAGCCGAGCAGCAGTTGGCGCTGAAAGCCACCACCGACGACCTGACCGGCTGCTTGAATCGTTCGGCGATTTTACAGGCGCTGCAGAGCGCTCTTGAGCGCAATCAAACGCACGATAGCCCTTTCTGCGTGCTGATGTTTGACCTGGATTATTTCAAGCAGATCAACGACGAGTGGGGCCATCAGGTGGGTGATGCCGCGTTGATCCACTTCTGCGATCGCCTGCGTGAGTTAAGCCCTGCACATTCCGCACTGGGGCGGGTTGGCGGAGAAGAGTTTTTACTTCTACTCTCAGAGGCGGACTGTGAAGCGGCTATAGCCCTCTCGACAAAACTGCGCGCGGCGCTGCTGGAGCGGCCGATGTGGGTGGGCGATAAATCTCTGCTCCTCACTTTTAGCGCCGGAGTGGTGGAGGTCGGGCGTGGACAGCGCGATACCTCGTCGCTGCTTACCCGAGCTGACAAAGCTTTATATGATGCAAAACGAAGCGGCAGAGGGAAAACGGTGATTGCCATTGATTATTTATAAATCAATATCGGGGTAAGCCGTATCCAATAAGTCTGAAAATTCATGATCACGCTGAGCTTTTTTCATGCTGTCGTGAGTTTGGCTTAATCAATGATCCTCTGTTGTGTTATCTTAAAACTCACCGTTAAGTCTTGATATTTATTTTCCTTAATAAAAACGGCACGCATTCTTTAAGTTTGGCTTACGGACAAATAATATCGTCATAACCAAATATTGGGTTTCTGATGATAAAAGTCAGTTGCTAACTTCGCATGATTCATGCAACGTAATCACCTGTTTATCAAAGCATCCGGCCTTCATTACTACAGGCACACATATTGCAGGGATATAGGGCGGAAATGAATCG
>Ga0065704_10000618_pt1 | contig 15465 bp, 11 predicted proteins | sample SwiRhicommuniRL2_FD_59091 | JGI IMG/M metagenome (GOLD analysis project Ga0065704, IMG submission 59091) | Switchgrass rhizosphere bacterial communities from Rose Lake, Michigan, USA - RL2 v2 (version 2) | ecosystem: Host-associated > Plants > Roots > Rhizosphere > Soil | place: East Lansing, MI
CCGCCGCGTCGGTCAGCTGCCGCTCGAGGGTGCTCCGGACCGCCGCGGCTTCGGCGATCTGCGATGTGAGCTCGGTTTCGCGTTGCGTGAGTCGCTCGACCTTGGTGGTCACCGCCGTGATGGCCGACGCGTGCTGCTGTTCCGCGTCACGCAGCGCCGCTTCCACCTGCGCGAGGCGCTGCTCGACGTCGGCGCGCGTCGCTCGTTCGTGACTAATCACCCCGTCCAATTCGAGCTCACGTTCAGCGGCTTTCGTCGCGGCGTTCAGACGGTTCCGGCTGGCACCGTCAGTCGCGTCCTTCAGCGCGTGCGCGGCGTCGGTCAGTTGCCGCTCGAGAGTGCTCCGGATCGCCGCGGCTTCGGCGAGTTGCGCGGTGAGCTGGGCTTCGCGTTGCGTGAGTCGCTCGACGGTGGCGGAATCTGCCTGAATCGTCTGCCGGGCTTGATTGAGTGCCGCCTCCAGCTCACGAGCCTCGCGGTCAAGGGTGTTACGGGCATCGNCAGCCGTTGCCAATTGGGCATCGAGTTGTGCCTGACGTTCGGTCCAGAGCNCGGTAGCCGCCGTCATCACCGAACTCCGCTGCTTCTCCGCGTTGTCGAGTGCCGTTTTTGCGCGGGCCAGCTCTTGTTCGAGGTTCCGGCGCTTCTCAACTTCCTTTTCGAGCTGCGCGTGAAGCTCCGCGTGACGCTGGCCGTCCTGTTCGGCGACGCTCGCTTGGTTACGAGACGCACGCTCGTTGGCGGCTTCGAGAGCAGTTTCGATGTCGGCCACTCTCCGTTCGAGGACGTTGCTCGTTGCGGTGGCCTCGGCGAGCTCCGAGGTGAGTTTGGCTTCGCGTTGCGTGAGTCGTTCGACAGTCGCGGTATGTGCTTGAATCGTCTGGCGGGCCTGATCGAGCGCCGCTTCCAGCTCACGCGCCTCGCGGTCGAGGGTGTTGCGCGCCTCGGCAGCCTTTGCCAAGTCGGCTTCGAATTGTGCTTGACGTTCGGCCCAGAGCTCGGTAGCCGCCGTCACCACCGAACTACGCTGCTTCTCGGCGTTCTCATGGGCCCTCTTTCCGCGGGCCAACTCTTCTTCGAGGTTCCGGNNCTTCTCAACTTCCTGTTCGAGCTGCGCGTGAAGCTTCGCCTGACGCTCNGCGGCCTGTTGGGNGGCGCCCGCATGCTCACGGGATGCACGCTGGTTCGCNGCGTCCAGAGCAATTTCGAGGTGAGCTAGACGACGCTCGAGGGTGTTGCCGGTTGCGGTGGCCTCGGTGAGTTTCGAGCTGAGTTCCGCATTGTGTCGCGTGAGACGCTCCACGTCGGCAACGGCGGATGCCCGACTTTGGCGGGCCTGCCGCAGCTGCTCGTCGAGCGTCTTCTGGGTCGCAGCGGCCCGCGCCATGCCCGCTTCGTACTGTGTCTTGCGTTCGGCCAGCTGCGCGGCCGCAGCGTTCGCGGACAGCTGGCGTTGTTCCGCATCCTGGAGCGCAGCCTTGACCTCTGCGACTGTCTGTTCGAGGTCGGTGCGCGCCTTGCGCTCCTGATGCAAGAGCATTTCGAGCTTTGCCTGGCGCCCGGCTGCTGCCGACTGGTCGGTGGCCCAGCGCTGTTCTCGCTGATGAAACGACGTGTCGAAGTCGATGACGCGGCGCTCGGTCTCGCGTGCTTGGGAGGAGTCTTCGTGGGTTCGCCGATGAACGGGTACTGCGATCGCGGGTTCCGCGGGCGCCTGTGCGCCGCCGATGGCGCGGATGACAACGGACGGCAGTTCCTGGGAAAACGAGGGGCCCTTTGCGAGATAGTCGTCGGCCCCGGCCTTGAGCGATTCAACGGGTGAACCTGCCCCTTCGGGCAGAACCATGATGACGGGCGCTTCCAGCCCGAGCGAGTGCAGCTGCTTCAGATACGAGCAACCATGGCTATCCGACTGGACTTCCACAATTAACGCCGCCAGGTCCGGGTTCTCGAGGACCCCAAAGGCGGCCCGCTCATAGCTGGAGCCCCAGAGGACGGTGACACTTGGAGAGATAGTGCGGAGCGCCCTCGTGGCAACCTGCGCGCGGCTACGTTCGCTCGCTATATAGAGAATCTTCATGCACTCGGACGACACCGGGAGAAGTAGCGGGAACGCTCTTTCTATCGGCCAGACAGCCGATTCACTGCAACACAGATCAGGATGCTGCGCGGCGGCGAAAAGCGCGCGTAACTTATAATCGGCGCCCCGCCGATGAAACGCAGCGTCGATCGCATCCTTACCACTCACACCGGAAGCCTGATTCGGCCGCCGAAGCTGCTGGAGTTCGTCAAAGCGCGCCAGGCCGGTCGGCCGATCGATCAGAGCGCGTACGAGGCGACGCTCGAGGACTCGGTGCGCGACGTTGTTGCCCGCCAGATCGAAGCGGGCATCGACATTCCCAACGACGGCGAGTTCGGCAAGTCCACGAGCTGGTCGCTGTACGTGCTTAAGCGGCTGAGCGGCTTCGAGTTACGGGAGGTAAAGGGCGCCAACCCGTTTGCGCGCGGGGCGGATCGGCTCCGCTTCGCCGAGTTCTACGCGGAGCTCGAAGGGCGGGGCGACGGGAAGGACTGGTCGAACGTGACGAGAAAGGATGCGGTTTGCGTCGGGCCGATTACGTACAACGGCCTCTTCGAGTTGCAGCGCGACATCGACAACCTCAAGGCCGCGACGAACGCCGCCGGGGTCGATGAGGCGTTCCTGCCGGTGGCCGCACCCTCGAGCGCCATCCCCGACCGCAAGAACGAGTACTACAAGACCGACGAGGATCTCGTCGTCGCCCTCGCCGAGGCGCTGCGGACGGAGTACCGGTCGATCGTCGACGCGGGGTTCCTGCTGCAGGTGGACGATGCACGGGCGGCGGTGACGTACGACCGCATGGTGCCGCCAGCCAGCTTCGAGGATTACTACAAATGGCTCGAGCGTCATGTGGAGGTCCTCAACCACGCGCTCGAGGGAATCCCTGAGGAACGCATCCGCTACCACGTCTGCTGGGGCAGCTGGCCCGGGCCGCACACGACCGACGTGCCGCTCAGGAAGATCGTCGATCTGATCCTGAAAGTGAACGCCGGCGCATATCTGTTGGAGGCCGCGAACCCGCGTCATGAGCACGAATGGAAGGTCTGGCAGGAGGTGAAGCTGCCTCCCGGCAAGATTCTCGTGCCGGGCGTCGTCAGCCACGGCACGAACGTGGTGGAACATCCGGAGCTGATCGCCGAGCGTCTCACGCGGTTCGCTGCGTGCGTCGGGCGCGAGAACCTGATTGCCGGCACCGACTGCGGCTTCGCCCAGGAAGAAATCAACCGCCGCGTGCATCCATCAATCATGTGGGCGAAGCTTGAAGCCATGGCCGAAGGAGCGCGCATCGCGAGCCGCGCATGATCAAGCCGGCCTGACGCTTTGAAGGAGCGAACGCTAACGCTCGATTGTCGTCTCAGTGAACGGGCTTGCCTGACCGCCGACAAGAACGCGCAGCCGGATTCGATGCCGTCCTTTGTCTATGAGCATTGGTGCCGTTTCGCAGTGATCGATGGTGCACGTCGCGTCAATCATTGCGCCTTCGATCGCCTGGTCCAGCCAGAACTCCACGATGACCTCTGGCGGGTATCCTCGATTGTCGAACGCTAATCGGATTGTCGTGTCCTTACGTGCGAGCCACGCGATCCAAACAACGCATGCAATGACACCAATAATGGCGGCCCTTCGCAGACAGCTCGTTTCAATCGACGGCAGGTATGACCAGACATGGCGATTCACGTTGGATCGTTGTCTCGTTTACGGCCACGCGGTCTAGTCCATCGGCTTCGACAGGTACATCGACATTCCTGCAACGTTGGCGGCGGGTCGAGGCCCTCGATCCACGCGACGCGTCGTCCGTAAGATCGACTTCGTTCATAGTGGCCTCTCATCGCGTCGAGGAGCGATGCCGACTCTGCATGCGCCTGATATCTGGGACTGCCTCTTCGATGAGATCGCGAACGCGCTTGCCCGCGACAGTCCAATTCAGCCGCTCCGAGTACTCGCGGAACGCCGAGGACGCAAGTCGCACGTACTCATCCCGGGACGCAAAGAGCTTGCGGATGTAGGCGCAGTACGCGTCAGCGCCGGCATCAAGGCTGAACAGCCTACCGTTTACGCCGTCCGTCAGCACCGAAGCCGTGCCACCGACGTGTGCGGCCAGTGAGGGCAGCGCGAAGGCACTCGCTTCGGCGAGCGCCAGGCCGAAGCATTCGGCGCGGGACGGATGAAGCAGAAAATGGCAGTCACTGAATAGCCGCCGGAGCCTCCGTGCGCCGAGCTCGTCTGCCTTGGAGAGATATCCATGGACTTTGACATACCGCGGTAACTCTCGGGGCGGGGTACAACCAACGACATTCAACTCAGTTGGCACGCCTTGCCCGTTTAGGAGTTCGGCGACTGAGACCGCGAAATCTCCCGCCTTTCGGATCCAATCCATACCCACAAACAGCAAGCGGCACACGTCCGCGCTCCTCTCACTTGTGATGCGCGCGACTTCGTCTGGACTTTGGAGGCCATCGACGTTGGCGCCGAACGGGACGACCTTCACCTTTTGGGCGTCAACTGCGTAATGGCGCAACGCGGTCGAAGCCGCCCATTCGGAACTGTATATAGCGAGGCAACATCGGTTCAGCGCTGCTTGCTCGACCTGGTTTCCCTGCTTGATGTTCGCCTCACAGAGGTTCGTGAACGACGGATAAAAATCGACCATGCCGGCAAACGTCGAGTCTGTCCAGAACACAATCGGCGTATCAGTCTGCAGGTACGCAAGCGGCAGCGTTCCCGGGCTGAATACGACATCACAGTCGATGGACGCCAAGGCGTTCTCTACCTGTGTCGCGTATGAACGGAGCACGAACGGTTCGCGTTCGTCGCTGAAGGACTTCAACGCTATCTTTTCGTAGTACAGGCGCTTGGCGGCGGAAATGAGGCTCTGCGCTTCTGACAGGTTGTCAATCGTGTGGATTTCACACCCAGAACGGCCCAGCGCGCGGCGGATGTGGTGGTTGAGGCCGGACCATGCCTCGACATCCGACGAGTGATGCCTCGTGACGTACGCAACCCTCATGAGAGTCAACCCACCATCGTATAGATGCTCCGCATGTCCCACTCGGAGGGTTCAAGCAAGGCCGTCCCGTCGAGGTGCCAACGGGCATCGCCCTCGGCCTCATCGAGCGACCACACCAGGATGCATGGTGTCCCCGAGGCCGTCAGTCTTGCCGTGCCCAGACTAAACCCCAGGCGTCGCAGTTCGTTCTGCGTGTGACGACTCAGTGTGCCCGTCCAGGCGGCGATGTCGTCGAACTCGCCTTTGCGAATAGCCACATTCACAAGCGCGGATTCCACTTCCTCGTTGATGGCTTCCATGTCGACGATGCTCACCTCCTGCGAAGGCGGATCGCGATCGATTGACCTTCTCAGTACGAGGAAGCCACTCAAAGCGAGATCGTCACCCGCATAGAGAAATCGATACTCTCTTAGCGGATTCCGGTAACGCCACCGGAGGTACAACTCGTCTCGAACATGACGCCATCGCCCGTCGTGGCCGATGCGTTGGATCAAATCGACCATGGCGGAGATCCTCGGACGATCATCGATCTCGACGCTCAGACTCGGGTCGGTCTGGTACCGAGTCTGGCCACGATGGAGCCGTGCAAACGGAGTCGGTTCATCGAGCTGGTATCCACGATTCGCCGGCGATGCTGAAATGTATCTCCTGACCCGCTGGCGCAGCTTCGGGTACTGGGCGAACCTGGATCGTTTGCGCGCGATCGGCCCGAGCACGCCCGCACTTCGCCAACCCGTGGCAAGCGACTCGACGACCGTTATCGGTCCGCCACTAATGTTGATTACGTAGCGCTCTCCCGATGTGCGCAAGTGGTCCCGTGCGGTGCGCATCAACTCCTTCGAAACACCCTTATTGCGGTGCTGCTCGCTTACCAACAGATCGTCGGCCACCAGGAACGGTACGCGGCGTGTTGGCGCTCCGACTTCCCAGAGCGATGGATAAAAACCACGCATGCCGACGATGTTGTCGCCATCGAGCGCAAGAAAGATATGCCCCCCCTGGAAGGGGTTCTCTTCGTACTTCCATTCGAGATACCGGAGGTTCCGGTCCGGCTCGGGACTCCAGAGGCCCGTTTGAAATTCCGCCACGGCACGCTTGACGCTGGAATCGTATTTGACAACCTGATAGCGCGACCGTCGCCGCTCCGGTTTGATGGGTTCGGGAGTGACGGTGCGCGGTTCCTGAGGAGCGCGATCCAGATAGCGAAGAATCGCTGCGATTGAATCCCACTCGCGTGCGGCGTCAATCGAGACGGCATCGATCGTGCGGCCGCTCTTTGTCTCGATCCAGAGAATGAGATTGAAGAGAGCAAGGGAATCAATCAAACCTGACGCTATTAATGACGTGCTGTCACCGAGGTCAGTCGTGAGCGCCGGATTCCAAGTGTGTATGAGGGTACGAAGCTCATCGCGGAGTGCGCTGTGATCAGCCTCGTTTCCACTGCCCTCCGCCGGTTGGTCCGCGCGGCTCTGAGTCACTGGGGCGACTCTCCACGCGGAATGGCCAAGGACACGGGGGCCAGCGACGCGCAGAACTCCGCCACCTGCTGACGATTCACCTTCCCGCGGGACGAACGCGGAATCGTTTTCACCATGTACCAACGTGTGGGCATCTGATGAAGCCCGAGACGTCCGCGCGTCCACTCCTGCAGTCGGACCATCGCCTCATCTGACGGAGTCTCGAGGACGATGGCCACGCCAACGTCTTCGCCGTGCAGCGCATCTGGCACGGCGAACGCACAGACGTCGAGTGTTTGCTCGAACTGTTCGATGACGTTGTCGATATCCGTCGGATAGATCTTCTGTCCGCTCTTGTTGATCTCCTCACGCACTCGCCCGCGCAGGTGAAGACGGCCATGTTCATCGAGTATGCCGAGGTCCCCTGTCGAGAACCATCCGTTGACGACGACTCTCGACGTGAGATCGTTTCGATCGAGGTACCCCTTCATCAAGGCGGGCGTATTGATCCACACGAAACCAGGCTCGTTTGGCTTGCACGCAGCCAGGAAGTCTGGTTGCGGATCGGTTTCGTGCGTCGGTAGAACAGCCAGTGTTCCACCCCACGCCTCACCGATCAACCCGTCCTCCGGCTCCATGTCCGACGAGGTCATACCTGCAAGCCAGCTCCCCGTCTCGGTGATGCCGTATGCATTGATGACGTGTCGCGTACCCGTCCAACCCTGGATCGAGCGCCACAGCGAGCCTGTTAATGGGGCAGAGCCGCAGAGCACCCGGTGGAGCGATTGATGTTGTGGTGGTCTCGCGATCTTCAGCGCAAGTCGCCACACGGTGGGCACGGAAGAGAGGCAGGTGATGTCGTGGATGTCGATGATCTCACCGAGCCTGACGATAAGGTCCGTACGAAACGGAGGCAGGATGTACAAATCCTGACCGAAGAACCATGGGAACAGGCAGTTGCAAATCAAACCGTGACCGAAGTGCGTTGGCAGCAGGCACAGCGTTCGACGGAATGCCTCGACGCCCAGTGCGCCATAGAGACTCATCCACCTCGCCCTCAGCGTTCGATGCGTGTGGACAACCCCTTTGGGATCCCCAGTCGTACCCGACGTAAAGAGAATCAACGCTTCGTCATCGAGCCTGAAGGAGGCACCAGGCGCATCGCGCTGTCCTGGAGCAGCGGCTTCCTTCGTATCGATGACTTTGACACCAGCGTCGTGAAGAGCATCCAGAACGGTCTTTGCCGGGGATCCGTCCCAAATGGACAATTTCGGCCGGGCAGCAACCGCGATCGTGGCAATCTCAGTGGAGACCAATCGGCTGTCCACAGGGATGGCGCAGGCGCCCAGACACCACACGGCAAGCAGATCGACGAAGAAATCAATGGTGTTTCCGTGATGAAGGAAGACGCGATCGCCACGCGCGAGATCGTATCGGGCAAATGTCGCCGCGCGCGCGACAGAACGCTTGTGGACCTCCGGCCCTTCCAGTGCGCGACCTGTGAGCGGTTCGACAAGGCGGCCGAAACCCTGAGTTGTAAGCATCATTGGCACTTGCGCCGTCCCGTGCGCCGTCCCGCCTCGCCTCGCACATGGCAGCCGCAGAACTATGTCAGCCTTCGAATCAACGCCTCTGTCGTCCGTTTGGGGTTGAGCGCCGCATCCAGGAGAGAGCCGGCTGCCGCGACCGCGACTTTCCCCCTGCTGAGAGGACGACCCACTTCGGCAAGCTTTTGTCGGTGGAACCGCCAGAACTCTGCATCACGCCGCCGGAAGAACTGCTTGCCAAGGTAGTGGTAGTAGTCATCCACCGCCTTCCTGATCCTGCTGTCCAATTCGACATCATCGAGGTACTTGGCGCCGTAGTTGTCAAGAAGATAGAGACCCCAAGGCGCAAACGTGTTCAGGCGTCGCATCATCGCGGACATCGAGTCATCTCGAACCCGCGCGTAGGTGAGCACCTGGTGAACGAAACCGAAATCCGCGTGTTCCAGAACCTCGCAGCACACCTCAGTGTCCGCGTGGACGTTCGATTCGTTATAGAAGGCATCGCGGCACCGCACGATATCCGAGCGATAGAGGAGCGAGCTCGGAGTTCCAAACACGTACGGGCCTCCTAACAGCAACGATCGACAAATTTCGCGGCCCGAGATCACCGTCGTCGAGTAATGTAGCCCTGTCCAGACGACGGACGTTCCAGTGGTCGCGTATGCGCCCACAATCGCCACGCCTGGATGCTGCTCGAAGACATCGATCATCTTCTCCAGGCATTCCGGGTACATCGCATCGTCGCCAGCCAGCACTTTGCAGTACTTGCTTCGAGGTGAAATGTGGCGAAGGGCGATGTTGTAGTTTTCGATCGCGCGCACGAAGCGCTGATTCGTGCACACACGGATTCGCGTGTCTCGAGCGCTGTACTCCGAGGCAATCTCCAGCGTGCGGTCGGTGCTGCAGTTGTTGACGACGACGAGTTCCCAGCTTTCGTACGTCTGCAGGATCACGCTCTCGATCGCTTCGCGGAGGTAATGCTCGACGTTGTAAGCCGGGCAAGCGACGCTGACGAGAGGATCATGGCTGGAAGAATGCAATCGATTGAGTGTACCAACTCTCGGCCGTTCGAACAGCCCACACTCCAGCATCAGGATTGCTGACGAAGTAGAGGGGCGGTGTCCGCGCAGATGGTGATTGTCCGCACGCACGGGTGGACAAGAGCCAGAATGCGAAGCTGCGATGACGAGGAAGATTGACGCCGCGGATCCTATCGAGGTTGATCAGCAGGAACGCGCTGTTGCGAACGGCAGCGACGACTTTATTCGCACAAATTCGCATACGCCCGAGGCACGTCGGACGCGTCTCTGCCGGGTGGCAGGTGGCGCAGACGACCCACTGTCGCAGCTCAACGCCGCGTGAGCGTCAGATCCCGCGGGACAGGCGCCGGCTGGATCGGCACCGGGCGCGACGCCAGGTATGCCGTGATGTTGATGATGTCGTCCGCCGTCAGCTTCTCGACCGTCCGCTTCATCAGCGAGATCATCGGGTGCGAGCCCGCGCGCGCCCCTTGCTGAATGTCGAAGATCTCACGGGCCAGATAGCTGGGCGATCGCCCCGCGAGCGGCGGGATATCAGGCGCGACTCCCATGAGATCGGGCCCGTGGCACGTGGTGCACGCCGCCCTCGTTCCCAGGACGATCTGGTTGTTGACAATCGACGCGTCGCCGGTGGTGACCAGAGCCTCGCCCTTCTTAATCGAGCCGACCGGCACGTAGGCAATCCACGTCCCACGCGCGCTTCTCAGCAACTGATTCACTTCGGTATCTGTCGGCACCTCGATGATGCGATTGCCGATGGGCTCGGTAAGTTTTCTTGCTGTCGGGATGAATAGCTCTCCCTGAATGCGCGTGGCCGGCACCAGGGCGGTTTCCACAACCGTGACGTGCGGTCGCCACTTGACGGCCGAGAAGTAGTTGGCCGCCTGCTGCATTTCTGTGTCGCTCATCGCCTTCGCCAGCATGATCATCGTGTTCGTGTTCGCTTTTCTCGCGTCCGAACTGTGGCGACGGCCGGCCCTGAAGTCCATGAGCTGCCGAGCGATGTAGGCTGCTGGCAGCCCCGCGGGTGACGCGTTCTCCGGACGACCACTGCCGTCCGCGAGGTGGCATGTGCCACAAGCTCGCCCGTTCTGCCCGAGTGCCGCCGGACCTCCTATGCGGACGACGTCTGGAATCGGGTTCGGGTGATCTCCCGGGAACCAATCCACCACCTTCCCGCGAATATCCTGCAGCGTGAACACTCGTGTGCTGCCCTCGACCCGCCGCTCGCGTGCGAGTTCCTCGGCCGACGGCGGTGCCGCGACAGCGGCGCCAGGCGCACCCTGCACGGCCTGTTTCTCGTTGGGGGCGGGGGCGTGCTCAACTCCCCATGCCCAAAACGGCTCCTTGGAGAAGTCAATCTTTGAGCGATCGAACGGGGACACCGTCCAGATCGGGGCCACCGTCGTAGCCGGAGCCTGCGCTGACACGACCAGTGAGAGACATCCGAGCCCGAGTATTGCTGTGTAGAAATACAGCTTCATCTCACCCTCGCGGTTGGAGAAACCGGGCGCGTCCGATGCCTGGAGGGGCAGGAGAAGGTCGACGTACTGCGGCGATGCTAGTGCCCGGCTTCAGTACTGTCAATCACGAAGATCCCTTGTGTTACACTCCGCGCCACTTTCCAGCCCTCCTGGCGGAATCTGGTGACCGTCTCAGTCATCCGAGCTCTCGGCGCCCTCTGCGCTCTCGCGTGCATCTTGGCCGCGGCAAGCTGCGCGCGAAGGTCTGAAGCCGCCCCTGTTACCGGAGCCGAATTGTACAAAGCCTGCGTTCCGTGCCACGGGGCGGCGGGCGAAGGCACGCCCGCCATCGGCGCGCCGGCGATCGCCAGTCTCCCGGCGTGGTACGTGTCTGCGCAGCTTCAGGCGTTCCAGACCGGTCTGCGTGGCAAGCATGCCGACGACACCGAAGGCCTTCGCATGCAGGCCATGTCAAAACAGATGCTGACTCAAGCGGAGGTGATGGCAGTCGCGAGCCACGTGGCCTCGCTTCCCGCCGTGACCAGCGCTGCGAGGATTACCAGCGTGAATGCTTCCGGCGCGATAGCGGCCTTCTTGGTCTGCGCGACGTGTCACGGCGCCAGGTTTGAGGGCAACGCGGTCATCAAGGCACCTCCGCTTGCCGGCCGCGACGACTGGTACATCGCCGCGCAAATCCGGAAGTTCAGGGCCGGTATTCGAGGCTCGGCGCATGGTGATGCTTTCGGACCGGTCATGCAGGTGAATACGCGAGCCTTGGCGGCCGAGAACGTCGACCGTGTGGCGGCCTACGTCCACGCGCTGTCCCGCTGAATGACGACCTGCCATGGCACATCACGATACTGACACCTCGACGGCCATCGGACGCAAGGTCTTTCTGATCACGGTCCTGAGCGCGCTCGCCTTCGGCTTGGCCGCCTACCTGCTTGTTTCGCGGACGGGCTGATGATGTCGTGGCACCCGACGCAAGCTTCCACGTACGCGGCGGATATCGATAATCTCATCCTCCTCGTCGGCGTCGTCGTCGGTATCTTCTTCCTGGCCGCCGAGGTGATCTTCTTCGGCTTCATCTTCAAATTCCGGGCGCGGCCGGGCGTGAAAGCGCAATACGTCACCGGCGAGAAGGCCAGCGAGAAGAAGTGGATTTCGTACCCGCACTATCTTGTCCTCCTCTTCGACGTCATCATCGTCGTCGCGGCGCTTCGGGTGTGGTACGAGGTCAAGATCGACTTTCCACCCGCCGAGGACCGGGTGCGCATCATCGGCCAGCAGTGGGCGTGGACGTTTGTATATCCGGGGCCCGACGGCCAATTCGACACCGCCGACGACATTCGCACGGTCGACGAACTCAACCTCCAGGTCAACCGACTCTATCGCTACGAGCTGCATGCGAAGGACGTGGTGCACAGCTTTTCGGTGCCGGTGTTCCGGTTGAAGCAGGACGCCGTGCCCGGGCGCACCATCGTCGGGTGGTTCAAGCCCACGGTCACCGGGGAGTTCGACATCCAGTGCACTCAGATTTGCGGCATCGGGCACGGATTGATGGCTGCGCGAGTGCGGATTCGATCGGCCGCGGAACAGGCCGCCTGGATATCGACGACGCGGGACGCTGAGCGCGTCGCCCGCCGAGGAACTGAATGATCGACGAAGGGTTGATCAAGAAGTACCTGTGGTCGACCGACCACAAGATTATCGCGATGCAGTACCTCTTCACGGGGATGCTGATGGCGCTCATCGGCGGCTTTACGGTGTACGTGTTCCGGATGCAGCTGGCATTTCCCGGCCAACCGGTCCCACTGTTCGGCCGGGTGTCGGCCGCGACCTACAACTCGCTCGTCACGATGCACGGCACGATCATGATCTTCTGGGTCGCCATGCCGGTACTGCTGGCGGCGTTCGGCAACTTTCTGATCCCGTTGATGCTCGGCTGCGACGACATGGTGTTCCCGAAGGTGAATCGCCTGTCGTACCAGGTCTTCCTCCTCAGCGCGATCGTGCTGGTGGCGTCGTTCTTCGTGCCGCACGGGGCATTCGGTGGCGCATGGACGGCTTACCCTCCGCTGTCGGCCAGATCCACGTATAACCTGACCCCGTACGGGTCCACGCTCTGGGTGATCGCGGTCGCGCTCGAGTTCGCGGCCTTCCTGCTCGGCGGCGTAAATTTCGTCACGACCGCGATGAATTCACGCGCACCAGGCATGACGATGTTCGACGTGCCGCTGGTCGTCTGGATGATTGTGATCGCCAGCGTCCTCTTCATGGCATCGGTCGGCCCGCTCCTCGCGGGCGCGGTCATGCTGCTGCTCGATCAGACCCTCGGGACGGGGTTCTACGATCCGGCGACTGGCGGCGACCCGGTTCTGTGGCAGCACCTGTTCTGGTTCTTCGGTCATCCCGAGGTGTATGTCGTGTTGCTGCCGGCCATGGGTATCGTGGCGGAGGTCATCGCCGTCTTCTCCCGCAAGAAGATCTTCGGCTACAAGACCATCGTCTATACCGCGGTGGCAACTGGCGTGATCAGCTTCTTCGTCTGGGCGCATCACCAGTTCATCGCCGGGATCGATCCGCGAATGGCGAGTCTGTTCACCGTCACGACCCTCATCATCTCGGTCCCGATCGCCGAGATGGTGTTCCTCTACATCGCCACGCTCTACGGCGGGTCGATTACATTGACGACGCCGATGTTGTGGGCGCTGTCGTTCATCGCCGAGTTCATGATCGGCGGCGTGACCGGGATCTTTCTCGGCGCCGCGGGGTCGGACATCTACCTGCACGACACCTACTTCGTGCTCGCCCACTTCCACTACACGTTCTTTCCGATTGCCATCATCGGCACCTTCACCGGCGTGACGTTCTGGTTTCCGAAGATGTTCGGCCGGATGATGAGTGAGCGGCTGGGCAAGATTCACTTCTGGGGCACCATCATCGCCTTCAACTTCATCTTCATCCCGTTGTTCATCACGGGTGCGGCAGGCGACCAGCGGCGGGTCTACAACCACCTGGGCTTCCCCGATCTGGCCACCCCATGGCGCCAGGACCTGCGAATCGTCGCGACGATGGCACTCGTGACCATGCTGGCGTTCCAGCCGATCTTTATCTTCAATTTCATCCGGAGCATGTTCAAGGGTGCGCTTGCAGGCGCCAATCCGTGGCGGGCGAATACCCTTGAATGGTTGGCGCCGTCACCGCCGCCGCATGGCAACTTTGCCGAACTGCCCGTCGTGTACAGGGGCCCATACGAGTACAGCGCGGAAGACCGCGAGGAGGACTTCTGGCCGCAGCACATTCCAGGCGGCATGCCGACACCGGCGGAGACGGCTGTGCATGGCCAGTGGCAGGCGTGACGGCAGGGTAGAGGAGCGACAGTGAGTTCGACACCGATCGCTACGACGCGCAACGTGATGGACGTCCCCACCGGCCGGCTGGCGGTGTGGTGGGTTCTGGCGTCGGAAATCGTGATCTTCGGCGGCCTTCTGAGCTCCTATGTGATGATGCGCCTGCGGCACGGAGCCTGGGCCGAGCAGGCCGCGCACACCAACACCTGGGTCGGCGCGTTCAACACGCTCGTGCTCCTGACCTCGAGCTTGTCGGCCGTCCTGGCGCATCACGCGGCCGAGCGTGGTGACGGGCCGAGGGCGGCCACGCTCCTTCGCTACACGATCCTCGGCGGCGGCATCTTCGTGCTCGTGAAGTCGTTCGAGTGGACACATGAGATCGAGCAGGGCTTCACGATCACGTCCAGCCTCTTCTGGTCCTTCTACTACACAGCGGCCGGTCTGCATGCCGCCCACGTCATCGCCGGCATGGTCATCATGTTCATCGTGGCTCGAACGGCTGCACGCAACGAAGCGCTCCACCGCGTCGAGAACATCGGCATCTACTGGCACTTCGTCGACGTGGTTTGGATCTTCCTGTTCCCCTTGCTGTACATCGCGAAGTGACGGTCATGCCTCAGCAATCGCACGCCAGCGTCCACTCACACGGCCAGACCCACTACATCAGGATCTGGGCGATCCTGTGCGCGCTGCTGGCCGTCAGCGTCGCCGGCCCAATGGTCGGCATCCGGTTCGTCACGCTGGCCACGGCCTTCGGTGTCGCGATCGTGAAGGCGTTCATCGTGTGCAGTCAGTTCATGCATCTGAATATCGAGAAGAAGTTCGTGGTCTACATCCTGGGCGCGATGCTGGCGTTCATGATCGTCTTCTTCAGCGGCGTCGCGCCCGACGTGCTCGAGCACGAGGGCCAGCAGTGGCAGAAGACATACGTGGAGCCGGCGGCCGGCGCCAGCACCGAACACTGATGTGGGCGTGGCAAAGATGACCGTACTCGCAAGACGGGAAATCGTGCCGAGCAGCCTCCTCGGCATGTTGATCTTCGTCGGCACGGAAGTGATGTTCTTCGCCGGCTTGGTCAGCGCCTTCACGATTTCGCGCGCCGGGGCCGCGCGGGCCGACTGGGTGCTGCCTGGGGGACAGTTGCTCCCGGTCGCCGCGACGGCAGTGAACACGGTCGCTCTCGCGGCCAGTGGCGCACTTGTCTGGCACGCCGGCCGTCAGTACCGCGCACGCGCATCTGGCGCCGCACAGACATTGCTCGCCGCGACGATTCTAGGCGCCCTGTTCGTTGTGCTTCAGGGACGCGAGTGGGTGGGACTGTTCCGTCACGGTGTGACGCTCTGGTCGAAAGGCCTCGGTGCGTTCTTCTACGTCATCGTCGGCGCCCACGCCGTGCACGCCGCAGCGGCGCTCGTTGCCATGAGCGTCGCCTGGTGGCGCCTGCGCGCGGGTCGTCTGTCGCCAGGTTTTCTGCTCGGCGTGCAGACGTTCTGGTACTTCGTCGTCCTCATCTGGCCG
>Ga0065704_10070848_pt1 | contig 15462 bp, 10 predicted proteins | sample SwiRhicommuniRL2_FD_59091 | JGI IMG/M metagenome (GOLD analysis project Ga0065704, IMG submission 59091) | Switchgrass rhizosphere bacterial communities from Rose Lake, Michigan, USA - RL2 v2 (version 2) | ecosystem: Host-associated > Plants > Roots > Rhizosphere > Soil | place: East Lansing, MI
CTGCTGGCGCTGGCACCGGCGCTGCTGGGGATGTGGCTGGGGCAATGGTTGCGCCAGCGGATCAGCGCCGTGTTGTTCAAGCGGGTGTTTTTTGTCGGCCTCGGCGTGCTCGGCGGCCATTTGCTGATCAGCGGCTAGCCGAGGACGGGCTGAGCATGTCGACGCGGCGGATTTCGAAGTCGCGCTCCAGATAATCCATGCGTTGTTCGAAGAACTGCTGCATGTGCGGCAGGTTCGAGTGCACCTCCAGGTGCGCCTGGGATGCCCAGATCTCATAGAAGATAAACAGCGTCGGATCCTGCTGGTCCCGCAGCATGTGATATTCGACGCAGCCGGGCTCGGCACGGCTTGGCTCGACGTAGGCGCGGAACAACGCTTCGAAGGCTTCGGCTTTTTCCGGACGGGTCTTGGCGTGCAGGATGAAACCGTGCAGTTCGCTCATCGAGGTGGCTCCTGAGATAAAAGAGGTCTCGAAGTCTAAGGCAATAATCGGCCGTTCATTTGTGCGTATAGGTCAAATCAGTTTTGCCGTCGGGTGGCTTATTCCCCATGAAGCTCATCGTTATTCTGCCGCCATCATTTTCAACCTTTCCATGCGGCGGCCTTTGCCGGCCCATGCCGTGGAACCCGATGAGATTCCCCATGAAAAAAGTCCTGTTGCTCAATGGCGGCAAACAATTCGCTCACTCCGACGGTCGCTACAACGCCACCCTCCACGACACGGCGCTCAGCGTGTTGGACCGTGGTGGTTTTGATGTGAAAACCACTTTCATCGACGGCGGCTACGACATCAAGGAAGAAGTCGCCAAGTTCCTGTGGGCCGACGTGATCATTTACCAGATGCCGGGTTGGTGGATGGGCGCACCCTGGACCGTGAAGAAATACATCGACGAAGTCTTCACCGAAGGCCACGGCAGCCTCTACGCCAGCGACGGCCGGACCCGTTCCGATGCCTCGCAGAAATACGGCAGCGGTGGCCTGGTCCAGGGCAAGCAGTACATGTTGTCGCTGACCTGGAACGCTCCGCAGCAAGCCTTCGACGACCCGACCGACTTCTTCGAGGCCAAGGGCGTGGACGCGGTGTACTTCCCGTTCCACAAGGCCAATCAGTTCCTCGGCATGACCGGCCTGCCGACCTTCCTGTGCGTGGACGTGATGAAGCGCCCGAACATCGAAGAAGATGTGGCGCGGTATGAGCGGCATTTGGTTGAGGTGTTCGGTCTGAAGGTGTGACCTTTCTTTTGCTGCGCATCCCGATACTATCCTGTGGCGGGTGGGTGAACCTGCACTGTGGGAGCAAAGCTTGCTCGCGAAACAGACACCTCGATTCCCGAAAGACCGCGGCGTCTTCATCGCGAGCAAGCTTTGCTCCCACATAGCGAGGATAAATCCCCTCGCCACAAGAGAGATCAGTCGACAGGGGGATACGTGAAAGCCAGATCCGACGAATTGCAGATTTTCGTCTGCGTGATCGAGTGCGGATCCATCTCCGCCGCCGCCGAGCAGGTCGGGCAGACGCCGTCGGCGGTCAGCCGCACGTTGTCGCGGCTGGAGGCCAAGCTCGATACCACGCTGATCAACCGCACCACGCGGCGCATGGACCTGACCGAGGAGGGCAAGTATTTCTTCGAGCAGGCCAAAGGCATCCTCGACCAGATGGATGAGCTGGAAGAGCGCCTGTCATCCCGCCAGAAAAATCCTGCAGGCCGGTTACGGATCAACGCGGCCTCGCCGTTCATGCTGCATGCCATCGTTCCACACATCGACGAGTTCCGCAGGCGTTACCCGGACATCCAGCTCGAACTCAACAGCAACGACCTGATCATCGACCTGCTGGAGCAAAGCACCGACATCGCCATCCGCATCGGCACCCTCACCGACTCGACGCTCCACGCTCGCTCCCTGGGTTGCAGCCCGTTGCACATCCTGGCCAGCCCCGCTTATCTGAAGCAGCACGGCACGCCGTCAAGCGTCGCCGAGCTGGCAGGCCATGCGCTGCTGGGGTTTGCCCAGAACGAGGGACTCAACCAGTGGCCGCTGCGCCACGTACACGGTGATCGTTGGCTGATCCAGCCAGCCATCAGCGCGTCCAGTGGCGAGACCGTGCGCCACTTGGCGCTGCAGGGGCAGGGCATTGCCTGCCTGTCGGACTTCATGACCCGCGAAGACATCCGTGCCGGTCGGCTGAAGGTGCTGCTGGCCGATGCCAACAGTGGATATCGCCAGCCGATCAATGCCGTGTACTACCGCAACTCGCAATTGGCCTTGCGGATCCAGTGCTTCCTGGACTTCATCCAGGACAAGCTCGCCGGCTATGCCTCGCGGGAGTTCAAGGACTGATTCGTGACTTCAAGGCAAGAGTGATTTGGGCAATGTGGCCTGTTTCGTCAGGGATGGGGCCTCGATACTTGCGCCATCACTGATCTGGCCAAGGAGTTTGTCCATGAACGTATTTGTCACCGGCGCTGCCGGTTTTATCGGCGGTTCCATCGCCACCGGCCTGGTACGCGCCGGGCATCGAGTCATCGGTCTGGTGCGCAGCGCCGAACAGGCGAACGAACTGACGGCGCTGGGCATCGAGCCGGTTATCGGCACCCTCGAAGACAGCGCGCTGCTGACCGAGCAGGCCCGTGCCGCCGATGCGGTGATCAATGCCGCCAGCAGCGACCACCGCGGTGCGGTCCAAGCGTTGATCGAAGGGCTCAAGGGCTCGAACAAAGTGCTGCTGCACACCAGCGGTTCGAGCATCGTCGGCGATGCTTCGGGCGGTCGTTCCAGCGATGCGATCTACTACGAAAATGACCTGCCGGCGCCCACCGCCGACAAGGCTGCCCGTGTCGCCATTGACTACCTGGTCCTGGATGCGGCGAAGCAAGGCGTGAACTCGGCGGTGATCTGCAACACCTTGATCTATGGCCACAGCCTGGGCGTCAAGCGTGACAGCGTGCAACTGCCGCGCCTGCTCAAGCAGGCCGGTAAAAGTGGCGTGGTGCGGCATGTCGGGCCGGGACAGAACATCTGGTCCAATGTGCACATCGAGGACGTGGTCGAGTTGTACAAACTGGCCCTGACCCGCAACCAGCCGGGCACCTTCTACTTCGTCGAAAGCGGCGAAGCCTCGTTCATCGACATGACCACCGCCATTGCCCGGGCGTTGAACCTTGGCGAACCGCAGGACTGGCCATTGGCCGATGCCGAAGCGGAGTGGGGTTACGAAATGGCCAACTATGGCCTGGGTTCCAACAGCCGTGTACGAGGCAAGAACGCCCGTGAGCTGCTGGGTTGGACGCCGAAGCGGACCTCGGTGCTAGAGTGGATTCTTGATGAGATGGTGTGAGATCCATCAGTAGAACATAGGACCTGTGGGAGCGGGCTTTGCTCCCACCAAGCCCGCTCCCACAGGGTTTGTGTTGGCATGTCGTCAGTCGTGGTGCACGCCCGCGCGCTTGAGCATTTGCTTGCAGCGCTCGGACAGGTGGAACACACGCAGGTGCTTGCCGGCTTTGCTGTAGCGTTCGCGCAGGGTCTTGAGTGCGGCGACGGCCGAGTAGTCGACGAAGCTCAAATGCCGGCAGTCCAGGGTGACCTGGGCCGGGTCATCGGCCGGGTCGAACTGGTTGAGGAACGGCGTCGTCGAGGCGAAGAACAGCGTGCCGTGCAGGCGATAGAGTTTGCTGCCGTCGGCTTCCTGGTGCGTGTCGGCGTACAGCTCCCGGGCCTGTTGCCAGGCGAAGTTGAGCGCCGCGATGACGATGCCGCAGAGCACGGCCACGGCCAGGTCGGTGAACACCGTAATGACGGTCACCGCGATGATCACCAACACATCATTCTTCGGCACCTTGTTGATCACCCGCAGCGAGGCCCAGGCGAAGGTCTGCTGTGCAACCACGAACATCACGCCCACCAGCGCAGCCAGCGGGATGCGCTCGATCAGCGGCGACAGGAACAACACGAACAGCAACACCATCACCCCGGCCACCACGCCCGATAAGCGTCCGCGCCCACCCGAGCTGAGGTTGATCACCGTCTGGCCGATCATGGCGCAACCGCCCATGCCGCCGAACAGCCCGGAGGCGATATTGGCTGCGCCCAGCGCCACGCATTCACGGTCCGGATAACCGCGGCTCTGGGTGATTTCATCCGTCAGGTTCAGGGTCAGCAGGGTTTCCAGCAAACCGACCATCGCCATGATCACCGCGTAGGGCACGACGATCTGCAGGGTCTCCAGGTTCCAGGGAAGATCGGGCCAGGCGAAAGCGGGCAAGCCGCCGGCGATATGGGCCATGTCGCCCAGCGTTCGGGTGGACAGGCCGAGCAGGTAGACCGCCAGGCCGACACCGAGGATCGCCACCAGGGCCGGCGGCACGCTGCGGGTCAGGCGTGGCAGCAGGTAGACGATGGCCATGGTCAGTGCCACCAGGCCGGCCATCAGATACAGCGGATCGCCGCTGAGCCAGGTTTCACCCTGCTTGAAATGCTCCAGTTGGGCCAGCGCAATGACAATCGCCAGGCCGTTGACGAAGCCGAGCATCACCGGGTGCGGGACCATGCGCACCAGCTTGCCCAACCGCAACAGCCCGAAGGCCATCATGATCAGCCCGCCCAGCAGCACGGTGGCCAACAGGTATTGCACGCCGTGCTGCACCACCAGCGCGATGATGACCACGGCCATCGACCCCGCCGCCCCCGACACCATGCCTGGCCGACCGCCGAACAGGGCGGTCAGTGTGCAGATGATGAACGCGCCGTAGAGCCCCATCAGCGGGTTGAGGTGGGCCACCAGGGCGAAGGCGATGCATTCGGGGAGCAAGGCGAAAGAAGTGGTGAGGCCGGCGAGGGCGTCGGCGCGAAGACGTGCTGATTTCATGATTTACCTGACTGGGCGCCGGTGGAGAGTCGGCTGCCGGGGAGTGGTGCAAAAAACAGGTGCGGATGGTACGGAATTGAGTGCGGGGCGGCCAGCCGTTGGTCGGTTGTGTTGATCGTTCCCACGCGGGAGCGTGGGAGCGATCAACAAGTCAGGGCGATGAAAGTCTTGCGCTGAATTTTCATCAACGCCGTGTCGCGATGTCCGTCAGCGACAAATTTTATCTGTGCGCGAAAATTACTTTCAGTGGATTTGAAGATTATTCGTCGAAATGATTTATGAGTTTCACAACACATCGACGTGACCCCATTCGAGGAGTAACGCATGGCCCCTGCTTTCGGTTATTGGCTACTGGTCTACGCGGCCATCGCGATCATTGCGCTGATCGTGCTGATCGCCCGTTATCGGCTCAATCCGTTCATTGTGATTACCCTGGTGTCCATTGGCCTGGCGCTGCTGGCCGGGATGCCGCCGTCGGGTGTGGTGGGGGCGTACGAGGCGGGTGTCGGCAAGACGCTGGGGCACATCGCGCTGGTGGTGGCCTTGGGCACGATGCTCGGCAAAATGATGGCCGAATCTGGCGGCGCCGAGCGGATGGCGCAGACGCTGATCGAACGCTTCGGCGAGCGCAACGCCCACTGGGCAATGGTGTGCATCGCCTTCCTGGTCGGGCTGCCGTTGTTCTTCGAAGTCGGTTTTGTGCTGCTGGTGCCCATCGCCTTCACCATCGCCCGGCGTGTGGGCGTGTCGATCCTGATGGTGGGGCTGCCGATGGTCGCCGGGCTGTCGGTGGTGCATGCGCTGGTGCCGCCGCATCCGGCGGCGATGCTGGCGGTGCAGGCGTTCCAGGCTTCGGTGGGGCAAACCTTGTTGTACGCGATCCTGATCGGCATTCCCACGGCGATCATCGCCGGCCCGCTGTACGCCAAATTCATCGTGCCGCGCATCCAGCTGCCGGCTGAAAACCCGTTGGAGCGACAATTCCTCGACCGTGAGCCGCGCGCAAACCTGCCGGGTTTCGGCGTGACCTTGGGGACGATTCTGCTGCCGGTGATCCTGATGCTGATCGGCGGCTGGGCAAACCTGATTTCCACGCCGGGCAGCGGTTTCAATCAATTCCTGCTGTTCATCGGCAACTCGGTGATTGCCTTGCTGCTGGCGACCATCCTCAGCTTCTGGACCCTTGGCCTGGCCCAGGGCTTCAACCGTGAGTCGATCCTCAAGTTCACCAACGAATGCCTGGCACCGACCGCCAGCATCACTTTGCTGGTGGGCGCTGGCGGCGGTTTGAATCGGATCCTGGTGGACGCCGGGGTCACGCAACAGATCGTCGGCCTGGCCCAGGAGTTCCAGCTGTCACCGCTGGTCATGGGCTGGCTGTTTGCCGCACTGATGCGCGTCGCCACGGGGTCGGCCACCGTGGCAATGACCACGGCATCCGGCATCGTCGCGCCTGTGGCGATTGGCCTGGGTTATCCCCACCCCGAACTGTTGGTGCTGGCGACCGGCGCCGGGTCGGTTATCTTTTCCCACGTCAACGACGGCGGCTTCTGGCTGATCAAGGAATACTTCAATATGACCGTCGCGCAAACCTTCAAGACCTGGACCGTGCTCGAAACGCTGATCTCCGTGGTCGCGTTCGCCTTGACCCTCGGGCTTTCACGCTTGTTTTGAGCGCAACGCCACCCAACAGGAGCCGCCATGGACATCCTCTACCAGATCCGCTCCCGCCAGGATTCCTTCAGCGCCGGCGAAGGCAGAATCGCCCGGCTGATGCTCGACGACGTAGGCTTTGCCGCCTCTGCCAGCCTCGATGAACTGGCCCAACGGGCGGAAGTCAGCAGCGCTACGCTGTCGCGCTTCGCCCGCACCGTCGGGTGCCGCGACCTGCGGGACTTGCGCCTGCAACTGGCCCAGGCCAGCGGTGTCGGCAGCCGTTTCCTCGACCCGGCTGGCGCGCCTGAGCAATCGGCGTTTTATGGACAGATCGTTGGCGATATCGAGGCGACCCTGCGCCAGCATTTGTCGGCGTTCGAAGAGTCGCGGTTCGGCGATGCGGTGCGGATGATCGGCAAGGCGCGGATGATCCATGCGTTCGGCCTCGGTGGCTGGTCGGCGCTGTGCGGTGAGGAATTGCAGGTGCGCCTGGTGCGTTTCGGCTACCCGATTGCCGCCTGTCGCGACCCGGTGATGATGCGCATCACCGCCACTTCGTTGAGCGACCAACATCTGCTCATTGCCTGTTCGCTTACAGGTATCACGCCGGAGCTGTTGAGCGCGGTCGAACTGGCTCGCAGCTACGGTGCGGCGATCCTGGCCATCACTCGCGCCGACTCGCCACTGGCCCAATTGGCCGACTGCGTGCTGCCCCTGCAAGGCGCCGAAACCTCGTTCATCTACAAACCCACGGCGGCACGCTACGGCATGCTGCTGGCCATCGACGTGCTCGCCACCGAGCTGGCGCTGGCCCACCCCGAAGACAATCAAGAGCGCCTGCGGCGGGTCAAACTCGCCCTGGACGATTACCGCGGCGGCGACGATCACTTGCCGCTGGGAGACTGACATGCTGTACGACACGCTTATCCGCAATGCGCTGGTCATCGATGGCAGCGACACGCCTGGCTACCGCGCCGACGTCGCCATTCGCGCCGGTCGCATCGAACGCATCGACGACTTGCGCGATGCCCGCGCGGTTGAAGACATCGACGCCGCCGGCCGCGTGCTCGCGCCAGGCTTCATCGATGTGCATACCCACGACGACACGGTGGTCATTCGCCAACCGCAGATGCTGCCCAAGCTCAGCCAGGGCGTGACCACCGTCATCGTCGGCAACTGCGGCATCAGCGCTTCGCCGGTGAGCCTGCGGGGCGATCCACCGGACCCGATGAACCTGCTCGGCACGGCCCAGGCGTTCGCCTACCCGCGCTTTACGGATTATCGCGCAGCCGTAGAGGCCGCCACACCGGCGGTCAACGTGGCTGCGTTGGTCGGGCACACGGCGTTGCGCAGCAATCACATGGACGATTTGTTGCGCACGGCCTCGGTGGGAGAAATCGCCGCCATGCGTCGGCAATTGCGCGAAAGCCTGGAGGCCGGTGCGCTGGGTTTGTCCACCGGACTGGCCTACGCCAATGCGTTTTCGGCGTCCACCGACGAAGTCATGCAACTGACCGAAGAGTTGGCCGCGTTCGGTGCGGTCTACACCACCCACCTGCGCAGCGAATTCGAACCGGTGCTCGAAGCCATGGACGAGGCCTTCCAGATTGGCCGGCACGCCCAAAGCCCGGTGATCATTTCCCACCTCAAATGCGCGGGCGCCGGTAATTGGGGACGAAGCCCGCAGGTGCTCGCGGCGTTGGAAACCGCAGCGAAATCCCACCCGGTCGGCTGTGATTGCTACCCCTATGCGGCCAGCTCCTCGACCCTGGATCTCAAACAGGTGACCGATGCCCATCGCATCACCATCACCTGGTCGACAGCGCATCCGCACATGGGCGGTCGCGACCTGGCCGACATCGCCAACGAATGGAACTTGTCGCTGCTGGAGGCGGCCCGGCGCCTGCAACCGGCCGGCGCGGTGTACTACGGCATGGACGAGGGCGACGTACGACGGATCCTCGCCCATCCGTTGTCCATGGTCGGCTCCGACGGTTTGCCCGAAGACCCGTTTCCCCATCCACGCTTGTGGGGCGCTTTCCCACGGGTACTGGGACATTTCAGTCGTGACGTCGGGCTTTTTCCGTTGCACACCGCCGTGCACAAAATGACCGGCCTTTCTGCGGCGCGTTTTGGCTTGAAGCACCGGGGTGAAATTCGTGAAGGGCATTGGGCGGACCTGGTGTTGTTCAATCCCCAAACCATTCGCGACGTGGCTGATTTCAACGAACCCCAACGGGCTGCCGACGGTATTGATGGCGTGTGGGTCAATGGTGTCTTGAGCTATCGCGAAGGGCAGGCAAACGGGCGACGGGAAGGTCGATTCCTGGCGCGCGAAGGCGATCTGCGCCAGGGATTCAGTCCATCGGGCAGCGTTAGATGGCGTGTAAGCGGCTGAAATAACGTTAATTGGTGCCACAATAATGGCACTGCGACACTCAAGAAGCCGGGCTCAAGGCCGAAGCATTGGGATCAACCCATCTACACTGGGTCTTTTCAGCCAGGGAGCAACCCATGAGCTTCGGTAAAACCACCCCAATCCTGCGGATCTTCGATGAAGCCAAGGCGTTGGCGTTCTATGTCGACTTCCTGGGCTTTACCGTCGATTGGCAACATCGCTTCGGTGACGACTTCCCGCTGTACCTGCAAGTCTCCCGCGGCGACTGCGTGCTGCACCTGTCCGAGCACCATGGCGATTGCACACCGGGCTCGGCGTTGCGGATCGAGACCGATGAATTGGAAGCGTTCCAGCAGCAATTGCTGGCCAAGCAATACCGCTACGCCCACCCCCAGATCCAGGCCATGCCCTGGGGTAGCCAGGACATGGCGATCAGTGACCCGTTCGGGAATCGGTTGGTGTTTACCAATGCGATTAATGTCTAGAGCCAGATACCCATGTTCTTTCCGGGCCGTGCTCCAGGTTCAGGGCATGGCTTGTTTCAACGTCTCGGCTCATTATTTGATTTCCGATACATGAAAGTTGTACACCCCATAGTTCCTGGGGTTGCGGCCGGTCGAGATGCGGACGTTTTCGGGAATGATGCCGCTGCAGTTGAAGCAGGCAATAAATGGCTCCGGCTGGGTCAGCTGCCCCGTCAGCTTTTCGGTGAACAGCGTCGTATCCGAAAGCACCCGTTCAGCTTGGCCCGGATACAGCGCAACAACTGAGTTCAACACGCCAACTTCGCCATGGGCTCCCGGTCCTCCGGCTCGTATGGGAATGATTGCGTTGCAGGCATCGATATGCTTTTCGATGAGCTCGCGGGTCGGACCTTGGAGTTCATACAGGTTGTCGATTGTCCTGCTCAGCGTTGGGTCGAGCTTCAGCGCTTCAGGGTCGACTTGAAATTGATGGTTTGGGTCTTTTTTCCGGTCGCGGTAATTGTCGGCCAAGTGTTCGATGTAATCAGGCGTATTGCTGATCTTGTAGCTGCCGAAGTTCAAGTAGAACTTCTCGCTGGTGGCGGAGCCGTCGTAATCCTGGTCTACCCCGCGATATCCCGTTGGGCCGGATCTGGGCGCTGGCAGGTTGTAATGCTCGTTGAGGACCATATCGTTATCGCCCGTGCGGTCCTGAATAACGCCATAGGCGTGAACGACCAGTTCCTTGCGCTTTGTCTTGCTGAAGCTGGGGTTGCTATCGAAACCCTCTCCGTGCATTTGCGCAGATTGTTTCGTACGCTTTGTCGGCGGGGGCAACATCATTTTTTTCGAGCGTTCGTGACCATCACGCTGGGTCCATTCGAATGGGTCAATGTCCCGCCCTTGAGCGTCAACGAGCACCAGCCCTTGATGGTCGACGAATCGCAGCGGGTTATTCCCGACCATGCAATACAGGTTCAACCCGTCCACCGCTCCCGCCGGATCCGGGCTGATCCAGCGTTGCAGCCAGGGTGCGTAATACCGGTGTCCGTAGTAATACAAGCCGCTGGCATCGCGCTCCTTGCCGCAATAGCGAAGGGTCCGATAATCGGCTTCCACGGCCGAGCGGGAGGCTATCCAGGCAGTCCCTCCAAAGGGCAGGTAGCTTTCCTGGCTGATCAGAGCGGCCTGGTCGTCGAGTTCCAGTGAGCTGGAGCCCAGATGATCGTCCAGGCTGTAGCGCATCTGATTGGCGGCAATGCCAGAGGGGCGGCCTTCAGTCCAATGCAAGTAACGCACGTTGCAACGGCCGGCTTGCAGGGTGATGACTTCCAGGCGCTCGCCATGACGGGTGCGAATCTCGAGGCCCGGCAAGTAACGGACTTCTCGAGTCTGCGTCGCTGATGAGGCGTAGGTGGTTTGTATCTTGCGCACCCGCAGGCCGCTGCTGTCGTAGCCATAGCGTTCAATGTCAGGGAGACGGTCTTCGCGCTGGACCAGTAACACGCTGTCGAGTTGATTGCGGCTGTTCCATTGCAACACCCGACCAAGGTCCAGGCTCTGTTGGTTACCGTTGGCATCGAAGTCCATTGCTGTGGCGGGCATCGAGTGGCCTGTGCGCCAGGACAGGAGCCGATTGCTTGTGGCAGCGATGTTCAGTGTCCGGGTGTAGTGGTTGCCTTCGCGAGCATGGCGCAGTTTGGTCAGGTTGCCTCCGGCGTCGTATTCATAGTGCTCGGTAAAGTTGAACAGTTGCCCGGGGTCGACCGGTGTCTTGCTGAGCGCCGCAACGCTCAATCCCGCCGCTTCACGGCCCGTCGCGCGGATCAACTGGTAGAGGCTGTCGTAGGCGAATGTGCTGATGGCTTCGACCCGCTGATTATGGCCGAACCGCGCAGGTTGGACCTTGTCCTCGATTCGCGTCACGTTGCCCACCGCGTCGTAGCTGTAGTGCAGGTCTTGCAAGGTGCGGCCAGAGACCGATGCGCAGAGCGAGGTCAGTCGACCATTGGCTGGATCGAAAACGGCGCGGCTGATGACACCATTGCCGAGGGTCTGGGATTCAACTTGGCCAAGCGCGTTGTAGACGAAATCCTTTGCGATGGTTTTTTCAATGGCCGTGTTGTTTATTTTCAAACTCACGGACATCAGTTGGCCGGCAACATCAAACGCGTAGCGCTGTTGGTGCTGGGTTGCATCGGACTGTTGAATGGGCTGTGCGAGGGCGTCATAGCACCAACTCGTCCTGTGGCCTTTTCCCTCTTCAAGCAGTGAGTCTCGGTCTTTCTCATCGGCAGGCCAGTCGGGTGGCGTGATGTCAGCCAGCAAGCGCCTGGTCTGGCTCAGCGGCTTGCCGCAAAGCGCATGTTCGTCGATGAGCAAGGTGCCGGCGCTGTCATCGTGACGGATGAGCGCACCGCAGAGGTTGCGCGTCGCCGCCTCTGGCGAACTGTCGCCGTAGCGCAGGCACTCGACTCTGCGCGGGGCTTGTCCTGCTGCTCGCTCCAGGACTGCCGTCGGCCTGAGTTGGTTGTCGTAGGTCGTTCGCCAATGCTGTTCGTTTTGCTCCCAGCGGTGCACGATCTGCCCGGCATCGCCAGGCAGGTTCAGTCGCCAGCCGGCGTCGACACTGTTCACCAGCAGAGCCTTGCCGGACAGACTGTAGACGGTGACCAGATTGGCGTCGGTTGCCGTGGCAAACAGGCGAGGGTCTCGCTGTGCAACCTGTCGTCCGGCCAGGTCATGGTCTCGCTGGGTGATACGCGCCTGGGCGGGCTCATCCATTTGGCATCGATGGTAAGCGACGTGCCGTACCGGCAGGCCTCGGCTGTCGATGGCGTTGACCGTGGGTGTCTTGCGATGAAGGCGTGCGTTCATGCCGCACCTCCTGCGGTCGAGGGATATTCGGTCATGACGTCTTCCAGCGTGTCGTTCTCGTCCTCGTCCACGCTGTACCAGGGGTGGCGGGTAAGTCGTCGCAGATAGCAAAGGCCGTCTCGTTTGGCGAGACGGGTGTGGGTCGCACGCCCCAGCGCGTCGTAGAACTGCTGGTCGTAGTGGCCGAACTGCCGCAAGGACGCATCGTTGATGTAGCGATGCTGATCGGCAAAGTAAGGGCGGTAGATGCGGATCGCCAAGCCCTTGCTGTTGTATTCCACTCGTTCGCTGATGCGCCAGCGGGTGGCTGCGATCTGCTCCTGCGGTTTGCCGTCCTTGAGCGTCAGTTCACCGTTGGCGTCCACGACGTAGGCCATGCCCGACTCCACCCATTGCTTGCTTTGCAAGGTGCGACCAAAGCCGTCGAAGCACGTCACGGTGACGCGGATTTGCTTCTGGTGATCATCGGGGTAACGATCGGCAACCAGCGTGGTGATGTGCATCGGCTCACGTACCGAGGCGTGAAGTTCACCTTTCAGTTTTTCATCGTCGACAGAAAGTACCAAGAGGTTCGACAGTCGGGTTCGAGCCGAAGCGTAGATATGCCCGGTGGGGAGCAGGTCACGGTTTGCCACACAGCGCGCGAGCCAGTCGGCGTCCATCAATGCCGCCTTCGATACGCGACCCATCCAACTGAAGGGGGCGTAATAGGTGGCCGTGGCGGCCTGCTGTAGAGCCTCCCTGCGCGATTGGATGGCTTCTGCCGGGTCTTTGAAGAGCGCTCGGTCGAACTGCTCGAGCGGTTTGAAACCCACACGGGTGGCGTTCTCGTCGCCATAAACGCTGGTGGCCAACACTTGGCCGAACGCGTCCGCGAGGCATTCCTGTACGTTACCGTTGGGGTCGGTAATGCTCACGGGCAAAAGTGAGCGGTAATCGTAGCGGGCCCGAGTGGTACAGCCATCGGGCAGCTGTAACGCGGTGACAAAGCAGTTGTACGTGTCATAGCTGATCTCGGTCACGCCGTGGCTGCTGCTCGGCTGTAACCCCTTGGCGTTATAGAAACCCTCCAGCCCGGCATAGGTCGTGAAGCCACTTTTGACTGACCAGAGGGTTCTCGATGGCGTGCTCGCGGGAAGAAAGTCGGCCATGCGATGGTAGCCACATCGTTCAAGCAGTCTTCCCTTGGGGCGAGAGCTCGGTGGCAATAGTTGAAAGGCTTGCAGGGAGACTTCGTCCAGCTCGGCGGTTTCCAGATGATCGACCAGGGCCTCGAAATGAGCGACGCCGTCCGGCAAGGTTTCTGCGCGGGTGCTGTCTTTGTAGCGTTGTACGCAAAGGCCGGTCAGGACGCCCTGGGTCATCCAGGCCGTTTCCTTGCTGAGCCCGATGAGTTTTTCATACGTCAGGTCTTGTGGGGTCAAGCCTTCGGCCTCGGGTGCCTTGGGTCGTTTCCAGGCGTTGGTGCGTTGACGATAGGGCAGGCCCAGTCGCCATCCTTGAGAGGCTTGCAGATGGATGAACTCGGCGCGGGTTTCGCTCAAGTAGTAGAACTGTTGCGCCGGATCATGAGCGTCTCGCCACCATTGTTGCTGGTCAACATCGCTGAAGGGCGGGGTATCGCTGGCGGTTTTGCGTCGAGCGTAATGGACGTTCACGCTGTGAGTCAGGGCGCCGTAGCGGTCATGCTGCAAGTTGAGGGTGTGCTGGCACTGTGGGTCGTCGCTCAGACCTTCGTACAGGAAACTGATGGACTCAAGCAGCAAGGGCAGCAGGCGCGCATAACGCCGATCACCTTCGGGCGCTTGTAGCAGACGTACCCGGTAACGGTTTTCCTGGACCGAATACAACTGGCGGCGTTTATCCCTTGCGTAGGTCTCGCAGCGCAGTAAATGGCCACTCAGGGCGCGGCACATTTCAAGGGTGGTCGCTGCGTCTGGCGGATCAATCAGTACGTCGCTATTGCTGCCAGCATCGTATTGGCACAGCAACGCCTTGCCCAGCGCCACGGCTGCCCGGTCAGCGTCGTGATAGCCGGTTCGGGCCATGTCCACCGACTGTCCGGTATGAAACCAGCTTTTTTTCAAGCAGGGTGCGGTGAAGCTTGGTGAGTCAGCATCGTCGGGATGGGCTTCGTTGTCGGTTTGCAGCAGCAAGCCGAAGCCGCGAAATTCCCGTTCGATGCCATCGTAATAACCCTGGCGATAGGAGAATCTCTGGCTCAGGCGATTACCGCTGATCTCATCCATCTGGGTCTGGCGCGACACCAGGTGCAGAGGCAACGGCAGATGACAGGCAAGGGGGGCGCGGGCTTTTACTCTTGCCGCCTTTTCATCCAGCCATTCCTGGGCCGAGCTGCGGTAGGTGATGCTGTGGGCGGCGCCCATATTGTTGTGGGTGCCGGTCAGCAGATACGGTTTTTCACGAACAAAGTCGTAGCGCCAATGTTGCGCCGGGGTCAGGTACGGCACGCTCAGTATCAGGCTGGAGCAGCCGAGCCCTTGCAGGTCGGCGATGTTCACCTGGCATAAGCGGTCGTAGCGCAGGCCTTCCGGCCAGGGCAGCGCAACCGCAGGCGCGAAGCCGTTGCCACAGCGGTTCATGAAGACCAGTGCTTGATCCGCTTGCAGGTAGATCAGGTCGGTGGCACCGGAACCATCCAGGTCCGCAAAACGGATGCGCGAGGCATCGAAGGTCTGGTGGGCAAGGCCCGGAAAGTCCAACATGATGCCTTTGCCGAAACGTCCGCGACCCAGGTTTGGCCAACACTTCACTTCGTTGTGACGAATGCGCACCAGATGCTGTTGGCCGCTGCCGAGCAGATCACTGAACGCCACTAGCTCGGAGGGTGACGCGGTGAGTACCGGCAAGGCATCGTCATCGCCGTCGTGAGGGACTTCTCGGGCCGCGGCGAAGCCTTTTTCGCGCTGATTGGCATACAGGCGAATGCTGCGTGGGCCTATCAAGGCCAGGTCGCCGAGCCCTTCGCCCATCAGGTCGGCCAGTTGCCCTTGTGGATGGAAAAATTCTGCAGGGAACGCGTGAAACGCAGCGAAATCCGACCAGCTTCGATCAGCACCGAGGGAAAAAAAACCGTTGAGCCCCGGTTGGGCAACGACCCAGTCCAGCCGACCATCGCCGGTGAGGTCGCCTAGCGTCTGGCGCAGCGGCTTTGCCGTATCGGCGACGGGGATGCCGGG